>VYLE01000139.1_pt1 | contig 67191 bp, 60 predicted proteins | sample 5114391 | NCBI WGS metagenome assembly VYLE01 (sample SAMN12291771, study PRJNA351875) | freshwater metagenome | isolation source: freshwater lake | place: USA: Michigan, Kent Lake | collected 2013-08-15 | reverse complement strand
CGATCTGCGCCGTCGGACGGCCGCCCACCGGCGACACGCCCGCCAGGCTCCAGACCTCTTCCAGCAGGGCGACGGCCTCGGCCTCGCCCAATCCGCCCAGCAGACCGGCAAGCCGGCTCTGCGGCGCCACGTCCGCATCCGTCACCGGGTTCAGCTCTGCGCCCAGCAGGCGCGGCCGGTTGAAGGCCCGCTTCAGCCGTGCCTCCAGGGCCGGCTCAAGGGCCATGTCCTCGACCAGGGCCGAGAACAGGCTGACGTCGCCCAGCATCAGCGACAGGTCGCCCCGCCCGCCGGCCGCCGCCGCCTTCCAGGCCCGGCTGAGGATCACCGCGTCGGTCGCCGCCGCGTCGTCACCGCCATAGACCTCCAGGCCCAGCTGCAGAAACTCCTCGGCCCGCGCCGAGCCGCCCGCCGCCCGGAAGGCCTTGCCCTCATAGACGTAGCGTCCGCTCGCGGCGCCGGAAGTAATGTGGGCCCGAGCGATCGGGATGGTGAAGTCCGGCCGCAGCGCCGCTTCCTCGCCGCCCTCGGCCTGGACCACGAACAGGCGCGGCCGCATCGCCTCGCCGGCCAGATCCAGCAACAGCGCCAGCGGCTGCAGCACCGGCGTCTCCAGGGTCTCTCCGGCCCCCTCGAAGGGGGCGCGAATGGCCTCCAGCGCCGCCGGCGGAACGGTTCGCTCCAGCCTCATTTCACCTCTCCCTGCGAGGCGTCGACGATGGCGCGCACGGCGGCGACCAGCTGGTCGCGCGGCACCGTCTGCTGCCCCGGCCGCGCCGACTTGTAGGCGTCGTTGTTCTCGATGTTGGCGGCCAGCGCCCGGCCCAGGTCCAGGTCCTTGATGGTCACCGTCCCGGCCGCGATCTCGTCGCCGCCCAGGATGATCGCCGCCGGGGCGCCCCGCCGGTCGGCATACTTCATCTGCGGCTTCATGCCCGACGAGCCTAGATAGACCTCGGCGGCGATCCCGGCGCTGCGCAGCTGCGCCGCCACCCCGAAGTATTCGCCCATCTGCCCGGCGTCGAAGGCGATGACCACCACCGGCCCACGCGTCGCCCCGGCCTCCTCCCGGCCCGCCGCCTTCAGCGCCGCCGCCAGACGCGACACCCCGAAACTGAAGCCCGTCGCCGGCACCGGCTGACCCGTGAACCGCGCCACCAGGTCGTCATAGCGCCCGCCGCCGCCGATCGAGCCGAACCGCACGGGCTTGCCCTTGTCGTCAACCGTGTCGAGCAGCAGCTCGGCCTCGAACACCGCGCCGGTGTAGTATTCCAGACCGCGCACGATGCTGGGCTCGATGCTGGCCCGGCTCTCGTCGATGCCCAGCGACTTCAGCGCCGCCGCGATCTTCCCCAGCTCCTCGATGCCCTCGGCCCCCTCGGCCGACCCGCCGATGATCCCCGACAGCGCGTCCAGCGTCCTGCCGTTGTCGCCCGCCCCGGCTTCCAGGAAGGCCAGCACCTGATCCACCGCCGCGCCGGCCAGCCCGGCGCCCTTGGTGAAGGCGCCGCTCTCGTCGAGCCGCCCTTCGCCCAGCAGCAGCTTCACCCCGTCCGACCCCAGCCGGTCCAGCTTGTCCACGGCCCGCAGCACGGCCAGCTTCTGCCCGGCGTTTCCGACGCCCGCCGCCGTCAGCAGCCCGTTCAGCAGCTTGCGATTGTTGATCCGCAGCACCGCCGTCCCGCGCGGCAGCCCGGCCGCCTCCAGCCCCTCGGCCGCCATGGCGATGATCTCGGCGTCGGCTTCCGGCCGGGCCGAGCCGACCGTATCGGCGTCACACTGGATGAACTCCCGGAACCGCCCCGGCCCCGGCTTTTCATTCCGCCACACCGGCCCGAACGCATACCGCCGGTAAGGCTTGGGCAGCGTCTCCCAGTTCTGGGCCGCGAACCGGGCCAAGGGCGCGGTCAGGTCGTAGCGCAGCGCCATCCACTGCTCGTCGTCGTCCTGCAGGGCGAAGACGCCCTCGTTCGGCCGGTCGCTGTCGGGCAGGAACTTGCCCAGCGCGTCGGCATATTCGAACGCCCCGGTATCCAGCGGCTCGAACCCCCAGCGCTCATAGACCGCCGACACCTGCTCGACGATCCGCCGCTCGGCCCGCAGCTGGGCCGCGCGCTTGTCGGCGAATCCGCGAGGGGCGCGGGCTTCGGGGCGGAAGGTGTCTTCAGTCATTGGGGCAGTCCATCGGTCGGTGTTTTCATACCGGATGGAGCGCTCGCCCCATCCGCATCGGGCGGGGCGGTGAAGGGGCTTGGCCTTAAGCCGCGCGAACCCGACCCGTCCCGCGAGGGAAGGTGTGGTGGTGCGCGTGATGGTGCGACAGGGCGGTCATCGGGGAGGGGCTATAGCGGAGGACAGGCGAGGCGCCAACCTCCCCGCGCGGGAGAAGGCGCACGCCCGGCGGCCGACCGGGCAGATCGCAACATGAATATGTCTAGACATAACGATTTTCGACCAGCCCGGCGCACGTTTGCCCGTGCGGCAAATCCGGCGAGCCACTGTAGCCCGCACCGCGCACAAACCGACCTACATTCACGGCTGGTCGGGCTACACCCAGACCTACGTTCCGACCTACATTCCCAGCCGTTCAGGCTACGGAAAAACCAACAGGGCCGGGCCTTTCGACGTCCAACCCCGGAATCGCGCCTTTGAATGTAGTCCTCGCCGGCGCGGTATAATGGTTTCCCGCTTCGATAGGCCTATCGCGCCAGCCGGGCGATCAGCGCCGCCGTCGAGGGGTCGTGCCCCGGCCCGTCGCCGCCATCCAGTTCCCGCAGCACCCGTCCCGCCAAGACCTTGCCCAGCTCCACCCCCCACTGGTCGAAACTGTCGATGTCCCACAGCACCCCCTCGACGAAGGTCTTGTGCTCATACAGCGCAATCAGCGCCCCCAAGGTCTCGGGGGTCAGCCGGTCGATCAGGATGAAGCTCGACGGCCGGTCGCCCGGGAAGTGGCGATGCGGCTCATTCAAATTCTCCTGGCCGATCATCAGCGCCTCGGCCTGGGCGATGGCGTTGGCCAGCAGCATGTTTCGATGTTCGCGCGGCCCCTCGTGGTCCTCGGCGAGCGCAATGAAATCGACCGGAATGACGTCGGTCCCCTGGTGCAGCAGCTGGAAGAAGGCGTGCTGGCCGTTGGTGCCGGCATCGCCGAACACCGAAGCCGCCGTCGCCTGCGCCACCGGCAGACCGCCTTGGGTCACCCGCTTGCCGTTCGATTCCATCTCCAGCTGCTGCAGATAGGCCGGAAACAGCGCGAGGCGCCGGGCATAGGGCACAACCGCCCGCAGCGGCCGCTCCAGCCCGTTGCGATTGAACACATGGGCCAGGGCCAGCATCACCGGCATGTTGGCGTCGAGCGGGGCGCCCTCGAAATGCTCGTCCATCGCCGCCGCCCCGGCCAGCAGCCCCTCGAACGCCGGCCAGCCCAGCCCGATGGCACAGGAGAGCCCCACCGCCGACCACACCGAATACCGCCCGCCGACCCAGTCGCGGAAGGCGAACACCCGGTCCTCGGGCACCCCGAACCGCCCGGCCTCGGCCGGATTGGCGCTGACCGCCGCCAGGTGACTGTCGGCCTTGCCCGCCCCGAGCTTCGCCTCCAGCCAGGCCTTGGCGGCCCGCGCATTGGCCAGGGTCTCCTGGGTGGTGAAGGTCTTGGAGACGACGACGACCAGGGTCTCCTCCGGATCCAGCCCCGCCGTCGCGGCGGCGAACTCGGCCCCGTCGATGTTGGCGGCGAACCGCAGGGTGATCTCGGAGTTCAGCGGCCGCAGCGACTCCCAGATCAGCCGGGGGCCGAGGTCCGAGCCACCGATACCGATATGGAGCACCGCCTTGAACGGTTTCCCGGTCGCCCCGCCGGCCATCCCCGACCGAACCGCCGCCACGAAGTCCTGCATGGCGTCCCGGACGTCCTCGACCTCCTCGGAGACCGCCTTGCCCGCCGCCTGGAAGTCCGCCCCCGCCGCCGCCCGCAGCGCCATATGCATGGCCGGCCGCCCTTCGGTGAGATTGACGATCTCGCCGTTGAACAGCCGCTCCCGCGCCGCCTCCACCCCGGCCGCCACGGCCAGCTCGACCGCCGCGGTCGCCCCCTCCCGGCTCCAGGGCTGCTTGGACAGGTCCAGGATCAGGCCCGCCGCCTCGAAGGTCAGCCCGGCCAGCCGGTCCGGCTCGGCGTCGAACAGGTCGCGGATGCGCCGCGCCCTGTCGGCCTTGGCGGCGGCTTTCAGGGCGGTCCAGGCGGGGGTCTCGGTCATGGCGGTTCCGGCAATCGTAAACGGCGCATTTACCACGCTGCGGCATGGTCACGCGCAACAGTAACTATCGTCCCTCGAAAAGGATCGCCATGTCCTGCGAAGCCGTCGTCGCCGCCTCCATGCTCTGGCTGGCCTCCTGGAGCGGGGCCACGGACGCCGCGTCGCCCGCCCCGGCCGTGGCCATGGCCCCCGCCTCCCCGCTGACGACCGAGCCCCTGTTCGCCGACATCATCGCCCGGGCCGGCTCGCTCAAGGCCGAGACCCTCGACTGGAAGGGCAAGCCCCTGCCGGGTCCCGAGTTCGCCGCCTTCAAGGGCCGGGTCGGCGAACTGGCCGCCCTCGACATGAAGGGCCACATCACCCTGAAGGAACGCGGCACGGACGGCGACCTGAAATGCATCCTGCGCGGCATCAGCGAGGACCTGCCGCTGAAGCTGAAAGCCGTTGAAGAGGCCGCCAACGCCAGCGCCCGCGACGCCGCCCTGACCGATCTCGCCTACCTGCTGAACGACAACGTCGAGGTCATCACCGCCCCGCCGGCCCCGCCGGTCTAGGCAAGCGGCATGAAAGCCCTCAACCGCGTCCTGTTTCTGTTCCTGGCCATCCTGGTCAGCGGCATCGCCGTCAGCGAGGCGGTCTTCCGCGGCGCCTGGCTGTGGATGCAGGCTGCCGGCGGCGGCATCATGGATCAGCCCCTGCCCGTCGCCCTGGCGGCCGGCAGCCTGCTGACCCCCTTCGTCGCCGTTCCCGGCCTGTGGATCAGCATCCGGCGCGGCGCCGTCCGCGCCACCTGGGCCTTCTTCGCCCTGCTGCTGGTCTTCCCGATCCTCGGCGCGGCCCTGGGCGGCTAGGCGTACTTCACCGCGCAGCCGTAGGGCTGGCTGAAGGGCGTCGCCACCGGCCGCCCGGCGTTGACGTCGGCCAGAGCCGCCGCCACCAGGTTCTTCGCCCGCTTGATATCCTCGACCTTGTTGGTCGGCACATCGTCAATTCCGCCCTGGTAGGCCAGCATGCCGGCCTTATCGATGACGTACATGTGCGGCGTCGTCTTGGCCCCGTAGGCCTTGCCGACCTTGCCGTCCTCGTCGATCAGCACGGCGGTCCCGGCCCAGCTCCTCGCCGTCATCCAGCTCCTGGCGGCGGCGTCATCGGCCCAGTAGCCCTGCTCGCCCCTGGCCGAGGAGCAGATGGTCAGCCAGACCGCGCCGTCCCGCACGGCCGAGACCTGCAGCCCCTGCATGTTGCCGCTGTAGTGCTTCTTCACATAGGGGCAGCCCTCGTTGACCCACTCCAGGACCACGACCTTGCCCTTGAACTCGGAGAGGCTACGGACCTTGCCGTCGATGTCCTTCACCGAGAAGGCAGGGGCGGCCTTGGCGAGGGCGAGGGTCGGAAGGCCCAGCGCCGGCAGGGCGAGGGCGGCGGCGATCGTCGAGCGGCGGGTCAGGGTCATGGCGGTCAGCTCCCTTGGTCAGGTTTTGGGCTTGGCGGCTTTGTCCAGCGCCTCGGCGACCATGCCGGGCGTCAGCAGTTGAGGCAGGATCTGTGGCTCTTCCGAGCCGGGTCCGTAGACGAGATAGAGTGGCACCCCGGCCCGGCCATGCTCGGCCAGGGCGGCGGCGATCTCGGCATTGCGGTTGGTCCAGTCGGCCTTCAGGTAGACGCCGTTGGCCGCCTTGAGGGCGTCGGCCACCTGCGAGGTCGACAGGGCGACCTTCTCGTTCACCTGGCAGCTGACGCACCAGGCGGCGGTGAAGTTGACGAACACGACCCGGCCTTCGGCCCGCAGCGCCGCCACCCGCGCAGGGGACCAGGCCTCGGACGGCAGGGCAGCGGTCGAGGCGGCCTCACCCGTCCTGGTCGGCGCCGCCGACCCCGGTAGCAGCACAAGGGCCACGGCCCCGATCAGAAGGAGGACAGCGAGCGCCTGCCGCCACAGCTTCGCACCGAGGCCCCAGAGCCAAAGGGCGAAGGCGCCGGTGAGCAGACCCATCAGGGCGAGGGCCAGACCGGCCGCATCGGTCTGCTGCGACAGCACCCACAGCAGCCAGGCCGCCGCCCCGTACATCGGGAAGGCCAGCACCTTGCGCAGGGTGTCCATCCAGGCCCCGGGTTTGGGCAGCCGCCTCAGAAGACCCGGCGCAAAGGCCAGGGCCACGAAGGGCGCGGCGAAACCGAGGCTCAGCGCCAGGAAGACGGCCAGCACGACGATCGGCGGCTGGCCGATCGTGAAGCCGAGCGCGCCGGCCATGAAGGGCGCGGTGCAGGGGCTGGCAACGACCACGGCCAGAACGCCGGTGAAGAAGGCCCCGGCCAGACCGCCGCGCTGGGCAAGGCCGGACCCGACCCCCTGGACGCTGGTCCCGATCTCGAAGACGCCGGACATGTTGAGGGCCACGGCCAGCATCAACAGGCCCAGCACCCCGACAACGGGCGGAGACTGCAGCTGGAAGCCCCACCCGACCTGCTGCCCGGCCAGTTGCAGGCCGATCAGAACGCCGGCGAGGATCAGGAAGGTCGTCACCACCCCGGCGCCGTAGGCCAGGCCCTGGCGGCGGGCGGCGCGGCTTTCGTGCGCATGGCCGGCCAGAGAGGCGGCCTTCATCGACAGGACCGGGAAAACGCAGGGCATCAGGTTGAGGATCAGCCCGCCGAGAAAGGCGGTCAGGGCGGCGATCAGCAGACCGGCCTTGGGCGCGGAGGCGGCGCCGCCCTTGGCCCCGGGCGGTCCCAGGCCCGTCACCCCGGCCGGGGCGGGACCGGGCGCGGCGGAAATCTCATAGGCCTTGTCGCCGACCACCAGCACGCCGTCCATCACGGCCGGCGGCTTGCCCGCCTGGAAGGCGTAGCCGGGCGGCAGGGTCAGGGTCAGGCCGTCACTGCCCCGCTCGGCGGTCTGGGCCTGGGCGTGATCAAGGACGGTCGGCTGGAAGGGAAAGAACCAGGCCCCGCTCATATCGGCGCCCTTCAGCGGCCCGCCGGCCACGGCCAGGGTCAGGGTCTTGCCGTTCTGGAAGGTCGCTGTCAGACCCGCCGGCTTGGGCGCGGCGGCCAGAGCGCCGGCCACGGCCGCACCCCAGCGGGCGTCAGGCTTCGGCGCTTCGTCGGCGACGGTGAGGGTGATCGAAACCTTGCCGGTCTCGGGAATGCAGATCTTCTCGCAGACCAGTACGTCGACAACCGCCTCGAGCGTCACCGGACCCGGCCTGGCGCTCGCCGGAACCGAGATCGGAACCGGCAGGATGACCTCGCCCGAATAGCCGTAGTTGGTCAGCGGCCCGAACGGCAGGGTCTTCGGCGTGGCCCAGACGAACTCGCCGGCGGTCCAGCCGGCCGGCAGGGTCCAGGTCAGTTTGGGCGCCTCGCCGCTGTCGCCGGGATTGCGCCAGTAGGTGTGCCAGTCCTTGTCGATATCCTGGCGCAGGGCGACGTAGGCGGTCGTGCCCGGCGCCACGCTGGCGTCCTGGGCGACCAACTCGATCGTCAGGTGGCCGGTATCGACCGGAGCCGCCCAGGCGGGGGAGGCCAGAAGGAACAGCCCGGCAAGGGCGGCAAGGAGGGCGCGCATGCGACCTATATGGCGCGGAACCCCAGGCGAGGCGAGTCGGCGGTCAGAACTCCTGCCACTCGTCCGCCGGGGCCGCCATGGCCAACGCGGCGCCGCCTCTCGTCAGGGCTGGCCTTGAGAAGCCGGCCGAACGTGCAGGTGAATGGCGGGCGGGGGAGGCCTCGATATAGCGGTTGGCCTCCGCGACGGCGGCCATGCCGCCGATCCTGAACGTGGCGACCAGCGCATTGAGGGTGTTCATTTCACCCATCAGCGACCGGCTGGCGCCGCTGGCCTGTTCCACCATGCCGGCATTGGCCTGGGTAACCTGATCCATCTCGTTGACGGCCGTATTGATCTCGTTGATGCCGATCGCCTGCTCGCGGGATGAAGCGGCGATTTCAGAGACCAGACCATCGACCTCCTCGACCCGGGTGATGATCCGCTTGAGCGCCTCACCGGTCTCGGCGACCAGCTTCACGCCATGACCAACCTGCTGGCTGGACGCGGTGATCAAGGTCTTGATTTGACGCGCCGCGTCAGCGGAGCGTTGGGCCAGGGCCCGCACTTCAGAGGCGACCACGGCAAAGCCCCTTCCCGCGTCGCCGGCCCGCGCCGCCTCGACGCCCGCATTCAGCGCCAGGAGATTGGTCTGGAACGCGATCTCGTCGATGACGCCGATAATCTGGCTGATCTCCCGGCTCGACGATTCGATCTGGCCCATCGCTTCGACGGCCTGACCGACCACCTCGCCCGACTTGAACGCCTCGGCGCGGGTGGTCGTCACCACCTGCGCGACCTGCCCGGCCCCCTCCGATGATCGCCGCAGCGCCGCGGTCAGTTCGTCCAGCGCCGCCGCCGTTTCTTCCAGGCTGGCGGCCTGATGCTCGGTGCGGCGAGCCATGTCGTCGGCAGCCTGGGCAATCTCGTTGGCGCCCGTGCGGATGCCGCCGGTGGATCCGACCACCGATTGCATCGCCGAATCCAGGGCCTCGATCGCGGTGTTGAAGTTCTTCTGCAAGCCTTCGAATTCGGGGGCGACATGGCCATCCAGCCGCGCGGTGAGGTCGCCCCTCGCCAGGCGCGCCAGAGCGTCGTCCAGGGCAGACAGCATGTCGGTCTGGCGCTTCTCGGCCTCAACTCTCACGAGTTCGGCCTCGTCCCGCGCCTTCTGCAAGGACTCGAGATAGATGCTGATGGCAAAGTCCATGTCGAGCAGCATGGCCTTGACCAGGGCCACCACCCGCCCTCCAGCCGTCTCCGCGTCGGAGGATCGGGTAAACAGCCCCTTGGGCCAACTGTCCTTCATCACGGCCTTGATCAGATGCTCGCTGACCAGAGCGTATCCGCCGATATACCAGCGGGGCTCCAGCCCGAGACGGGCATGGACCTGGCCGATGGCCTGGACACCGGCGACATAGGCGGGGCCGTAGTCAGCCGATGCAATGATTTCCCAATGGTTGCGCTGACGGCCGGCGGCGACATCCATGTGGCGGTCATCGGAGAAGAAGCCACGCGTGTGGGGGAAGGCCCTGACCTGGGCGTAGAAGGCGTCGAGCGCCGGCCCGATTTCCTTTCGGATGACCGGCTGGATGCTTCGCAGACGCTCCCGCGCCGCCGAATCGATGTTCAGGAAATCGAGGCGTTCCTGGAGTTGCGGGTCCTGGGTCATCGATGGGCCTTCTTGCTGAGGATCGTGAGTGACGCAGGGTACTGGGACAAACCTTGGGACACTGTGGTTAACCAAATGCTCTATCGCCGAGGGGGCGCCCCAATTCGGGCGCGCGATACTCCGTCGCTCGCTCAGCTTGAGTCCCCGTCGAAGGGGCTCGACTTCCCCACCGCCAACCCCTCACTGTGGGACAAAACGGGAGGACGGGCATGCCGACGAATCGTCAATGGATCCTCAAGCGCAGGCCGAGCGGCGACATCGCCGCCGGCGACCTGGAGTTCGTGGAAAAGCCGACCCGCGAGCTGCAGGACGGCGAGGTCCTGATCCGCAACATCTACCTGTCGCTCGATCCGACCAACCGCATCTGGATGAGTGACCAGGACCAGTACCTGCCGCCGGTCGAGATCGGTGACGTCATGCGCGGCGGCACCATCGGCGTCGTCGAGGAGAGCCGCTCCGACCGCCACCAGGTCGGCGACATCGTCAACGCCGGCCTGTCGGGCTGGCAGCTCTATTCCATCGCCCACGGCGGCATGGTCACCCCGGTGCCGCAGATTCCCGGCGTGCCGCTGACCGCCTGGATGAGCGTGCTGGGCGCCACCGGCCTGACCGCCTGGTTCGGCCTGATGGACATCGGCAAGCCCAAGGAAGGCGACACCGTCGTCGTCTCGGCCGCCGCCGGCGCCGTCGGCTCCATCGTCGGCCAGATCGCCAAGCTGAAGGGCGCCCGCGTCGTCGGCATCGCCGGCGGTCCGGCCAAATGCGCCTGGCTGAAGGAGATCGGCTTCGACGGGGCCATCGACTACCGCAATGAGGACGTCGGCGCGGCGCTGGACCGGCTCTGCCCGGACGGCGTCGACGTCAACTTCGAGAACGTCGGCGGCGAGATCATGGACGCCGTCATCGGCCGCATGAACAACTTCAGCCGCATGCCCCTTTGCGGCATGATCAGCACCTACAACGCCACTGACACCGTGCCGGGCCCCAGCGACTTCGCCCGCGTCCTGATGCGGCGAATCCTGATCAAGGGCTTCATCGTCATCGACTACCTGCCCCGGGCCGGTGAGGCGATGGCCGAGCTGATCCCCTGGGTGGCGTCAGGCCAGCTCAAATGGAAGGCGCATGTGATCGACGGGCTGGAAAATGCGGCCGACGCCGTGAAACGGCTTTTCACCGGCGACCACGACGGCAAGCTGCTCGTTCAGATCTCCCCCGAACCTTAAAGAGGATCGATGCCCGCCTCCTTCGACGACTTTGAAATCGGTCAGGTCCATTCGCTCGGCGTGACGGCCGTCAACGAGGAAGCGATCGACCACTTCATCGCCGCCTTCGCCCCCGGCTGGGACAAGGCCCAGGGCGCGCCCGACGCCATGGTCTACGCCATCTGGTCCCGCCTGGAGCTGGAGGCCGGCGACCGCTGGGCCCAGACCAAGCGGCTGGGGGTCGACGCCATGCGCTGGAGCCGCAACCCGCCGGCCGGCGAACTGATGCGCGGGCGGATGACGGTGATGGGCAAGGACGCGGTCGGCGAGGGCAAGGGCATCATCATCGCCCAGCACGACCTGCTGGATGAAGCCGGCCGGCTGGTGTTCAGCTGCCTGACCCGGAGTGTCTTCGCGCGCTGAAATGAAAAGGGCCGGTCGCGAGACCGGCCCTTTCCAATCTTGGGGGTCGAAAACGCCTAGGCGTTGCCGGCCGTCTGTTGCTGGGCGGCCTTCTCGGAGGCGATGGCCACCAGGCGGTCCCAGCCGGCCAGGCTGGTCATGTGGTTGTAGATGCGCTCGAGCGCGCCGTTGTCGCGCAGCTCGACCAGCTTCTCAGCCGACAGGCCGCGGATCTTTTCTTCCGAGACGGCGAAGTACTCGGCGATGACCACGGTGGCGCCTTGCGTGCCGTCCGGGTTGGTCGGGGTGAAGGTGGCCTGCTTGGTTTCCAGCAGGTCCAGCTCCTTGATCAGGTTGACGAAGTTCTCGGTGCGGCGACGCTCGCCCTCGAAGTCCTCGCAGAACTTGATGGCGTTCTGGGTGTAGGTGCTGGGCTCACCGGCTTCGTCGAACAGCGGAACGTCGAAGGTCGTCTCGTCGAACATCTCGGCGCCGCGCTCGATGCAGACGATCATCCGGCCCTGCGCCTCGTCCTGGGCCAGGACGAAGGGGTAGCGACGGATGTAGGCCGGCACGTAGACGCCGTTGGTGAAGGTGCCGGCGGCGTCGACGAACAGGTTGTCGCCCGGGTTGATGCCCAGCACGGCCAGCGGCTGGCGCTGTTCACCGGCGAAGATGATCGGGAAGCAGAGGGCCGCGAACTGGAACTCGGCGACGGTCAGCGGCACAACATGGCCCTGGGCGGCGAAGGCGAACGGGCCCGCCAGTTGCTTCACACCCATCTTGCCGTGCATTTCTTTGCTCAGCGGCTCGGGCGAGTTGTAGAACAGGACGTTGCCGGCGACCGGGCTGACGTTGGTGACGGTGGACGTTTCCATTAGGCACTCTGGCTAGCGGGCGGCTCTTGCGGCCGGAAAGGGTTGAGCGGCGCTTCTATCCGATTGAGCGGAACCCGGCAATCGCGCCCGCCCCTCAGGCGATCTTATGCCCGCGGCCCTCTTGCCCGACCCTGCGTAACAGCGCTTTGATCTGTCGAAAGAGGGAGACGTCCATGCCGATCCGCTACCCCGAGATCCTGTCGCTGACCAGCGAGCCCGCCCCCTACCAATGGGGCGACCGCGAAACCATGCTCTATGCCCTTGGCATCGGCCTGGGCGGCGATCCGATGAACGAGACCGAACTGCCCTTCGTCTACGAGAGCGGTCTGAAGGCCGTGCCGACCATGGCGACCGTTGTCGCCTGGGGGGCCGGGCCGGCGATCGGCTCGATGATCAATTTCCTGATGGTCGTGCACGGCGAGCAGAAGTGCGAGTTCCACATCCCCTTCCCGGCGGAGGCGCAGATCACTGCCGAGGGGCGGGTCATCGGCGCCTACGACAAGGGCGACAAGGGCGCGGTCATCTACAACGAGACGGTGCTGAGGGACGCAAGGACCGGCGAGAAGATCGCCACCCTGACCGGCTCCACCTTCGCGCGTGGCGACGGCAACTTCGGCGGTCCTTCGGATGGCGCTCCGGAGCCGCATGAGGTTCCGACCCGCAGCCCCGACAAGACCGTCGAGATCACCACCAGCCCCGACCAGGCGCTAATCTACCGCCTGTCTGGCGACCGCAACCCGCTACACTCGGACCCGAACATCGCCAAGATGGCCGGCTTCCCCCGGCCCATCCTCCATGGCCTGTGCACCTACGGCATCACCTGCCGGGCGGTGCTGCAGGAGTACGCCGACTTCGACCCGGCCCGGATCAAGAGCCACCAGGTCCGCTTCTCCTCGCCGGTCTTCCCCGGGGAGACCATCGCCGTCGACCTCTGGCAGGACGGCGATGTCATCTCCTTCGAGGCCCGCGTGAAGGAACGCGGGGTGACGGTGATCCGCAACGGCAAGACCGTGCTTGCTTAGGATCGGGGGCTAGAAGCGCCAGGCGATCCCGGCCCGCACATTGCGGCCCGGTTGCGGTGCGAGATCCTTGAGGTAGGAGACGTGTTCACGGATCTCCTCGTCGGTCACGTTGCGGATCTCGGCATAGAGCTTCGCCCCCTTGAGGGCGGGCGGGCTCCAGCTGCCGCTCAGATTGACCTGGGTGTAGCTGTCGGTCGGCAGCTCGAAGGTCGCCACGCGGTCCTGTTCGGCCACGTGACGGACTTCCAGCCGGCCCGTCCATTGCGGTGCTTCCCAGACCAGACGGGTCGTCACCGACCATGGGGGGATGCGGGCCGGCGTCCCAATGTCGGTGCTGGCCCGCACATAGTCGGCGCCGAACTCGAGGCTGAGCTTGCGCCCGCCATCGCGCCAGGCGATCCAGCTTGCCTCGGCCTCAAGCCCCTGAAATTCGGCATCGGTCTGGACGTAGTTGAACACCTGCAGGTCGTCGATCTCGAGGCCCGTCGGCACGAGGTCGATGAAACCATCATAGCGCACGGCATAGAGGTGGAGGTCGGCGCCGAGACGGTCGCCCTTGTAGTGGGCCGTAAACTCGAGGGAGGTGGCCACCTCCTCGATGAGGTCGGCATCCCCCACCTCATAACCCCGGGTCGCCAGGTGCGGCCCGTCGGCGAAGAGTTCCGCCTCCGTCGGCGCACGGCCGGTGCGCGATAGGCTGGCCCCCAGGAACCAGTTATCGGCCGGCCTGACGAAGAGCCCGGCCGAACCCGAGACGTTGTCGAATTCGCGCTGCCCGGCGACGCTGTCCAGGGTGCGGCGATCGAACCGCAGCCCGCCCTCGTAGCCCCAACCGCCCAGATCAACCCGTTGCAGGGTGAAAACGCCCAGCTCATCGATCCGGGTGCGCGGGACATAGGCCTCATCGCCTGTGGCATCGAAGTCGCGGCGCAGAGCCTGGACGCCGACCGCGCCATTCCAGCCGCCGCGCTCGATCTGGACCAGCTCCAGCCGGCCCTCGAGGCCGTCCGACATGAAGACCGTGCCGGTCTCGGCGCCTTCGAACTCTGTGTGGGTGTAGTCGGCGTAGCCGCCGCTGAAGCGGACCGTCTGGAATGGTCCGAAGGCGACATTGCGCTCGGCGCGAACATCAAGCCGGGTCTGCATCAGGCCGATGGTCACCGGCTCCTCTTCCACGGGGACGGGCGGCGGAACGGCCGGCTCTTCATGGGCGTGGCCCGGGACCCCGTAGCGAGTGTCGACGGACTTCACGGCCAGACCGAAGTAGCCCTCCTCTCCGACAAAGGAGACGCCGAGCCCGAAGGTGTCCAGCTTTACCGACGAGTTCTCCAGCCGCTTGGGGAAGGGTTTTTCGGGATCTTCTCCCTCCGCGTCGAGCTGCTGGCGCGACTCCGGATAGGCGGGGATCTGATAGTCGCCGCTCTCCCGGCTGAGGGCGTCGAATGAGAAGACGATGGGCCCCGTGGTCAGCCGCAAGGCGGCGGAGATCGATTGGCCATCGTCGACGGAACTGGCCGAGGCGTTGAACCGGCCGCTGAGCGCGCGGTCCGGCAGGCTGCGGGCAATGCGGTCGTCGAAGATGTTGACCACCCCGCCGATCGCCGAGCCGCCATAGAGAAGGGCCGCTGGCCCGCGCAGCACCTCGACCCGCTCGGCCTCGCCGGGGTCGGAGGCCACCTGGTGATCAGGGGACAGGGCGCTGGCGTCGATCAGGCCGACGCCGTTGGTCAACACGGAAACACGGGGGCCGGCCAGGCCGCGCACAACAGGGCGGCTGGCGCCGGGGCCGAAACTGGTCGATCGCAGGCCAGGCAGTCCTCCCAGAAGATCGCCCAAACCGCCCGCCGGAGCCTGGTCCAGGGCATCGCGGTCGACAATGGCGACACTGGTGGTCGCCGAGTCTTCGGAAATCGCAAAGGGCGCGGCGGTGACGACCACCTCGGACACATCGCCGTCTTCCGGCGAACCGGCGGCCGGCGGAGCCTGGGCCAGGGCGGGCGCCGCGGCGGCAAGGGTCAGCAGGCTTGCGCCCAGGAGGGCGAGGGATCGGCGCATGGGAGAGGCTCCACGAAAGATCGTGGAGTGTTATGAAATAACATATCTAGTCGTCAAGCGGCTTGACGCGAAGGCCGGCGCGCGGTCTGTCGCATGAACGAATTTCGGGAGGATGGTGATGTCGGTAAAGGCATTCGGGCATGGCGTGCTGGTCGTCGCCGGGGTGGCGATGCTGGGCTTCGGCGCGGTGGCGCAGACCGGCGGGACAGCGGCTCCCGCTCCCGCGGTGCGACCGGCTGGCGGCTATCTCCCCTCCACCGAATTGCCCGACAGCGTCACCATTGTCGGCCAGCCGCCGGCGCCGGGATCCGACCAGGCCAAGGCCGACCGCGCGGCCTTTGACGCCAGCCGCTCACTGGAAGGCACCCCCCGCTGGAACCAGGCGATCGCCGATGTCGAGCTGTTCGGCGACAAGGCTCACCGCTCCTTCTCCTGCGCCATCGGCAAGGAGATCAGCGTCGCCAGGACCCCGGTGCTGTCGAAGCTGCTCGACCGCATCGTGCTGGATGCCGGCGGCAGCACCAATGCCGCCAAGAAGAAGTATCAGCGCGACCGGCCGATGATCGGCCATGACGACGCCAGGCTCTGCGTTGTCCGCGAGGAGTGGATGAAGACCAACGGCTCCTACCCCAGCGGCCACGCCGCCGCCGGCATGGCCTGGGGCCTGGTGCTGGCCGAACTCGCGCCGGACAAGGCCACCCCCGCCCTGACCCGCGGCCGCGAATTCGGCGACAGCCGCTGGATCTGCGGCGTTCACTTCCAGAGCGACGTCACCGCCGGTCAGCTGATGGCCGCCGCGACGGTGGCCCGCCTGCACGCAGAGCCGGCCTTCACGGCCGACATGGCGCTCGCCAGGGCGGAGCTGGACAAGGCGCCGGCCGCGACGGGTTGCGGCGGCTAGACCCTTTCAGGTTTTGATGTACGCATCAAAACCTGAAAGGGTCTAGAATCAAACATTTAGAGCACGTCCGGGCGGCGGAACCCCGTACACTTCCGCCTGACGTGCTCTAGGCCGTCGCTTCCCAGACCAGATGGCGTTCGAGGACATGGCCCTTGGGCAGGGCCGGGTGGTCGAAGTCCAGCTCCCGGCGGCGGGTCATGCCGAGGCGGTTCATCACCGCCTGTGAGGGCAGGTTGGTCGTGGCCGTGAAGGCGACGATGCTCTTCAGGCCGATGCGCTCGAAGCCGTCCTTGAGGGCGGCGGCGGCGGCCTCGGAGACATAGCCCTGGCCCCAGGCGTGGCGGGCCATACGCCAGCCAGCCTCGACGCCAGGGTGCATCGGGTTCTCAGGCTTGAGGCGGCTGAGGCCGGTAAAGCCCAGGAAGACTCCGTCAGCCTTGCGCTCCATCACCCAGGCCCCGAAGCCGTGCGCCTCGATGTGCCCCTGGGCGCGGGACATCATGGCCGCCGACTCCTCGCGGCTCAGGGTGGCGGGAAAGTAGCGCATGACCTCCGGGTCGGCGTTGAGCGCCGCCCAGGCATCGAGATCCGAGGGAAGCCAGGATCGCAGGATGAGGCGGTCGGTCTCGATCATGGCGCGAGGGTGCCCCAAGCGTCCCACAATTTGAAGGGCTCGCCCGCCGGCGTCCGGAGGCGAAGCCTACCTACGCGGGCCGCCCGGTGCTCAGGGCGCCGTACAGGTCCGGCCGGCGGTCGCGGAAGAAGCCCCAGGCGGCGCGGTGGGTGTCGAGGAAGTCGAGGTCGACGGTCGCCGAGGTGAAGCCTTCCTCGTCATGGTCCATGTCGCCGATCAGGTCGCCGCGATGGTCGGAGATGAAGCTGGAGCCGTAGAAGCGCTGGCCGCCGTTGGGATAGCCTTCCCAGGGCTCGAAACCGATGCGATTGGCGCCGACCACGGGGATGACGTTGCTGACCGCATGGCCCTGCATGGCGCGACGCCAGGGCAGCGCCGTGTCCAGGGTGGGGTCGTGCGGCTCGGTGCCGATGGCGGTGGGGTAGAGCAGCGCCTGGGCGCCCATCAGGGCCATGGCGCGGGCGCACTCGGGGTACCACTGGTCCCAGCAGATGCCGACGCCGATACGGCCGTGCCGGGTGTCCCACACCTTGAAGCCGGTGTCGCCGGGGCGGAAGTAGTACTTCTCCTGATAGCCGGGACCATCAGGAATGTGGCTCTTGCGATAGACGCCCATCAGGCTGCCGTCGGCGTCGGCCATCACCAGGCTGTTGAAATAGTGCGGCCCCTCACGCTCGAAGATCGAGATCGGAATGACGACACCGAGTTCTCCGGCCAGCGGGGCCAGCGCCTTCACGCAGGGGTGCTCACGCCAGGGCCTGGCGGAGGCGAACCAGCGCTCTTCCTGGGTGACGCAGAAGTAGGGCCCCTGGAGCAGTTCCGACGGCAGGATCACCTGCGCCCCGGCGTCGGCGGCCTGGCGGACCAGGTCGACGGTGCGGGCGATGTTGTCGTCCAGGTCCATCCCGTAGTGGGTCTGCAGGGCGGCGAGGGTGAGGGTCTTCGACATCAGGCCGGCTCCTGCTGGGTGATGCAGTGGAAGCTGCCGCCGCCGGTCAGGATGGCGCTGGACGGCAGGCCGATGACCTTGCGTTCCGGGAACAGGCTGGCAAGCGCGTCGAGCGCGAAGGCGCCGGCCTTCTCGTCATAGATCGGGCAGATCACCGCCTTGTTGGCGATGATGAAGTTCATGTGGCTGGCGGGGACCATCTCGCCGTCGGAATCCGTTGTCCAGCCGGGCGAGGGCACGCGCATGACCTGGATGCGCTGGCCGCGGGCGTCGGTCATAGCGCCGAGCATACGGGCGGTCTCGTCATAGATGGCGGCATTGGGATCGGCCCGGCCCCAGGCGATCGGGCAGGCGATGACGCCCGGCGCAACAAAGCGGGCCAGGTTGTCGACGTGGCCGTCGGTGTGGTCACGGTTCAGCCCTTCGCCCAGCCACAGCACCTTCGTCGCGCCCAGGGCGGCGCCCAGGGCAGCCTCGGCGGCGGCCTCGTCCCACTCGGCGTTGCGGTTGGGGTTGATAAGGCACTGGCGGGTGGTCAGCACCGTGCCGTAGCCATCGTGGTCGAGGGCGCCGCCCTCGAGGATGAAGTCGTTGGGGACCAGTGGCGCACCGGACGCGGCGGCGATCTGGGCGGCGACCTGATCGTCGCCCTCCATCTCGTACTTGCCGCCCCAGCCGTTGAACCGGAAGCCGAGCGCGCGGCCGTCGCTGGAGAAGATCGGTCCGGTGTCGCGCAGCCAGATATCGCCCAACAGGCCGCGGACGATCTCGACGCCGCTCGTGTCGGCCAGGCGAGCCCTGGCGTCCTGTTCGGCTTCCTCACCGCAGACCATCAGGCGCACCCGCTCAGCCCCCGGGCCGGCCATGGCGCGGGCCAGGGCGGCGACCTCCTCACGGGCGGCGTCGAGGTCCTCTTTCCAGAGTTCGGCATGGCTGGGATAGCCCAGCCACATGGCGCGGTGGGGGGACCATTCGGCGGGGATGAGAGCGGGACCGGTCATGGGGCGGGCAAGTGGCCTCCACGGACCCCTACGTCAAGAGTTTGAGGCGCAAAAGAAAAGGGCGGCCCGTGAGGACCGCCCTTCGCTCTACTCTGAACCTTGCAGCGTTCGCTTAGAAGCGGGCGCTGAAGGTCACCTGCACGGTGCGCGGGGCGCCGACCGACACGAAGGCCGTGTTCGGAGCACGCGAGGTCACCGCGGCCGTGGTGTTCACGTCCAGGATGGTCTTGGCGTTGGTGCCCGAGCTGATGTTGCCGAAGTACTCTTCGTCGAAGATGTTCGTCACGTTCAGCTGGACGTAGGCGCCCTTGTCGTTGAACCAGGGCAGATCGTAGCGAACGTCCATGTCGAACACGGCGTACGCCGGGGTTTCTTCGTCGTTGACGTCGGTGGTGTAGCGGTTGCCGACGTGCTTGCCTTGCAGCGAGACGCTCAGGTCTTCCGTGATGTTGTACTGGGCACGGAAGGCGGCCATCCACTCGGGGGTTTCAACCAGGACCTTGCCCTTGGTGGGCAGTTCCAGGTTGGTGCCGAGCGACAGGTTATCCTGCAGTTCGCTGTTGGTGTAGCTCAGCGAGCCGTACAGGCTGAAGGTCTCGTTCGGGGTCCAGCCGGCCTGGGCGTCGAGGCCCCAGAGCTTCACCGAACCGACGTTACGGTCGACGCTGAAGCCGAGGTCCGGGTCAAAGGCCGAGACGATGCGGTTGTCGAACTCGTTGAACCACAGGGCCGACGAGAAGATCACGTTCGCCGACTTGTAGCGGTAGCCGAAGTCCCAGGCCTTGCTGGTTTCCGGCTCGACGTCCGAGTTGGTCACCGTGTTGGTCGTGGTGTCGAAGCCGACGGTGTAGAGGTTGTCGGTCCGCGGCGCCGAGAGGCCTTCGGCGTAGCTGGCGAACACGGTGTGGCCTTCGGCGAAGCGCCAGGACACGCCGACGTTCGGCAGGACCGCGTCGTAGCTGACGCTACGATCGTACGGCACGATGTAGAGGGTGCCCGTGCCGGCCGGAACCAGCGAGACAACGTTCGGGTTCGACTGAACGCCCGCGGTCACGCTGTCCAGGTCACCCGGGTAGGTCGCCTGGGTCGTGCAGAGGACGGTCGTCGAGCCACGCTGGCTGAGGCAGAACTGGTTCAGGTCGCGGTCGAAGGTCGGCGCGCGGAGACCCAGGTTCACCTGCAGGGCGTCGTCGAAGAACTTGCCGCGGTATTCCAGCGAAAACTGGTTCAGGATGGCGAAGGACTGGCGGTCGCGGGTACGCAGGGCGTAACCGTCGGCGTTCAGCACCTTGCGGCCGTTGCCGTCCTTGCCGCCGAACACGTCCTGCGGCTGGCCGGAGATCGGGTTCAGCAGGCCGTAGTGGCCGGTCTGACGGTGATCACCGTAGTCGTAGGTGTAGGCGAAGCGGACCGTGTTGCTGTCGTTGATGTTCCAGATCAGCGAGGCCAGCGTCGTGTAGCGACGGGTGTTGGTGGTGTTCGGGGTGTAGAGACGGACGCTGTCGAGGATGTCGCCATCGCCGTTCAGGTCCAGACCGGCCGGCTTCGCGGTTTCGTCACCACGCACCAGGGCCGAGTTTTCCGCGATCACCGTCGAGCCGCCGCCGTTGGCCAGCGTGTACTGCACGGCGCTGTCCAGGGTGAAGGTCAGGGTGTCGGGGATGAAGGTGAACTTCGACTGGGCGCGGATGTTGCCCGTGTTCGACGGGTTGATGCGCACGCCGTAGAAGTTGCTGTTGTCCGCGAAGTCGACGTCGGCGATGCCGGCGTCGGGGGTGTTCGGGACGTAGTCGGCGTTGTTGTCGTAATCGAAGCCGTTCGTACGGAACGTGGCCATGGTGGCCGTCCGGTAGAAGTTATTGCGGTTTTCGTTGTAGTGGGCGGCGATCGAGACGAAGTCGCCGTTGTCACCGATCGGCTGGTAGATCTTGCCGTTCAGCTGCCACTTCTTCAGCTCGCCCGGGCCCTTGAACTTGTCGTACTTCTGGGTGGAGCCGGAGAACCAGGCCGAGGTGCCCATCGGGCCGATCTCGCCGGTCTCGATCAGGCCGAAGATGCGGCCGTAGTTGAACTCGCCCAGCGAGCCGACGACGCGGCCGCCGAATTCCGACGAGGGCTTCAGCGAGATGTAGTTGATCGTGCCGCCGGTGGCCGACGCGGTCGGGCTGTCGACGTCGGTCGTGCCCATGTTGACGCTGGCGCGGCTGATCAGCTCGGGGTCGAGTTGCTGGTTGGTGTAGACGGCGTAGTTGCCGGTGTCGTTCAGCGGGATGCCGTCGAAGGTCAGCGAGATGCGGTTGCCGTCGAAGCCGCGGATACGCAAGTTACCACCCGACGAACCGTAGGGGTCGCTGTTGGTGAAGTTCAGGCCGGGGGTGAGGTTCAGGCTCTGGATGATCGTCTGGCCCGAGGCCTGGGTGGAGATGAACTCCTGATCGATCGAGGCCTTGGCCTTCGGCGCGGTTTCAGCGGTGATGACGCCGTCGATGTTCGGCTGACCGGCGGTCGCGACGATGACGACTTCTTCAACTTCGTTGGTGCCGGTGGATTGCGCGAAGGCGCCGGTAGCGAACAGGCTGCCGACCAGAGCCGTCGTCGCCACGATGGCGAGCTTGTAGTTTCTCATTAGGTATCCCCTGTCATCCCGACGAGCGCCCGATTTTGAACACTCGATGGCGGATTAGGCCGCCCAATTAGCGCCCGATTGCAAAGCTTTGGTGACCGTGCACATGCCTCGTCACCACGGGAGCACCTTGTAACCACGGACTTTTCCGGCACAAGCGGCCGTTAAGACTTTGGGACCGAATTGAGACGCCTTGTCGCAACTTTGCGACACCCCCGTGCGCGGGATGCCCTATAGGGGGCTGAATTCGCCCTCAATCCGAGCAGGATAAGGGGCACGAGACGATGCACGGGGAGCGGAGCTTGAGCGCCACACAGCAGGATCAGGGGCGTCAGGCCTATGTCGAGGCGAGTCGGCCGTGGCGCTTCGCGCTCGCCGCGACTGTTCTGTTGACGGGCTTACGACTTTTCGCCCTTTTCGCCACGCCACTTGAGCTGTACCCGGACGAAGCCCAGTACTGGCTGTGGTCGAGAAGCCTCGATCTGGGATATTTTTCAAAACCGCCGATGATCGCCTGGGTGATCCACCTGACCACGGCGATCGGCGGCGATTCCGAACCCTGGGTGAGGATCGCCGCGCCGCTGTTCCATGCTGTGACGGGCCTGACCCTGTTCGCCGTCGGACGCCGGCTGTACGGGCCCTGGGCCGGAGTTCTGGCGCTGCTGATCTACCAGCTGATGCCCGGGGTCGCGGTCGCCAACGTCACCATGACCACCGACACCCCGCTGCTCTGCTTCCTGAGCATCGCCCTGCTGGCCTACGTCGATCTGCCGACAGCCAGGCGGCCGCTGTTCACGGCGGCGGGTCTGGGGGCGGCGCTGGGGCTGGCCATGCTGTCGAAGTACGCCGCCATCTATGCAGTGATCGGCATCGTCCTGCATATGATCGTCTCGCGCCAGGCCCGGAGCATCTGGCGCCCCGCTACAGCCCTGGTCGCGGCGGGCGTGTTCGCCCTGGTTATCGCCCCCAACCTGATCTGGAACGCCCTCAACGGTTTCGAGACCGTTCAGCACACGGCCGCCAACGCCGACCTGGGCTCGGGCATAGGCTTCAATGTGGGCGGCCTCCTGCAACGGGTGGTGTTCGAACAGTTCGGCGTCTTCGGCCTGGCCTTCGGGGTGCTGATCGCGGCCTGGGTGCTGGCGGCGCGCCGGCGGCTGACGGACGAGGATATCCTGCTGGTCTGCTGGACCATCCCGCCCTTCGTGGTGGTCGGGATCCAGGCGCTGCTGAGCCGGGCCAACGCCAACTGGGCCGCCGCCGCCTACATCCCCGCCGCGGTGCTGGTCGGTGGTCTGGTGGTGCGCTGGTGGCCGAGCCTGTGGACCCGGATCGGCGTCGGCGTCACCCTGGTCGTTCAGGGCCTGGTGGTCGGCTTCCTGGTCCTGGCCATCGCCAGCCCGGCCATCGCCGACGCCGTCGGCCGCTCCAACGACATCAAGCGGATGCGCGGCTGGAAGGACGTTGTCGAGGCCACCGTCCAGCGGGCCCAGGTCGAACAGGCCGACCAGGGGCTGACCGCCGTCGCCGTCGACAGCCGCTTCCTGTTCAACGCCATGGCCTATTACGGCCGCGACTACTTCGGAAAGCCCGGCGCGCCGCCACTGACCATCTGGCTGCGCCGCGACAAGGCCGGCAACCAGGCCGAGGCGCGCCATCCCCTGACCCCGGCGCAGGGCCGGCGGGTGCTGGCCGTGGTCGAGGACGAGGTGCGCCGCGACGCTGACGGGGTCGCAAAGATGGCCCCGCGGATTGCGCTGGTGCAGGGCGACTTCGCCCGCAGCGAACTGGTGGGGTCGTTCCGCGCCGGGCTGGACCGCAAGCGGGTCCGCCGCGCCGCCTTCGTGCTCGGCGAGGACTACCGGCCCAGGCCGAAACCTTGAGGACCGCGGGGACACACTGAATTGCCCGGTGACAATTCAATGTGCCCCTTTTCATTCCTGGAGCCGGGCGATGCGGAAGGCGAAGGGGCCGCCCTCGCCGCCTGACAACAGGGACTCGCCCTCGGTCCAGGTCGGGTCTGCCGGCGCCGGGCCGTCACCCAGGTTGAAGACGCAGAGCAGCCGCTCGCCCTCCCCTGCCCGCTCGAACACCGCCATCGGGGCCGGCGCATCGCGGAAGACGATGTCGCCCAGCCGCAGGGCGGGATGAGCCTTGCGCAGGCCGATCAGCGCCCGTGACAGCGCCAGGGCGGAGTCCGGATCGGCATCCTGATCGGCGACGGTGAGGCTGGCGTGCTCCGGCGCGGCGGGCAGCCAGGGACTGCCGGTGGTGAAGCCCAGCGCATGGCCCGGGCTCCAGGGCATGGGTGTGCGGCAGCCGTCGCGGCCCTTGTGGGCCGGCCAGTAGAGGTCGCCGACCGGGTTGCGCAGCTGATCACGGGTCAGGTCGGCTTCGGGCAGGCCGAGCTCCTCGCCCTGGTACATCAGGATCGAGCCGCGCAGGGTCAGCAGCAGCGCCAGCATGACCTTGGCCACCGCCGGCGAGCCGTCGCCGAAGCGACTGGGGGTGCGCGGCACGTCGTGGTTGGAGAAGGTGATGCAGGGCCAGTGACGCGGGTGCTCGTCCAGCATCTCCATATGCTGGCGGATGAAGTCCGGACCCATCCGGCGGGCCAGCAGCAGGGGGAAGCTGTAGCCGGCATGCAGGCCCTCGTCGGGGGCCGCGAAGCCGCCGCAACGGTCAGCTTCCTCGGAGAACTCGCCGAACACGAAGCGATCCGGACGCCGATCAACGGTCAGGCGAACGTCGTTCAGCGCCTCGATGTTCTCCACCAGATTGGAATCGTTGAAGTGGCGCTGGAAGTTTGCGGCGGCGGACCAGCGGAGCGAGGTGTCGCTGTCGTCGACCGGATTGTCGGTCAGGTCCGGGTCGTGGAGTTAGGCGTTGGCGACGTCGAGCCGGAAACCGTCGACGCCCTTGCTGAGCCGGAAGTCGAGGACCTCGAGGGCCGCCTGGCGCGCGTCCGGGTGACGCCAGTTGAGCTTGGGCTGCTGGCGCAGGAACTTGTGATGGTAGGCGCGTCGACGCAGCGGCTGGTAGGCCCAGGCCGGGCCGCCGAAGGCGCTCAGCCAGTTGTTGGGGGCCGTGCCGTCATCCTTCAGAGGGGCCCAGACGTACCAGTCTTCCTTGTCGCCCCCCTTGAGGGCGTCGTGGAACCATTGGTGCTCGTCGCTGGTATGGGCCAGCGCCTCGTCGAGGAGCAGCTTCATGCCCCGCGCATGGGCCCCGTCGATGACCGCCTGCAGGTCGTCCATCGAGCCGTAGTCGGGGTGAACATTGTGGTAGTCGCTCACGTCATAGCCCCAGTCGCGGTTGGGCGAGGGGTGGACGGGGCTCAGCCAGATGGCGTCGACGCCGAGCGACTGGATGTAGTCGAGCTTGGCCAGCACGCCCGGCAGGTCGCCATGGCCGTCGCCGTCGCTGTCGAAGAAGCTGCGGACATAGATGTGATAGACGGTCGCGCCGCGCCACCAGGGGGTCTGTTCGGTCATTGGGGGGAGCGTAGGCTGTGAGGCGTGAGCCGGAAAGGCCGTGCGTGCTTCGATCCGCGGCCTTCAGCCGCTGCTCAGCATGACGAATTCCGTGAACGCGCATCGATGGTCGTCATCCTGAGCAGCCTGTCGCAGACAGGCGTGTCGAAGGACGCACTACGCCAGCCAGACCATCATCCGCGTCGCCGCCTCCCCACCCCGCGCGATGGAGTGCTTGCGCTGCACCTCGCCGGTATAGAGGAAGCCCGCCTTGCAAAGGACCGCGCCCGAGGCCGGGTTGTCGCTGAAGTGGCCGGCGACAACGTAGCGCTTCTTCCACTCCCGCCTGGCCCAGCTGAGCGCGCCCTGCAGGGCCTCGGAGGCGAAGCCCCTGCCCCACCAGCCGCGGCCGACCCAGTAACCGACTTCCAGCGGCTGTCCCGGCGGGGTGAACAGGCCGAGGCCGCCGATGACGCCTTCATCCTCATGCTCGAGCAGGAAGTTGTGATCCGTCGCCGGGTCGTTGGCCTGCACCTTCTCGATGAAGTCGAGCGCGTCCGACAGGCCGTAGGGGTGCGGCACGCGGCTGGTCATCCGGGCAATGTCGTAGTCGGCCATCAGGGCGGCCAGGCGCGTCTCGTCGCCGGGCGCCGGCGCCCGCAGGGTCAGCCGGCGGGTCTCTATCCTGGGGGTCTGTTCGATCAGACACATTGTTTTGCCTCCCGGCCCTCTTGCGGGGCCCTGAAACGAAAAGAGGGGAGTCCGGTGATCCGGACTCCCCTCTGGAGTTTCGTGTCCGGATCGCTTTGCGGCGCTCCGGAGAGAAGTCCCTGAAGTCGCCTTACTCGGCGGCCTCGGCCATCTTCGGAACAACCGTCGCGTAGGTGCGGTCGTTGCGCTTGGTTACAAACTTCACGTTGCCGTTCTCGAGGGCAAAGAGGGTGTGGTCCTTGCCGATGCCGACGTTCTCGCCCGGCCAGAACTTGGTGCCGCGTTGACGCACGATGATGTTGCCGGCGAGGACGTTCTCGCCGCCGAACTTCTTCACGCCGAGACGGCGGCCAGCCGAATCGCGACCGTTGCGCGAGGAGCCGCCTGATTTCTTGTGAGCCATACTGCTCTCCTATCCTCTATCGACGAGGCCCTCAGGCTTCGTCGGTGTCCTTCGTGGCGGCCTTTTTGGGGGCGGCCTTCTTGGCGGGGGCGGCGTCGTCAGCCTTGGCGGCCTTCGGAGCGGCGGCCTTCTTGGCCTTGGGCGCCTCGGCGGCCGTTTCGACCACGGGGGTCTCGGCGGCGACGATGGTTTCCTCTTCGGTCACCACGGCCTTGGCCTTGGTCGCCTTCTTGGCGGGGGCCGGGGCGGCCTCGGCCTTCACGGCGAATTCCGGCAGCTTCAGACCGCGCGAGCGGGCGTTCAGCTCGGCCTTGGTGGTCAGGTCGACCACGCCGTCCCACTTGGCGTCGCCGATGGCGGTGACGCGCAGGACCGTTTCGGTCTGGCGGTGACCGCGGGTGCGGCGGTAGCCCTGGCGGCGGATCTTCTTGAAGACCTTCACCTTCTCACCCTTGCGGGTCTCGACCAGCGTGGCCGTGACGGCCGCGCCGGCGACGGTGGGAGCGCCCACGGTCACGACGTCGCCATCGCCCAGCATCAGGACGTGGTCGAAGGAAACTTCAGCGCCGGGTTCACCAGCCAGTTTTTCGACAACCAGCAGGTCACCGGGGGAAACCCGGTATTGCTTGCCGCCGGTTTTGATCACCGCGTACATCGGTCCGTCCTGAACGTGAGATAGCAAAAACGAGAGCGCCCCGCAGGCGGAGGCCCGGGAGCGAAGGGAGGCGTCTTATACAGACGGTCAGGCCTGAGTCAACGCAGGCGACCCCTCAAAGGCGCCCTACTTCAGCTCTTCGGTGATGACGGTGAACTCCACCAGCCGCGCAGAGCCGAAGGTGGTGACGATCGCCACGTCGGTGGCGTCGCGGCCGATGGCCATCAACAGGCGGCCGATCCGCGGCATGTTGTGACGGGCGTCGAAGGTATGCCAGGCGCCGCCCAGCCAGACCTGGAACCAGGCGCTGAAATCCATGACGCCATGCACCGGGATGCCGATGTCGCCCATGTATCCGGTCACATAGCGGGCCGGGATGTTCATGCAGCGGCACAGGGTGATGGCCAGGTGAGCGTAGTCGCGGCAGACGCCGTAGCGCTCCTCGTGGGCCTCGTAGGCCGTCTTTGTCGGACGGGCGTGCTCGTAGCCGAACGTGACGCGGTTGTGGGCGTAGTCGACGATGGCCTGCACCCTGGCCCAGCCGGGCGGCGTGTCGGCGAACAGGCGCCAGGCCAGGTCGCGCAGAAGTTCGGTGTCGCAGTAGCGCGACGGCAGCAGGTATTCGATGACCGCGTCCGGCAGGTCCTCGATCGGGTGCTGGACCGCGTCCAGCAGGACGGGATCGGGGATGCCGCTGTCCTTGACGATGAACTCGCTGTGGATGGTGAAGAGGCCAGGCGGGGCCACCACGCGGCTGCAGACGTTGCCGAAGGTGTCGATGTACTGGCGGACCGGGACGAAGGGGTCGGTCAGCACGGTGTCGGGAGATTCGAGGTCAGGGCCCCGCTCGGGGCGCAGGTTGACCATCATCAGCATCGGTGTCTCGACCGGGCAGTCGTAAGTGATCTTGTAGCCGGCCCGAATTCGCATGTGGTGGTGTCCCGCCCGTTGAAAGCCCGGGCCAACCTCAGCCCGCTTGCGCAACTCTCAGCGGGAAAGGCGGTTGCGCCGCTACGGCATCCTCTAGCGTCAAATCAACCTCGACGTCCATTCCGACGTAGTCGTCGGCATCGCCGTCCCAGGTGCCCCAGAGGGGCAGGGCCAGGCGCGGGTCGGCGACGACGGCGACACGGATAAGGTCCAGATTGCCGATGATGCCGTTGGTGGGGTCGAAATCCATCCAGCCGCAGCCGGGCACATAGGCCCGCATCCAGGCGTGGGTGTGGCCGCCGCCCTTGCGGCCGGACTTGCCCCCGGACTGGGGCGTGCTCGAATAGATGTAGCCGGACACAAAGCGGGCGGCGATGCCCAGCGAGCGGGCCGCATCCATCATCAGCACGGCGAAGTCGCGGCAGCTGCCGCTGCGCAGATCCAGGGTCTCGGCCGGCGTCTGCGGCCCGCCCCGCAGGCGCAGGGCGTAGACGAACTCCGAGCGGATGGCGTGGGTCATCTCGGTCAGCACGGCGGAGACTGCGACATCGCCATTGGCCGGCACGAAGCGCCGGGCCCATTGGGCGACCTCACCGGCGTCGGCATAGGTCCGGTTCAGGGAGATGGCCAGTTCGGTGTGGTCGCCGTCATCGTAGAGGGAATCGACGCCGAGACGCGCGTCCCGGGTCTCGAACTCGAAAGAGGTGTGGACCGTGTGCTCGACCCGCGCCCGACTCTCGAACACCAGCCTGTCTGCGGGCCGGTCGAACCTTGCGACGCCGACGCAGGCGCCGCTGACGTCCTGGATGTGGCGCAGCAACTCGGGATCGGGCGAGACCGTTACCGACGAGGAGAGAAGCCGCTGGTCGAAGGCCTGCAACGGCCGGAACATCATGCGATGCTCGCCGAAGGCCACCGGCTTGCGGTAGCGGTAGGTCGTCAGGTGGCGGATGGAAACTACGGCCATGTCAGAACAGGGGATCGATTTGACCGGTATGGCCAGTGGACTGCTTGTCGCAGGCGACGGGGCGCCTGTGATTGCTCGAAATAGGGGCGCCGACTCGCCGTTTTTCCTGATCGCGGACCATGCCGGTCAGGAAATCCCCCTCCAGCTTAACAATCTCCAACTGTCGCATTCAGAGAGGCAGCGACATATCGCCCTGGACATCGGCGTTGCGGGGCTGGGCCCGATTCTCGGCGACGACCTTGGCGCCTGCCTGTTCGCCCAGCGCTATTCGCGGCTGGTCATCGACTGCAACCGCGATCCCTCGCGCCGGGACGCCATCTGCGAGGTCAGCGATGGCACGGTCATCCCGGCCAACCTGGAGCTGACGCCCGCCGAGCGTCAGGCGCGGATCGACGAGATCTTCACCCCCTACCACGACGCCATCGACGCCGAGCTGGACGCCCGTGGGAGCCGTCCGACGGTGATGGTGGCCCTGCACAGCTTCACCCCCTCGATGGCCGGCCACGCCCGTCCCTGGCGCTTCGGCGTACTGCACCTGGGGGCATCGCCGTTTTCCGACGCCATGCTGTCGCGGCTGCGGGAAACGTTCGGGGAAGAGGTTGTCGGCGACAACCAGCCATACCGGATGGACCACATCGACTACTCCATCCCCAGGCACGCCATCGGCCGGGGCCTCGATTATCTGGAACTGGAGGTTCGCCAGGACCTGATGGCCGATCCGGCCGGCGAGGCGGCGGTGGCGGCCCAGATCGCGCCGCTGTTGCGGGCAGCGTTGGGGGATATCGGGCTTTGAGACGGGACATGTCCCGTCTTCCCGTTCCGGGCCGAAGTCGCTGGACCGTTACAATATAACATTCTATAGCCCATCCCGTGAACCTCGCTGTCTTCACCTCCATCGCCGCCGCCGGCTTCGTCGTCGCTTTCATGCACGCGATCCTGCCGACCCACTGGCTGCCCTTCGTCCTGGTCGGGCGGGAGCAGAAGTGGTCGGCCGGCAAGACCATGGGCGTCACCGCCCTGGCGGGGCTGGGTCACGTGGCGTTCACCGTGCTGATCGGCGCGGTGGTCGTGGCCGCCGGCCTGGCCGTCGCGCCGCGGCTCGAGCACATGTTCAACTGGGTGGTCGCCGGCCTGCTGCTGGCGATGGGCGTCTGGTACCTGCTGCGCAAGTCGCATCAGCACCCGACGGCCCCCAAGGGGTTCCGATCCGACCGGGCGGCGGTTATCGGCCTGGTGCTGCTGCTCACCCTGTCGCCCTGCGGCGAGTTCGTGGCCGTCTACTTCTCGGCCATCCAGCACGGCTGGCTGGGCTTTGGTCTGCTCAGCCTGGTGCTGCTGTCGGCGACGGCCCTGGCCATGATGCTATTCACCGGCCTGACCCTGGCCGGGACGCGGATGATCAACCTCGACGCCCTGCAGAAGCGGGAATCACTGATCATCGGCTGGATACTGATCCTGATGGCGGCCGTGGTCCTGTTCTTCCAGCCCTGACGGCCCCTCGCCCATTTCGCTTTCGCCGCCCAGCGCCTAGATAAGCTTCCATGACCACCGCGACCGTCTCCAAGACCCCCGTCACCGTCCTCACCGGCTACCTCGGCGCCGGCAAGACCACCCTGCTGAACCGCATCCTCACCGAGGACCACGGCAAGCGCTACGCCGTCATCGTCAACGAGTTCGGCGAGGTGGGCATCGACAACGACCTGGTGGTCGGGGCCGACGAGGAAGTGTTCGAGATGAACAACGGCTGCGTCTGCTGCACGGTGCGCGGCGACCTGATCCGGGTTCTGTCCGGTCTGATGAAGAGGAAGGGCGGCTTCGACGCCATCATCGTCGAGACCACGGGCCTCGCCGACCCCGGCCCCGTGGCCCAGACCTTCTTCGTCGACGACGACGTGCGGGCCAGGACGCAGCTGGATTCGGTGACCACGGTCGTCGACGCCAAGCACCTTCCCCTGCGCCTGGCCGACTCCAGGGAAGCCGTCGAGCAGATCGCCTTCGCCGACCAGATCGTGCTCAACAAGACCGACCTGGTGACGGAAGCCGAGCTTCTGGCCGTCGAAGCCTCGATCCGCCGCATCAACCCGCTGGCCCCGATCCACCGCACCACCCGCAGCCAGGTGCCGCTCGACGCCATCCTCGGCCGCGGCAGCTTCGACCTGGAGCGGATCACCGACCTGGAGCCGGAATTCCTCAATCCCGGGCACGGGGAAGAGGGCCATGTGCATGACGAGCATTGCGATCACGATCACGGGCACGACCATCACCACCATGACCATGGCCACGATCACGGCCATGTCCACGACCACGCCGCCGAGGCCGGCATCAAGGGCATCAGCCTGACCGCCGACAAGCCGCTGGACGGCATCCGGGTGACGAACTGGCTGAACCAGCTTCTGGCCGAGAAGGGCGTCGATATCCTGCGTGCGAAAGGCATCATCGACATCAAGGGCGACGACCGCCGGCTGGTCTTCCAGGCCGTCCACATGATCCTGGAAGGCGACTACCAACGCCCCTGGACCGACAAGGACCAGCGCTACAGCCGGATGGTGTTCATCGGCCGGGACCTCGACGAGGCGGCCCTGAAAGCCGGGTTCGCGAGCTGTATCGCCTAGCGCGCCGTCGGGCGTTTCGCTCTCCGCCCTCCGGGCGGAGGACGGTTCGGAGCGCAAGCGACGGACCAGGAGGCGGACCGCCGGTTCAGAACTGGAACCTGTAACCGCTGGTGGGGGAGAGCGACCGAAGGGCGCTGATCCCAAAAAGAAAAAGGGCCGGTGTTTCCACCGGCCCTTTCCGTTTCTCGCAGGACGTAAATCCTACTCGATGTCTTCGTTGATGATGCCGACCTTGAAGTAGCCGTTCTCTTGCAGAACGTTCAGCACGGCCATGAAGTCTTCATAGAGCACGTCCGGATCGGCCTGCAGGAACACCCGCTCGGTCTGCGGAACCGAGGTGACGCCCTTCTTGACCATGTCGGCCGGAACGTCGGCCGGCAGATTCTCCAGGCGGGTCTGGGCGCCGTCGATGAACAGCGCGCCCGACTTCTGGATGAAGATGATCGTCGGATCCTTCGGCTTCGGGGCGCCCGGGGGCGGCGGAATGGCCGGGGGAAGGTCGATCGCGATCGACACCGTCGCCAGGGGAGCCGCGACCATGAAGATGATCAGCAGCACCAGCATGACGTCGACGAACGGCGTCACGTTGATCTCGGAATTCTGTCCGAGATCGAACTTCGACTTCTTGCCGCCGCCGGCTAGTTGCGCACCCATTGGAACACTCCTCGTGGCGGGCCACTGGTCGGCCCGTCTGTTATTCGCTTCTCCCATGGCGCAGGAGCGGCGACCTGTAAAGCCCGTCTCTCGCCGTGCGGGAATCTGAACGCCGCTCTGGCGGGTCGGGGTCCATCCGGTCTAATCGGATAAGCATGATCCTCGAATTCGACGCCTATGTGACCGCCGCGCTCTTTGACGCCAAAGCCGTACCCATGTTCGCTTTGGGCGATGGCACGGCGCGCCTTGTAACGCTTGAAGGATTCGTCACCGTCCAGGCTCACGACGGCGCTGTCCTGGCCGCCTGCGCACATCCCTCGGGCAGCGGCATCCTCACCGCGGGGGACGACGGACGGGTGGTCTGGAGCCGTCTTGAGGGCGATGAACTGGTCGCCAGCGAAATCGCGGCCGTGAAGGGAAAATGGATCGACGCGGTCGCCGCCAGTCCCGAATCCGGGCTGATCGCCTTTTCGGCGGGTCGCGAGCTGCACGTCCGCGATTCGAAGGATGCCGCCTTTTCACGCATCTTCACCCACGACAAGTCGGTCGCAGACATCGCCTTCGACCCCAAGGGCCGTCGCATCGCCACCGCCACCTACGGCGGCGCGGCCCTGTGGTACGCGCGGATCGAGAAGCAGGTCCCTCAGTTCCTGAAATGGGCCGGCAGCCACGCGCTGGTGATGTGGAGCCCGGACGGCAAGTTCCTGATGAGCGCCATGCAGGAGAACAGCCTGCACGGCTGGCGCCTGTCTGATTCCAAGGACATGCGGATGGGCGGCTATCCGGCCAAGGTCAAAAGCCTGGCCTTCCTGTCAGGCGGCCTGATGCTGGCCACGTCCGGGGCCAACGGCGCCGTGGTCTGGCCGTTCCAGGGCGCCAATGGACCGATGGGCAAGGAAGCGGCCGAGATCGCCTATGACCAGGACGCCCTGGTCGTGCGGGTGGCGGCGACGCCGGGGGCCGGCATCCTGGCCGGCGGGCTGGATGATGGCCGCGTCTGGGTCTGTGACCTCAAGAGCGGCCGGCGCGAGATGATCAAGGCCGAGAAGGGCGCGGCCATCTCCGCCCTGGCGATGACCCCGGACGGACGCAGCGTCGCCTGGGGCGACGAGGACGGCGGGGCTGGGGTGGCGGCGGTTCCGCTCTAGTCGAAACCGCGCATCTCCGCCCAGACATCGAACGGGTCCCGCCGCGTGCGCAGGCTGTTGATCGGCTCGCTTTCGTCGGCGTAGCCCAGCGCCATGCCGGAAAACAGCATGTGATCGTCGGGCAGGCCCAGGAACTCGCCTACCGTCTTCGGATAGCGGGCCCAGAACTCCTGGGCGCAGGTGGCCAGGCCCGCCTCGACGGCCAGCAGCATGAGGGTCTGCATATACATCCCGACGTCAGACCACTGCGGCGGGCCCAGCTTGCGGTCGAGGCTGAAGAACAGGCCGACCGGGGCGCCGAAGAACTGGGTGTTCTTGAACAGCTGGCGCAGGCGGGCGGGCTTGTCGTCGCGGGGGATGCCGATGGTGGCGTAGAGGTCCTCGCCGCATTCGAAACGGCGGGTGCGGAAGGGGTCCCAGAGATTTTCCGGATAGACGTCGTACTCGGGCTGCTCGCCGCCGAGGTTGGCGCCCACCTTCGCCTTGAGCGCTTCCAGCGGCGCCCCGGCGATGGCGTGGACCCGCCACGGCTGCAGGTTGCCGCCGCTGGGGGCGCGGTGGGCCTTCTCCAGCAGCTCGCGCAAAAGCGCCGCGGGGACGGGGTCCGGCTTGAAGGCGCGGACCGAAACGCGGGCGGCGACGGCGTCGGATACGTTCATGGTTGCGCTCTCTCGCGACAAGTTGCGGCAGGGCGGTTAGCATGTCGCCCCAAGGTCATGGCAAGGGGCGATGCGCATGTCTGATGAGACGTCTGGCAAGGACGAGGGCGACAGCGTCAAACCGGCGCCGCACGCCTCCTCGCCGGAGATCGCCTCCACCGCGGTCTCGCACGACGCCATCGAAGCCACGCCTCCCGACGACGCGGCCGCAGGTCACCGCCTGACCGATGCGCCGCCCCCGGATCCCGCCGACGACATCCCGCCCACCGGGACCGCCGCGCCCACGGCGCCCAAGCCGCCCTCCCGGCGCGCGCGCCCCTCCCGTCCCGCGCCCTCGGTCAAACGGGGCGGCGGCGTCGGCCGCCTCACCCGGCGGATCGCTCTGCTGCTGCTGGTGGTCGGTGTGCTGGCGCCTGTGACCTCGACCCTGCTGTTCAAGTTCGTGCCGCCGCCGGTTACCATCCTGATGATTCAGCGGGTTTTCGAAGGCAAGGGCCTGGACCGGCGGTGGATGTCGCTGTCGAAGATGAGCCCGGCCCTGCCCAACGCGGTGATCGCCGCAGAGGACGCCCGCTACTGCAGCCACTGGGGCTTTGACTTCCAGGCCATGGAAAAGGCCATGGCCCACAACCAGCGCCGGCCGGGCAAGATTCGCGGCGGCTCGACGATCAGCCAGCAGACGGCCAAGAACGTCTTCCTCTGGCCGCAGCGGTCCTATGTCCGCAAGGGTCTGGAGGCCTACTTCACCGTCCTGATCGAGACCATCTGGGGCAAGCGGCGGATCATGGAGGTCTACCTCAACAGCGTCGAATGGGGCCCGGGCGTCTACGGCGCCGACTCGGCCGCGCGGCGCTATTTCGGGGTCGGCGCGGATAAGCTGACGCCGTCGCAGGCCGCCCGCCTGGCGGCCATCCTGCCCAGCCCCCTGAAATGGAAGGCGGTGACGCCAGGCCCCTATGTGCGCAAGCGCTCGAAGCGGATCGGGGCGGCCAGCGGCACGGTGCGCCGGGAAGGGCTGGCCGCCTGCGTGCGGTAAAACGCTCCGCCCTTGACGCAACCCTTCCCCTACGCTCCCTTGCCGCACCCCAATTCCCGAGGAAGCGTCCCATGAAGAAGACGACTCTGCTGGCGGCCGCCGCCGCCCTGGCCCTGACCGGTGGTTTCGCTATCGGCCAGACCCCGACGCCGGCTGCGGCCCCTGCCGCGGCCGCCACGCCCAGCCCCGAAGAGGCCAAGGCCTTCATCGAAAAGGCAGAGACCGACCTCGCCAAGCTGTCGGAATACGTCAACAAGTCGGCCTGGGTGCGCGCCACCAACATCACCGAGGACACCATGTTCCTCGAGGCCAAGGCCACCGCCGAAGCCACCACGCTCGCCACCGACCTGGCCGTGCAGGCGGCGAAGTACGACAAGACCGCCGCCGACCCGGTCACCCGCCGCAAGCTGGACATCCTCAAGCGCGCCCTGGTCCTGCCCGCGCCGCAACGCCCCGGCGCCGCCGACCAGATGGCGACCATCGGCGGCCGGCTGGACAGCATCTATTCGACCGGCAAGTTCGCGTTCAAAGGCAAGCAGATCACCCTTAACGACGCCGAGGACATCCTCGCCAGGAGCCAGGATCCGGCCGAACTGAAGGCCGCCTGGGAAGGCTGGCACTCGATCTCGCCGGTGATGACCGCCGACTACGCCCAGCTGGTCGAGCTGGCCAACGAGGGCAGCCGGCAGCTCGGCTACAAGGACACCGGGGCCCTGTGGCGCTCGGGCTACGACATGGAGCCCGACGCCTTCGCCGCCGAGACCGACCGGCTGTGGAGCCAGGTCGAGCCCTTCTACAAGAACCTGCACTGCTACGTGCGCAAGGAACTCAACGAGAAGTACGGCGACGACGTCCAGCCGAAGACCGGCCCGATCCGCGCCGACCTCCTTGGCAACATGTGGGCCCAGCAGTGGGGCAACATCTATGAGACGGTGAAACCCGCCGAGGACACCGACGGCTACAACCTCGACCAGCTGCTGGTCGACAAGGGCTATGACCCACTGAAAATGGTCAAGACCGGCGAGAACTTCTACTCGTCGATCGGTCTGGCCCCCCTGCCGGAAACCTTCTGGACCCGCAGCCAGATCACCCGTCCCGAAGGCCGCGAGGTGGTCTGCCACGCCTCGGCCTGGAACCTCGACGACCGCGACGACATCCGCATCAAGATGTGCACCAAGGTCAACGCCGAGGACTTCTACACCGTCCACCACGAGCTGGGTCACAACTACTACCAGCGCGCCTACAAGGATCAGCCCTACATCTTCAAGGGCGGCGCCAACGACGGCTTCCATGAGGCCATCGGCGACTTCGTCGGCCTCTCGGCCCTGACCCCCACCTACCTCAACCAGGTCGGCATCCTCGACAAGGTTCCGGGCACGGAGGGCGACACGCCCTTCCTGCTGAAGATGGCGCTCGACAAGATCGCCTTCATGCCGTTCGGCCTGCTGGTCGACCGCTGGCGCTGGCAGGTCTACGACGGCTCGGTGAAGCCGGCCGGCTACAACGACGCCTGGTGGGCCCTGAAGCTGAAATACCAGGGCGTGGCCCCGCCCGGACCGCGTCCGGCCGACGCCTTCGACCCGGGCGCCAAGTACCATGTGCCCGGCAACGTGCCCTACACCCGCTACTTCCTGGCCCACGTCTACCAGTTCCAGTTCCACCGCGCCGCCTGCAAGCAGGCCGGCTGGAAGGGCCCGCTTCACCGTTGCTCCGTGTACGGCAACAAGGAGGTCGGGGCGAAGTTCAACAAGATGATGGAGATGGGCCAGTCCAAGCCCTGGCCGGACGAGCTGGAAGCCTTCACCGGCGAGCGCCGCACCGACGCCAGCGCGGTGACCGAGTACTTCAAGCCGCTCAACACCTGGCTGATCAAGCAGAACAAGGGCCAGAAGTGCGGCTGGTAGCTTGAACATCAGGGAACGGCGTTTTGCAAGCCGGTCCCCAACCCCTTGTAGTTACCGCATAATTCACCGCCCTTGGTGGCCGATGCGTTTACCGCGCCGGAGCAACCTGCACGGTCGGCGGACAGCTTTGGTCCGTCGTCCGGTTGGGGTTTCTAGCGATGGGCGCGCAGGATTTCGTGCGGGCCGCCATGGCGCGGCTGAGGACATTTGGCGGCGACAGGCGGGGCGCGATCGCCGTTCAGGCCGCCCTGGTCGGCATGCCGATGGTGGTGCTGACCATGGGGGCGGTGGACATCGCCAACGGCTCGGCCGCCAAGACCCGGCTGCAGGACGCCCTCGACGCCGCCGCCCTGACCGCCGCCCGCTCGGCCCAGTTCACCGACACCGGCCTGCAGACCATCGGCTCCCAGGCGCTGGCCGCCAACATGGTCGGCTCGCAGGCCACCGTCACCTCCTCGTCCTTCAAGGGCGAGGGCAACAAGGTGATCGCCTCCGCCAGGGCCAAGGTGACGCCGCTGGTCGCCGGTATCTGGATGCAGGGCGACATCATCGTCGGCGCCACGGCCGACGTCACCCGGTCGGTCGACAAGATCGAACTGGCCCTGGTGCTCGACACCACGGGCTCGATGAAGGGCAGCAAGCTCACAAACCTCAAGACCGCCTCGAAGAACCTCATCGACACCCTGTCAGCAGCCGCCGAGCGCAGCGTCGAGACCGATCCGGTCAAGATCGCCATCGCCCCCTTCTCGATGACCGTGAAGGTCGGGACCGCCTACCGCAACGCAGGTTGGATCGACCAGAACGGCGCCGCGCCGATCAACAACCAGATCTTCAGCAGCGCCGCCAATCGCTTCACCCTCCTGAACAACATGGGCGTCGCCTGGGGCGGCTGCGTCGAAAGCCGGGCGGCGCCCTATGATGTCCAGGACACGGCGCCCAGCACCGGCGCCCCGGCCACCCTGTTCACCCCCTATTTCGCGCCGGACGAGCCGAGCAGCGGCGGCACCTACTACAACAGCTACCTGCCGGACGTGACCAACAGCTCCAGCTGGCAGACGCGCCAGGGCTATGTCGCCAAGTACAACCGCGCCCCCACCGCGACGGGGACCAACAGCAACACCGGCTATATCTACGGCCCCAACAGCGGCTGCCAGCTGTCGCCGATCACCCGGCTGACCGACGACTGGGACACCCTGAAAAGCGCCGTCGATGACATGGTGGCCGTCGGTGACACCAACATCCCGCTCGGCCTGATGTGGGGCTGGCACCTGCTGTCGCCCAACGCGCCCTTCTCGGACGGCCGGGCCTACAACACGCCCAAGTCGACCAAGGTCGTGGTGCTGATGACCGACGGCGAGAACACCATGGGCTCGACCGGCAATAACAACGCCTCGCTTTACAATTCGCTCGGCTACATCTGGCAGGGGCGCCTAGGCATCACCTCCGGCTCGACCTCCCAGCGGAAGGCGGCGATGGACGCCAGGCTGACCACCCTGTGCGCCAACATGAAGGCCCAGCAGATCGTCATCTATACGGTGCGGGTGGAGGTCGCGAGCGGCGATTCCAGCGTCCTGCGGGGATGCGCCAGCTCCAACGACAAGTTCTACGACGTCCAGAACGCCAGCCAGTTGACCGCCGTGTTCAACGCCATCGCCGGCTCGATCGAGAACCTGCGGATCCTGAAGTGAAACTACCCCTCGTTCATCGTCTTCATTGGCCAGTTCCTTTACCAGCCAGGGCCTAGAAAGCTCGATCAGGATTGGGTTCATGACGCACGACAGACACGCCACTGACGCAGGTCGCAAGACTTTGGGGGGACGCCTGCGAGACCTCCTGCGCCGGTTCGCGCGCGCGCGGCGCGGGGCCGTGGCGGTGAAGTTCGCGGTCATCGCGCTGCCGCTGGCGGTGCTGTCGCTCGGCCTGATCGACGTCAACCAGGCCAGCATGTCCAAGCGCACCCTCCAGGACGCCCTCGACGCCGCCGCCCTGATCGTCGCCAAATCAAGCGCCAGCACCAACGCCCAGGCCGACGCCATCGGCGACGCCGCCCTGGCCGCCCAGCTGGCCGCGCTGAACGCCAACGACGGGACCCTGGCCTCCTCGACCTTCACACTCGGCGGGACCGGCAATACCACGGTCTTTGCCGACGCCTCGATGTCGATCACGCCGGTGGTCGCCAACCTCTGGCTTCAGGGCAACATGAGCGTCGGGGCCCATTCGGAGGTCATGCGCGCCAGCTTTGACCTGGAAGTGGCCCTGGTCCTCGACATGACCGGCTCGATGGCCGGCACCAAGCTGACCGACCTGAAGGCGGCCGCCACCAGCCTGGTCAGCCTGGTCGTCAAGGACAGCCAGACTCCCTACTACTCGAAGATGTCGATCATCCCGTACGCCAACTCGGTCAACGTCGGCAGCACCTATGCTGTCACCGCGCGCGGCGCGATCCCCGCCGCCAAGACCATCACCGGCGCCAGCTGGGCCAGCGGCACGGCCAAGACCATCACCGGCATCACCCGCGCCAACCCGGCGGTGGTGACCTCCAACGGCCATGGCTTCAATAACGGCGACCGCGTCTACATCAGCGGCGTCAGCGGCATGACCCAGGTCAACGGCAACGTCTATACAGTGGCGGGCAGGACCACCAACACCTTCCAGCTGTCGGGGACCAACTCCAGCAGCTTCAATAATTTTTCCTCCGGCGGCACGCCCCGGGCGACCAAGTGCCAGGCCACAAACTGCGAGGTGGTCGTGACCTCCAACGGCCATGGCTTCGCCAACGCCGCCTGGGTCTACATCACCGGCGTCGGCGGCATGACAAGCATCAACAACACCGCCTGGCAGGCGAAGAGCGTCGCGACAGACACCTTCTGGCTCAATGGCTCGGTCGGACCGAACTACAGCGCCTTCAGCTCGAACGGCTCGGCCTGGTGCACGACCAACGGCTGCCAGTATCAGCGGTTCCTCAACAACACCGGCGGCGTCAGGATCTTCCAGATCAGCACTTGCGTCAGCGAGCGCACGACCAACGCCTATACCGACGTCTCGCCCGCCACGACCCTGCTGGGCGCCAACTACCCGGCCAGCAGCAACCCGTGCCCGACCAACACCATCGTCCCCCTGACCAGCACCAGGTCGACCCTCAACACGGCGATCAACGGCCTGGCGGCGTCCGGCTCCTCGGGCGGTCACATCGGGGTGGCCTGGGGCTGGTACTCGATCTCGCCGAACTTCACCTCGATCTTCAGCGGGACCAGCGCGCCGGCCTCCTACACCGCGCCGCACATCAAGAAGGTCATGATCCTGATGACCGACGGGGAGTACAACAGCGCCTACTGCAACGGCGTCATCTCCCAGGACTCGACCAACGGTTCGGGCTCGGTCAGTGACCACATCAACTGCAACGCCCCGAACGGCGATACCTACAGCCAGTCCGAGGCGCTGTGCACGCAGATGAAGCTGAAGGACGTGATCATCTACACGGTCGGCTTCCAGGTCGGCAACGCCGCCAACGCCGTCAACCTGATCAACAACTGCGCGACGGACGCCCAGCACGTCTATACCCCTAACACCGGCACCGCCCTTCAGGACGCCTTCGAGGCCATCGGCGCCGATATCGCGGCTCTGCGGATATCCAGATAGCGATCCATTTACCGATCCGACCCTATTCCGCCCCCGAAACGGGGATAGCGATGAAGCGGCGCCTGACACGGGCAAAGACCAGGCTGGCCGGTTTCGGCCGCGACGAGGGTGGCAACATCGCCATCATCGCCGCCATCGGCGTGCCCATCCTCGCGCTGGTCAGCTTCGCCCTGCTCGACATCAACCGGGCCAGCAGCCAGAAGCGCGAGCTGCAGGACGCCCTCGACGCCGCCGCCCTCTACGCCGCCCGCTCCACCGCCGTCACCGACGCCGACCTGCAGAAGGTCGGCTCGAAAGCCCTGGTCGCCCAGCTCGGCACCATGGTCGACACCAGGCTGATCAGCTCCAGCTTCGCCCTTGGCAAGAACGGCGCGGTGGTCGCCACCGCCCAGGTCAGCGTCAAGCCGTTCGTCTCCAACATCTGGCTGCAGGGCGACATGGAGGTCGGCGCCAACAGCGAGGTGCTGCGCTCGATGAACCGCATCGAGCTGGCCCTGGTGCTCGACAACACCGGCTCTATGGCTGGGTCCAAGCTCGCCAACCTCAAGACCGCCTCGAAGAACCTCATCGACACCCTCGCCACCAGCGCGGCGCGCAGCAGCGAGCCCAACCCGGTCAAGATCGGCATCGTGCCCTTCAGCCAGACGGTGAAGGTCGGCGCGACCTAAAGAAGCCAGACCTGGATCGACCAGACCGGCGCGGCGCCGATCAACCGCGAGATCTTCTGGGACAAGGCCACGGCCACGACCATCAACGCCAACCGCTTCACCCTGCTCGGCAACATGGGCCAGAGCTGGGGCGGCTGCGTCGAGACCCGGGCCCAGCCCTACGACGTGCAGGACACCGCCCCCACGACCGGCACGCCCGCCACCCTCTACACGCCCTACTTCGCGCCGGACGAGCCGGACTCGCGGTCAAAGTCGGGCAACGCCAACGGCGACTTCGGCAGCTTCTCCAACGACTACCTGCCCGACGAGCTGTTCAGCACCACCAACTGGAAAATCCCACAGGGCTACATCGGCAAGTACGACCAGGCGCCCAGCGGCGGCGGCGGCCCCAACCGGGGCTGTGACCTGCAGCCGATCATGCGGCTGACGACCAACTGGTCGAGCCTCAAGACCCTGGTCGACGGCATGGTCGCCACCGGCAACACCAACATCCCGCTCGGCGCGGCCTGGGGCTGGAACCTGCTGTCGCCGAACGGTCCGTTTGCCGATGGCTCGGCCTACGGCACGGCCAAGCTCAGCAAGATCGCCATCATCATGACCGACGGCGACAACGTCATGAGCGATACGGGGAACGACAACGAGAGCAACTACAACGCCCTCGGCTATGTCTGGCAGAACCGTCTCGGCATCAACGGCGGCGGCCAGGGCGCCCGCACGTCCGCCATGGACAAGCGGCTGGCGCTGCTTTGCGAGAACATGAAGGCCAAGGGCGTGGTGATCTACACGGTCCGCGTCGAGGTCAAGTCGGGGGCCAGCGCCCTGCTGAAGAAGTGCGCGACCACCGCCGACCGCTACTACGATGTCCAGAACGCCGCCGACCTGAACGACGTCTTCCAGCGCATCGCCGGCGAGATCTCCAACCTGCGGATCTCGAAGTAGCAGAGGCAGAGGGGACACCTCGTCCCTGCTGCCGGCGGCCTCAGGCCGCCGCCGCCGCCTCTTCCTCGCCGCACACCCTCGCCAGCACCTCGAACAACGCCTCGGCGCTGATCGGCTTGGTCAGGTGGCCGTCAGCTCCCGCCTCCGCCGAGGCCCGTACGTGTTCAGGCAGGGCGTTGGCCGAGAGGGCCCAGATCGGCGTTCGGCGGGTCTCAGTGGCGCGGATGGCCCGGATGGCGGTGAGACCGTCCATGACCGGCATCTGCATGTCCATCAGCACCAGGTCGAAGCTGCCCGCGGCGAGGGCCTCGACCGCCTCGGCGCCGTTCTCGACGGAGGTCAGCTCGACCCCCGCCGGTTCCAGCAACAGCTGCACGACGCGCCGGTTGACCGCATGGTCCTCGGCCAGCAGCACCCGCGGCGCCCGCGCCTGGAGGGAGTCGGCCGGCGCCGCGACAAAGGTCGCTTCCGGCTCGGCCACCTGAACCAGCGGCAGGGTGAGAATGAAGACCGCGCCCTTGCCCGGCTCCGACTCGGCGGTCAGATCGCCGCCCATGATGCCGGCCAGCTGACTGGAAATGGCCAGGCCCAGGCCCGTGCCGCCGAACCGGCGGGTGATCGAGCCGTCGGCCTGTTCGAACCGTTCGAACATCCGGGCTTTGAACGACGCGTCGAAGCCGATGCCGGTGTCGCGCACCGCCAGGGCAAGCACCCCGTCATCGACGAAGGCGCGTAGCGAGACCGAGCCTCGGGTCGTGAACTTGATGGCGTTGGACAACAGGTTGCCCGTCACCTGCCTCAGGCGCATCGCGTCGCCTTCGAACCAGGCGTCGGCGGAAGGGTCGATATCGAGATCGAAGGCGAGGCCCTTGTCGGCGGCCAGCGGCCGGAACAGGTCGGCGATGGCCTGGAGCGAGGCGTTGAGCGCAAAGGGCTCGCTCTTCAGGTCCAGCTTGCCGCTTTCGATGCGGGCCAGGTCCAGCAGATCGGACAGAATCGCTTCCAGCGTCTGGCCGGAGGTGCGGATCAGCCCGACCATCTCCTCCTGGGCGGCGCTGAGCTCGGTGTGCGACAGGGCCGCGGCCACACCCATCACCCCGTTCAGCGGGGTGCGGATTTCATGGCTCATGTTGGCCAGGAACTCGCTCTTGGCCCGGCTGGCCGCCTCCGCCGCGTCGCGGGCGCGCGTCACCTGGTCTTCAGAGCGCTTGCGGTCGGTGATGTTCTTCAGGACGCCCAGCAGGCGCTGCGGCCGGCCCTTGTCGTCCGCGAACAAATCGGCGCCCGAAAACGCCCACAGCGTCTCGCCGTTCGGGGCCACGACCCGCGTTTCGCAGCGGAACGGCGCCCCGTCGGCCAGCCGCGCCTGCCACAGCTCGAGGGCCTGCTCGCGGTCTTCCGGATGGACCAGGCTGAAGGGGTCGGCGGCGACGATGGAGTCGAAGGTGGTCTTGCCGTCGAAGAAGGTGTCGCTGGCGCCGTCGAACCGCAGCTCGCGCCGGGCGTAGTCGATCTCGTAGACCACTACGTCGGCGATCTCGAGGGCCAGCTTCAGCCGCGCCTCCGACCGTTCGGCCTGTTCGAGCGCGCCGATCACGTCGGTGATGTCATGGCTCATGGCGATCAGGCCGGCGACATTGCCATCGCCGTCGCGCCAAGGGCCGACCTCGGCCCGCAGCCAGCGGTCAGCGCCATCCGGCTTGGCGATTCTCACCTGGTCGGACCAGGCCGTCGCCCCGGTCAGGCAGCGCTCGTAGGTGTCCTTCAGCTCGGCGTAGGACTGCGGAAACAACTCGCCCACATGGGCCCCTATGGCCCGCTCGCGGCTCACGCCGGTATCCTTGCTCCAGCGGGCGTTGACGTAGATGTAGCGCATGTCGCGGTCGACTAAGGCCAGAGCCACGGGCGCCGATCGCATGATCGCCTCCTTCACCGCGACGGCCTCCCGGGTCTGGCGGGCGCCCTCCTCGCGGGCCCGCTCGGCGCGCAGCCGCTCGACGGCTTCGGACAGCAGGGCGGCACAGTCCTTCAGATATCCCTCGGCGACCGCATCGTAGGCCTTTGGTTCAGGCGACAGGACGCAGAGGGCGCCGATGCGCAGGCCGCTGCTCAGCCTCAGGGGCGTGGCGCAGTAGAAGCGGGCGTAGGGAGCGCCGGTCGTCCAGGAATGGTCCGGGTTGGAGACGCATGCGTCCTCAATCCAGATGCCGTTCTCGTTCTGCACGCTGACGGAGTCGCTGCCGTCGACCAGGCTCTCCTCGAAATCGGAGAAGGCCGAGTGCCAGATTTGGCCATCCTCGTTGAGCACCACATAGGCGTGGGCCGCGCCGCTAAGGGCGACGGCGATGCTGGAGACCCGCTGGATGGTCGGGCGCAGGGCGGCCAGGTCCAGGGAACGGACCTCGCGCAGGCCTTCGTCGTCGATGGGCTCGGGCGCCTTTTGCGCCATGGACAGTCCCCCTTGCATACTGAGGGAACTGTTGCAGTCGACGGTTAAGATTAAGTAGGTCCAGGCAATCGATGCCCCTACGGATCAGCCCAGTTTGATCTCCGCCAGCCGCTGCTTGAGGAAATCGTCGGCGGTGATCGGGGTCGGGTAGCGGTTCGGATTCTCCGCATCGGCCCGGCCCGGCAGGGTCTCGATCAGGTGGTCGGGCGCGTAATGCAGGAAGAAGGGCGTCGAATACCGCGCAACGCCCCGCCGCTCCGGCGGCGGATTGACCACCCGGTGCGTCGTCGACGGCAGGTAGTCGTTGGTGGCGCGGCTCAGCATGTCGCCGATGTTGACCACCAGCGAGCCGGCCGGCGGGTTGATCGGCAGCCAGCGGCCGTCACGGTCGAGAACTTCCAGCCCGCCCTCTTCGGCCCCCAGCAGCAGGGTGATGGCGTTGATGTCCTCATGGGCGCCTGCCCGCTCGTTCGGCCCATCGAAGCCGGCCGGCGGATAGTGCAGCAGGCGCAGGATGGAGTTGCCGTCCTTGACCTGGACATCGAAGGTGTGGCGCTCCAGGCCCAGATAGCTGGCGATGGCCTGCAGCACCTTGCCGCCCATGCCGTCGAGGGCGTCGAACAGCCAGGTCAGCTCTTCCCTGAAGCCGGCGACCTCATCGACCCACAGGTTGGCGGGCATCGAGGCCGCGTATTTGTGGCCGGCCGGCAGGTCGCGGCCGACGTGCCAGAATTCCTTGAGGTCGAAGTGCTGGTTCCCCTTGGCCGTCTCGACGCCGAACGGGGTATAGCCGCGCTGGCCCTTGCCGCCCTCGACGAAGTATTTCTTCTTGGTTTCTTCCGGCAGGGCGAAGAATGCCTTCGCCCGCTCGATGGCGCTGTCGATCTTCTCCTGGCCCATGCCGTGGTCGCTGATCACCGCGAAGCCATAGCGCCGGAAGCTGTCGCCCAGGGCCTTGGCGAAGCCGGCGAAGTCGCTCTCGTATTGCTTGAACGAAACAGGGGCGATGGCGGAGGGGGCGGGCGCGGATTGGGTCATGGCAGCCTGGAAGAGAATGGGCCGGGATTTCTACACCAGTCGCGCCGATGGCGAAACCGCACCCGGCCAGGCGTCGCGCGTCGCCTTTGTCGGAACCTCGACAGAGGACAGGCGTTCCGGCGGTCGGGACACCTCTTCCAAGGACAATACAGACATGATCCGCCGCACCTTTGCGCTTGCCGCCTGCCTGACCGGCGCCGTCGCGCTCTCGGCCTGCACGACCGCCGATCCCTATACGGGCGAGGTCGTGCGCAACAACACCGGAACCGGCGCGGTCATCGGCGCCATCGGCGGCGGCCTGCTGGGCTATCTGTCCAACACCTCCGACAGTGAACAGGGCCGCAAGAACGCCCTGCTCGGCGCGGGCATCGGCGGCCTGGCCGGGACGGGCGTCGGCGCCTACATGGACCGGCAACAGGCCGACCTGCGCCGCGAACTGGCCGACAGCGGCGTCAGCGTCACCCGCGACGGTGACAACCTGATCCTCAACATGCCCAGCGACGTGACCTTCGCCTCCAACAGCGAAAGCCTGCAGCCGCAGTTCTACGACACCCTGGACGCCGTCGGCCGGGTGCTCGGCGCCTATCCCTCCACCCTGCTCGACATTGTCGGCCATGCCGACAGCGACGGCGCCGACGACTACAACCTCGCCCTGTCGGAGCGCCGCGCCCGCTCGGTCGCCGACTACCTGGTCCGCAACGCCCGCCTCAACCCCGACCGCGTGGCCCTCGCCGGTCGCGGCGAACGCGACCCGATCGCCAGCAACGCCACCGCCGCCGGCAAGGCCCATAACCGCCGCGTCGAGATCGTCATCCGCCCGCTGCGCGGCTGATCAGGCAAGGGACTTCAAGGGCGCCTCCGATCAACATCGGGGGCGCCCCTACCCCATTGCAAAGACACACAGCCTGTTGCCGTCCAGGTCGCGAAAACAGGCGGCATGCCGGCCCGGCCCCGGCTCGCCAAGGGGACCCAGCACCGCGTCGCGCCAGGGAGCCCCCCGACCGGGCTTCGAGCAATATGTCTGGACATATTCATCTGCAAGTTCAGAGCTTTCCTACAGTTCGTCGCACCTGGCTGGCTCTCCCTTCGCCACTGTAGGTCGCGCCGGTGCGCTTTCGACCTACAAACCCGAAGCGTCGACCCACGTCCCGGGCTACGCCGCGACCTACATCCGCAGCGGTCGAACCCACGCAAAAGCCCACAGATTCGGGGCCTTGGCCGATTTTCACGGCCCCTCGGACGGCGCCGCGCTTTTTTGTAGGTCGGGCCAGCCGCGATATAATGATCACCGCTTCGATAGCGCGGCCCGCCGCTGACGGTGGTAGCCTCGCCGGCATCCTCCGGAGATCCCCCGTGAAACCCGCCCCCATGACCTGCGACGAGGCCTCGCGGAAACTGCTCGGCCGCCCGGCTGACGAGATTTCCGGGCTGGAGCGGGCGGTCATCGAGCGGATCATCGCCCGGGGCGCCATCTCCCGCGACCTGTCGGCAAACGCCGATGACATGACCTTCGGCCAGCGGCTGGCCGACCGGGTCGCGGCCGTCGGCGGCTCCTGGGCCTTCATCATCGGGTTCGGCGTCGTGCTGGTGGTGTGGGTGGCCCTCAACAGCTGGGCGCTCGTCGTCGCGGGCATCAAGCCCTTCGACCCCTACCCCTTCATCTTCCTCAACCTGATGCTGTCGATGCTCGCCGCCCTGCAGGCGCCGGTGATCATGATGAGCCAGAACCGCCAGGCCATCAAAGACCGCGAGGCCGCCCGCCACGACTACGAGGTCAACCTCAAGGCCGAACTGGAGATCATGGCCCTGCACGAAAAGCTCGACGCCCTGCGCGACCACGACCTGGCCGAACTGCTGCGGCAGCAGATCGAACTCCTCCAACGGCTCGCGCCCCAGGACAAGAGCGGGCAGCCGTAAGAAATCCTGAGTTCCCTACCCTCGGGTCAGGCCGCTATCAGGGCCGGATCACGGAGCCTTTCATGACTGACCTCGCCGCCCTCTTCACGCCCCTGACCTTCGCCCACGGCCCGGCGATGAAGAACCGCCTGATGCTGGCGCCGCTGACCAACACCCAGAGTCACCCGGACGGCAAACTCTCGGACGAGGAGTTTCATTGGCTGGTCATGCGGGCCGAGGGCGGCTTTGGTCTGACCATGACCTGCGCCGCCCATGTGCAGCGCATCGGCCAGGGCTTTCCCGGACAGCTGGGCATCTGGTCCGACGACCACCTGCCGGGCCTGACCCGGCTGGCCGCCGCCATCAAGGCCAACGACAGTGTCGCGGTGGTCCAGCTGCACCACGCCGGCATGCGCTCGCCGGCCGAGCTGATCGGCGAGGCGCCGGTCTGTCCGTCCGACAACGAGGAGTTCAAGGCCCGCGCCCTGACCGGCGAAGAGGTGCTGCAGCTCAAGGCCGACTTCGTCGCCGCCGCCGTGCGGGCCGAAAAGGCCGGCTTCGACGGCGTCGAGTTCCACGGCGCCCACGGCTACATCCTGTGTCAGTTCCTGTCCGACGAGATCAACACCCGCACCGACCAGTGGGGCGGCTCGCTCGACAATCGGGTGCGCCTGATCCACGAGATCCTCATCGAGGCCCGCGCCGCCTGCGGTCCTGACTTCCAGATCGGCCTGCGCCTGTCGCCCGAGCGTTTCGGGCTGAAGCTGGCCGAGATTCGGGAGGTGGCCGGCAGGCTGATGACCAGCGGCCTGATCGACTATCTCGACATGAGCCTGTGGGACGTCGGCAAGCTGCCGATCGAGGAAGAGTTCGCCGAAAAGAGCCTGATCGACTGGTTCGCTGAACTGCCGCGCGGCGATTGCCGCCTCGGCGTCGCCGGCAAGATCATGGAGCCGGCCTATGCCGCCTCGCTGCTGGACAAGGTCGATTTCGTCCTGCTCGGCCGCGCCGCCATCCTGCACCATGACTGGCCGCATCGCGCCGCCAGGGAAGACGGCTTCAAGCCGGTCAGCCTTCCGGTCACCCGCGCCTATCTGGCCAGCGAAGGCCTCAGCCCGGTTTTCCAGGACTACATGGCCGCCTGGAAGGGCTTCGTCGCCGACGACGCCGCCTGACGCTCCGTCAGTCTTGCCCCGTCCATTTCTTTTGACTACGCACGTCTCATGACCACGCCCTTCACCACCCTGCTGGCCCAGCTGGCCGCCCGGCCCGACGGCTCTTCACTGACCGTCACCGACGACTGGACCCAGGGCCGCACCCTGTTCGGTGGCATCAGCGCCGCCTTCTGCGTGGCGGCCGGCGAGCGGACGGCGGGCGAGGATCGCGAGGGCGGCGCCCCGCCCCTGCGCTCGGCCCAGTTCGCCTTTATCGGCCCGGCCTCGGGGCCACTGCGCGTCTCGACCGAGGTCCTGCGCCGGGGCAAGTCCACCGTCTTCGTCCAGGCCGACGTGCACGGCGAGGGAGGCCTGGCCACGCGCGCCCTTCTGACCTTCGGCGCCGGCCGGGCCAGCGCCATCGACGACGAGGACTATCCGGCTCCGCCGACCCTCAACCCCGACGACTGCCCGCCCCTGCACGGCAAGGCCGGTCAGGGCCCCGGCTTCGTCGCCAACTTCGACATCCGCCCGGCCAATGGCGTCGCCATCTTCAGCCGTGAGGCCCGCGAGGCCGACAACCGGCCGGACCTGCTGCTCTGGGCGCGTCACCGCGACCCGGACGCCGGCATCGGCCCCGCCGCCCTGATCGCCCTGGCCGACACCCCGCCGCCGGCCGCCATCCGGCTGATGAAGACCTCGGCCCCGATCAGCACCATGACCTGGATGGTCGACATCCTCACCCCCCCGCCCCTCGAGGGCGACCGCGGCTGGCGGCTGCTGCAAAGCACAGCCCAGGTCACCAGGGACGGCTATTCCAGCCAGTCCATGACCCTGTGGGACGAAGCCGGCCGGCCGCTGGTCATCGGCAGGCAGAACATCGCCGTCTTCGCCTGAAGCATGTTCCGATAACCGGGAACCGGTCATCGGATCCAACGCGCGATCAGAAAGTAGCTTTCGCCGCCCGGTTTTTGTAGGCCGGGCGGGTCCGGATACAATGGCTATCCGCTTCGATAGCCATAGGAGCCAGCCATGGTCCAAGCCCCCCGCTCAAGACCGGCAGCTGCCGCTGCGGCCAGATCCGCTTTGCGATCTCCGCCCCGCCCATGCTGACCATGGCCTGCCATTGCCGAGGCTGTCAGCGGATGAGCGGCGGCCCCTACAGCCTCAGCGTCGCCGTCTCGCCCGCCGGCTTCGAGGTCACGCAAGGCGAGCCGGTGATTGGCGGCATGCATGGCTCACCGCGCCATTTCCATTGCCCCTACTGCTTGAGCTGGCTCTTCACCCGGCCGGAGGGCGACTTTTTCGTCAACGTCCGCACCCCGATGCTGGACGACCCCTCCGGCCTCGACCCTTTCATGGAGACCTGCACGGACGAAGGTTTCGCCTGGGCGAAGACCCCGGCGAAGCACAGCTATCCGGAGTTTCCTCCGATGGAGGCCTATCGGGCCCTATTCGCCGAATACGCCGGCCGCTAGTCTTCTTCCCCGGCCGCCAGCCGATCGCGGTGGCGGGCCATGGCGTCGCTGAAGGCGGCCGCCAGGATGCCGGTGGGCAGGGCGATCAGGCCGATGCTGGTCACCGCCGTCACCGAGGCCAGCAGCTTGCCGATCGGCGTGACTGGATAGATGTCGCCGTATCCGATGGTGGTGAGGGTCGCCACCGCCCACCAAAGGGCCCGGGGAATGGAGCCGAACTTGTCCGGCTGGGCGTCGCCCTCGGCCAGGTAGAGCAGGGTCGCCGAGAACACCATCAGCCCGATGCCGGCGAATAGGCTGAGAAACAGTTCACTCCGCCGGGAACTGATCGCCTCGCCGATATGCCGCCAGGCCGAACTCATCCGGCCCAGCTTGGCCAGACGCAGAACGCGCAGCAGGCGGAAGGCGCGCAGCAAGGGCCCGGCGGGCGCGCCCGGCGTCAGGGTGGCGATGATGGTCAGAAGGTCGATCAGGCCGCTGAACGAAAACATGAACCGCAGGCGCTTGCGCCATCCGGGTTCAGGCCCGGGCCGCTCCGGCGCCACCCACAGCCGGGCGAGGTACTCGACCAGAAAGACGCCGCCGAACATGAACTCGGCCAGGAAGAACAGCCGGGCGTAGCGGCCCTGGATGGTCGGCTCGGTGGCCACGATGGCCACCAGGGAGGCGACGACGATGAACACCGCCAGAACGATGTTGGTCGGCGACAGGCCGGACCGGCGCGCCTCAGGATCGAGCTGGCGATAGAGCCGCCCCCGCAAGGTTGTCGGCCTGCTGTCCAGCATCTGTGTTTCCTCGCTCAACCTGGACAGTCCTAAACGATTCTCCGTCAGCTGGCCCGGCCGACCCGCCGCCTCCGACTGACCGCCGCCAGTTGTTCTATCGGCATGGGTTTGGCGAACTAGGGGTCTGTGAAGACCCCTTCCTGGAAGATCGTTTCGCCCAGCCAGGGGTGGATGAAGCTCATCGCGAACCGGAACCGCCCGCCGCCCAGGTCTTCGTGCACGACATGGGCGACGCCCGGCGTCAGAAAGGTCGGCAGCGGAATGACCATGGGCCCAAGCACCCAGACATAGCCCACACCGCGAAAATGCAGGACGCCCGCCTCAACAGTGACTTCTGACCGCATGCCAAGGCCGCCGCGCGCCACTTCCAGAAGCTCGCCCGCCCGGCCCAGCTGTTTGCGCGAGGTGACGAGGATCTCCGGACGGCCGACAAAGCCGTACCAGCGATCCCAAACTACCCCGCCCGCCTCCATCCGCACCACCACACGCATCGGCACGGCCTCGCCGGTCCAGGGAGCCAGCGGCGTGCCGATCAGGCGGCAGGCCTGGGCGAGAAACAGGCCGAATCGGCTGGCGCGGACGACCATCTCGCCTGGGTAGGTGATCTCCTCGCCCACCCGGTGGAGGCCAAACCGCTCGCGCACCGCCAGCGGCAGGCGGCTCCAGGCGGCCTCGCCGACCAGGCGGCGGAAGTCGAGAATTGCGGGGGTCGCAAATTGCTGCCTGGGCCGCGCAGGCCGGACCCCCGTTCGCCCCATCAAGCCTGCCAGCGTCCCCATGACAAACCCTCCCCTCTAGCGTCCGATAAGTTTGGCGATCCGCCCGCCCAGCGCGATCAGCTTGATCAGGGTGGGCCTCGGCACATCGCGCATCTGGCGATGCCAGCCGTCGAGCTGGACCAGAAAGCCCTGCATGGTCTTCAGCCGGTCCAGCGCGTAGGCGGGCGTGGCCTTGTCGCTCGCGGCCTCGGTGACGCAGGCGCCCAGCATCTCCAGGGTCGGGTCGATCTCGCGGCGCTTGCGGCCCTCGACGATCAGTTCCAGCATGTCCCAGGGATCGGTCCGGGCGGCGAAATGGTCGCGGCGGTCACCTTCCAGATGGACCAGCCTGATCAGGTCCCAGCCCATCAGTTCCTTGAGGCTGGTCGAGACGTTCGACCGGGCGACCCCCAGAGCTTCGACGATCTGTTCGGCGTTTTGCGGCGCTTCGGCCAGGTAAAGCAGGGCGTGGATCTGGGCGACGGTGCGGTTCACGCCCCAACGCTGACCCATCTCGCCCCAGTGCAGGACGTAACGGCGCATGGCGGGGGTGATCTGCATGGCAATTCACTTGTTTCTGTTATGACAGAAATAGGCGAAATGTCTGGGGGACGCAAGAGGGGCTGGTCCGCCCGGGCTCCGCCCTGGGACCTGTGTTCAACCAGGCCCCAGGAATGGAAACGGGGAGGGGGCCCCAGACCCCCTCCCCGTAGAAACGCCGGCCTTGGCCTGAGGCCTTGGCCGTCGGCCGACGTTTGTCTCTTCGCCTTATGGCTGGCCGAGCGTGAAGGTCACTTCACGGCCCACCAGATCGGCCGGCGGACGGCTGACGTCGGTATCCTTGGCCGCGCCCTTCACGGCGGTGTCGAAGTCGGCCGAGCCGCTGGTCTGGGCGATGGTGACGCTGCTCGGACCGGCCGAGCCAAGGCGCAGCCGGATCTTCACGCTCTTGCCGTCGTCGGCCAGGCCGGCGGCCTCGACCTTGGCCTGCAGGGCCGCCTTGGTCTTGGCCACCCAGGCGTCGGACGCCGGGCTGGCGTTGGCGGCGGAGACGCCGACGACGGCGATGAAGAGGGCGCCAGCGAGGGGGATGATGCGGTTCATGACAAGGTCTTTCTTTGTTTCCGGGGGAGGAAAAGCCGGGCGCTTTCACGCCGTCTACACAGGGGTAGAGGACAGGGGATGGGCGAACGGATGCGGACGGCGGCATTAAGTCTTGGTAACGTCGGGCCCGCCGCCGGGAGACCGCCAAACCCTTAATTGCGCTGGGGTTTCGCTGCATTGCAGCAAAGGCTTGGCGAACCCGGCGCAGGGTGTGCTAGAAGGTCCGACCCGGATTGAACGGCTCCCCGTAAAGGGCCTGTGGAAGGTGTCGTCGATGACGCAAATCAAGTCGGTCGGTGTGATCGGCGCTGGCCAGATGGGCTCAGGTATCGCCCATGTCTGTGCGCTGGCCGGCTATGAAGTGCGGCTGCACGACCTCGACCCGGCGCGCATTGTCGCGGCGCTTGGTAACATCGAGCGTAACATGAGCCGTCAGGCGGCCCGGGGCGTCATCGACGCCGCCGCCGTCGCCCCGGCCATGGCCCTGATCAAGCAGACGGACGATGTCGCCCTGATCGGCGCGGCGGATCTGGCCATCGAGGCGGCCACCGAAGACGAAGACATCAAGAAGGCCATCTTCCGCAGCCTGGCGCCGCACCTCGGCGAGCACACCCTGCTGGCCTCCAACACCTCCTCGATCTCGATCACCCGCCTGGCCTCGACGACCGACCGGCCCGAGCGCTTCATCGGCCTGCACTTCATGAACCCGGTGCCGCTGATGAAGCTGGTCGAGGTCATCCGCGGCATCGCCACCGACGTCGACACCTATGAGACGGCGGTCAACTTCGCCCGCAGCCTGGGCAAGACCACCACCAACGCCGAGGACTTCCCGGCCTTCATCGTCAACCGCGTGCTGGTGCCGATGATCAACGAGGCCATCTACACCCTGTACGAAGGGGTGGGCACGGTGGAGAGCATCGACACCGCCATGAAGCTTGGCGCCAACCATCCGATGGGCCCGCTCGAACTGGGCGACTTCATTGGCCTGGACACCGTGCTCAGCATCATGAACGTGCTGCACGAAGGCCTGGCGGACTCCAAGTACCGCCCCTGCCCGCTGCTGGTGAAGTACGTCGAGGCCGGCTGGCTGGGCCGCAAGTCCAACCGCGGCTTCTACGATTACCGCGGCGAAACGCCCGTTCCGACGCGGTAGCTCATACGGTGACAGTCATCCGGCGCCGCCGGAGAACGGTCACCCCGGAAACGGCGTCGGCACGATCTGGGCGCAGGCCGCGTCCAGAACAGCGCCGGCCCCGTCCTTCAGCTTGAGGTTACCTTCGCTGTCGAGCAGATAGCGCCCCGCCCCATCGCTCAACACCTGCGCCCCGGCCTCCATCACCGCCGGCGCGCCCTTATTCCCGGACGGTCCGCGCGTCAGCCGCCAGAGCGTCCCTTTGCGACTCCAGCGTTGCTCGAAGGTCTGCGCCTCGCCGCCCCCGGCGGGGGTCAGACCGCCGGCGCAGAACAGGTCGTAGGTGTCGGCCGTGGTCAGCGGCTTGCCCGCCGCCTTGCTGGCGCGGCTGATGCTGTATTCCGCCCAGTCGAGCGTCCCCCCATCGCCGGGTTCACCGTTGAACAAGAAAACCGGCGTGCCGCCCTCATAGCCGGGATACTGCGCCATGGCCTTTTCCATCCGCGCCTCCAGCGCCGTCAGCTGGGCCGCCTTGTCGCAGGCTTCCCAGGCCTTCATGTCGATGCCGGTCTTTGCCATCGCCGCGCGCGCCCAGCTGGCGGTATCGAGCAGCTGCTGACCATACTCGTCCTGGTCGCGGGGGCCCTTGAGCAGCGTCGGCTGCGTTCCGAACAGGGCGTCGGCCGCCGCCCAGTATTTGTCTTTCGGCGCGCATCGCGCGGCGGCGACGCCGGCCCGGGCCAGATTGGCGTGGCCGGCCGTGAACTCGACGAACACCATCCGGACCTTGCCGGTGTCGATGTACTTGCGCTTCAGCTCCGGAAGCGCCGTGCCGTACCAGTCGATGCAGTGCGGACAGCCGAAGGACAGATAGGCCTGCATGGTCACCGGCGCCCCGGGATCGCCCAGGGTGCGGCCCTCGGCGAAGACCGGGATCTTCGGCTGTGCGGCCACCGGGCCGGTCAGCAGGATCGTGGCCAGCACCGCAAAAGCGGCGGACAGGGAAGAAGCTTTCAACACGGCAGGTCCTTACAAGGGCAGAGGCGGTGTGCCGCCTCTGGACCGTCAATCCAAGGCCTTTTTGCGGTCAGCCCCAGCCCAGCGCCTTCGCCGCATTGTAGGTGATGAACGACGCCAGATAGGCCAGGGCCACCATGTAGACGAACATCACCGTCGGCCAGGTCCAGCTGTTGGTCTCGCGCTTCACCACGCCCAGCGTCGCCACGCACTGCGGCGCGAAGACGTACCAGGCCAGGAACGACAGGCCGGTGGCCAGCGACCACTGCGTCCGGACAATGCCTTCCAGCACCGACAGGCCGGCGCCCTCGACATCGCCGACCGAATAGATGGTGCCCAGCGTCGCCACGGCCACCTCGCGCGCGGCCATGCCGGGGATCAGCGCCACCGACATTTCCCAGTTGAAGCCGATCGGGGCCAGGAAGGGCTGGATGGCGTGGCCGATCATGCCGGCGAAGCTGTAGTCGATGGCCGGCCCGGTCGCGCCCTCCGGCGGATAGGGGAAGGTCGACAGGATCCAGACCAGCACCATCAGCGGCAGAATGATCCGCCCGGCCCGCTCGATGAAGATCCAGGCCCGCTGCGACAGCTGGCGGGCGACCTGCATGGCGTCCGGCGTCTTGTAGGCGGGCATCTCCATCATGAAGGGCTCGCTGCGCGTGCGCCAGAACAGCCGCTGGATAATGAAGCTGACCACCAGGGTGGCGACGATGCCGCTGGCGTAGAGGCCGAACATCACCAGCCCCTGCAGACTGATCCAGCCCCAGACCTTCTCGTTGGGAATGAGGGCCGCGATGATCAGGGTGTAGACCGGGATACGGGCCGAGCAGGTCATCAGCGGGGCAACCATGATGGTGGTCAGCCGGTCGCGCTTCTGGTCGATGACCCGGGTCGCCATGATGCCGGGAATGGCGCAGGCCAGGCTCGAGAGCAGCGGCAGGAAGGTGCGGCCGTGCAGGCCCGCAGCCCCCATCAGCTTGTCCATCAGGAAGGCGGCCCGGGCCATGTAGCCGGTGTCTTCCAGCAGGATGATGAAGAAGAACAGGATCAGGATCTGCGGCAGGAAGACCACCACGCTGCCGACCCCGGCGATCAGGCCGTCGACCACCAGGCTCTGGGCCAGGCCATCGGGCATGACCCGCGCGACCAGCGCCCCGAAGCCGAGCACCAGCGCCTCCAGCCCGTCGGCCAGCGGCGTCGCCCAGGTGAACACCGCCTGGAACATCAGGAAAAGGACGACGCCCAGGATCACCAGGCCGCCGGCCGGATTGAGCAGCACCCCGTCGACCTTGCCCGTGAAGGTGTCGGGTCGCTCGGCCGGCCGAACATAGGTGCGCAGAATGCGCTGGGCCTCGCCGTGGGCGGCGCGGATCTCGCCGGCGCTCGGCTCGCGCCAGACGTTGGGGTTGTCGGCGTGCTTTTCGAACAGGGCCTCGGCGGCGGCGACCAGATCGTCGATGCCGCGCTTGCGGGTCGCCACGGTGGTGATCACCGGCGCCCCCAGTTCCTTCGACAGCCCCTCGACGTCGATCCGCAGGCCCTGGCGCTGGGCGATGTCGAACATGTTAAGCGCCAGGACGAATGGCCGTCCCACCTGCTTCAGCTCGAGGATCAGCCGCAGCACCAGCCGCAGGTTGGTGGCGTCGGCCACGGCGATCAGCACGTCCGGCTCCTGCTCCCCGGACAGGCGGCCGAGCACCGCGTCGCGGGTGACCTCCTCGTCAGGGCTGCGGGCGCGCAAGCTGTAGGTGCCGGGCAGGTCGAGCACGCTCAGATGACGGCCAGAGGCCGTGGTCAGATGCCCTTCCTTCCGCTCGACGGTGACGCCGGCGTAGTTGGCCACCTTCTGGCGGCTGCCGGTCAGGGCGTTGAACAGGGCGGTCTTGCCGGAATTGGGGTTGCCGACCAGGGCCAGTCTCACCGGGTTCAGCACGGCCTCGGTCAAAACGTCACCTCGTCAAACTTCACCTCGATCGCCCGCGCCTCGCGCCGACGCAGCGCCACCCGCATGTCATCCAGTTTCACGGCGATGGGATCGCCCCCGAACAGGCCCTGCTCGACGATCTCGACCCGCGCGCCCTCGACGAAGCCCAGCTCCAGCAGCCGCCGCTCCAGCTCCTCAGGCCCCAGCACCCCGGCGTCGGCCAGCGTCCCGTCAACCCGCACGATCACGCCCGGCCGCCTGGCCCTTGCGCCGCCCAGCGGCTCGCCCCTGACTGGCAGGTCAGGCGTGGCGGCGGGCTCTGAAATAACCTTCGACATCGCTATCCCGATAAAAGTTGCGAACCGTTATCAGTTCGCACCGGCGGTGTCGATGCGGTTGCGAGGCGCATGCAGATTTCACAATCGGCGCCAAAGACTCGAATGCGGCGTTAAGACCTTGGACACCATGATGCTCGCGCGGCGATACTGGATCGGCGATTCGCAAAGCGAGACGATGCGCAAGCTTACCCTCGGGCTCCTCACCGCCTTCTACGTCGCCGCCGCCCTCGTGGTCGCGGTGCTGGTGGGTCGTGGAAACGAGGCCGGCATGGCCATCGGCCTGGCGACCTTCATCGGCGCGCTGGGCCTCTGCTTCGCCTTCCACGGCCTGATCGCCATGGCCCTGGACAACGCCCGCCTCGGCGACGAGATCGCCACAGTCCGTGAAGCCAACCTGATCCTCGCCGACCAGCTGGAAAAGGTGGACGCCAAACTCGGCGAGATCGTCGAGACCGTCGCCGTCGAGGCCAAACAGCGCTCCGAGGAACTGACCAGCGAGGTTCACCAGCTGGAAGACCTGGTCCAGAGGATGAGTAACCGGCTGGAAGACCAGCTGTCGCACCAGGTCAGCGCCGCCCGCAGCCCGTCCCGCGGGCGCAATCCGCAATCAGCCGCCCTGCTCGACACCGTCCGTGACGCCCTCGCCGACAACCGGGTCGACCTCTACCTGCAGCCGATCGTCTCCCTGCCCCAGCGCCGCACGGTCTTCTACGAGAGCTTCTCGCGCCTGCGCGACGAGACCGGCCGCGTCATGATGCCGGCCGAATATCTGTCGGTGGCCGAGCCGATGGGGCTGGTCGCCGCCATCGACAACCTGCTGCTGTTCCGCTGCGTGCAGATCGTCCGCCGCCTGGCTCGCCAGGACCGCAAGGTCGGCATCTTCTGCAACATCTCCCTCGCCTCCCTGGCGGACGAGAGCTTCTTCCCGCAGTTCCTGGAATTCCTGTCGGCCAACAAGGACCTGGCCGGCGCCCTGATCTTCGAACTGGGCCAGGCCGCCTTCGACCAGCGCGGCCCCATCGAGGCCCGCCACATGGCCCGCCTCGCCGACCTCGGCTTCCGCTTCAGCCTCGACAAGGTCGTCGACCTCGACCTCGACTTCAACGATCTGGCCCGCGCCGACATCAAGTTCATCAAGGTCGGCGCCCAGATGCTGCTCGACCAGCTGGAAGAGAACGAAGGCCGGCTGATCATCCGCAGCCTGCCGGACCTCCACGCCTCCGACTTCGCCCGCCTGACCCGCCGCTACGGCGTCGAGACCATCGTCGAGAAGGTCGAGAGCGAACGCCAGATCGTCGACATCCTCGACCTCGACATGGCCTTCGGCCAGGGCCACCTGTTCGGCGAGCCTCGCGCCATCCGCGACGCCATCCTGGCCGAGGCCGACATGCCGGTCGACCTGATGCAGCAGGCCATCCTGCGCCGGGCCGGCGGACGCTGAAGAGATCCGCGCCACAAAGTGGCCACAAGATGAACTTTCAGTAATGATGCAGGCGATACACAGGTCCGGCGCCGATCCGCATCATGACCAATAAGTAACTACCGCCGCATCCCCGCCGCCTATAGCCCATCCCTCCAGTTTCGGGGCCTCTGCGCCCCCGTGCCGTGGGGGAGATTATCTCGTGACGTCGTTCCGTATCCGTCTGCTTGTCGGCGCCGCCCTCGCGGCCCTCTCCGCCGGTTCCGCCGTCGCCCAGACCGCGCCCGCGCCCGCCCCGACCACGCCTGCCCCCGCCGCCAAGCCCGCCCCCAAGGAAGAGACCGCCGTCGACACCGTCGAGATCACGGCCGCCCCGGCCGAGGTCCGCACCTCGGTCGACTCCACCAGCTATTCCCTGGCCAATGACCTGCAGGCCAGAACCGGCTCCCTGGCCGACGCCCTGCGCAACATCCCCAGCGTCGATGTCGACCCGCAGGGCAACGTCTCCCTGCGCGGCGACGCCAACGTCACCATCCTCGTCGACGGTCGCCCGTCCGGCGTGCTGAGCGGCGATGGCCGCGCCCAGGCCATCCTCTCCCTGCCCGCCGACCAGTATGCCCGCGTCGAGGTGATGACCAACCCCAGCGCCGCCTACAGCCCGGAAGGCTCCGGCGGGGTCATCAACCTGATCACCAAGCCCACGGCCGTGAAGCCGGGCAACACCGCCACCGGCTCGGTCCGCGCCAATGTCGGCAATGGCGAGCGCTGGAACCTCGGCGTCAGCGCCAACACCACGCTTGGCGACCTGACCCTCTCGGGCGACCTCGGCTATCGCCGGGACGTCAGCCGCCAGAGCAGCGACCGCCTGCGCGAACGGCTCGACCCCCTCACCGGCGCCGTCCTCTCCACCACCCGCCAGAGCCAGGGCTTCGAAGGCCCCTCCAACGTCGCCTTCAGCCGCCTCAGCCTCGAGTACAAGCTCAGCAAGATGGTCACCCTCGGCGGCGAGCTGCGCGGCAACGACATCGACAACGTCGGCTCGGGCGCGGAAACCCTGGAGACGGTCAACGCCGCCGGCCTGCCCACCGCCGGCTACAACCGCGATCTCGACTTCGGCTTCCAGGGCGACAACGTCGGCGCCACCGCCCGGGTCATCACCCGCTTCGCCGAAGGCCATGACTGGACCAACGAGGTGCGGCTGGACCGCAACCGCGGCCACGTCTCCTTCGCCTCCGTCTTCGACTTCGACCTGCCGCCCGCCGCCGACCTCTATGAAGCCTCCGACAACCGCTTCAACGTCGTCGTCCTCGGCCTGACCAGCGCCTATGTCCGCCCCATGTCCGGCGACGCCAAGCTGCGCGCCGGCTACGAGCTGGAGAGCCGCGACGTCATCCTCCGCCAGTCCACCCGGCGCGGCCCGTCGCCGACCACCCTGGTCCCCGACCCCTTCGTCACCAACCGCTTCGAAATGGACCAGCAGGTCCACGCCTTCTACGGAACCTACGAGCGGCCGTTCGGCAAGAAGATCTCCGCCCAGGTCGGCCTGCGCCTCGAATACGCCGACCTCGAGCTGCGCCAGGTGACCACCGCCATCACCGAAACCCAGGACTACCTGCGCCTCTACCCGACCCTGCACGTCAACTACCAGATCACCGACAGCCAGTCGGTCAAGGCCAGCTACAGCCGCCGCATCCAGCGCCCGCAGCCCTTCCTGCTGAACCCCTTCACCAGCTACCAGGACCCCCTGAACCTGCGCGCCGGCAACCCGGACCTCGAGCCCCAGGAGACCGACAGCTACGAGGTGATGTGGCAGATGCGGGCCGGCCAGACCTTCTACCAGGTCACCGGCTACTTCCGGGACACCGACGGCGCCTTCACCGAGGTGGCCACCGACATCGGCGGCGGCGTCCTGCTGACCCGGCCCGAGAACCTCGGCTCCCGCCGCGACCTCGGCCTCGAGCTTGTCGCCAACGGCCCGATCACCAAGACCCTGAAGTACAGCACCAGCTTCAACGTCTTCCGCCAGCAGATCGACGCCACCGGCCTGCCGGGCGGCGAGGACCGCGAGGGAACCGTCTTCAGCGCCCGCGGCAGCCTCAGCTGGCAGCCGACGCCCGAGGACTTCCTGCAGGTCTCCGGCCAATGGCAGGGCGACTCCCTGACCGCCCAGGGCGAACGCCAGGGCGGCGGCCTGCTCAACCTCGGCTATCGCCGCAAACTGACCGAAAAACTGGCCTTCCAGCTCACCGTCCGCGACATCCTCGACAACTTCGGCGACACCCTCGTCACCGAAACCAGCAACTTCACCGACCGCACCGACCGCGAGTTCGGCGGCCGGGCGTGGTTCGTGGGGCTGACGTACAGCTTCGGGGCGACGCCGAAGCGGGAACGCGACCCGCAGTTCGACTTCTCGGCGCCAACGACGGGGGGGTAGGGCGACCACATCAAGGTCGTCGCAAGGGCCTGCATGTGGCCCGGAGCTGTCAGGCGTAACCCAGCCAGCCGCGCCAGGCCATTGCGAGGTAGAACAGTTCGATCGCCTCAAAGCCGGCCTCGCGGAGGAGGGCTTCGTTGCGCGCCGGGGCGACGATGGTGGTGCTCGTGTCCATCATGGCCCGCGCGCCGGCCACCGTCGCCGGATCGACCCCGGAGGCGCGGGCATAGGCGGCGTAGCGGTCCAGGCGCAACGCGCGATCAGGCGCCGCAAGGTCGATGCACTGGTCGGCCAGGACGAACGGTGCGCCAGGCTTGAGGCGGCGGCGGACCTCGCGCAGCAGATCGAGCTTGGCGCCGTCATCCGGGACCAGCCCCATAACGAGGATACAGGTTGCCGCGTCGAACGGACCCGCCGGGGCGTCGGCGACCACACCCTGGATCAACTGCAGACGATCCCCCGCCGCCGGCCCCGCTGTTTCCCGCGCAAGCTCAAGCATGGCGGCGGAGGGGTCCACCCCGACAAACCGCCAGGTTTTCGAGGCTGTCGCCAGATACCGCGTCTCAAGGCCGCCGCCGGCCCCGACGACCAGCACCTGTCCATCGTCAGGCATCCGCTCGGCCAACAGGACGCCCGCCATCTGCAGAAAACCCGCATGCCCTGGTGTAAAGGCGGGCGGCCCGTTGCTGAGGTAGCGGTCTACATTCGCACGGAGGTGGAAGTCGAATTTCGGGAGGTCAGACATCGGCTGTCCTTGAGATCGGCGCCCAGCGGGCGGCGAAGGAAAAAAGAGGGGGTCTTTTTGGGCGATTACCCGACCCGCTCGACGATCCGGCCCTTGGCGTCTTCCAAAACGAAGAACAGACCTTTCTCGCCGTCGTTGGCCAGGCGCAGGACGCCGGTCACCTCAACCAGATGGTAGCCGGCGGTGATCGCCCGGCGAAGGCGGACCTCGACCACTTCGTTGGGCTGTGCGGGCGGATGGAAGAAGCAGACCGGCGTGTAGGGCGAGATCAGGAAATGTCGGGTCCGCTCGTCTGCCGCCAGCGGCAACATGTATCCCCGCAGTTTGATGCGCGTTCCGGCGAGCCGCCTGACCGCGTCCGTGTGCGCCGCCCGATAAAGCTGAGATCGCTCGTCGATCGATATCCTCGTTGTGCGCAGGGTGTCCCAGTGTCCGCCGCGAACCATCGGCAACCCAAGCTGCGCCTGGCGCTCGAGGGCCATCTCCTGGGCCATGGGATCAGGCTCGGCGGTCCCGATTTCGTCCGCCCGGCTCAGCGGGATCTGATCGAAGGCCAGAGGGGGCGGCTGGACGGCGACTGATTCCTGCGGTCCAGGCTCCGGCGCTCTGGGCGCCGGGCCGCAGGCGCCCAGCGACAGGAGCACGACGATGGAGGCAAAACGGTTCATGCGGTGACTCCCGAAAGGTCCCGCGCCGGGTCGGACCGGCTGGCGATCCAGGACGGTACGAACGCGGCCGCCAGGGCGAGCCCGACAGCGGCGAGAAGGGCCAGCAGCTCGAGCGCTCCGATCGGCGGCAGGGCAAGGCCTATCGACGAGGCCGTCGCTCCAGCGCCGAGAGACAACAGAAGGCGCGCTCCGGCGATACCAAGACCGCCGCCGACCAGCCCCAGAAGCAGCGCCTCGGCGGTAAGGAGCAGGAAGACCCGGCCTGGCGACAGGCCGAGCGCCCTCAAGAGAGCGATGTCCCGCCTGCGCCGCGCGAGGGCCCCGATCAACCCCACAAGAAAGCCTGCCGCCGCCAAGGCCAGCAGCAGGCCGCCGAGGGCGCGGAGGAGTTGGACGCCCGGCCCCAGCAACGAGAACAGCCTGGCCATCTCCACCGGAGGCGCGGCGGCCTGGAGGTCGGGGGTCGCCCTCACCTGGGCAGGAAGAGTCACGGCGCCCATGGTCGAACGATACCGGACGAGCAGCGCGGTCACCTGCCGCTCGGCGATGGACGTCGCCTGGTCTTCGTCATGATGGTGGTCGTGGTCCTCCACGGCGGGCTCGCGGTCGCCATGGACCGCCCAGACGCTGGCCATATCCACAAGGATCAAGCGGTCAATCACCGAACCTGTCGGCGCAAGGACACCGACCACCTTGTACGGGGCATGGTCATGCCTCTGGCCGCCGCCCATCAGGCCGTGCGATCCGATGAAGGTCTTGCCGATACGCAGATCCAGACGGTGGGCGGTCTCTGAGCCGACCACGGCTTCCATCGACCTTGTCCACAGTCTTCCGTCGGCCAGCCTGCCGCCATAGAACCGGAAATAGTCCGGCGTCGTGCCGACGATCCGTGCGCCGGCATAGCTGTCACCCATCGATACCGGGGCAGACAGCTTGACCAAGGGGCTGCGAGCGATCCTTTCGGCCTCGGCGAGCGGAATGTTGCCGGTCGGCGCGTCCAACTGCAGCACCGCCGACAACACCAGCTGAAGCGGGCTGCCCTTGGCTCCGACCACCAGGTCGACGCCGGCCAGATCACGCGTCAGGCGAGCCTGCGCCGCTCGCTCTGCCTGGATCAGGGCCAGGACCACGGTCAGCCCGATCGCCAGGGTCACGGCGTGAAGGCCCCAGGACAGTGGGCGCCGGCGAATGAAGGCGAATAGGAGCTTCCAGGTGGTCAAGAAACGGGCTCCGTTTCCACGACCGCCAGCCCGCGATGGCGAAGACGACCGTCATGCGTGGCGATGACCAGAGCCGCTCCGGTCTCCCGCGCCGCCTGGAGGAGAATCGAAAGGGTCGTCTCGCAGGTCTGGTCATCCAGACTGGCGGTCGGTTCGTCCGCCAGGATCAACCGGGGGCGCAGCAGCATCGCCCGGGCGACGGCTACACGCTGCGCCTGTCCACGGCTCAACTGCTCGGCGGGGCGATGAGCGAGTTCCGCAAGCCCGGCGGAGTCCAGCAGCGCCCGGGCGCGTCCTGCGTCTGGCGCGAGCCCTGCGGCAAACGGCGCCAGCAGCACATTGTCCAGAGCCGAAAGGCCGGCAACAAGATGCAGGTCCTGAAAGACAAAGCCCATGGCGCGCGCCCTCAGACGGTCCCTGCCCCGGCGGTCCAACCCCGTCAGGTCGATGTCGCCAAGCCAGGCCTGTCCGCTGTGCATCGACGCCAGGCCCGCCAGCGCCAGGAGGACGGTGGTCTTGCCGGCGCCGGAGGGGCCGACGACCAGCACCGTTTCGCCCGGCGCGGCTGCGAGCCGTTCAATACGGGCGATCGGCCCCCCACCCCGACCGACGACGAGGTCTTCGAGGCGCAACATCTCAGGCAGCTCCCGCCGTCGCCTTGAACACGCCTGCCTCGCCGCACGGGCCCTCGCTCTCCGTGCAGGCTTCGCAAAGCAAGGCGCCAACCGCGGGGGGGCCGAGACGGCCGGGCGATGTACCCATGTCGCCGATCCAGGCGCACGATCAGACCCGCTTGCCAGAGCCGGCGAAGAATCCGTCCGACTGCGCCGGGCGAAATCGCCGTCTCCGTGGCCTCACCGACAAGGCCGCAGATGCGGCGCGCGGTCATCGGCAGGCCATCCAGGATCAGCACCGCAAGTATGACAACGTAGCGAGGCGGTAGGTTGAGGCCTTCGGCCGCGCACCGCTGCAACGCTGCCTGCAGGGACGCCAGACCGGGGGACAGGTCGTCCGTCACGCCGCCTGAGCCCCCGTGCCCCATTTGGGAAACGGATCGGCCAGCCTGGCCCAGGCCTTTGGGCCCCGGCGGTACTCTTCCGGCGTCAGCAGCGCCGTGTTCAGCAGGGCGGTCAGGGCGGCCTGGTCCATGTCCTTGCCGATCAGCACGATCTCCTGCCGGCGGTCGCCGTGCGGCGCCGCCCAGACCTTGGACAGGAAGGCGCGGCTTTCCGGGTCCTGGGGGCGGCGCTCGGGCGGGAAGGCCGCCCACCAGTAGCCGCCCCACTCATGGGTGGAGGCGGCCCCTGCCTGGCTCCAGGAGCCGACAAGGTTCATGCGGCTGGCCAGCCAGAAGAAGCCCTTGGACCGCCAGACCCCCGGCCACTCGCTGTCCAGAACCTGCTTCAGCCGGGTCGGATGAAAGGGGCGACGGGCGCGGTAGACGAAGCTGGAGACGCCATACTCTTCCGTCTCCGGCGTCTTGCCGAACTCCAGCGCCTGGCGCCAGCCGGGCGCGCTCTGGGCCCGTTCCATGTCGAACAGGCCGGTGTCGAGGATCTGGCCCAGCGGAACCTCGCCCCGGATGGCGTGGACGATCCGGGCCAGGGGGTTGAGCTGTCTGCAGATGGCCTCAACCACCCCCAGCTCCGCCGCCGTCACCAGGTCGGTCTTGCTGAGCACCAGCACGTCGGCGAACTCGATCTGGTCGACCAGCAGGTCGACGACCGTCCGCCCGTCCTCCTCGCCCAGGCTCTCGCCGCGATCGGCCAGAAAGTCGGAACTGCCGTAGTCGCGGTGGAAGTTGAAGGCGTCGACCACGGTCACCATGGTGTCCAGCCGCGAAACGTCCCTCAGGCTCTCGCCATCCTCGGCGATGAAGTCGAAGGTCGCGGCCACCGGCATCGGCTCGGAGATGCCCGTGCTCTCGATCAGCAGATAGTCAAACCGCCCCTCGCCGGCCAGCCGGCGCACCTCGGCCAGCAGGTCCTCGCGCAGGGTGCAGCAGATGCAGCCGTTCGACATCTCGACCAGCCGCTCCTCGGTCCGCGACAGGTCGCCGCCGCCCTGCCGGACCAGGGCCCCGTCGATGTTCACCTCGCTCATGTCATTGACGATCACCGCCACGCGCCGCCCCTCGCGGTTGCGCAGAACATGGTTGAGCAGGGTCGTCTTCCCGGCCCCGAGAAAGCCGGACAGCACGGTAACCGGAAGCTGAGCCACGAAAACCTCGCCACAAACCTTGATGTTATGTTATACTATAACATATATCGGGTTCCGCAACCCTGTGAGTGAGTTCATGGCCAACGCCTCCGCCTTCGTCCGGCTTCTGGACGCTTCAGCTGTCGGGCTGTCCGGCCTCTGTCTGGCGCACTGTCTCGCCCTCCCCTTGGCGGTGGCTTTCCTGCCAGTTCTGGGAAGCTGGGCGGAGACCGAGTGGGTGCACCTGGCCTTTCTCGGCGCGGCTGTGCCGATCTCGATCGCCTCGCTGGTCCGGTCGGGCGGCTGGAACGCCCCCGCCGTGCTGGGCCTTGCCCTGATAGGAATTGGTCTTCTGGCGAGCGGCGTTTGGCTCGCCAGAAGCGAGGACGCCGAACTGGCGATGACGGTGGCCGGCGGTCTCGCGCTGGCCACGGCTCACAGTCTCAACTGGCATCGGCTCAGCCACCGCCACTAGGACCGATTGCGGCGCCAGTGCACGAGTTCCAGCCTGGGGCCCACGCTTGCGCGGTTTTCGATCCCGCCCGGCTTCGGCCTCCAGCCGGGCCAGGACGTCCATCGTTCCGAGCGGGCGCCCCCGTGCAAAGCAACGCTACCGCGCCCGCACCACCTGCACCGCCACCTCGTTCCGCCGCTGCGACGGCAGCCGCCACGGCGGGTCATAGAACCAGGCCACGGGCTCGCCTTCAGCGCGCCAGCTGCTGCCGTCCAGCCGCCGCAGAAGCTCGGCCTTTCGCTCACGCACCGCCTTGTCGCTGGTGCTGCCGGAAAAGCGCAGGACGGCGAAGGTTTCCGACTCCAGCGCCACCAGCCGCACGGACGGGTCCTTGGGGACCGGAAGGGTGTCGAGGGTGTACTGGCTCGGCATGATGAACTGGATGCGCCAGGCGCCCGCGCCGTCCGGCGTCTGGCCGACCGGCGCGGTCATGGCGATCTTCTCAGAGGCCTTGGGGCTCTTCTCGGAAGCCTGGGCGACAGGCGCGGTCATGGCGATCGAAGTGCGCGTGGTATTGCCACCGAAGATGTAGCCGGCCAGCCGGCCGAACCCGTCATTGCGCGCCTTCTCGTCACGGCCGGTGACCGTCGTCTCGGCGGCGATCCGCTGTCCATACTGGCGGACCTCAAGCCCCGCCGGCGAGCCCAGCACGGTGAAGGCCGGCTCCTCGACGCGCTCGCGGGCGGCGGCGCCCGAGAACAGTCCGGTCAAAAGGGAAAGGGCGATCGCGGTCACCACCAGCTTCATGTCGGTCTTCCTGCTTCGCCAGGATCGGCGGCCCCGGAGATCGATCTGGTTCAAACGCGGCACGGATCAAGCCGTTGCGCGCCGCGGCGGCAAGGTCCGCCGGGCCGGGCCGGCGATCCGGCGTGGGGGCCGCCCCCTACGCCCGCTTCGACGCCTTCTGGGCCCTCGCCCGCTGCACGATCTCCTCCTCGGGCCGGTCGAGCAGGTCCTGCACGCCGATGTCGTACCCCTCCTCGCGGCCCAGCATCTGCAGATCGCACTGGCGCAGGTAGCGGGCCAGGGCCAGGGACTTGTCGACCAGTTTCAGGCGGGTGATCCGGGTGGTGGCGCCTGACGGGTCGGTGCGTTCGATGTGGGTGAGTTCGCGGATGGCGCTGGCGCGGCACCGTTGCAGGCGGGAGAGATCGACCTCCAGCGCGCCGTCCGGGCGGACGACGGCGAAGTCGAGGACATTGGCGAAGGCCAGGCGGCGCAGCTCGTCCATGGCGGCGCGCTCTGCGTGCTCGAGCTGGCCTGAGGGCGGGTCCGGAACGGCCAGCAGGGCCTGGACGCGCGGATCGCGCAGCAGCTTGTAGCCCCTCCAGCGGGCGGCGGCGGGGGCATAGCCGGCCCGGCGGGCGGCGGC
>VYLE01000138.1_pt1 | contig 67516 bp, 64 predicted proteins | sample 5114391 | NCBI WGS metagenome assembly VYLE01 (sample SAMN12291771, study PRJNA351875) | freshwater metagenome | isolation source: freshwater lake | place: USA: Michigan, Kent Lake | collected 2013-08-15 | reverse complement strand
CGCGCTCGAAGACGCCCTCGCCAGCCCCGCCCGCCACGCCCGGCGCCTCGCGCGCCTCAAGGCCCGGCCCGGCACGCCAAGGCCCCGCCTCTCGCTCTCGAAAATTCCGGGCTACCGCTCCAAACCCATCGCAGACTCGGGCCGCGCCGCACTCGACGCCATCAATGATGAGCTGCTGGCGCTTGAGCAACACGCTGCCGATACATCCTGATACGGATCAAATCCATCTCACACCGACCGGAAGGCGAAAGCCTCTCCGGACACACGCGCTGCATCCGGCGCATGGCTTCACTTCAGCCCGCCCGCAGCGCCAGCCTTGAAACGTCCCATTCCGCGCGCGTCTGCGACCATTCATCATTGGGAATGGCCTCATAGGGCGGCGGCAGGATAATCGGCCCGAGGTTCTTCGATCCGAGCCGCGCCGCGAGCTTTTGCGACGCCGCATTCGCCGGCCGGATCGTGTGGATCACACGCGGCTCGCCGAGCTGAAGGAATGCAAAGTCCATCGCCGCAATGGCGCCTTCAAGCGCCAGCCCCCGGCCCTGGAATTCTGGCAGGAGCATCCAGCCGACTTCAACGCAGGGCCATCCAAACGGCTTCGATGGGCCAAACCGCCCAACGAAGCGGCCCGTCTCTTTCTCGATGGCGCAGAGCGATCCCCAGCCCATGATGCTCCAGTGGCCCGCTATGGCGAGCAGCTGGCTCCAGCTTTCCCGCCGGTCCTGCACGTCGCCCGTATTGGCCTTGACGGTCTCGTCCGCCTCCATGATGGCCCAGGCATCAAAATCGGCAAGTTCCGGAGGCCGCAGGATCAAGCGCCGGGTTTCAATCCGCACCATGACGATCCCACCCTCGGCCTACCCCGTAAACGTCCCGCTTCTCGGGAAGCCCTTCGGCACGACCTTTCCGGCCTGGGCGCGTGCCCCGCGCCAGTTTTTCCAGTCCTCGAAGGCGCGGTGGCGCCCACCTGTCATCACGATCAGGCCGTCGCGCTTGTCGAAGGTCATCAGGTCGGCGAGTTCGGACTTGCCGCTATAGGCTTGCAGCTTGTTGCCCTTGCCGCGTGACATTTCCGGCAGGTCCTTCAGCGGGAAGATCAGCATCTTCCGGTTCGTGCCGACGACCGCGATCATGTCGCCCTCCACCGGCGCGCAGGCGACCAGATAACCCTCGCCCGTATTGACCACCTGCTTGCCCGCCTTGCGGTTCGATTCCAGTTCCGCCTCGGACACGATAAATCCGTACCCGGAGCTTGAGGCCATCACGCGCTTGCGCTCGGGATCAAACTTGAACATCGAGACGATGGCCACATTGTCTTCCAACTCGATCGACAGGCGGATCGGCTCGCCATTCCCGCGCCCGCCGGGCAGCTTGTCCGCCGCCAGGATGAAGGCCCGCCCGTCGGAGGACATGATGACCAGCCGGTCGGTCGTCATCACTTCTTCCATGAAGGCCGGGCCGTCGCCTTCCTTGAACTTGATCGCATCGGCATCGATGCCGTGCCCCTTCATGCCGCGAATCCAACCCTGCTGCGACAGCACGACGGTCACCGGCTCCTTCGGCCGCGAGGCCTCCAGTGCGGCGGCGAGGTCAACATCGGGTGCCGCCTCGAAGGTCGCCCGGCGCTTGCCAAGCGGCGTACCCGGATCAAATTCGTCGCGCGCGGCCTTCAGGTCTTTCGACACTTTGGACCACTGCTTGCGGGTCGAGCCGATCAGCGAGATCAGCTCCTCGCGCTCGGCCTTCAGCTTCTCGTGCTCGCCGCGGATTTCCATTTCCTCGAGCTTGCGCAAGGCACGCAGGCGGAGGTTGAGGATCGCTTCAGCCTGCACATCGGTCAGCTTGAAGCGCTTCATCAGCACCGGCTTCGGCTCATCCTCTGTACGGATGATCCGGATCACCTCATCAATGTTGAGGTAGGCGATCAGGTAGCCTTCCAGCAGGTGCAGGCGCTTCTCGATCTTGTCGAGGCGGAACTCCGCCCGGCGCACGGTCACTTCGCGTCGATGGTCGAGATAGGCCTGCAGCACGCCGCGCAGGCCCATCACCTGCGGCGCGCCCTTGTGCAGCACGTTCATGTTCAGGCTGAAGCGGGTCTCGAGATCGCACAGCTTGAACAGGCTCTCCATCAGCACATCGGCTTCAACCGTCTTGGCGCGCGGCACCAGCACGAGGCGCACATCCTCGGCGCTCTCGTCGCGCACATCTTCGAGCAGCGGAACCTTCTTCGCTTCCAGCAGTTCGGACAGCTTCTCGAGCAGGCGCGACTTCTGCACCTGATAGGGAATCTCGGTCACGATGATCTGGTAGGTGCCCCGGCCGGTGTCTTCGACATGCCAGCGCGCCCGCATCCGGAAACTGCCGCGGCCCGTCTCATAGGCCTCCAGCATCGCGGCGCGCTCCTCGACGATCACGCCGCCGGTGGGAAAGTCCGGACCCTGAACAAACTGCATCAGCTCTTCGGTCGTCGCCTTCGGCTTCTCGATCAGGAAGCGCGCGGCATCGATCACCTCGGCCACATTGTGCGGCGGGATCGAGGTCGCCATGCCGACCGCGATGCCGGTCGCCCCGTTCGCCAGCAGCGCCGGGAAGCCGGCCGGCAGCACCACGGGCTCCTCGTCATTCTCGGCATAGTTCGGGCGGAAGTCGACCGCGTTCTCGTCGAGGCCTTCCATCAAGAGTTCGGCCGCGCGCGTCATCCGCGCTTCGGTATAGCGGTAGGCCGCCGGGCTATCGCCGTCGATGTTGCCGAAATTGCCCTGCCCGTCGACCAGCGGGTAGCGCACGTTGAAATCCTGGGCGAGGCGAACCAGCGTGTCATAGATCGAGCTGTCGCCATGCGGGTGATAGTTGCCCATCACATCGCCGACGATCTTGGCGCACTTCCGGTAGCCGCCATCGGGATCGAGCTTCAGCACGCGCATGCCATAAAGGATGCGCCGCTGCACCGGCTTCAGGCCGTCGCGCACATCCGGCAGGGCCCGGGCGGTGATGGTCGAGAGGGCATAGGCCAGGTAGCGCTTGGACAGCGCCTCGGTCATCGTTTCGTTGATGATCCGGTCTGCCGGCGGCTCAGTTCCACGTTTCGACATTCTGGTCTCTTTGCAGTTCGTGCCACATTCTGTGCGCGCCCCGGCTTTAAGGTCGATTCCGGTTCGAGGGCCAGCACAGGTTAACAGAAACCGGGGTTTGGTTAAGGAAATGAAAAGGCTGCGGCTGCGAAAGGCCCTGATCCGCTATTTCACGCTGCTGGCCCTGCCTTCGGCGCTGGCCGTGGGCCTGTTCCTCAGGTTCGCCCCGCCCCAGCACAACCCCTTCACGCCGCTGGACCTGAACGACCGGCCGGGCCTCGCCACGCATTTCAAGATGACCCAGCTGGCCCGCCATGCCGCTGCCTGCTTCGATGCGCTCGATGCCTCCGGCGTGCTCTACACCCCGCTAGAGGATTCGCCCACGGGCGAGGCCTGCGGCAAGTATGATGCCCTAACCCTCGACCGCTCGCTGACCCCCTATTCGGCCACCCTCAGCATGACCTGCACCCAGACCGCCTCGCTCTATCTCTGGGAGCGTCACGTCGCCCGGCCGGCGGCTGTGGAAATCTTCGGCTCGCCGATCGCGCGGATTGAAACCTATGGCAGCTTCTCCTGCCGGAACATCGCCGGCACGAACCGGAAGTCGGAGCATGCGAGCGCCAACGCGATCGACATCTCCGGCTTCCGCCTCGAGGATGGCCGCCTCATCAATGTCGAAACGCATTGGGGCAATGGCGGCGAGGAAGGTGAATTCCTCGCCCGGGTCCACAAGGGCGCCTGCCGGATTTTCTCCGTCACCCTAGGCCCCAACTACGACGCCGCCCATACCGACCATTTCCATTTCGACATGGGCGACGCGCGCGCCTGCAAGTGAGCCTGCCTACTGGGCCGGACCCTTGCACTTGTATCCCTCGCGGGTCACTTCCGCGACATTGCCCTCGCCGCCGCAGACGCGGATGGCGAGTTCGGTATTCTCGGAGACTTTCGAGCCCGGGCCCGAATTGTCGGACACGGCAATGCAGCCGGCCAGCGACAAGGTGACGATTGCGCCGCAAGCGGCGATGATGGTTTTCTTCATGGTGTTCAGCCTGTTTCGTGTTGATGTGAATCAACGCCCCGCCGGAACATTCCGACGCGGTCCCTGAACCGGAATTGAACAGACGGACCTAGCCCGCCGTGCTCCACACGACCAGCGTCGAGCGCTTCAGCGGATTGCGGGCATAGTAGCCATTGCGCAGCCAGTTTCCTTGCTTCACCGCGCCGAAATTGCAGGTCTCGATCCGCTCGGCGGTGTAGCCCGCCTCGAAGAGGACCTTCGACAGGGTGAAGGGCGTGAACAGGTAGCGGTGGTCGGAATTGATCTTCTCGAACGTGCGGAACCGCGCCGGGCTGCCGGCAAGGCCGTTGGGGGTCGTGAACACTTGGCGCTTCGACAGTTTCGCAAGGTTCGGCCGCGCCGCCTGGAGGAAGCTCAGGGGGTTCGGAATATGTTCGATCACTTCCCCGATCAGCACCACGTCCCAGCTTTCGGAGGTGATCTCGTCCGGCAGCGGGCCGGTGATGTCGGCCGCGAAGATGTCGCCGATCCCGAACTCGGCACGCACATCGGCGACGGCCTTCGGATCAAGGTCGATGCCCGCAATCCGCTTGCACACGCCCATCAGCTCGCTGTGCAGCCATTTGTTGTTGGTCATCTTGGAGCGGATCTCGTCGAGCGAGTGATCGAGGAAGCCGAGGTGCAGCACCTTCAGCCCCGCAAGGCGCTCCTTCAGCAGCGCGATCCGGCCGATGAAGCGGCCATCATCCGGCTCCTGCTCGAGATGGAAATCATAGTCCGTCTCGAAGCGTTTGCCGGCGAAGTAATCTTTCGCTTGCGGGTCCGGACGCATGGGTCACCTCGTTCGATCTGATGCGCCCGAAGGCAGCTGGCGCCCTCCTAATGGCATTCAGGGGGGCCGCCTAGACCCCGCCCCTGCCAAAGGCGCCGGATTTTCCCGAATGCGCCACTTGCCACCCCCCGCGTCAACTCGCGTTGATCAGCCGGAACACAGGGAGGAACACCATGAAACTGATCAATTCCGTCGGCCCCAATCCGCACGTCGTGCGCATGTTCATGGCCGAGCGCGGCATCACGCTGACGCTTGAGGATCTCGACATCATCAAGGGCAAGAACCGCGAAGCCGAGTACCTGAAGACCAACCCCTCGGGCCAGACTCCGGCGCTGGTTCTGGATGACGGCTCGGTCGTCACCGAGATCACGGCCATCTGCGAATATCTCGATGAAAAATTCCCGGGCGACAGCCTGATCGGCAAGACGCCGGAAGCGCGCGCCCAGACGCGCCGCTGGACCCGCTGGGTGGACCTCAACATCGTCGAGCCGCTTGCCAACGGCTTCCGCTATTCTGAAGGCTTGCCGATGTTCCAGTCCCGCATGCGCTGCCTGCCGGAGGCCGCCGCCGGCCTGAAAGCCAAGGCACAGGACGGCCTCGCCTTCCTCGACGCCCAGCTCGCCAGCCGCACCTTCGTGGCCGGGGAGAGCTTCTCGCTGGCCGATGTGCTGCTCTTCTGCTTCCTCGGCTTCGGCGGCGCCGTCGGCCAGCCGCTCAATCCGGAGTTCAAGAATGTCGGGCGCTGGTATGCCGCCGTCGGCGCACGGCCGAGCGCGAAGGCTTAAAGCTTACTCAGTAGACGGACGACCAACCGTTCGCGTTCCACAGGCACGCCCCTGTGCACCGAGGCGAGCAGGCGGCTTTCGAGGAAGTGGCCCGTGAGTTTCAGCCCGGCGGCAATGTCGCCGGGCGACAAGGGCGCAGCGGGGCGCAGCAGGAATTCCGGCAGCACCAGAAGCCGGTCCAGATACTGCTCCGCCTCAGAGCCGCGCACGGCCCGGCCGGTTTTCGGCGAGACGTGCGTCAGACCGTCATTGGCGCCAGTGATCGCGCATTCCTCAAGGTCGAGCCCGAAGCCGAGCGCCGAGAGGAGGCCAAGTTCCCAGCGCACATAGAGCGCGGGCCAGACATCCGGTTGCTCGAGCGTATCGAGCAGAAGCCCGGTCGCCTCAAAGAGATTCGAGCCCGCCGCATCGCCCTCATTGAGGCTGGCGCGCAAGAGCGCCGTGATGGCCGAGACGGCCGCAAGTGCGCTCGCATCATCGAGAAAGCGCGCGGCCCGCTCCCGCTGCGGCTCGGCGACATCGAAGCGCCCGAGTTGATCGTCCAGCCTGCCCGTCCAGGCGAGCGCGACCGTATTGCCGGGCTCATACTGCGCGCGGCGCTTGCGCGAGGCCCCGCCATAGACGAGGCCCGAGCGACGGCCCCGCGTGGCGGTGAGCACATCAAGGATCAGCCCGCCCTCGCCGAAGCGGCGCCCTCCAAGGATTATTCCGTCATCGGACCAGTTCATAGGTTACTTTCGAGCCCCTTCTCCCTTGGGAGAAGGGGTTGGGGATGAGGGGGCGCTACGCCGGAAATCTTGCGCAGGGCCTCCGGCGGAGCGCCCCCTCACCCCCGCCCCCTTCCCGAGGGAGAGGGGAGAAGTGCCGAGTGAGAAATCAAACATCAAACTCCAGCCCGAAGCCCGAATAGTTCTCGCGCTTCTCCTGCCAGCGCTCATCGACCTTGACGAAGAGGAAGAGATGCACCGGGCGTTCCAGCATGTCCGTCAGCTCGACCCTTGCCTGCCGGCCGATTTCCTTGATCAGCGCCCCGCCCTTGCCGAGCACCATGGCCTTGTGGCCCTCGCGCCCGACGATGATGACCTGCTGTACACGGACGGAACCGTCCTTGCGTTCTTCCCAGCTCTCGGTCTCGACCGTCAGCTGGTAGGGCAATTCCTGATGCAGGCGCAGCATCAGCTTTTCCCGCGTCACTTCCGCGGCGAGCACGCGCATCGGCAGGTCGGCGATCTGGTCTGGCGGATAGAGCGCCTCGCCCGCCGGCATGCACGCAGCGATGGCAGCCGCGAGCGTGTCCACCCCATCGCCCTTGTCGGCGGAGATCATGAAGATCTCGTCGTAAACGCCTTCTGCGTTCAGCTTCGACATCACGGGCAGCACGCGGTCATGCGGGAAAAGGTCGATCTTGTTCAGGGCTAGGATCACCCGCTTGCCGGCATCCTTCAGCTGACGGATCACCCGCTCATCATCCTCGATGGAATGGCGCTGGGCGCCGGTGGTGCGGCCCTCATGCTCGGCCACCCAGGCGGAGGCATCAATCAGGTGCACGATGGCATCGGCATCTTCCGCCCCGCCCCAGGCCGCCTTGACCATCGCGCGGTCGAGCCGGCGCTTGGCGACGAAGATGCCGGGCGTATCGACGATGACGACCTGCGCCGCGCCGATCTGCGCGACGCCCCGCACCGGGAAGCGCGTCGTCTGCACCTTGTGCGTGACGATGGCGACCTTCTGGCCGACCAGCCGGTTGGTGAGCGTCGACTTGCCGGCATTCGGCGCGCCGATGATGGCGCAGAAGCCTGCATGGGTGACGGCCTGTTCGCTCATGATTTTCCTTTCAGTTTTTCCAGCATGCGCGCGGCAGCATGGCGCTCGGCGTCGCGCTTGGACGGGCCGGTCGCGGCGGCGGTGCCATTCTCCGCGATGCGGACTTCGACTTCATATTCTGGGGCGTGGTCCGGTCCGGAACGGCCAAGAACCACATAGTCCGGGAGCGGATGACCGTGGCCCTGCGCCCATTCCTGGAGCAGGGTTTTCGGGTCTTTCATTTCGGCGGGCCCGCCCGTGAATTGCGGGGCCCAGCCCTTCTCGATGAACTTGCGGGCGGCCGAGAGGCCGCCGTCCAGATAGATCGCAGCGATGACGGCCTCACAGGCATCGCCCAGCGTCGACTCGCGCTCCCGCCCACCGCCGGCGATCTCGCTTTCGGACATCAGCAGGTAAGCGCCAAGGCCGAGATGCCGGAAGGCTTCGGCGCAGGCGCCCTTCTTCACGAGCCGATTGAGACGCGGCGCAAGATCGCCCTCGGTCTCGTTGCGGCGCCGCTCGATCAGGCGTTCGGCAATGACGAGGTTCAGCACGCGGTCGCCCAGGAATTCGAGGCGCTGGTTGGCATGGTGCAGCGAGTCCGCCGCGCTGACGGCGCTCGGATGGGTCAGCGCGGTCACCAGCAGCGCCTTGTCGCGGAAGCGGTGGCCGGCGGCGGTCTCGGCTTCGGCAATCGCGGCGTCGCTGAGGCCGGGGCGGATGGCCTTGGCGGCGGCGCGCTGGCGCGTGCGTTTGGGGCGGGACTGGGTCATGCCGGCGCAAGCGGGATCGCTTCGATGATCACCTGAGCCTCCGCCCACGGATGATCATCGGTCAGCGTCAGGTGGACCACAGCCTTATGGCCCGGCGGGGTGAGTTTGGCGAGACGCGCGGCGGCGCCGCCAGTCAGCTCGAAGCCCGGCTTGCCGGAGGGAAGATTGATGACGCCGAGATGTTGCCAGTGTACGCCCGCGCGCGGCACGCCTGTGCCCAGCGCCTTGGCGCAGGCCTCCTTCGCGGCGAAACGCTTGGCATAGGTTTCCGCGACGCGGCGGCGCCCGCGCGCCTTGGCGATCTCGTAAGGCGTGAAGACGCGGCGTTCGAATTTCTCGCCAAACCGGTCGAGCGAGCGCTGGATGCGCTCGATATTGCAGAGATCGTTGCCGATGCCGATGATCATGCCGCCGCCGCGGCTCCGCGCGCGATATTCATCCGGCGGCGCATCTCGCGGATCGCTGCATCGAGGCCGATGAAGATCGCCTCGCCGATCAGGAAGTGACCGATGTTCAGCTCGGCGAGTTCAGGAATGGCGGCGACCGGGCCGACATTTTCGAAGGTGAGACCGTGGCCTGCATGCGGCTCGATGCTCCGGCGGCGCGCATCGGCGGCGGCGAGTTTCAGGCGCTCGAGTTCGGGGGCAGCGGCCTCCGCCCCGCCTTCGAGCCAGAGCTCGGCATAGCGGCCCGTGTGTAGCTCGACCACCGGTGCACGGAGCACTTCGGCGACGGCGATCTGCACGGGGTCCGGCTCTATGAAGAGCGAGACGCGCGAGCCTGCGGCGCGCAGGGCCTCGACCATCGGCGCGATCCGGTTGTGCATGCCCGCCACATCGAGACCGCCTTCCGTCGTGCGCTCCTCGCGCCGCTCGGGCACAAGACAGGCCGCATGCGGACGAAACGCCGTGGCGATCGCCTGCATCTCTTCGGTGACCGCCATTTCGAGGTTGATCGGCAGGCGCGTGCCGCGGCGGATGGCGTCGAGGTCGCCGTCGCGGATATGGCGGCGGTCCTCGCGCAGGTGGATGGTGATGCCGTCTGCGCCGGCGGCCTCTGCAATCTGGGCGGCACGCACGGGGTCTGGATGCGGCCCGCCGCGGGCATTGCGGATGGTCGCGACGTGGTCGATGTTGACCCCGAGGCGGAGATGGCCTGGCATCAGGCGAGCCCCCGCGAGCCGGGCTTCACGGCAGGCATTGCAGCAAGCTCGGGCGGCAGCGCATCGGCGGCATAATCCGGGAAGTTCACCTGGGCGAGCGAGACGAGTTCGCAGCCGACATCGGCGCGCCCGCCGGACCTGTCGATGATGCAGGCGCCGCCAACCACCGTGCCGGGCAAATTTGCGAGCGCCTCGACTGTCTCGCGGAACGAGAGGCCGGTGGTGACGATGTCCTCGGCGATCAGTACACGGTCATTTGCGCCAATGGAAAAGCCGCGGCGAAACTCGAGCTTGCCATCGACCCGCTCGGCGAAGATCGCGCGGGCACCGAGATGGCGGGCGATCTCGTAACCCGGGATGATCCCGCCGACGGCGGGACCCGCGACGACGTCGATTCTGCCGAATTTCGCGGCCAGTTTTTCGGCTAGCGCCTTGCAGAGTTTCTCCGAGAGATCAGGGCGCGAAAAGACGAGCGCCTTCTGCAGGAAGACCGGGCTGCGGCGGCCCGAAGAAAGGATGAAATGGCCTTCCAGAAGCGCGCCGGCATCGCGGAAGACATCGAGGACCTGATCACTGTTCATCCTGGCCCTCCTGGTCGCGCACGGCGCGGTCAACGACAGCCAGCGAACGCAGGGCCGCCAGGATCTGGGTCAGGCGTTTCAGGTCTTCCACTTCGATATCCATCATCAGTTCAATGAAATCTTTCTGGCGCTCACCCGTAGTGATGCCAACAATGTTGCCGTTGGATTCGGCGACCGCCGAGCAAAGCTTGGCGAGAACGCCCTTCTGGTTCGAGGCATTGATCCGTATACGGCCAATGGCAACCGCGCCGGTCTTGGCAAGCTCGGTCCACTTGAGGTCGCGCCAGAGGTCCGGCCGGTCGTCATATTCAGCGAGGCGCGGGCAGCTCGAGACATGCACGACGAGGCCCTTGTCGGGCACCTGCACACCAATGATCCGGTCGCCCGGCAGAGGGCGGCAGCACTGGCCGAGATGCAGCGTGACGCCCGGCGTCAGGTCCTTGCCTTCAACGAAGAGCGGAGCGTGGCGGCTGTCGATGGGTGTCTTGTCGGCATCATCGGTGCGTTCGGAAGCGTAGCCCGGGAAAGCCGTGGAGACGACTGCGGAGGTTTGCACACGCCCGCGGCCGACTTCCTCGCGCAGGTCATCGATCGAGGAAATGCCGAGCTTGTTGGCAACGTCGATCAGCATGACGTCCACAGGGTCGGCGCCGGCGCGGCGGAGGGCCTGGTTGATCAGGCCTTCACCGAGGCGGCGGAATTCGGCGGCTTCCCGGTCGCGCTCCAGCTTACGCTGCTTGGACTTGGCGCGGCCGGTATAGGTCATCGCTTCCCAGCCAATGACAGGCGCAGGCGCGCGGCCGCGGATGATGTCGACCACGTCGCCATTCTTCAGCGGGCGCCGCATGGATTTTTCTTCGCCGTTGATCCGTGCACCGATGGCCGTATCGCCGACCGCCGAGTGGACGGCATAAGCAAAATCGAGCGGCATGGCGCCGGCCGGCAGGATGATCAGCTTGCCCTTCGGCGTGAAGGTGAAGACGTGCTCGCGGTACATCTCCAGCTTGGCATGTTCGAGGAACTCGCCGGGCTCGGCCCCGTCGCGCAGCAGTTCGGCGAAGGCCTTGAGGTTCGCTTCCGGGTCAAGGCCGGCAGCGCGGGCGGAGTCCACGTCAAAGCCGTAGGCGCGGTTCTTGTAGCCCCAGTGCGCGGCGACGCCGTATTCGGCGGTGCGGTCCATGGCGACAGTGCGGATCTGCAGCTCGACCCGGCGATTGCCGGAGGCGCGCACGGTCGTGTGGAGGCTGGCGTAGCCGTTCGGCTTCGGCACGGAGATGAAATCGCGGAACCGGTCCGGGATACAGGCCCAGTGCGTATGGATTGCTCCGAGCACGGAATAGCAGGCATTCACGTCATTGAGCACGACGCGGAAGGCGAAGAGATCTGCCACATCGCGGAAGGAAATCGACTTGCGCTCCAGCTTGCGCCAGAGCGAGTAAGGCTGCTTGCGCCGACCCTTCAGACGGTAAGGGATGCCGGTCGCATCCAGCAGCTTGGTCAGGTCATCGCGGATACGGTCGAGGTCGCCGCGGTTTTCCCGCTCCAGTTCTTCCAGACGATAGAGGATGGCGCGGCGCGCCTCGGGGTTCAGCTCCTGGAAGGCGAGGTCGTCCATCCGCGCAGCGACATCATAGAGGCCCACGCGGCGGGCCAGCGGGGCGTAAATGTCCATCGTCTCGCGCGCCGTACGCTGACGGCTTTCCGGCTTCTTCCGGTGGTGCAGCGTTTCCATGTTGTGCAGCCGGTCGGCCAGCTTCACGAGCAGCACACGGATATCGCTCGTCATCGCGAGGATGAATTTCTGGAAGTTCTCCGCCTGCGCGGCTTCCTTCGAGGAGAATTCCAGCTTGTCGAGCTTGGTCACCCCGTCGACGAGTTCGGCCACATCGGCGCCGAAGCGGACCTCGATATCGCCGATGTCGATATCGGTATCTTCGACGACATCATGCAGCAGGCCGGCGACGATGGTCACCTCGTCGAGGTGAACGTCCGCGAGCAGGTTCGCCACCCGGATCGGGTGGGAATAATAGGCCTCGCCGGAATCGCGCTGCTGGGCGCCGTGATGCTTCTTGGCGAAGTCATAGGCCTGGCCGAGCAGTTCGGATTTCACGCGCGGGTGATAGGCGCGGACTTTCGCGATCAGTTCTTCGCGGGTCGGAACCGGCGGCAGGGCATGCGCCTCTTCAGGCGCAGAGGCTGTCTTGCCAGCGTTTGCGCCAGCCCCTTTTTCCTGTCCGGAAAGGGCGCTGCCGTCCATTTGGTCTCCTAGAGGCGATCGTCGCGCCCGGATTCGATTTCAGCCTGGTAGGCGCGCAGGACATCGTCCTCGGTCGCAGCCGGAGCGGCCTGCAGGGCCTGACGGTCGGCCTCGCGCTCGTTCTCCTCGCCCGGACGGATGTCCTGCAGGTTCGAGATCAGCGCTTCCTTGACGACTTTCAGATCGACCGAGGCATCGGCAATTTCGCGCAGCGAGACGACCGGGTCCTTGTCATTGTCCCGGTCCACCGTGAGGGGCGAGCCTTCCCGGATCATCCGCGAGCGATGGGCCGCCATCAGCACCAGCTCAAAGCGGTTCGGGATCTTTTCAATGCAGTCTTCGACGGTAACGCGGGCCATTGCGGCTATTCTCCTGAGAACCGCCCTTTATATGCGCTGCAACACAGGGCGGCAACCCATCCTTGCAGGCTTCCGCAAGGACCGGTATTCGTTGGGCATACAGTTTCCGGGCAATTGATTGGCCCCGTCTATTTGAAGAAAAGGCTGTTGCCAATGGCATTCTACAAGGATGAGCGCCTGGCCCTGTTCATCGATGGCGCCAATCTCTATTCGGCGGCCCGCGCGGTCGGCCTGGAGATCGATTTCCGCAAGCTTCTCAAGGAGTTCCAGACCCGCGGCCGGCTCGTCCGGGCGAATTATTATACCGCTTTGGTGGAAAACGACGAGTACAGCCCGATCCGGCCGCTGGTCGACTGGCTGGCCTATAACGGCTTCAACGTCGTCAAGAAGCCTGCGCGCGAGTTTGTTGACCGGGACGGGCGCAAGCGGGTGCGCGGCAATATGGATGTCGAGCTGGCTGTCGACATGCTCGAGGCTGCCGGCTGGGCCGACCATATCGTGCTGTTCAGCGGCAATGGCGACTTCCGCCGGCTGGTCGAGGCGGTGAAGGCCAGGGGCGTGCGGGTCTCGGTCGTCTCGACCATGAATGCGACCCCGCCGATGATCTCTGACGACCTGCGCCGGGAAGCCGACACCTTCATCGAGCTCGCCGATCTCGGCGAACTGATCGCCCGCCCCCGCCGCGAGACGGGCGACGCGCCGCAGCTCAACGACGATGACTGACGCCGCATAAAAGAACCCCTGCCGAAGCAGGGGTCAGGGGCTGTGTTGCAAGGGGTATCGACGGACGCCTCAGCGCCTCATCGTGAAGGTGACGCCCGCGAAGTCTTCGGAGTCCGAGAGGCTGCGGTTGCGGTCGCTGAACTGGATTTCGCGGCGGATATAGCTGAACGAAAGCTCGCCGCCGGCGCGCTGGATCGAGATGCCGGCCTGAAGGTCGCCCACGGTCAGCTGGTCGGTGACCTGCATGTCGGTGAAGGAGTCGAAGCCCAGATTTTCGGTATCGGCGTCCCAGACGAGCGCTTCGCCATCTGCGCCGACGAAGACATACCAGCCTTCCGGCTGGCCGTCCTTGTCGAGCAGGTCGAGGCCCTGACCGAAGCGGACTTCACCGCCGAAGCTGCGGGTCTTGAGTTCGCTGCCTTCGCGGATGGCAACGCGCGGAGCGACGCCGACGTCGAAGCCAAGGCCGGTCTGGCCGCTGGTGGCAGCAAGGGCGAGGCCGAAGGAGACATCGCGGAATTCAGGATCGGGCTGGCCGTAATTGGCAGTCGCCACCTGGGCGGCGACGGAGGCGAGCACGGGATTGTTGGTCCAGCCGAAGCCGGTTTGCGCTTCCGGTGTTCCGGTAAGACCAGCGCCAGTGAGGCTGAAGGAGGACGGCGCAGGCGCGGTCAGGAAGACGGCGACCTCTGCTTCGGGGTCCGTGAGGCGCAGTCCCGGCGCGGTGGGCGAGACGGCAGGCAGCGGCGCGCCGGCGAGGGCGAGGTCTGAGGGCGAATTGAGAGCGCCGTCCCCGAAAGCGCCCGGCATGGCCAGCGTCATTCCAAGTGAAGGCTCGGCGGCCGGCTCCGCATAGGCGTAGTCCGCTGCGCCAGAAGAAACGCACCCCTGGCAAGCCAGCGTAACAAGGCTGGTGGCGAGTGCTAGTGCCATTCGTCTACTACCTCTCACGGTCACATTCCTTACTCTGGTGTGATAAGAAATCTGACCCCGTGTGAATAACCTATCATGAAGAAACGGGGGTCCCAACCGACTTTCTTCGCCTCAAAGATTAATTCATCGATACGGAGGCGAAACATACGGTTTCGGGCGCACACTGCTGTTTTGTTTGACTTTTTTGGATAATCAGCCGGACGCGCAATTTGTGTGCCCGATTAACCGGTTGAGATGATTGGCTAAAATGAGGCGCGTTTCCGTGAACTTCTGAGCGGCCTCCAAACGTCAACGGCCCGCCTTGCAGCGGGCCGTTGTGTCGAGGGGGTCAGAGGGGCGCCGGAGCCTTACTGGCAGGCCAGGCACTCGTCATAATCGGTGCTCTCGGTCTTCATCGCCTGTTCTGCCTGCTTCTCGGACCCGGCGAAGGCGGCGCGCTGCACCGACTTGGACCGGCAGTAATAGAGCGACTTCAGTCCCTTCTCCCAGGCGGTCCAGTGCAGCATGTGCAGGTCCCACTTGTTGATGTCGCCCGGCAGGAAGAGGTTCAGCGACTGGGACTGGCAGATGAACGGCGTGCGGTCGGCGGCCAGTTCGATGATCCAGCGCTGGTCGAGTTCGAAGGCGGTCTTGTAGACATCTTTCTCGTCCTGCGTGAGGCAGTCGAGGTGCTGGACCGAGCCTTCATGCTCGAGGATCGAGGACCAGATTTCGTCCGTGTCGAGACCTTTCGTCTGCAGGAGCTCCTGCAGCTGCTTGTTCTTCACGGTAAACGAGCCGGACAGCGTCTTGTGGGTGTAGACGTTGGCCGGGATCGGCTCGATGCCGGCCGAGGTGCCGCCGCAGATGATCGAGATCGAGGCGGTTGGCGCCACGGCCAGCTTGTTCGAGAAGCGTGCCATCATGCCGACATCGCGCGCGTCCTCGCAGGGGCCACGTTCCTTGGCGAGCTTCACCGAGGCTGCGTCCGCACCCTGACGGATATGCTTGAATATCTTGAGGTTCAGGGCTTTCGCCGTAGCGCTCTCCAGCGAGACGTTCATCGCCTGCAGGAAGGAGTGGAAGCCCATGACGCCGAGGCCGACCGAGCGCTCGCGCTTGGCGGAGTAGACCGCGCGGGCCATTTCCGGCGGGGCCCGCTCGATGAAGTCTTCCAGCACGTTGTCGAGGAAGCGGAACACGTCTTCCATGAACATCGGCTCTTTCGACCATTCGAGGAAGGTCTCGGCATTGACCGACGAGAGGCAGCAGACGGCCGTGCGGTCCACGCCGCGATGATCGACGCCGGTGGGCAGCGTGATTTCGGAGCAGAGATTCGACTGCGTGACCTTGAGGCCAAGGCGCTTCTGGTGGGCCGGCATCGCGTTGTTCACGGTGTCGGTGAACAGGAGGTAGGGCTCGCCGGTCTGCATCCGCAGCTCGAGAATCTTCTGCCAGAGCTTGCGGGCATTGACGGTTTTCAGCACGTCGCCGGACTTCGGCGAGATCAGCGGGAATTCCTCGTCATTGCGCACAGCTTCCATGAAGGCATCGGTGATGTTGATGCCGTGATGGAGGTTGAGGCTCTTGCGGTTGAAGTCGCCGGAGGCTTTGCGGATTTCGAGGAACTCCTCGATTTCCGGGTGGTGGATGTCGAGATAGCAGGCGGCCGAACCACGGCGCAGGGAGCCCTGCGAGATCGCGAGGGTCAGCGAATCCATGACGCGGATGAAGGGGATGATTCCCGAGGTCTGCCCGTTCTGGCCGACCTTCTCGCCGATCGAGCGGACATTGCCCCAATAGGTGCCGATGCCGCCGCCGTTCGAGGCGAGCCAGACGTTCTCGGTCCAGGTCTCGACGATATCGTCCAGCGAATCGCCGACCTGGTTGAGGAAGCAGGAGATCGGCAGGCCGCGGTCCGCGCCGCCATTCGACAGGACGGGCGTCGCCGGCATGAACCAGAGTTTCGAGATGTAATCGTAGATGCGCTGGGCATGGGCGGCGTCGTCTGCGAAGGCCGTGGCGACGCGGGCAAACATGTCCTGATAGGATTCGCCGGGCAGCAGGTAACGGTCGTCGAGGGTCTTCTTGCCGAAATCCGTCAGCAGCGCGTCGCGCGACGGATCGGTCACCACGGCATTCGCCTGAACGAGCGTGATCTTGCCATCCGCGCCCGCTTTCGGCTTGCCTTTGCGGGCAGCTTCTTTAGCGACGGATCGAGCGTTGGTTGCCGTCATGGCGACCCTCCTGAATCTTCTAGCTTTTACTGGGCTTTCGGGGTGTTTGACCAGATATGGTCTCGCGCCTCATCCCTGACACAACATATAGTGTCCGAAGGTTAATTTCCGGTCAACGGTCCAATTCGCAAAACCGTCAAAGAAGCGTGGAAAAATTCTGAATCAAAAGTTAACGGCGCCTCTGGATGGCCGACATTGCCGGATGTTTAGACGGGGTGTAGCGTCCTCACCGGGACCCACGAAAGGCTGAACCATGAGAACGATTTTTGCGGCAATCGCCACCCTTGCGCTCACCCTTCCCGCAGCGTCACAGGGCCACTCGGTACCGGGCGGAAGCTATTCACCGGCGCCGCCTGCTCCGCTGTCTACCCTCGCCCAGCAGGCCACGAATGCCTGTCCCGGCCTGATGAGCCGGACCGAATCGGCCGTCTCGGCGGGCCATGTGCAGTATTACTACCAGTACGATTGCGAGTGCGTGGCACGGTCCATCGACCAGACTACCTGGAACGAATCGACGGCCACCTATGACGGCCCCCGAATGCCCGAGTCGGACGCGTACGTGATTATCGGAGCTTTCAGCAGTTCGGCGACTATCGAGGACGCGTTCGCGGCGATTGACGCGAATGTCAGCGACACGGGCTATTCCGCTGTTTCGGCATGTTACGGAAAGTAACAGCTGTCGGCCTTGCCTGCGTGATCGGCGCCATGGGTGCGTCGGCGCAGATGCGGCCGGAAGACCTGCCCCCGCTTTCGCCCGGGGACCTTCTGTTCAAGGGCGCTGATTCCGGCACCGGCGCGCGGATCGCCTCGGGTTGGTCTCAGGGCGACAAGCGCTGGGGCCATGTCGGCATTCTCGCTGCGGACGGCGCAAGCGTCATCCATGCCGATACCGGCGAGAACGCGACGCAGGGCGAGCCCGGTGAAGTGCGCCGGGAACCGCTGGCGGACTACCTGGGCGATGTGACCCTGCTCGGCGTGTTCACGGTGGACCTCGGTGGCGAGCACCGCGCGGCCTATCTCGCCTATGCCGAATCGGCGGTTGGCAAGCCATTCGACCGGGGCTTCTCGCTGCAATCCGATTCGGCGCTCTACTGCTCGGAACTGGTCTGGAGGGCGCTGTCGGAAGGCGCGGGCGAGGACATCCAGCCGCAGAAAAGCGAACGCTTCGGACGCGTCTATGTTTCCATCTCTGATCTGTCGGAGAATTCCCTGGTGCACGAGGCGGCGGTGATCACGGCCGGGACGGATCAGGGTGGAGACAGACGAACGACCCAGGCTGAAGCTCGTTAGGGCTGCTCGGTTCCCCGCCTGACCCGATTGGCGAGCGACCTGTCCGCCGCCTGCCTCCGAGCGGGTATATGCGGGTCCGCCTTCCTCCGCGCAAGCGAAAGAATCGGTCAAAGAATCGCAAGCCGGGACACGCGCCGGACCGGCACCGCTGACAGAAAGGCTGCTGTCAGACCAAGGAGACCACGATGACCCAGGCAACTTTCGACAGCCATGTTTCCCGGATTTCACGGGCTGTGGCGCTGATGGCGCAGCGCCTGCGCGAGGACAAAACACCGACACTGGACGAGCTGGCGGATGCTGCCGCGATGTCGAAGTTTCACTTCCACCGCGTCTTCAGGCTGCTGACCGGCGAGACCTGCGCCGAGGCGGTGCAGCGCCTGAGGCTTGCCGCTGCTACGCAGGCATTGGCGCAACCCGGCACACGGATCACCGAGGCGGCGATGCTGGCGGGCTATTCCAGCAGCCAGGCGTTTGCCAAGGCGCTCAAGGATGCGGTCGCCGTTCCGGCCTCCGAGCTGCGCGCCGACCCGGAGCGGCTGGCGGCGGCAGTGGCCAGCCTCTCGGCGCCGAAGAACGCCGGACCGGAGCCGGTGATACGTCTCGAGATCGCCTCGCTCGACCCACTGAATGTGTTCGCGGTCACGACCCGCGGGCGCTATCCCGAACTCAACGACACTTATGGTGCGCTGTTCATGGCAGCAGGCGGGCCGGAGAATGCGCGCGCGATCCTCGGCTGGCCGCTGGGCGATCTCGCCAGCGACGCGGAAGGCGCGCATGTCTTTGTCTGCGGGCTGGTACTCGCTGGCCCTGCGGCCGATCCGGCGCCGGAGATGCATGCGGCGCAGACACACGGCGGGCTGCACCTGCTTTGCCGCCATTCCGGCAGCTTCGACGGGCTGCTGGACACGGTGGATGCGCTCTATGCAGCCGCGCTCGGCGTGCCGGGGCTCGAGTTCGAGGATGCGCCGCCTGTATTCCACTATCTCGATGATCCGGAAGAGACGCCCGAGGCGGACCTGCGGACCGACATCTATGTGCCCGTGCGTCTCGCTTGAGGCCCGGAAGCCCTGCTTTCCGCTTTTCCATCAACGTGTTAGGCCAAGCGCCATAACAAGCTGATGGAGGGGACAGATGATCCGCCGCACACTCACCCTGACGGCACTGGCCGTCATTCTCGCCGCACCGGCTTTTGCAGACAAAGCCGAGGCGCCGTCCAAACGCTTCACTGCGGAGCGCGTGTTCGACATTGAATATGCGACCGACCCGCAGATCTCGCCGGACGGCAAGACCATCGTGTATGTGCGCCATTCGATGGACAAGCTGGCTGACCGGGATGTCGGCGCGCTGTGGACCATCGATGTGGCGAGCGGCGAGCACCGCCCGCTGGTGACCGGCAGCAGCGCCTCGAGCCCGCGCTGGGCGCCGGACGGCAAGCGCCTCGTCTATACGACCGCGACCAATGGCAAACCCGAGATCCGTGTCCTGTACCCCGACACGGGGCGGAGCTTCGCCCTCGCCCAGTTTACCGAAGGCCCCTCCGAGGCGGTGTGGTCGCCGGATGGCAAGACGATTGCCTTCACGATGTTCGTACCCGGAGAAAAGCCGGCCTTCGCCAAGCCGCCTGCCGCGCCCGAGGGCGCGACCTGGAGCGAGCCGGTGAAAGTGTTCGACGACCTGCAGTTCCGCGCTGACGGCGCCGGCTATCTGAAGGACGGGGCAACACATGTGTTCACCCTGCCGGTGGACGGCGGCACGCCGCGGCAGGTGACCTCCGGCGAGGCCTCGCTGCAGCAGCCGGCCTGGCTGGACAATGACACGCTGCTGGTTGCCGGCAACCTGGCCGAAGACCGGGACATGGACCCGATTGAAAGCGAGATCTACGCGGTCGAGCTGTCTGATCTTTCCGTCCGTGCCCTGACGAGCCGCGACGGGCCGGACTATACCCCGGTCGTCTCACCCGATGGCAAGCGGATCGCGTATCGCGGCTATGACGACAAGGTGCTGTCCTACCAGCAGGACAACCTCTATGTGATGAATGCGGATGGCACGGGCTCCACAGAGCTTGCGTCTGATTTCTTCGGCAGCTTTGACCAGACGGTCTGGGCTCCGGATGGCAAGAGCCTGCTCTCGCTGGTGGGTGATCATGGCGTGCTGTCGCTCTACCGCACAGGGCTCGACGGCAAGACGGCGCTGGTGACCACGAACATTGGCGGCGCGTCAATCGGGCGGCCTTATGCCGATGGGAGCTTCTCCGTGAGCGGAGGAAAGAAGCCAGTGGTGGCCTATACGGCGGGCTTTGCGGACCGGCCTTCGGAAGTCGGCGCCATCGGCCTTGATGGCAAGGGCCAGAAGACCCTGACCGCGCTGAACGATGACCTGATCCCCTATCTCGACATGCCGAAGATGGAAGAGATCAAGGTGGCTTCCAGCCATGATGGCAAGGAAATCGAGGCCTGGGTCTATCTGCCGCCGGACTTCAAGGCAGATGGCAGCTTCCCCATGCTGCTGGAAATCCATGGCGGGCCGTTCCAGATGTATGGCCCCTTCTTTGCCAGCGAGCTGCAGCGCTATGCGGCCGAGGGCTATGTGACCGTCTGGTCAAACCCGCGTGGCTCGACAGGCTATGGAGAGGAATTCGCGCAGGCGATCGACCGGGCCTATCCGGGCAATGACTATGATGACCTGATGACGGTCGTGGACGATCTCGTCGCGCGGAACTATGTCAGCAAGGACAGATTGTTCGTGACCGGAGGATCGGGCGGCGGCATCCTGACGGCCTGGATCGTGACGAAGACGGACCGGTTTGCGGCGGCCGCCTCGATCAAGCCGGTGATCAACTGGATGACGATGGCGCTGGCAGCCGATATCGCGCAGTATGTGCGGCGCCACTGGATACGGTCCGATCCCTGGACGGACCCGGAAGCTTTCCTGAAGTTCTCGCCGATCCGCTATGTCGACAAGGTCAAGACGCCGACGCTGATGATGGTGGGTGAGGAAGACTGGCGCACCCCGACCTGGGAGGCCGAGCAGTTCTATACCGGGCTCAAGATGAACGGCGTCGACACCGCCCTCATCCGCATTCCGGGGGCCTCGCACGGCATTACCGGACGCCCCAGCCGCCTGATTGCGCTGACCGACAATATCATGGGCTGGTTCGCGAAGCATGATCCGGCGAAGAAGGGCGAAGCGAAGGCGGAAGACTGATTCCGGCTGCAAAAGAGTCACCGGCAGGCGCAGCGAACCGCGACCTGCCGCGTGACTTTTTCCTGCGGCGGCGCGATAAGGCGCGCCATGACACAGGTTTTTGATCTCATCCTGCGCGGCGGCACGGTCGTGACCCCCGGCGGGGAAGCCCGCACTGATATCGGCATCATCGGCGAACGCATCGCCCGGATCGGCGACCTTTCGCAGGCGGCAGCCGGCGAAATCTACGGCGCCACCGGCCTCCACATCCTGCCCGGCGTCATCGATAGCCAGGTCCACTTCCGCGAGCCCGGCCTCGAATACAAGGCCGACCTCGAGACCGAGGCGCGCTCGGCGGCGCTCGGCGGCGTTGTCGCCGTGTTCGAGATGCCGAACACCAATCCCTCGACGATCACGCCGGACCTGATGGCCGACAAGCTCGCCCGCGCGGCGGGACGCATGGATGTCGACCATGCCTTCTATGCCGGGGCGACGCACGACAACACGCACCTCTTGGCCGAGATGGAGCGGATGACCGGCTGCTGCGGCGTGAAGGTGTTCATGGGCGCCTCGACCGGCGACCTGCTGGTGAAGGATGATGCCGGCGTCGAAGCCGTGCTGCGCGCGATCAAGCGGCGGGCGGCCTTCCATTCGGAGGACGAGTACCGGCTGGAGGAGCGCCGCAAGCTGGCGGTCACCGGCGACTGGAACAGCCACATCATCGTGCGCGATGTCGAGGCGGCTGTCTCCTCGACACGCCGCCTGCTGCGCCTCGCGCGCAAGACCGGCAAGCGCATCCATGTGCTGCATATCTCGACTGCCGAGGAGATGGAGCTGCTCGTCCACGCCAAGGACATTGCCAGCGTCGAAGTGCTGCCGAACCACCTGACACTGGCGGCGCCCGATTGCTATGACCGGCTGAAGGGCTTTGCCCAGCAGAACCCACCGGTGCGCGAGGCGCGCCACCGCGAGGCACTTTGGCGCGCGCTGAATGCCGGCATAGTGGATGTTCTGGCGACGGATCATGCGCCGCACACAATCGAGGAAAAGATGCGCCCCTATCCGGCCTCGCCCTCCGGCATGCCCGGCGTGCAGACGCTGGTGCCGGTGATGTTGACCCATGTGAATGATGGCAAGCTCAGCCTGCAGCGCTTCGTAGAGCTGACCAGCGCCGGTCCGCAGCGCGTCTTCGGCCTCGCTGACAAGGGCCGCATCGCCGAAGGCTACCATGCCGACTTCACGGTCGTGGACCTGAAGCGCAAGGAGACGATCACGAAAGAGTGGTCGAAATCGAAATGCGGCTGGACCCAGTTCGACGGCTTCGAAGCCACCGGCTGGCCCGTCGCGACGATCATCCGCGGCGGCTTCGTGATGCGAGACGGCGAGATCACGAAGAAGGGCGGCGGCAAACCTGTTCGGTTCAACGAAACGCTGGAGCCGGCGGCTTGAGCGAGACGGCGCAGGAGCGAAAATCGCTCGGTCTCCGGCGCACGCTGGTCTGGCTGTACGAGGGCGTTGGCAAGTGGCCGGTGACGTTTCGCTGGCTCGTGCTCGCCTTCGATGTCGTCACGATCAGCTATTTTCTCGTCTCGCCCTTTCTGGGCACGCCGGGCCAACATCACTGGCTCGACTATGTGATCGGAAGCCTTATCGCGCTGGACCTCGCCGCGCGCTTCTATATCGCGCCGACAAAGCGGCGCTTCTTCATGCGCTTCATGAACATTGCCGATGCGATCGTGGTTGTCTCGATGCTCGCGCCGTTCTTCTCGCAGAATTATGCCTTCCTCCGGATCATCCGGGCCCTGAGGATTGCCCGGGCCTTCAGTTTCCTTCGGGACGAAAGTCCGATCTCGCGTTATCTGCAGCTGCACCGCGTCGTGATTGAGCGCGCGATCAATGTCGTCGTTTTCCTCTTCATCATGTCGGCCATGGTCTATGCCGACCAGGTGAACCGGGCGGGCTCGGACGTGAAGAACTATCTCGACGCCTTCTATTTCACGGTCACCAGCCTGACGACGACCGGCTATGGCGACATCACGCTCGTCGGCTGGACGGGCAGGGTGCTGCCGATCATCATCATGTTGCTCGGCGTCACCCTGTTCCTGCGCCTCCTGCGCGCCCTGATCACGCCGACCGACAAGGCCGAAGTCGAGTGCACCAATTGCGGCCTGATGCGCCATGACCGGGACGCGGTCCACTGCAAGCATTGCGGGGCCGTGGTGTATATCGAGAATGAGGGGTTTGATCCCTGATCAGCCCTTGCCCTTTGCCCGGCTCTGGGCGAGCAAGACACGGCACACACCATCCGGAGCTCTCCCATGAGATTGAAGCCTTTTCTCCTTTCTGCAGTCATGCTGCTGGCCGCGCCTGCCGGCCTCGCCGAGGAGCGCACGGAGTTCGAGCGCGCTGCGCGCGAGATGTATCAGACCGCGGTGGAGATCCGCACAGCGCGTGGACAGGGCAAGACGCATGAGCTGGTGGACTATCTCGCCGGGGAGCTGAAGGCGGCGGGATTTGCAGATGCAGACATCCGCATCACCGATCACGACAATGAGGGCGAGCCGGTGCAGGGCCTGATGGTCTGGTACCGGGCCGAGGGCACGCCGGCGAAGAAACCGATCGTGCTGCTTGCCCATATGGATGTGGTGGATGCGCTGCCGGAGAGCTGGGTGCGCTATCCGTTCGAACTGATCGAGGAAGAGGGTTATTTCTTCGGGCGCGGTACGGCGGACAACAAGTATGGCGTGGTCAGCCTGGTGGCGACGTTCATCCGCCTCAAGAAGGAAGGCTTCGTGCCGGACCGCGATCTGGTCATCGCGCTGTCGGGGGACGAGGAGACCGGCATGGTCTCGACCCGGGCGCAGGCAGCCTATGTGGCGGAGCATGTCGACCCCGCCTATGTGCTGAACGCGGACGCTGGCGGCCTGACGCTGGGCATGGATGGCGAGGCGCTGTTCTACGGCGTGCAGGGATCCGAGAAGACCTATGCGAGCTTCGAGCTGACCGTGACGAACCCGGGTGGGCACTCCTCTACTCCGCGGGCGGACAATGCGATCTATGAGCTGGCAGATGCGCTGAAGAAGATCGAGGCATTCAAGTTTCCCGTGATGCACAGCCCGCTGACGCTCGCCTCGCTGAAGGCTGCCGGCGAGCAGACGCCCGGCCCGCTGGGCGCGGCGATGCTGGCCTTTGCGGCGAACCCCGCAGACGAAGCGGCGATTGCAACGCTGCGCGCCGATCCGGCCTCTGTGGGAACGCTGGGGACGACCTGCATTCCGACGATGCTGCGCGCGGGACACGCCGACAATGCCTTGCCGCAATGGGCGACGGCGACAATCAATTGCCGCATCTTCCCCGGTGTCGGCATCGAGGCGACGGAGAAGACCCTGCGCGAGGTGATCGGCAATGACGCGGTCAAGTTCAGGCTGATCTCGAACCTGGTCGAGAGCCCGGAATCGAAACTGCCGGACGAGGTGATGGCGGCGATCAATACGGCGCTGAAGGCGCGCGGCCTCGAAGGGCTCAGGATCCTTCCGCATATGTCGTCGGGCGGCACGGACGGGATGCACTACCGCAATCTCGGCTATGACACGTTGGGCATCAGCGGCGCCGCGGCGAAGCCGAACGACACCTTTGCCCACGGCCTGAACGAGCGCCTGCCAGTAGATGCCTTCTATGGCGGGCTCGACCATTGGTACATTATCCTCAAGGAACTGGCCGGCGCCAAGGGATAGGCGGGCCATTTACCCTATTCAGCCCTTGCCCTTTGCCGCGGGCTGCGCGAGCTATCGGGGCAGACAACACATGCAGGGGGCCGCGGCCTGTCCTGCCGGGAGGTAGACGTTCGCCCATGAGCCAGACTGCGCATATTCCGTTCCGCGAGGTTCCTTATCTTCCGCTTAAGCTGAAGATCGACCGGCGCAGCGATGGCACGATCTATCTGGAGAACGGCCAGCCGCTGAAGCCCTATCCGCCGCACATGTTGGCGCCGCTGGTGAAGTGGGCAGGCGAGCGGCCGGACCAGATCTGGCTGGCGGAGCGCTGGCCGGAAGACCCGTCGCAGCCCGGCTGGCGGGAAGTGACGTATGCGGACGGCCTTGCGCAGGTGAAGCGGCTGGCGGCGGCCTTCCTCAGCGAGGGCGCGGGGCCGGATGCGCCGCTGATGATCCTGTCCAAGAATTCCATCGACAACGCCCTGCTGATGTATGCCGCGATGTGGGCGGGCAGCCCGGCGGTGCCGGTGACGCCGGCCTATGCACTGCTGAGCCAGGACCTTGTGCGGCTCAACTATATCGACCAGCTGACGTCTCCGAAGTTCATCTATGTCGAGGACGGCGCCGAGTATCAGCGCGCGCTGTCGGCGATGAACCTCGACGGCCGCCTCGTCATCTACTCGCGCAATGCGCCCAAAGTGCCCCGCGCGGTGAGCCTTGAGGACTTCGCCGGGCAGGCGGGCCCGGCTGTCGATGCTGCCTACATGGCACTGACGCCGCAGACGGTGGCGAAGTACATGCTGACCTCGGGATCGACCGGCGAGCCGAAGGCGGTGATCAACACGCACGGGATGATCGCGGCAAACTCGAAGATGATCCGCTCGGTCTGGGACGAGGAGCGCCTTGATGCGATCACCGGCGGGCCGCAGATCATGGTGAACTTCCTGCCCTGGAGCCACACGTATGGCGCCAATGCCATCCTCCACAACATGCTGGACTGGGGCGGCACGATGTATATCGATCAGGGCGCGCCGACGCCGGCTCGCCTGCCGGAAATGCTCCGCAACCTGAGGGAAATCCCGACTACTCAGCATACGACCGTGCCGCAGGCCTGGGCGGCGCTGGCAACGGCGCTGGAGCAGGACAATGATCTCGCCGAAATCTTCTTCTCACGCCTGACCTCGATGGCCTATGGCGGCGCAGCGATGGGCCAGGACATCTATGAGCGCCTGCAGGTCGTCGCTGTTCGTGTCACTGGGGAGCGAATTTCCCTGTCTGCCGGGTACGGAGCAACCGAGACAGCACCAACATCCTCCAACGTGCACTGGCCGAACGGCACGATGGGCCTGATCGGCCTGCCGCTGCCCGGCAACACGTTCAAGCTGGTGCCCACGGCCGGCAAGCTGGAAGTGCGCGTGAAGGGCGTCAATGTCACGCCGGGCTATTACCGCAATGCGGAGAAGACCGCGGCGGCGTTTGACGAAGATGGCTTCTACCGCCTGGGCGACGCGGTGAAGTTCGTTGATCCGGCCGTGCCGGAAAAAGGCCTCGCCTTCGATGGCCGCACGGTCGAGGAATTCAAGCTGGCGAGCGGCACCTGGGTGGCCACGGGATCGGTGCGCATGGCGGCGGTGACGGCGTCGGGCGGGGTTCTTTCGGACGCGATCGTCTGCGGGCTGAACCGTGACGAAATCGGCCTGCTCGGCTTCCTCAACGAGGCCTATTGCCAGCGCCTTGCGGGCGGCGCGCTGCCGCTGGAAGAGCTGGTTCGCCATCCGGAAATCGAGGCGGCGATTCGCAAGGGCCTGTCGGCGCACAACAAGGCGAACCCTAACGCTGCCGCCCGCGTGACGCGTATCCTGCTGCAATCGGTCCAGCCCCGCGCCGACCTCGGGGAGATCACTGAGAAGGGCTACATCAACCAATCCCGCACCCAGGAGTTGCGGGCGGCGGATATCGAGCGGCTGTATTCGGCGGAGAGCCTTCCCGGCAAGTTCCTGATTTGAGGCGCTTGGTCCGCCGCATACCGAAGGTTTGCAGTTGAACCGGAGTTACGGGACTCGATTTCTGGCACTGTCACTGTATATACCTTCGCAAGCTGTAGTGAATGCTGCAGCCCAGCCATTCCCCTTTGGCTATGGCGGGCCGCAGGCCGCTCATGGAAGACCCCCTTGCTTCTAGAGCGATTTGCGGTCCGTTTCGCTTTTGCGCCCCTCGCGAAATTGCCCTAAGCACCTGACGAAACACGTTCAGGGAGGCGGACATGCTAGACACGGCAATCACCAGCATGACGGGCGCAGGCGCGCTTGTCTCGACGCTTGCAGACCATGGTGTGACCGCCTGCTTCGCCAATCCCGGCACGTCGGAGATGCACCTCGTCACGGCGCTCGATCATGAGCCGCGCATCCATTCGGTGCTCTGCCTGTTCGAGGGCGTCGCGACCGGCGCGGCAGACGGTCATGCGCGCGTGACCGGCCAGCCCGCGATGACGCTGCTCCACCTTGGCGCCGGGTTCCTGAATGCCGGTGCGAACATCCATAATGCGAAACGCGCCTGGACGCCGATGATCAATGTGATCGGTGACCATGCCGTGCCGCACCTGCGCTATGATGCGCCGCTGACCTCCAACATCCTCGGCCTCGCGGGTCCGAACTCGGTCTGGATCAAGTCGGCGGACAAGGTGGCCGATGCGGGCAATCTCGCCGCCGAGGCCTGGGAGGCGAGCTTCGGCCCTGTGCCGGGGCCGGTCTCACTGCTGCTTCCTGCAGACACAGCCTGGAACGAAGGCGGGAAGCCGGGTGCGCGGCGCGCGCGCCCTGCCCTGCGCGCACCGGATGGCGCGCGGATCGAAGCGGCGGCAAAGGCTGTCCGCGCGGCGAAGAAGCCGGTGATCCTGATCAACGGGACCGCACTGACGCCGGCGGGTCTCGCGCAGGCTGCAAAGCTCAAAGCCGCCGGCATCCGTGTACTGACGGATACATTCTTCCCGCGCATGGCCCGCGGCGCGGGCCTCTTTGCGCCGGACCGGATGCAATACTTCGCAGAAGGCGCGATGGCGGACCTCGAAGGCACGGACCTGATGCTGGTTGCAGGCACGCAGGTGCCGGTGGCCTTCTTCTCCTATCCGGGCCGGCCCAGCGTGCTCGTTCCGGAAGGGTGCACACCGATGATCATCGGCGGGCCGGAAAGCGACAGCGCGGCAATCCTCGCCGCGCTCGCCGAGGCGCTTGGTGCCAAGACCTCCGCTGACCCGGCGGTACTCGACATCCCCGGTGCGCCGACCGGAGCGCTTAACGCAGCGAGTATCGGTGCCTCCATCTCGCGTCACTTGCCGGAAGGCAGTTTCGTTTCCGATGACGGCGTCTCGAACGGGCTGCCCTCGTTCCTGATGACAGGCCGGGCACGGCAACATGACTGGATGATGCTGACCGGCGGCGCGATCGGACAGGGCATGCCGCTGGCGCTCGGCGCAGCGGTGGCTGCGAAAGGGCGCGCCAAGGTGCTCTGCATCTCGGGCGACGGCGCCGGCATGTACACGAACCAGGCGCTGTGGAGCATGGCGCGCGAAGGCGTCGATGTGGTCAACGTGATTTTCGTCAACCACTCCTACCGCATCCTCAATATCGAGCTCGCGCGCACCGGCGCCGGCAATCCGGGCCGGGTTGCCGAAGACCTGCTCGGCCTCGGCCGTCCGAACATCGACTGGGTGAAACTGTCCGAGGCGCAAGGCGTGCCGGCGGTGAACGCGACGACGGCGGAAGAGTTCGACAAGGCCCTCGAGCGCGCCTTCGCAGCGGGCGGGCCGCAACTCATCGCCGCACACGTTCCGGCACGATAGTTCTTCCAATCTGCTTGACCCTCGCTTGTGCAGCGCACAAGAAAGGCCACGCACGCCGACCAGAGGTTCTCATGTCCCAGTCCAACGCCCGTCCGCTGTCCCATCCGGTGCTGCGTCCCTTTGCAATCGGGCTCGCTGGCATCGCCGCGCTGACGGTCTCGTCTTACGTTTCGCTGCCGATGTATCCTGTGCCGGTGACGCTGCAGACGCTGGTAGTGGTCCTGCTCGGCGCCGTTGCGGGACCCCGCATGGGGGCCGCCATCGTCGCCGCCTGGCTCGGCCTCGCGCTTGCAGGCGCGCCGGTCCTCGCGGGCGGAAAGGCTGGCCTGCTGGCCTTCACGGGACCTACGGCGGGCTATCTGTTCGCCTTCCCGGTGGCGGCCTTCCTCGCCGGCTTTCTCCCCAAGGGCCAGACTCTGGCGCTGCATGGCGTGCGGTTTGTCGGCTTCCTTGGCCTGCACGCGCTGATCCTGGCGGTGGGCGGGGGCTGGCTGGCCATGCTGACCTCACCGGAAATCGCGCTGGCCTCTGGCGTCGTGCCGTTCATCGCAGGCTCGCTGCTGAAGAGCGCGCTGGCGGCGGCCGTGATCGCGGCGATGCCGGGCGCAAAGGCCTGATGACGGCGGGCGGATGAAGGCCTAGAACGGGCCAATGCACCGCCTTTCTGACCGCAAAATTCTAAGTCTCACCGGCCCGGACACGATCGCTCTGCTTGAGCGGACGGTGACGCATACGGTGGCGAACTGGGCTGAAGGCGAGGCGCGCTATGGGGCCCTTTTGACGCCGCAGGGCAAGGTGATTGCGGAATATATCGCGCACCGGACGGCTGACGGCGTACTGATTGATGTGCACGCCGGTGCGGCCGAGGACCTGCTAAAACGGCTGAAGATGTTCCGGCTGCGCTCGGCGGTGGAGATCGTCATCGCTGAAGGCCTGGTTTCGGCGATCAGCGCGAACGGTGCGCCGGATCCCCGCTCGGAAAAACTGCCGCGACGGGCGATCGTTCCAGCAGGCGATGCCGCCGAACCCCTGCCCGGTTGGGACGCGCTGGCAATTGCAGCGGGCGTGCCGGAATGGGGGCGCGATTACCGAGCAGCCGAGGTTTTCCCGACTGACATCAACATGGATCTGATGCACGGCGTTGATTACAAGAAGGGCTGTTTCGTCGGCCAGGAAGTGGCGAGCCGGATGAAGCGCAAGGCTTTGATCCGTAAGCGGACGGTTCGCCTGCGCGGGGCAGCGCTGAAAGCCGGCGCCGAGGTGCGCGCAGGCGACAACCTGATCGGCGCCATATCGAGCGCTGACGGCGGCGAAGGGCTTGCGCTGATCCGCTCTGACCGGTTTGCCAAGTCCATCCTCGCGAAGGAGCCAGTGACCGTGAACGCGGCACCGGCCGAGATTGAAGGCGTCCCGTGGCTGATTGCAGAAGTCAAAGCCCTGATGGAGGCGGGCGCCGATGAGTGAGGGCTATCCCTGCGGCTGGGCGCCAGTCAGCGACAAGCTTTACCGTGACTATCACGATACCGAATGGGGCGTGCCGGAGCGTGACCCGCGCGCGCTGTGGGAGAAGCTGCAGCTCGACGGCATGCAGGCGGGGCTGAGCTGGATCACCATCCTCAGGAAGCGGGAGGCGATCCGCGCGGAGTTTGACGGGTTCGACCCTGAACGCCTCGCCCGCTGGACGCCGAAGCGCGCCGCGAAGGCGATGGAGAATCCCGGGATCATCCGAAGCCCCAAGAAGATCGAGGCGGTGATCGGCAATGCCCAGGTCTATCTCGGCATGATGGAAGCTGGCGAAGACTTCGCTGAGTATTGCTGGGGCTGGGTCGGCGGCAAGCCGGTCAACGGGAAGTGGACGAACTTTCGCGAGGCGCCGACCTTCACGCCCTGGTCGGAGGCGATGTCCAGGGACCTCAAGAAGCGCGGGTTCAAGTTTGTCGGGCCGACAATCGTTTATGCATGGGCGCAGGCAGTTGGCATGGTCAATGACCATGAGATAAGCTGCCCCCGGCACAGGGAGGTGAGGAAAACCCCATGAAGAAGACACTGGTACTGTCTGCGCTTGCAGCGCTAACCGCCGCTGCAGCTTGCGTCTCGAGCACCCCGGAGGCGCAGTACGCCAATCCGGTCGAGGCCTGCGAGAACAAGCCGACCATCGAAGAGCGCGACGAGTGCATGAAGAACGTGGTGGCTGACGTGGCAGCCTCTGTGAAGCGCGAATCGCAGCGCAAGCCCCCCAGATGAGACGCGCCGGCCTCGCCGCTGCGGGTCTTCTCGTCTTGACGGCGCTCGGCGCCTGCCAGACCTGGCAGGACAAAGCCGACGCCGCGATGCTGGCGGACTGCGCAAAGATCGCGGATCCCGATGCGCGCGAGGCGTGCCAGACCGAAGTGATGACCGCCTATGGCGATGCCGAGCGGGCCCAGAAGGAAAGATACCGGCAAGCCGCAAAGGCCAGCGAGGAACGCGAGGCCCTGCGGAAGGCCTATGGAATACCGGACGACGCGCACTGATCTGGCCAGCACTCGCCCGTTCTTGGCCGGAGGGGGAACGCAGGCTAGAGGGAGCGCATAGACTGGAAGCAAGAGGACCGCGCGGGCCTGCCAGACCCACCCGCGCGCCAACGGAGAAGAGCTTTGAAGACCCCCGTGATTTCCGCCACAGGCCTGTGGACCCCGCCCTATTCGATTTCCAACCAGGAACTGGTCCAAAGCTACAATGCCTGGGCCGAGAACTGGAACCGCGAGAATGAAGCCGAGATCAAGTCCGGCCTGATGGAACCGAAGCCCCTATCCTCGGTCGAGTTCATCGAGAAGGCCTCGGGCATCAAGTCCCGTTTCGTCATCGACAAGGACGGCGTGATCGATCCGGACATCATGGCGCCGCGCATTCCGGAACGGCCGAACGAACAGATTTCCGTGCTGGCCGAAATGGCCGTTCTGGCGGCGCGTGACGCGATGGCCGCAGCTGGCCGCCGGCCTCAGGATATCGACGCGGTGATCTGTGCGGCCTCGAACATGCAGCGCGCCTATCCGGCAATGGCGATCGAGGTTCAGCAGGCGCTGGGTATCGAGGGCTTTGCCTTCGACATGAACGTCGCCTGCTCGTCCGCGACCTTCGGCATCCAGACGGCAGCCGACTTCGTGCGCGCCGGGCATGCGAAATCGGTGCTGATGGTGAACCCGGAAATCTGCTCCGGCCACCTGAACTTTACCGACCGCGACAGCCACTTCATCTTCGGCGATGTCGCGACTGCGGTGCTGGTCGAGGACATCGAGATTGCGCCGAAAGCGCACTGGAAAATTCTCGGCACGAAACTGAAAACCCAGTTCTCGAACAATATCCGCAACAATTTCGGCTTCCTGAACCGGGCAGCGCCGGAAGGCGTGGGCGCGCCGGACAAGCTTTTTGTCCAGGAAGGCCGCAAGGTGTTCAAGGAAGTGGTGCCGATGGTTGCCGAGATGATCACCGAGCACATGGGCGAACTCGGTCTCACCCAGAGCGGCCTGCGCCGCATGTGGCTGCACCAGGCCAACGCGAACATGAACCGGCTGATCTCGGCGAAAGTTCTGGGCCGCGACGCGACCGAAGACGACAGCCCGACCGTGCTCGATACCTATGCGAACACGTCCTCTGCTGGTTCGATCATCGCCTTCCACCGTCACTCGTCGGACTTCAAGCGGGGCGACAAAGGACTGATCTGTTCCTTCGGTGCGGGCTATTCTGCCGGAACGGTATTTGTCGAGCGGGCGGGCTGATGCCACGGGCCGCGATCTTCCCGGCCCTTTGCTTGATTGCCTCTATGACGGCGTGCGGAAAAGCACCGGCTCCAACCCCGCCGGCCGAAGCTCCCGCCGAAGCCGAGCCCGGCCCGGCGATCGTGCTAGACCAGTTCGGATACCGTCCCGGCGACCCCAAGATTGTCCGTATCCGGAAGCCTGTCGCTGGATTTGACACGGCCTGGGCGAGCCAGCCGCGCATAACCTATTATGTCCGCAACGCCGCAACGGGCGAAGTGGTGCGATCCTTCGAACTGAAAGCGAACCCGGATGACCCGGCCGATCCGCTGTCCGGCGACCAGGTCTGGGCGCTCGACATTTCGCGGATCGCCGATCCGGGCGAATACCGCGTCACTTCCGGCGATGACGCACAGCAATCTGCCGCGTTTGAGGTTCGGGGCGATATCTACAAGCCGGCCCTTCGCGAAGCGTTCCGCGCTTTCTACTATCAGCGCGCTGGTATCGCGAAGTCTGAACCGCTTGCATCGCAAGGCTGGACTGATGGCGCGAGCCATTTGGGCCCGGGACAGGACGGCGAGGCCCGCCTCTTCTCGGCGCCGGAGGATGCGGGCACGGCACGAGACCTGCGCGGCGGTTGGTATGATGGCGGAGAGTACCATCAGTATACGAACTGGACGGCGGACCATGTCCGCACGCTGCTGATGTCCTATGCCGAGAACCCCGAAGCCTGGGGCGATGATTTCGGCATTCCGGAGAGCGGTAACGGCGTGCCCGATGTGCTCGACGAAGCCCGTTGGGGACTCGACTGGCTGCTGCGCATGCAATCTGCAGACGGCTCGGTCTTGTCGATGCTCGCCCGGGAAAGCGGGAGCCCGCCATCTGCCGCGAAAGGGCCAAGCCTGTATGGCCCGGCAAGCACATCGGCGAGCCTTTCTGCGGCGGGCACGTTCGCCTTGGCCGCCACCATTTTTGGCGCAAGCTCCGCCGAAGGCCATGCCGCCTATGCAGGCAAGCTCGAAGCGGCCTCCCTTGCTGCCTGGCGCTGGGCTGAGGCCAATCCGGGCGTGATGTTCTACAATAATGATGCGCGCTCAAACGCTGAAGGGTTCGGGGCGGGCCAGCAGGAAGTCGACAGCGAATACCTCAATGGCAAGCGCTTTGCGGCAGCGGCTTACCTTTCAGTGCTGACGGACGACCCGGCGCTGCTGCCTGCGATGGATGCCGCGCTGGCCGAAACCTCGCTGATGGCAAAAGGGCATGTCGATGCCTATCGCCATGAAATCCAGGACGCCGCCCTCTTCCTTGCGCGCCAGCCCCGCGCGCCGCCGGAATTCAAGCAGTACCTGTCCGGCGCGATCACGCAGCGCCTGCGCCCAGGCCCCGCCGCAGGCTACAGTGTGCCGGTCGATGCGCTGCATGGCGGTAGCAATGGCGTGATGGCGCGCACCGGCATGCTCTATATGGAGGCAGCGAGGCTCTCCTCCGGCGAGACGGCTGCAAGCTACACGGCGCGGGCGCTCGATTATGTCCACTACCTGCATGGCGCGAACCCGCTCGGGCAGACCTACCTCACCAACATGGGCGCCTGGGGCGCGGAGACGCCGGTGATGAATGTCTACCGGCTCTGGCAGACCCCGGCGGCGATTCCCGGCTTCCTGGTAGGCGGGCCTGACCCGGCCTATGACTGGGATGCCTGCTGCCCGGCTTCCTGCGGCAATCCGGGCTCCAACGCCGCGTGCGGTAAGGCGCGCCTCTCGCCGCCGCATGGGCAGCCGCCTCTGAAGTCATATCTGGATTTCAATGAAGGCTGGCCGCTGAATTCCTGGCAGGTGTCGCAGACATCCACCGGCTTCCAGGCCGCCTATGTCCGCCTGCTGGCGAACTTTGTCGACTAGGCCGTTATTCTTCGAAGTCTTCGGTGAACAGGTCGCCCCAAAGAGCACGGCGGCTGGCCCGCACCGCTTCGACCACCACGACAAGTGTTCCGCACGCGAGCATCAGCATCGCGAAGGCCTGGCCCGTGAAAAAGTCGAAAAAGGTGTCAGCCATGCGGTTCCGGGCCCTCTTGTTTTCTTGACCCCTGTATGCGCGAAACGCCTTAATGGCGCATTGGGGAATGGTGACCGCAATGGGGCGAGTTTGTAACCGGATCGCCGTGCTTTGTTTACCCGTGCTACCAATCACTTAAGGATGCGGCGATGGAGGCCCGAAGTGAAGCGATCTGTTAAGCCGCCCCGCGTCTGGCAGCGGATGTTGTCCGGCCGGAGGCTGGATCTCGCGCACCCGTCGCCGATGGATATCGAGATCGAGGACATTGCTCATGGCCTCGCCCGGGTGGCCCGCTGGAACGGGCAGACGCGCGGCGAACACGCCTTCTCGGTGGCCGAGCATTCGGTGCTCGTGGAGAAGCTGGTGCGCAAGCTGGAGCCGGGCCTCGGGCCCGAGGCCTGGCTGACGGCGCTGCTGCATGACAGCCCGGAATATGTGATCGGGGACATGATCTCGCCCTTCAAGGCGATCCTTGGGGAGAGCTACAAGGGCGTCGAGGCGCGGCTGCAGGAAGCCGTTCACCTGCGCTTCGGGCTGAAGGCGATCACGCCGGCGGCGCTGAAGAAGGTGATCAAGAAGGCGGACAATATCTGCGCCTGGTTCGAAGCGGTGCAGCTTGCAGGGTTCAGCCAGGCCGAGGCGGACGGCTTCTTCGGTGTGCCGCCGGACGGCATCCGTCTGAAACTCGCACCGCTGCCAGCGACCGAGGCACAGGCGGCTTTCCTCAAACGCTTCGGCGAAATCCAGTCGATCATCGCGCAGCAGGAGGCAGCGCGATGAGCGTGCCGCAGCTGCTCATCGGACTGTCGGCTGTCATGGTGGCCCTTGAGGACGGCGATCCGAAAGTACTCGTCACGCGGCGCCCGGCCGGCGAGGACGCCCTGCCCTTCGGTCCGTTCGATCCGCTGCATCACCGGACGTTCGACCTGTCGCTGCGCGGCTGGGTGCGCGAGCAGACCGGTTTCGAGATCGGCTATGTCGAGCAGCTCTACACCTTTGGCGACAAGGACCGGGAAACACCGGAAGCCACGCTCACCGGCGCGGCGCCGGAATCGCGCGTCATCTCAATCGGCTATCTCGCGCTGACACCAGAGGCCCTGCCCGCTGGCGCTTCATTCGAAGCGCGCTGGCTCGACTGGTATCATTTCTTTCCGTGGGAAGATCATCGCCTGCGCCGCCCGCCGATCATCGATGCGGAGATCGCCCCGCGCCTGCGGACCTGGTCTGCCGGGCACGAGCGGCGCCTGGAGCGGGCCCGCAGCGCCTTCGGGCTGGACGGCGCACGCTGGATCGAGGAACGCGTCCTCGAGCGCTACGAGCTGCTCTACGAGGCCGGGCTGGTGACGGAATGCGCACGCGATGCCGGATTGCCGGAGCCTGCCGTCAAACTCGGGGCGCCAATGGCGTCAGACCACCGCCGCATCCTGGCGACGGGGCTCACGCGGCTCCGCGGCAAGATCAAGTATCGCCCGGTCGTGTTCGAACTGATGCCGGACCGGTTCACCCTGTCAGCCCTGCAGCGCTCCGTCGAAGGTATCCTTGGCCTGCAACTGCACACGCAGAACTTCCGGCGCGCATTGGACAAGGCTGACCTCGTCGCCGGCACGGGGCAGATGGAAACAGGCACAGGCGGCCGGCCAGCAGAACTGTTCGAGTTCCGCCGCGATCATGCCAGCAGCATCTCGGCGCCGGGACTGGCGACGCCAAGACGGTCTGCAGACTGAGCTATTCGAGACCCTTGGGCTCGCCCACCACAACGAAGTTGTAGCGGGCCGGGTCGAGATAGGCATCGGCGACGCGGTTGACGTCGTCGAGCGTGACAGCGGCGATCAACGCATTCCGGCGGTCGAAATAGTCGACGCCGAGATTGTCCTGGCGCACGCTCATCATCTGCCCGGCAATCTTCGCGTTGGAGTCGAAGCCCAGCGGATAGGAACCGATCAGATAGGCTTTGGCATCCGACAATTCCTGCTCAGTCACGCCGCCCTCGATGAGTTTCGTCATCTCTCCCTTGAGACCGGCGATGAACTCGCCCGCGCTTTCATTCTTGGTCTGGCCGCCGCCGCTCCAGGTGAGGAAGGACGGATTAGGATCAAGGCTGGTCGAGACGCCATAGGTGAGGCCCTTCTCGACACGCAGCGTCTTCATAAGACGGCTTTCGAAGCCGCCGCCGCCGAACGTGTAGTTTAGGACGAAAGCCGGGAAGAAATCCGGATGGCTCCGCTCGATGCCCGGGCCAACAAAGCGCACAAGGCTCTGCGGTTGCGGCAGGCTGACGACAGCGGGCGGGGTCAGCACGGCCGTCTCGGGCAGCTTGACGGGCGTGACGTCACCAACGACGCCGGTCTCGGGCAGACCCGCGGCGATTTCGTCGATCAGCGGCGCCAGTTCTTCCGGCGATACGGCGCCGACAGCGGTCACGATCAGCCGGTCCCGTGTCATCAGGTTGCGCATATGGGCACGCGCCTTCTCTGGCGTCAGGGCCGCAAGGCTTTCCGCCGACGTCTCGCGGGCGAACGGATGATCCCGGTACAGAGCTTGCGCGGTGGCTCGCCAGGCGAGGTAGTTGGCATTGGTCTCGCGCGTGTTCAGGCCGACCCCCTCCTCGCGCAGGAAGCGCTCGAACGGGCCTTCATCAAACCGCGGCGCCGCAAACGCGGTTGCTACGAGATCGGCGACCTTTCCGGCATTTTCCGTCAGCGACGAAATCGAGCAGCTGGTCCACTCGGCGCTCGCCGTGCAGCCGAAGCTCATGTTCAGGTCTTCCATCGCGGTCGCGAAGGCGAGCGAGTCGAGATCGCCGGCGCCTTCGTTCATGTGATAGGTGACCGCCTCCGTCAGGCCTTCTTCGCCGGTGGGATCTGAAGCGGTCCCGCCCCTCCAGGCCATTTGCACGGCGAGGATCGGAATCGACGGCTCGGAAACCAGCCAGACCGATACGCCGCCCGGCGTCAGGAATTGCTGGATCTCGGCGAACTCGCCCTTGTGGACCGTAACGGCCAGTGCAGGCTCGGCGGCGACCGTTTCAGTAACGGCCGCGTCTGCCGGCTTGCCGGAGAACCATCCATGCAGGGTCGAACAGCCGGTGAGCGCGGTGAGCGCAACAGCGCTCAGGAGAAGTTGGGTGGTTCGCATCTCAGAGGTCTCCTTCAGCCGTCAGGAGGTGGGATTCGATATAGTGCTTGCCGGGGGCGAAGACGTCGCGCACGGCAGCGATGGCCGCTTCGGGCGTCACCGCGCGAACATCGTCCGGATAGCTGATCAGGTCTTCAACGCTGCCGCCGATTGCGAGCCAGCCGCCGAACAGGTTGGCCATGCCGGCCTGGCTGTCGCGCGCATAGATCGCGTCGGCAGCCAGCTTGTTGCGGGCGCGGCGGACTTCCTCTTCGGTGAACCCTTCGGCAAGCACCTTCTCGACTTCCGCGACCAGTGCTGCCTCAAGGGTTTCCAGCGACACGCCGGGCGCCGGGCTGGCCGACAGGACCGCCGGCCCCTCATCATGCAGGGTCGTCCAGCCATAGGCGTTGGCGGTGATGGCGAGTTGCTGCTTCTCGACGAGCGACTGGTAGAGGCGGCTGGTCATGCCGCCGCCGAGAATTTCGAGGCCGACATCGAGGGCTAATGCCTGCTCCGGCTGGCGGCGCTGCGAGTAGCCGAGATAATAGCGGCTCCAGACGGGCTGGCGCACCTTCGGATCAGAATGCGTGATCAGCTGGGTTTCCGTCAGCGGCGCGACGGACTGCCATTTGCGCTCTCCCACGACCGTTCCGGTCGGCTGGATCGCGCCGTAGTGCTGCTCGGCAAGCGGCAGCACATCTGCGAGGGTCACATCGCCCGCGACGACGAGGATAGCGTTCTCCGGGCTGTAGTACTGCTTGTAGAAATCGAGGCCGTCCTGGGGGGTGAGAGCCGCGACTTCTTCCATCTTGCCGATCACGGTGATCTCGTAGGGATGCCCCTTCCAGAGCGCGGAAAGCACCTGCTCCTGCAGGATAACGCCGGGATTATTGTCGATCCGCTGGCGGCGCTCTTCCTTCACGACATCGCGTTCCGAAATGAACGGACCCTTGGGATCATCATTGATGATCAGGTTCACCATCCGCTCGGCTTCGAGCTCCATCATCTTGCCGAGCTGGGATTTCTCGACGCGCTCGTAATAGGCCGTATAGTCCCAGCTGGTGAACGCGTTCAGCTGCCCGCCGGATCGCTGCACGATCGAGGTGAACTCTTCCGGACCGATATTCTTGGTCTGCTTGAACATCACGTGCTCGAAGAGGTGGGCAATGCCGGACTTGCCAGGCGCCTCATCGGCGGCGCCGACCTTGTACCAGACCATGTGGGTGACCACGGGGGCGCGGTGGTCCGGCAGCACGACGACTTCCATGCCGTTCGCGAGCGTGGCCGACTGAGGTGCCCAGGCGGCTTCCTCGGCAAACGCATTGGCAGCAAACAGGGCAAGCAGCCCGGCAACGAGACTCCGTTTCATGAGGGGTCCTCCGATGATTTCAGACGGGCAGTAGGCCGGTGATCAGGTGCCGGGAAGGCGGATGCGCGGGCCACCGCTCGACCGCTCGATCGTGACGGGCTGGTCGCCCGTCGCGTTGTCGGTCGCAGCAGATGCGGCGTCTTCCGGCTTGTCCTTGCGCCAGAACAGGATGCGGTCGCTGATGCTCGGGGATTTGCGGATCGACTTGGTTTCCTCGTAGTCGACCTGGGCGCGGACAGCAGGATTGGCGGCATTGGCGCCGGCCGCGGCAACGAGGGCCTTCTCGGAGGCGCTGGCATTCTGGCCGAAGGTCGTGCCGAAGGCCGTCGTCACGCCGGTGCGCGCGGCTTCGACCTCAGTCGGCGTGGTCGTGCCGGCCGGCGGCGGGCGGAGGCTATACTCCGGCGGCGTGCTGAGCGGGGCCTTGGTGACAACCCGGAACTCGTCCGGCGTGCCGCTGCCGCTGGATCCGGTGGACGAACAGGCCGTGGTGGCGGCAAGCGCGGCGCCGGCGGCGAGCATCAGGAGGGATTTCTTCATGGGCGGGCAATCCGTTTCTGGGGGCGATGAGCCAAGATTACGTGCTGGTAGCCTGTTTCGGCCGCGAAAGTAAGAACTGGTCGACAAAGAGAAGCACCGCGCCGACGCTGATCGCGGCGTCGGCGACGTTGAACACCCAAGGGAAGTAAAGCCCGTTGGCATCGATGAAATCGACCACCGCGCCGAAGCGGACCCGGTCGATCAGGTTGCCGAAGGCGCCGCCGATCACAAGCGCGAGAGCCAGTTTCAGCCAGCGCCCCTCTGCCCGGAACAGCCAGACAAGAAAACCGAGCGCGATGACCAGCATGATGGCCGCGAGGATCCAGCGGCCGATTCCCTCCGACTGGAACAGGCCATAACTCATGCCCCGGTTCCACAGCATCGTGAAATCGAGCGGTCCCGGCAGGGGAATCCGGCCGCAGGCCTCCATGCGGTCAAGGCAGCCGAGCGCGTTGAAGCGCGGCTCCTCCAGCACGAGCCATTTGGACCATTGGTCCAGAAGCACCACAACGGGCACCAGGAAGAACGGCCAGGCAAAAAATGACGCCAGTTTCATGCCGGTGAGATTGCAGACCGGGCCGGGGGGATCAAGCGTTTGTGTGCAGGTCCTCAAGCCCATGCTCCCCTCTCACTTGGGAGAGGGGACTTAAAGGCATCAGCCCGCGACCTTGTCCCAGGCCTTCACCGCCAACGCGTCACGCGGCGAGATATCCGGAAAGCCGGGAAGCGCCGTTGCCGGGTCGAAGTATTTCCAGCTGCGGCGGCATTTAACCCCGGGCGCCGGTTTCGGCACGACCCAGATGCCGGGCGATTCGTCGAGCGCGAAAGTGCCCGCCGGACCCGCCGCGCCTTGTACGAGATGGGCGCCGGACGTGATGAAGATATCGGCCGCGTCCTCACCGGCGAAAGCCTCGACAAGGGCCGCATCGCTGATGATGACTTCAGGCGCCGCCTCGAGGGATGCCCCGATGCGTTTCTCGCGCCGCTCGACTTCGAGGGCGCCCGTCACGACACGGCGGACTTTGAATATCTTCTCCCAGCGTGCTGCAAGCGGTTCGTCACGCCAGCCGGCGGGTGTCTCCGGAAACACCAGCAAGTGGACCGACTCGGACGAACCCTTGAGGTGGCTCTCGCCGAACGCCTCATCGGTCGTAAACGGCATCACCGGCGCTAGCCAGCAGAGGAGCCGCTCCATTACCGCAGCCATCACCGTGCGCACAGCGCGCCGGCGATTTCCGTAGACGGAGGTTTCAGTGTCCCACGCTTTCGCGGTGGCAAAGGCCGGGTCACAATAGAGCGCGTCCTTGCGGATGTCGAAGTAGACCGCCGAGAGTTCCACGTTCACGAAGTTCACAATGGCCGTCATCACGCGCTTGAAGTCGAACACCTGGAACGCTGCGCGAACCTCGCTGTCCAGCTCAGCCAGCCGGTGCAGGATGAATTTCTCGAGGCCGGGCATGTCCTTCGCCTCAACGGCTTCCGCTGACGTATAACCATCCAGCGCGCCGAGCAGGTAGCGCAGCGTGTTGCGCAGCTTGCGGTAGGTCTCGATGGTGCCCTTGATGATCTCGTCGGAGATGCGGGTATCGTCCCAGTAGTCGGCGGAAGCCGTCCAGATACGGAGGATTTCGATGCCATACTGTTTCTGGAACTCGTCCGGCTCGATCGTGTTGCCGATCGATTTCGACATCTTCTTGCCTTCGGCGTCCACCACCATGCCGTGCGTGACGACCTTTTTATAGGGCGCCATGCCGCGGGTGGCGCAGCTTTCCAGAAGCGAGGACTGGAACCAGCCGCGGTGCTGGTCCGAACCTTCCATGTAGACGTCCGCCTGCCCCGTCGCATTGTCTATGATGCCGCGCTTGCGCAGGGCAAAGGCATGCGTCGTGCCGGAGTCGAACCAGACGTCGAGAACGTCGGTCACCTTTTCCCAGCCTTCTGGCGAGACGCCGGTGCCCGCGAAGAAATCGGCGTCAGGTGTCGCGAACCATCCGTCCACGCCGGTTTTCTCGATGGCGGCCTTGATGTTGGCATTGAGCTTGTCGGCCTGTTCGCGCGGCAGCGCGGCGGTGTGCGGCTCGCCCTTGGCGTTGACGAACAGCGTAATCGGCACGCCCCAGTTGCGCTGGCGCGAGATCAGCCAGTCAGGCCGGCTCTCGACCATGGCGGAGAGGCGGTTGCGGCCCGTGGCGGGGTAGAATTCCGTTTCAGCGATGGCCTTTACGGCAAGCTCGCGCAGCGTCTTGCCGTTGTGGACGGGCTTGTCCATCGCGATGAACCATTGCGGCGTGGCGCGGCGGATCACCGGCGCCTTGGAGCGCCAGGAGTGCGCATCGCGGATCGTCGTGATGCCGCGTGCGAGCAGGTTGCCGCTCTCGGCCAGGAGGCGGATCACTTCGTTATTCGCCTTGCCCGCCTCGCCGCGCTTCTTGCCGGAGGTGACGATGATGTCGAGGCCCTTGAGGGGTTCGGGAACTTCGTCCGTGTACCGCCCGTCCGGATCGACGATCTGGCGGATTTCCTGCGTGGTATGGCCTGAGGCGACCCAGACCTCAAAATCATCCTCACCATGCGCGGGCGCTGTGTGCACGAAGCCTGTGCCGGCGTCGTCGGTGACATGGTCGCCGGCAAGCATGGGCACAGAGTGCTGGAAGAAGGGCGAGAGCGCGTGAAGCGGGTGTTTCAGTTTCCAGCCTTCGGGGTTCGCATCGCCTATGCGCTGGAACGCTTTCGCCTTCGCTGATGTGAGCGCGTCAGCGGCGAGCTTGTCGGCCAGCACGACTTTGTCGCCTGCTTTCACATAGGGCGCGAAGCCGAGTTCGGCTTCGGTCATCACATCGGTAACCTCATAGAGGCCGTAAGCGATGCCGGGGTTGAAGCTTACGGCCTGGTTGGCCGGAATGGTCCACGGCGTCGTCGTCCAGATCACTACATCATGGTCTGCGCCGACAATCGGAAACTTCACCCAAACCACCGGCACCTTGCGGTCGTGGTACTCCACTTCCGCCTCTGCGAGCGCCGTACGCTCCACGGGGCTCCACATTATGGGCTTGGCGCCGCGCACGAGGCCGCCTTTCATCGCCATGTCGAGGAATTCGGAGACGATCATCGCCTCGCTCTCGAAGGCCATGGTGAGGTAGGGATTGTCCCATTCGCCCTCGATGCCGAGGCTTCGGAATTCCTTGCCCTGCACCTTCACCCAATGCTCCGCATACGCCCGGCAGGCGGCGCGGAATTCGTCCGCAGGCACACTATCCTTCGGGCGGTTCTTGGCGCGGAACTCCTCCTCCACCTTCCATTCGATCGGCAGGCCGTGACAGTCCCAGCCCGGCAGGTAGGAGGCGTCAAAGCCCTGCATCTGGTGCGAGCGGACGATGATGTCCTTGATGATCTTGTTGAGCGCCGTGCCGAGGTGGATGTGGCCGTTGGCATAGGGCGGGCCGTCATGCAGGATGAAGGGCGGGCGGCCCTTCGCGCTCTGGCGCAGCTTGGCGTAAAGGCCCATCGCGTCCCAGCGCTTGATCCATTCGGGCTCGGCCTTCGGCAGGCCAGCGCGCATGGGAAACTCGGTTTTGGGCAGGAACAGCGTGTCGCGGTAGTCGCGTTCAGTCGCAGCAGTATCGGTCATCTTGGATCAGGTCTTCGTCAGCGGTAACGGGAACGGGCGGGCGGCCTCAGGCCAAACGGAATTACCCGGCCACGGCTGAAGAAAACGTTCAGCCGGCGGCCGGGCCGCTAATTCGAATTGCCTGAATCGCCACGGAATATGTCATCGGCGCAGCGGTTATCACGGCCCCCGGGGGGCTGTCACCCCTCGGCGCGAGGCTGCCGGCGCCTACCAGTCGCCGTCGTCGTAGTATTCTTCCTCGTCTGCGACGTAGTCATCAGCGTAAATCCCGACCTTCCAGACATAGTCCCCCACCTGCGGCGCAATCGCCAGCAGGTTCAGGAGGTTGTCCTTGATGTTGCGGACGGTCATGCCGCCGTCGAGGATGACGTAGCGGGAGATGCCTACTGTCGGGGAGACACCGTCAACGCCGCCGGCCGAGTACCAGGTCGAAGTTGCAGCCCACATAAGGTTGGCGTCGTTGATCCGCTCCAGCGTCTCGTTGCCGTCGGCATCGTAGCGCACCTGCATGTTGATGCCGACGCAGCCATCCACGCCTTCAACTTCGCAGGCGGTGCCGATCATATTGAAGATCAGTCCTGTGCCGTTTGTGTCGGTCGCGCGGATCGACACAGCCCCTTCGTCCCCGGTGCTCATGATCGTGTGGCCTTCCTCAACCAGGATGGTCTGAAGATCCTGCAGCTTGATCGATTTCACGAGCCGGTTGTCGTCTGCAAATGCAGGCAGGGTGAAGGCCGCAATCAGGGCCAGAGATGTCAGAGTACGGCGCATGCGATGTCCTCCCCACGCGTTTGAACCATGGGGAGCATCCTCCTGTTTCACGGCCTTGTGAAGGGCGGCGAAGCGGTCAGATTGCGGAAAAGTTATGATTCACCCGGGCGTTGCCAGAATTGCGCGTGCCTCGGCCGAGTCCGCATGCATCTGCTCCACCATCAGTTCGAGAGTGTCGAATTTCTTCTCCGGGCGCAAATAGGCGACGAGCTGCACTTCGAGCCGCTTGCCGTAGATATCGCTTGCAAAATCAAAGATGTGAGTTTCGAGCAGCGGATCGCGCAAGCCTGTTGTGGGGGTGCGGCCAAAATTGGCGACACCTGCCCGCCACCCGGTCTCCCCCTCGATCCGGGCGCGGACGGCATAGACGCCGTGCTTGGGGTGGATCAGTTCTCCGAGTTGCAGGTTGGCGGTGGGAAAGCCGAGCTTGCGGCCGTTCCGCTCGCCGGATTCCACCACCCCGTCCGCCACCCAGGGGCTGCCCAACATGGAGGCGGCGAGCTCCGGCTCGCCCGCCACCAGCGCCTGCCGGATCGCGGTGGACGAGGCCTTTGCGCCGTGGCCTTCGACTTCCTCGACAATGGTGACCCCAAAGCCGAGCGCCCGGCCGAGGCTAGACAGGCGCTGCGCATGGCCCATCCGGCCGCGCCCGAAGCGGAAGTCGAACCCGACCGAGATATGCGTCGCGCCGAGTCCATCGACGAGCACGTTGCGCACGAAGCCTTCATCGGTCATCGCGGCCATCTCGCCATTGAAGGGCAGCTCGAACACAGTGCTGGCGCCGGCCGCGAGGATGGCGGCATTGCGCCGTTCCGGGCGGAAGATGCGGAAGGGCGGGTCGCCGGGGCGGAAATAGGCACGCGGCGGCGGCTCGAAGGTCGCGACCGAAAACTGCCCGTGCCCTGCAAGGCGCGCGGCCTCCATCACGGCCCGGTGGCCGGCATGCAGGCCATCGAAATTGCCGAGCGCGATCGAGGCGCCGCGGGCGCTTTCGGGGAGTCCGCGATAGTCCGCGAAGACGGCCATCAGGCTCCCCGGCTGGGCGCCACCACTTCGGCTTCGCCCGTGATCACGCGTTTGCCCTCGACCAGGCATTCCACTTTCAGCGTCACCCGGTTGCCGCGGTCCTGCTTCTCGGCCACTTCGGCCCGCACCGTGACCACATCTCCGATATGCACCGGGCGTTTGAAGCGCATCGACAGGCCGACGAAGATCGCGCCCGGGCCCGGCAGGTTATTGCCGAGGATACCGGAGATATAGCTGGCCGTCAGCGCGCCGTGGGCGATCCGCTTGCCAAAGATCGTTCCGGCCGCGAACTCGTCCGACATGTGCAGCGGGTTGAAGTCGCCCGACACCTCGGCAAAGCGCTGGATGTCGTTTTCGGTTATCGTGTGCACGGTCTCGTGCGCCTGGCCGATCTGAAGGTCTTCGTACTTGAAACCGGTGAAAGTCGTCATGCCGTCGGGGCTCCTGAATCCTTGATAATTTGTCCGTTACACGCCGCCGGGTGCGGCGTCACCATCTGAGGCCTGTCATGGCGTAAGTGGCGCATTCGCCGTAATCGGCCAGCAAATCCGTGACTTCTGCCTGAAAATCAGCCCCGTGCTGCTTCAGTCCCGTGCCGACATAAAGGCTGTCATAGCCCTGTAGCCGAGCCCCGCGCACGTCCGTGGCAGGGCTGTCCCCAATGCAGAGGATGCGTTCCGGCCTCGATTTCAGCCGGGCAAGCGTATCAACCGCAAGCTTGTAGATCGGCGCATAGGGCTTGCCGGGATAAATCACTGTCCCGCCAAGGTCTTCGTAGATGTCGGCCAGCGCTCCAGCGCACCAGTAGAGCTTGCCGCCGACCCGCACCTGCTTGTCGGGGTTGGCGCACAGCATCGGGATGCCTTTGGCGACAGCTCGGGCCAGCTCGGCGCGGTAGTCCTCCGGCTGGTCGTTCACCTGGTCGCGCAGGCCGATGCAGAGCAGCAGGTCGGCACGGTCATCATCAATGAAGGTGTGGCCTAGGCCCTCGTACAGGAACCGGTCGTGTTCCCAGCCCTCGTCGCCGCCCATCCGCCAGACAGTCATGTCCGGGCGGGCGGCAAGTTCAGCGCGCGTCGCGTCGCCAGACGAAACGCAGGCGTCAAAAGCCGTCATCGGCACACCGAGCGGTTCGAACAGGCGGATGACCTGCTTGTTCGGAACGGGCGCATTGGTGATCAGGCTCACCTGCCCGCCTTGCTGGCGGAACTTCACCAGCGCTTCGCAAGCCTCCGGGAACGAGGCGCGGCCATTGTGGATGACGCCCCACACATCACAGAGGATGGTGTCATAGCGGCTGGCAAGGCCGGAAAGGCCCGGGGGGAACTCTGTCTGGTTCATGCGCGCGGGGCGTAAGCTGGCCCGGCCAGCCGGTCAATCGCCGATCCCGCAGGCAGAGGCCGGCAGCGGGTTCATGACCCAGAGCACGGCCGTGGGGATCGAAACCGATTGCGGTAGGAAGCAACCGCGGATGCGATAGGATACGCCGAGATCGTCGTCGGTGATGTTTACGGGATCATACTCGCAGCTGAACAGGTTGGCCGGGTGATCTTCCGGCGTGCCCATCCGCACCGACAGGAGCATGTGGTTCGAGCCCGTCGGCACCGAAATCTCCTTCGCATCCTGCGTGCCGAAGGCGCAGTCAGGGATCGGGCCATAGCTGCCATCGGGACCCTCGATGGTCGGCTCCAGCGGCGGCTGAAGCGTCAGGTCCAGCCGCACCGGCACATTGTCGTTCAGCCCGTCGAGCAGTGACGGCGGCAGGTCATTACCGACTTCCGGAAGGGTCCCGGTGATGCCGATGAAGGCAAGGCGCGCTTCGGTGACCTGCGTCACAACCGGCTCCGGCGTGGCCGCCAGTTCGGTCGTCGACGGCGCGATGACACAGGCCCCGAGGGCGGCAAGACAGGCGGGGATCAGGATGGCAAGGCGCATGCGGGCACTCCGTATCAGGAGCGGTGAGCAGGCACCTAAATTCCGGCTAAATCAAGCCGGGTTGCAGGCCGGCCGCGTGCGACCCGCTCAAATCTGAAGTTGTGCGAGCAGGAGTTCGATCATGTCCGAGGCAAGCGATTGCGTCTCACTGAACTTCAACCGATCGAAATTGATTGGCAGTGCGATACTGCCGTGCAGTCCTGCCCAAATGAGTTCCATTTGCCGATCAACCGATCCATTCCGGATATGGCCAGCGATCTGGCCGTCGCGCAAAGCCGCGCGCAATAAGTCTGGATAGACCGACGCAACGTGCAAATCATCGTCCGGCCCCGGCAAAGGCTCCGTCCGAACAAACATGAAAGCGTTTCGGTAAAGCCTTGGGTTCTCTTGAGCGATTGAGACGTACAACTCCATCAAGCCCCGCAGACGAGCGACCGGATCTGGGTGCCTGGCTGCGACCTCAAGGAACCGTTTGTTGAATTCCTCGAGAGGCTCGATCCACAAGGATTGCATCAGCGATTTCAGATCGCCGAAATGCGCATAGATCGTTCCGACAGACATTCCGGCAGCGAGGGCGACTGCTCTAGCCGTCACGCCGGAAATGCCATGTTGCTGGTGTACGCTCGCCGCCGCGCGGCGTAGGCGTTGCCGAACCTCCCTGCGTTGATCTTCTGTGGCCAGATTCCGCGGCATGTGTTCTAGGCCGCCGAAAGTATGCGTGTAGTGGCAAGATTCATTCGTGTACGGAGCAGATCAAGCGGCGTGTCGATCTCATCTTCCCACCGAACGAAGTTCAGGTTCTTCGCTGCGCGGCCGTAAGTCCAGCCATCCGCAAACGCATCCATTGCTTCGGGAATAAGATGCGGTCTCAAGAAGGCCATGTGAGCTGTCGTGACCGCAACGCGCATCGCATGATAAGGAAATCTCAGTTGAGCCAGATAAAATGCCGCCAATGCCAGTTCTCCGTAGATTGTTGCCTCGTATCCCGTCAGGACGTGCTGAAAATCGTGGATCTGGAAGCCCCGCACCATCATGAAGCTCAAGTCTTCCGGCAGGCGTTCGAGCTTGCCCGAGGCATGCAGCTGCTTGTTGAAGTCGCGGTAGTTGCGGCCAAGGTTCTGTTCGAGATTGTTATCGAGGATGAACTTCCGGTATCCCGCCCCGAGTGTGCCGGGTGCGCAATCTGCCAGGCGTTCGAGGGATAGCGGCTCTGCAATGAAGCGCTCTTGCAAGCAGCGTTTGGCTTCCGGGATCGCGTACAATTCCGCGAGATAGGCTTCAATCGCCTCGGCTGGCGCGCCTTCCCACCAATCGTGAAACAAGAAGTAGATTCCGTAGTCGAGCGGTGTCTCGACCGATTTCAGGAACTTTTCCGAGAAGACGCGATCGATAGTCGCTGCACTAGTCATGTTGCACCCTTTGCCGCCGGCGATTGGTGTCTAACACAGGCTCACAATAAAATGAACATGTTCATTTATTTTTTTGGCCGTATTTCACCTTCATGGCTGGCTGCCAAGCGTCATGAACCGGACGCATTCTGCCAGCCTCCGAAAGGGTTTAAGAAACAGGGGCCAAACCGCGACCGCCCCGAAAAACGCCCTTCTCGGCGCGCGCCTGCAAGGATCGAGATGTTAGCTGAGCTGAGCTGAAGCCTCAGCCTCTGAGCGGGTCAACCGAACTTGGACAACCGGTCGATGAGTTCCTGGGGCGGCGCGGTGTCTTCCATCAGCGAAGACTTGATCGGCCGCGGGCCGCCAAACACGTGCCCCTGCCCGTAAGGCACTTCGTATTCGAGGATTTCCAGGACGCTGGCTTCGTCTTCGATCTTCTCGGCGATCAGCGTGATAGCGTAGCGCGACAGCACGGCGCTGACTTCGCTGCCTTCGATCCTGCGATTGATGTTCGAGACCGGACGTTCACCCTGCGGATCGCGCAGCTGTTCGATGAGGTGGCTGCAGTTGACCTTGACGAAACGTACGCCTGCGCCCTGCAGGCGCGGCAGGTCGAGCGACAGGCTGGTCGCCTGGTCGATCGAGAAGCGGAAGCCAAGCGCAGCGAGCTTTTCCATGTTCGCGCGCATCGCAGGCGAGCGGGACTCGAACTTGTCGGCAGTCAGCTCAAGGATCACCGAGCCAGACAGGTCACGGTTCTCGGACATGAAACCGAGCAACAGCGGGAACAGGGCCGGGTCTTCAAGCGAGGCCGGCGCGATGTTGCAGAACACGCCGACGCGGCGGTCCCGCTCGGCGAGGCGCCGGACGATCTGTACGCAGCGGAACAGCAGGAAATTGTCCACAATGCCCATCAGGTTCGCGCGGCGCGCGGCATCGAGGAAATCCGACGGGCCGATCAGCGAACCATCAGGGCGGCGCAGGCGGGTGAAGCCTTCATAGAAGGAAACGCGGCGCTGCGGCAGCGAAACGATGGGCTGGAGGTGAAGGTCGATCCGGCCATGATGCAATGCGTCGCGCACATCGCGCAGCAGCACATCATCCTGCGGCATCATCTGGCGTGCCGACGCAGCATTGCCTTGGTGGTTATCGAACGTCTGTGTCAGCTTGGCGATCAGGCGTTCGAGATGTTTCATCTCGGTCACCAGCGCGTCGCGGCGCTCAGTGAGTTCGATCTTCACGGTTTGCTCAATGGCGTCGGTGCGCGCCTCGATGACCTTCACGGAACGCGTGGCTTCGGTGACGGCTTTCTCGACCGACCCCAGTCGCTCGTCGAGTTTCTTCGAGGCTGCGCCGGCACGGGCAACAATATGAATCTGACCGAGGATGGCAGACGTGATCGCGCCGCCTGCGATGGACAGCGGCAGGCCGACAGCCGTGAAGCTGAAGATGCCGTAGCCCACACCCGCCCCCGCTGCGAGGTAAAGGAGGAACAAGAAGAACGTCATCAGACCAGCACCCGCAAACTTCCCAACAATCTTAAAATTAAGGCAGAATTGGTTAACGAATTGCTCGGAATTGGCTTGATTTGCCCCCTCCCGCAACCCGCTGGCAGACCGTTGCCGGAAGGCAACAGCCCGCCGGTTCTTCAGCCCACACAGTAGAACCAGCATGGACCATGACGCCCCTACAGGCTTAACAAATCCTTAAGCCTCTAGCGAGCGCAGCCGGTCCGCGGCCATTCTTGGCCGGAGCGGGGGCGATCTCGGGGGAGACAGGGGCCCGCGCCGAAAGGCGGCGGGCCCTGTCGTTCCCGCCTCAACCGATCCGCTGAGTTGCCGGTTCATCCACAACTTTGTTTTCGACATGGCCGAGGCGGTCGATTTCGATGCGCACCGTATCGCCCGCCTTCAGCCATTTCGGCGGGTCGAACCCTGCCCCCACCCCGGCCGGTGTGCCGGTGTAGATCACGTCGCCGGGCTCCAGCGTGAAGGCGGCTGTCAGGTGTTCGATCTGGGCCGCGATATCATGGATCATCTGCGAGGGTTTGCCGGTCTGGCGCAGCTCGCCATTGACGTAGGTCCGGATCTCGGCGCCGGAGACATCGCCCGCCTCGTCGAGGGTGACAATCGCCGGCCCGAAGACGGCGTGTGTATCGAAACCCTTGCCCATGATCATCGTCTGGCTGGCCTTCTGCCAGTCACGCACGGAATAGTCGCCGCCAACGCAATAGCCTGCAACAATCTCCAACGCCCGCGCCCGCGGCACATGACGGCCCGCCTTGCCGATCACCACAACAAGCTCGCCTTCATAGTCCAACTGCGATGACACTTTCGGCAGATGCACATCGTCATAGGGGCCATTGGTGGCGGTCGCCTGCTTGTTGAACCACTTCTGCACTTCCGGCTTGGCGGTGTTGACGAAGCTGACGCTCTCGGCGGCATGCGCGGCGTAGTTGACGCCAATGCCGAGGATTTTTCCCGGACGCGCAACCGGTGCCAAAAGGCGGACCTCCGCAAGCGGTGCGGCCGGGCCTGACGGCGTTCCTGCCAGCGCTTCGGTCAGCGTTGCACCCGCAACAGGCCGGACCTTGTCGCCCTCGAGCTTGCCATAGGCAACCCGGCCGCCCTGTTCGAACCTTACCAACCGCATGGCGTCACTCTCCCGTCACACTCTACCGTGAATTGTCTCTCAATCCGTTCATGTCTCGTTGTGAAGGCAGTTGGCAAGGGCTAGGGAAAGGGCCGGAATAAGGGGTAGAGTCATGCATCTTGGCGTACGCGCGCAGGAGAGCTCGCTGAGCGATGTTTTTGCGCCGGGCGAAAAGCTCCGGATGCCGCCCTATCAGCGCAGCTATTCCTGGGGCGAGGCCGAAGCACTCGAACTGCTCGGCGACCTTCAGGAAGCCACCGAAGCACAGATCCCGCACTTCATCGGCGCCGTTGTCTTCGTGCACGGTGAGGAGCCGGGCATCCTCGAAATCGTGGATGGCCAGCAGAGACTCACGACGCTGACCATCCTGCTCTGCGTGCTGCGCGACCTTGAGCCAGACAAGGACAGAGCCCGCACCATCCACGCGCTGATCGCAGACGAAGCCCGGCCTATCCTCGGCGAAGGCGCCAACTGGCGCATCTCGCTCAACTACCAGGATGGCGCCTTCTTCCGCGACACGATCCAGCGCAATGGGGCAACGCTCGAACTCGATGCCGAGACCGGCGAGAGCGAGAGCCAGGCGCGGATGGTGGCGAATGCGGCCGCCTTCCACAAGGAACTCGGCGGCATGACGCCGGAACAGCGCCGTGCCCTCTGCGCGATCGCGATGAAGGGCTGCGCGCTGGTGCGCGTGGTGGTCGACAACAAGGACCAGGGCTTCAAGGTGTTCCGCGTGCTGAATACGCGCGGCAAGGAACCCGGCGCCCACGACATCATCAAGACGGAGCTGTTCCAGCGCGCCCGCTTCAGCGCAAGCGAAGCCGCGCGCTATGCCGAGCGCTGGGCCGAGCACGAAGCGACGCTTGGCGGCAATGCCTTTGACGACCTCCTCCGCCAGATCCGAACGATTTTCGACCGGGCCACAAAAGGCGATATCGTTGCCGCCTTCCAGAAAGGCGCGCTGGCCAGGATCGATGCGCGCAAGTTCCTAGACGAAATCCTGCCGACCTATGTACGCGCCTATCGCCAGATCGAAACGGCACAGCTCGACGAGAGCCGCAATTCGGAAGCCATCGCCGATTGTCTGCACCAGATGCGCGCCCTCGAACAGCAGAACTGGCGGGCGCCTGCCCTTCACTTCCTGGCTGAGCGCGGGCCGGATGACGCTTCGGCGCCGGAGTTCTTCCAGCAGCTCGAGCGCCTCGCCCATGTCATGCAGCTTCTGGTGCACGACCGCGACCAGCGCGGCCGCCGCTTTGCGCGCGTCACTGAAGCGGTCAAGAATGACCGCGTGCTGCTGTCGAAGACCGGACCGCTGTCCATCTCCCGCGACGAGGGCAAGAAGGTCCGTGAACGGCTGATCGGCCGGTTTGCAACTTTCGGCCAGCGCCGCGCCATCGCGCTGCGCCTCAATGCGGCGCTTGCGGGCGGACGCACCATTCCGCCGGAATCAGATGCGACCGTCGAGCACGTCCTGCCGCGCACGATCCCGGAGGACAGCCACTGGCTGGTGACCTGGCCAGATGCCGCCCGGCGCCGCGAGCAATGCGACACGATCGGAAACTTCGTGCTGCTGACCACCAAGGTGAACCAGAAAGCCGACCGGCTCGACTACCGCGCCAAGAAGGAAATCTACTTCAATGGCGGCGGCGGGCAGGAGTTCGCCCTGACCCGCGACCTGATGCACCAGGATGCCTGGACGGCCGAGATCGTCCGCAAGCGGACCGAGAAGCTCGCAGGCATCCTTGCGGATGCCTGGGGCCTCTAGGCTGGCGTGCCGCGGCGAAGCAGCCGGCTTCCCCCTGAAATGAGCGTATCGACCAGTAGCGCGGCCACCAGCGTAACGCCGGCCATCGGCAGGAAGACGCAGAGCGCGGCGATCACCACGATCACCCCGGCGGCGATCCGCTTGTCGCCCGGCATGGGCGGCGTGCCGAGCCGGCCTTTGGGCCGCCTGCGCCACCACATGATGCCGCCCGTCACACTGAGCAGCATCACGCCGAGCGTCGCGATCACCCCGACCATCTGGTTCAGCCAGCCGAACAGCGCGCCTTCATGAAAGGCGACGCCGAGCGCCATGAATTGGTCAACCGGGTTGTTGTCGCTGAATTCGATTCGCATGATCTCGGCGCCCGTCCAGCGGTCAAAATGCACGGTGACGCGGTCCGGCCGCGACGCTGTCATCGACCGGATGGTCCACACCCCGTTCTCTCCGCGCGGAGGCTGCACTTCGACGGGCGGAGCATAACGCTCCGGCGACGCCTTGCGCAGGACCTCTTCAAGAGTAAGCGGTTTGACTGCCCCGGCACCGGCCGAAGCCGACTGCACGCCGATCTCCGCCTCGCCCTTCCCCTGATCCCAGAGTTCACTGCCCGTACCATGATCCATGCCGGCATGCATGTCATGCATCGAATGATCCGCCATCGGATTACCGGATTCCAACGTCACGAACCATTCCTGTCCCGGCGCCTTGAGGCCGGCGATGGCTTTCACCTTGTTGAAGCCATCGCCCCAGACCTGAGTCCAAGGCAAGCCGAAAAACAGGATCGCAAGCACAAGCCCGCCAATCCAGGCGCCCGCCATGCCATGCACCTTGCGCCAGGTTTCCCGCTTGCCCGGCCCTTCGCCGAACTTTGGCAGGAACACGCGCCAGGCCGGTACGCCGCGCGGCCACCAGAGATACACGCCAGTGACAATGAGAATGATCATCCAGCTCGCCATGATTTCGACCACGAGTGATCCCTGGTCGCCGCCCAGCAGCGTGCCATGGATCCGCTTGACGAAGTTCATGAAGCGGTCCGGCGTTGACGTATTGTGGAGGACCTCGCCGGTCGTGCGGTCCACCCAAAGCGTGCGGGGGCCCGCCTCGCCGCGGATATCGATCTCCACCGTCGGATCGGCAGCATCCGATGGCAGTGTGAGTTTTGCAAACTTGCCGCCCGGATAGGCGGCAAGGCCAGCTTCGACGAGCGCGTCCGCCGGCAGGGTTTCCCCTGCCAGCGGCGCTGCCCGGGCGTTGATGCGTGCCTCGACCGCCGCATCGAATTGCGGCTTGAAGAGGTAGATCGCACCCGTGATGGCCAGGATGACGGCAAATGGAATCACCATCAGCCCGGCAAAGAAATGCCAGCGCCAGACGCGGTGCTGGAGCGTTGAGCGTGCGGCGCTGGCCATGGATCAGAACCTCGCGCGAATGCCGCCGAAGACCGAGCGGCGTTCCACAGGGTTATAGATGACCGAAGCCGGCGTTGCCGTGATCACCGCGCTGACATCGCCCACCGCATTCTCGTCCGCCAGGTTGCGGCCATCGATGAAGAAGTCGATCTTGTCTGTCGCCGACCAGCTGGCGGTTACGCCCAGCAGCGTGTAGCCATCGGTGCGGGTCGTGTTCCTGTAATCCGACCACGGACCATCGGCGACCCATTCCAGGTTCGGCGCCACCGTGAAGTCGTCACTGGAGAAGCGCAGCTCTGCCCGGTAGACATGCTCAGGCACAACCGGAAGCGAATTGTCGCCATACTGGGCATCGCCTTCGAACTTGAAGTCCGAATACTGGTAGACTTGGCGCAGCGTCAGCCAGTCGGTGAACTCCAGCGAAAGGCCTGCTTCGACACCCGCATGAGTCGTCTGGTCTGCATTGAAGGTTGAGGCCGGAATGTTCGGGCCCACCGTGAACTGAAGGAACTCGCCCTCAAGGTCCGCCGAGTAAAGCGACACGTCCCACTCGGCGATACCTGCACGCCCGCGCGAGCCGACTTCAAACGTCCACGCGGTCTGCGCGTCGATCGGCACGAAGGAGGCAATCTGCGCCACTTCGCCCATGCCGGGGAATTCCGCCGACCGGCTATAGTTTCCGTACAGCTGGATATCCGGCGTGACCTGATAGAGCGCGCCGAATTTCGGGGAGATTTCCTCGAAATCCGCCGTGCCGAAAGCAGCGGTGGGGCGGAACTGGGTTTGCTCGCGCTCGCCCTGGGCCGCAATCACACCGGCAATCAGGGTCAGCTTGTCGGTCACGCTGTAGCGGCCTTCGCCGTAGACGTTGGCGGTCCAGGCCGACTGGTCGGCTTCGAACGTCAGGGCGCCGCGGGCGCCATTGATGTTCACAAACCGCTTGGCATCGGTCTCGCCCTCGCGGGCCTCGGCGCCGAGCGTGAAGGCGAACGGACCCTTCTCCCACTCATACCGGCCCCAGATGCCGCGATCGAGCGACTGGTAGTCGATGACCTGGAAGATGGGGTGATAGAGTTCCTTGGAGTTCAGCCACACGCCGACAGCCAGATCACCGTCGCCGAGATCGAACCGCGTCTGGTTCTGCACACGGATCGAATTGATGTCGCGGGCCTGATCGCCGACGAAGTTGCCCTTCGAGGGATTGGTCAGCGTGTCATTGAGGTTCAGCGCACCCGGCAGTTCCTGATTGATATTGTTGAGGCTGAGATAGAACCGCGTGTCGATCGTATCGGTAACTTCATAGCCGACATTTCCGTGGAAACGGTAGGAATTGCGGCTGGCATGGTCGCGCCCGCCATCCGATGTATCGGCGCTGACCGCGCCCCAGGCATCCCAGCGGCCGGCATCGACGCCGCCCGAGACGAGGCCGCGATAGGTCTGGAAGCTGCCCACATCGCCGCGCACATAGAGGCCTTCGGCGGTTTCACCCGTCGGCGTGACACCATTGATGGCGCCGCCGAGCGTGCCCGAGCCAAAGCGCAGGGCATTGGCGCCGCGGTAAACTTCGAGGTGGTCGAAGAAGATCGGCTCGAGTTCCTGGAAGTCGCCATTGTCATCGGCGAGGTTGATCGGCGCGCCGTCCTGCAGCAGCGTCAGGCCGCGCATGTGGAAGCCGCGGCTGATGCCCGATCCGCGGATCGAAATGCGGATTTCCTGGCCGTAGCGGGGCTGGGTGTAGACGCCCGGCGAGAAGGCCAGCGTGTCACGCATCGAAACGAGGAATCGATCAGCATACTCTTCATGGCTGACGACATCGGCGCCGCCGGCAGTGCGGGAGGCGTTGAGGACGGCTTCGTCGGTCCGCGCGGTCGAAGTGACAATGATCGTCTCTTCGATGCGGACGTCATCTTCGCTGGCTTCGATTTCCTGTGCGGCGGCGGGGAGCGAGGCCCAGAGCGCAAGCCCAAGGGCGGAGAGGCTCACGGCGGAGCCCGTTTTCAGGGAGAAATTCATGGTGTGTCGGCTTCATTTGAAAGTGACCGGGCGCAAACGCCCGCGGACTGCCCTCCCTCGGGAGAGCGGCTTGGGTCAGGCTTTCAGGGAAACGGGCGGCGCACGAGAGCCGACCGGCGGGCCGCGCGGGACATGCGCGAAACGGACCTCAAATACAGGCGCAGTTTGGGACACGCTGCCTGTAGTGGGTGACTTGAGGACAACCGGCTCGGGAAGCGTGGCCGTTTGGGCGATCACGCAAGCCGGGCAGTCATGGTCCGTGTCCGACGGTGCGGACGAGGATTTGCTGGCGATAAGCTCAGCCAGGTCAGAGCCAACTGCATGACTGATGCCATGCATTTCGGTGCCGGGCATGGCGCAGACAACAGCTGCCAGGTCACCTTTATCATGTGTGGACGCCGCCGCCATCGACCCCGGCATCAAGGCCTGAGTCGCCAGCGCGATCAGCGCGAGCGTTCGCGCGAGCAATCTGATCGGATGTCCCCACATGCGCCGTTTCCTATCACAGCAGCGAATCGTGTGCACGGCCAAGATTGCCGCACGCGAATGAACTGCGCCAATTCACCCGCGAGGCGTTAGAATTCCCCTAACGGCACCCCTAGCGGCACGCGCCCGCCTCTCCTAGGGTCAGTCGGGACAGACCGAATAAACCAAGGAGGACCCCATGAGCCTGTTCGACCTGACCGGAAAATCCGCAATCATTACCGGCTCTTCGCGCGGCATCGGACGGGCCATCGCCGAAGCCATGGCCGACCAGGGCGCCCGCGTGGTGATCTCCTCGCGCAAGCCCGGCCCCTGCCAGGAAGTGGCTGATGGCATCAACAAGAAGCACGGCGATGGAACCGCCATCGCCATCCCGGCTAACATCTCCTCGAAGGAAGACCTGCAGGCGATGGTCGACGAGACCAACAAGTCCTTCGGCAAGATCGACATCGTCGTCTGCAATGCTGCCTCGAACCCTTACTATGGCCCGATGGGCGGCATCACCGACGATGCCTTCACCAAGATCCTGCAGAACAACATCATCTCGAACCACTGGCTGATCCAGATGTGCGCGCCGCAGATGCGCGAGCGGAAAGACGGCGCGGTGATCATCGTCTCGTCGATCGGCGGCCTGCGCGCCTCGCCCGTCATCGGCGCCTACAACATCTCGAAAGCGGCAGACTTCCAGCTTGCCCGCAATCTCGCCGCCGAGTTCGGCGCCGACAATATCCGCGTCAACTGCATCGCGCCCGGCCTGATCAAGACCGACTTTGCCAAGGCGCTCTGGGACAATCCGGAAACCCTGAAGCGCGCCCTCACCGGCACGCCGCTGAAGCGCATCGGCGACCCGGAAGAAATCGCCGGCGCAGCGGTGTACCTTGCCTCCAAGGCCGGCAGCTACATGACCGGCCAGATGCTGGTCGTCGATGGCGGCGCGACGGTGACCTGATTTCTGCATGACAACCCGCACCGAACTTTCCGCCCAGCAGCAGGCCTTCTTTGACCGGCTGCGCTCAGGCAAATGGGACCTGCCGAACGGCATCCGCAACCTCGGCATCAAGCCGCATGAATGGCTGAAGGATGTCGCCTATGGCTACACGCGCTATGAGTGGCCGAATACGGGCGACCGCGACATCCAGCCCGACCGCGTCTTCGGCGGCTGGGTCGCGGGCCTGTCAGACCACATCGTCTCGATGACGATGGCCAGCGCGCTGGACGATGGGGAGTGGTTCACCACGATGGAACTGCAAACCCGCATCCTGCGGCCCGTTCCCAACGGACTGATCACCATCGAGGGCCGCCTCATCAGCCGGGGCAAGACGACGGCCCTGGTCGAGGCCGACTGGCGCGATGACAAGGGCCGCCATCTTGCCCGCATAACGGCCGCCAAGGCGATCCGGGCAATGTCGGAGCTTCGCCCCGGGGGGTGAGATGCGCATCGAGATCACCAAGGGCCGGACAGATGATGGCATCAGCATCACGCGGGCCGATGGCACCATCGCGGAGACACGCTTTCCGAAGAAGGGACCGTTCCCGCATGATCTCGTGCATGTCGTGGTCGAAGACACGCTCGGCCTGAGGAATGCCTTCTGGGGCTTGATTGCGGGCGGCCGCCACCCCGAAGAGATCGGCGCGCTGGCCTCGTCCCTCGGTCATTCCAGCGCCAGCAAGGCGCATGTGCCCGATCCGTCGATCATCGAACTGATCCAGGCGGAGCGGCTGGTGGAGTGTTTCGAGGCCGAAATCTGGGGCGGCCCGGCGGCGCTGGAAGACCTGCAATCGGTCGCCGACGCGGCATTTTCAACATCACTTGTGCCGAGTGTGACGCTTTCGAGGGAGCAAGTAGGCGCCATCCGCGAACGCCTGTCGGCCCTGCAAGCCCAGTGGAACGCCCTCCCGCCCGGCGGCACCCTCGCCTGCGACTGGGCGTGAGGCAGCCGGCCAGTCTTCCGGGCTTGCCTGACCCTAGCCTCTGGACATTTCGCGGCCAAGCCACAATTGGTGCCGGAACTCGCAGGAAACATTCCGAATGACATCCCCAGACCCCGCCCCGCGCAAGGATCCGCTGCTTGAGCGGGTCATCGAGCAGGTCATCTTCTCCAGCCGCTGGCTGATGGCGCCGATCTATCTCGGTCTCATAGCCGCGCTGGGTATCCTGCTGGTGATCTTTTTCCGCGAACTGGCCGTAACCCTGCCGACCGTCATGACGATGGAAGAGGAAGACGCCATCCTGCTCGTCCTGACGCTCGTCGACATTTCCCTCGCCGGGAACCTCGTCCTGATCATCCTTTTCTCAGGCTATGAGAGCTTTGTTTCGAAGATCGGAGCCGCCGATCACCCGGACCGGCCGAGCTGGATGGGCAAGCTCGATTTCTCGGGCCTCAAGACCAAGCTGATCGCCTCGATCGTGGCGATCTCGGGTATTCACCTGCTCAAGATCTTCATGGACCTCAGCAAGTACACCGAAGCGCAGCTTCTCTGGTACACGATCATCCATCTGACTTTTGTCGCGTCCGGCATCGGCTTTGCTGTGATGGACAGGATCGATGTGCGCGCCAACGGCAAGAAGTAAGCCGGCTCAGGGCATCAGCAGGCAGGCATCGCCGTAAGAGTAAAACCGGTAGCCTTCCCGGATCGCATGCGCATAGGCCGCCTGCATCACGTCCGTACCCATCAGCGTACAGACGAGCATGAACAGGCTCGATTCCGGCAGGTGGAAGTTGGTCACCAGCGCGTCCGTCGCGCGGATCCTGTCGCCGGGCTTCAGGAAAATGTCCGTCGGCCCGGTCGCGGCGTGCAACGTGCCGTCTTCATCAGCGCAGCTTTCCAGTGTGCGCATCGCCGTCGTACCCACGGGCACGATGCGCTGTCCCGCCGCCCGCGCCGCATTGAGGCGCGCCGCCACTTCGGGCGTAAGGCGCCGCCATTCCTCGTGCAGCTTGTTCTCGAGCAGGTGCTTTTCCTCGAGCGGCTTGAACGTGCCGAGCCCGACATGCAGGCGCACATGTTCCCGTGCGATCCGGGCCGCGTCGATCTCCTCGAGCAGGCGCGGCGTGAAATGCAACCCAGCCGTGGGAGCGGCCACACTCGCAGCCTCCTCACCGGCAAACTTCGTCTGGTAAGTCTCGCGGTCCGCCGCATCCGCCGGCCGCCGCCGCGCGATGTAAGGCGGCAGCGGCATGGCGCCGTGCGCCTCGAGCGCAGCCTCAAGCGCGGCGCCCTCGCAGTCAAACGTCAGTTCGATCTCGCCGCCTTCGCGCCGTCCGGTGATGGCGGCCGAAAATCCGTCCGCAAACTGAATAGTGTCGCCTTCCTTGAGACGCCGCCCTGGCCGCGCCAGCGCCAGCCAGCACCGCCCATCGATCCGCTCAACCAGGTTGGCGTCGACCGCCACATCCCGGCTCACCCCGTCGCGCGCCGGCCGCACACCTTTCAGCGCCGCCGGCAAGACGCGCGTGTCGTTGAACACCAGCACATCGCCCGCAGACAGGAAGCGCGGCAAGTCGCGCACACCGGCATCCACGAGCCGGCCGTCGCCGTGCACCACGAGCAACCGCGCCGCGTCCTGCGGCTCAGCCGGGCGCAGCGCGATCAGCGCTTCCGGAAGATCAAAGCTGAATGGCGTAAGGTCCATCTGCGCCCTTTCCCCTCCCCAAGGGAGAGGCCGCTCCCGGAGGCCTTACTTCACGATCGCCGGAATGGCCGGCAGCGAGCACACGTCAACTTCGCCCTTGGTGGCGAGTTCAACGGCAAAAGCCTCGGTATCGGTCCGCAGCACCCAGGCCTGCGGGCGCGCCGCTTCCGGAATGTCGGCTGCGATCTCAATCGAGGTCAGCATGTCCGGATCTTCGACCGTACCGCTATCATCCGGCCCCTTCTTCAGAGCTTTCACAACTGATTGGCCTTCGATCACGCGGCCCCAGGCCGTGTACTGCTTGTCGAGATGCGGCGAATGCTCCCGGATCAGAAAGAACTGGGTCGTGGCCGAGTTCGGGAAACTTGTCCGCGCGGTTGAAAGCACACCCTTGCAGTGTGGGATGGAGGTCGTGACCAGTCCGTCTACAGACATTTCCGCAAAGAAGGATGGCTGTGTCAGCATCGGAAATCCGCGATAGTAGCCCATCTTGCCGGTATCTTCCGGGCCGATCACGGCATCGAGCGGCATCGCCGCCACATCGCGCCGGAAGGTGAACTCGGCAGGGATCTCCGGCCAGCCGGCATCGCCGCCCTTCTTCGCATCGACATCGCCACCCTGCGCCATGAAATCGTCAATCACGCGGTGGAATGCCGTACCATCAAGATCGCCGGAGCGGATCACCTTGGCAAACTGCGCATAGTGTTTGGGCGCAGCCTCGGGGAACACTTCGACCAGCACGCGCCCCTTGGTGGTCTCGAAGACCAGCAGGTTCTGAGGATCAACCGCCCGCCAGTTGGCTTCGTCCGGGGCTTCGGCGCCTGCCGCCAGGGCCCAGCCTGCCGCAGCAGCTGACGTATCCCCACAAGCCGGCATCGCCAGCCCGAGAAGGCCGGCCATCAGTCCAAACGCAACACGTTTCATTTTCCGTACTTCTCCAACAGCGCCCGCTTCACGTCTGGCGTGACGAACGGCGTGATGTTGCCGCCAAGGCTCGCGATTTCCTTCACGAGCCGGGAGGCAACGGCCTGATGACGAACATCCGCCATCAGGAAGACGGTTTCAATGTCGGGATTCAGTTGCTCATTCATCGCGGTCATCTGGAACTCGTACTCGAAGTCCTGGACCGCCCGCAGGCCGCGCACGATGATCTGGGCGCCGCAGGCCTCGGCAAACTTCATCAAGAGCCCGTGCATGGGCAGCACGCGGATCTCCGCCAGGCCCGGCCCGTTCAGCTTGGCACACTCGGCCTTTACCATCGCCACCCGCTCATCCAGCGTGAACAGCGGCTTTTTCGCCTCGTTGACGGCAACCCCGATCACGAGCTCATCGACGAGCTTCATCGCCCGGCCGAAAATGTCGATATGCCCGATCGTCGGCGGATCGAATGTCCCCGGATAAAGTCCAACTCGGCGCAATGTATGCCCTCCTTCGGCCCGTTTTCTGGCCCAGCGGGGCAAAATCAGCCCTGCCCGCTCTCCGGCTTATCCATACCGGCTTCACCGTCTTCGACAAGACGCGCAACCGATACGACCCGTTCCCCTTCATTGGTCCGCAGCACCCAGACTCCGGCCGTAGAGCGCCCGGCAATCCGGATCTGGTCGACCGGCGTGCGGATCAGCTGGCCCGCATCGGTCACCAGCATCACCTCGTCGCCCTCGCCCACCGGGAAGGATTGCGCGACCCGCTTGACCGGTCCGCCTTTCTTGTCGCGGCCCCAGATGTTCTGGGCAACGAGGCCTTTGCCGCCGCGCCCGGTGACCCGGTAATCATAAGCGGACGAGCGCTTGCCCATGCCGTCATCGGCCACGGTGAAGATGAACTCCTCGGCCGCGCCCAGCGCCGCGATCCGCTCGGCAGACAGCGCCGCCTCGGCCACGGGTTCGTCATCGTCCTCCGAGATTTCCTCTTCCTCGCCTGTCGCCGCCCGGCGCATGGCAGCAGCGTGTTTCAGGTAGGCGCGCGCCTCTTCGGACGTGACATCCATATGCCGCAGGATGCCCATCGAGATCACCTCGTCGCCTTCGGCAAGGCGGATGCCCCGAACGCCGGTGGAATCGCGGCCCGCGAACACGCGCACTTCGGTCACATCGAACCGGATGCATTGGCCGAGGGCCGTCGTCAGCATCACGTCGTCCTTGTCGGAGCAGACTTGCACCGAGACGATGCCGTCGCCCGGATCGAGCTTCATCGCGATCTTGCCGGCCCGGTTCACGCGGATGAAGTCGGCGAGCTTGTTGCGGCGTACGTTGCCGCTGCGGGTCGCAAACATCACGTCGAGGTCTTCTGTCGCCTTCTCGTCTTCCGGCAGCGGCATGATGCTCTCGATGCGCTCGTCCGGCGCCAGCGGGAAGATGTTGACCAGCGCCTTGCCGCGCGAGGTCGGCCCGCCGACCGGAAGCCGCCAGACCTTCTCCTTGTAGACAAGGCCCGCCGACGAGAAGAACAGGATCTCAGTATGCGTCGTGGCGGTGAACACCCGCACGACAAAATCCTCATCCTTCATCGCCATGCCGGAGCGGCCCTTGCCGCCGCGGTTCTGCGTGCGGTAGGCGGCCAGCGGCGTGCGCTTCACATAGCCGCCATGCGTGACAGTGACGACCATGTCCTCGACCTCGATGAGGTCCTCGTCGTCCATGTCCGTTCCGCCCTGCGTGAACACGGAGCGGCGCGGCACGGCGAACTTGGTCTTCACCTCGTTCAGCTCGCCCTTGATGATCTCGAGGATGCGCGGACGTGAACGGAGAATGTCGAGATAGTCGGCAATCTTGTCGGCCAGCGCACGCGCTTCATTGCCGATCTCGTCACGGCCAAGGCCGGTCAGCCGGTGCAGCGGAAGGTTCAGGATCGCGCGGGCCTGCTCGTCGGAGAGGTAGATCGTGCCATCGTCCGGGCCGCGGCGCGTCCGCCGGTCGGCGATCAGGTCAATCAGCGGGCCCATGTCCTGCTGCGGCCAGGCCTTGTCCAGCAAGCGCTCGCGCGCCGTCGCCGGGTCCGGCGAATTGCGGATGATGCGGATGATCTCGTCAATGTTGGCAACGGCGAGCGCAAGGCCCACCAAGACGTGTGCGCGGTCGCGCGCCTTGCCGAGTTCGAACTTGGTGCGCCGTACGACGACTTCCTCGCGGAACGCGATGAAGTATTCGAGCACCTTTCGCAGGTTCATCAGCTCCGGCCGGCCGCCATTCAGCGCCAGCATGTTCACCGCGAAGGAGCTCTGCATCTGGCTAAACCGGTAAAGCTGGTTCAGCACGACATCCGCGCTCGCATCCTTTTTCAGCTCGATGACGACGCGAATGCCGTTCCGATCAGATTCGTCGCGCAGGTCCGAGATGCCTTCGATCTTCTTTTCACGGACGAGTTCGGCGATCTTGGTGATCATCGCCGCCTTGTTCACCTGATACGGAATCTCCGTAACGATGATCGCCTCGCGGTTATTCTTCGCCTTCTCGATATCCGTCTTGGCACGGACAATCACGCTGCCGCGCCCGGTCAGCATGGCCTTGCGGCTGCCTGAGAGGCCCATGATCAGGCCCCCGGTCGGGAAGTCAGGCCCCGGAACGATATCGCAGAGAGCATCTTCGTCGATCGCCGGGTTTTCGATCAGCGCCAAGGTCGCGTCGATCACTTCGCCCAGATTGTGCGGCGGAATGTTCGTCGCCATGCCGACCGCGATGCCGCCGCCGCCATTGACGAGAAGGTTCGGGAACTGCGCCGGCAGCACTATCGGCTCTTTCTGCGAGCCGTCATAGTTCGGCTGGAAATCAACCGTGTCCTTGTCGATATCGGCGAGCAGGTAGGTCGCCTCCTTCGACATCCGGCTTTCCGTGTAGCGCATCGCCGCGGGCGGATCATTGTCTATGGAGCCGAAGTTGCCCTGCCCGTCGACCAGCATCACGCCCATCGAGAAGGGCTGCGCCATGCGCACCAGCGCGTCATAGATCGCGCTGTCGCCGTGCGGGTGATAGTTACCCATCACGGCACCGACGATATTGGCGGATTTCTTGTAGGGCTTATCCGGCGTGTTGCCGCCCTCATTCATGGCGTAGAGAATGCGCCGGTGCACCGGCTTCAGCCCGTCGCGCACATCCGGCAGCGCCCGGCTGACGATAACGCTCATCGCATAATCGAGATAGGAGGACTTCAACTCCGACTCGATAGAGATCGGCTCGATCCCGTCCGCCGGGCGCGGTTCGCCGCCGCCATTTTCCGGGGTTTCCGGCTCGCCCGGAGGGGTCGTATCATCGCTCATGGAAAGGCCTTCTGCATGGGTCGGGCGTGGCCCCTGAAACGGGGCTTCGAATCGCCATCTTTCGCTGGCTCAGACCCTAGCAGCCCGGGCCTTTCGGGGCTATGCCCGGAGGGCGGAAAAATGCAGTCCGCACGGGCCTTTCAGGCCCTTTTCCACAGCCCCGGCCGGGGCCGGAAACGACAATGTTTAAAACCGCCGGACGGGGCCGGAAACCAGCCCCGGATCAGAACGGGATCTCGTCATCGAGGTCCTGGCTGAAGCTCTCTTTCGGCCCGGTCATCTTGCGGCTCGCGCCGCCGCCCGAATAGCCCATCTCGCTGCTGCCGCGCGCACCCGCGCCGCCGCCTTCGCCGCGCCCGTCCAGCATCACGAGGGCCGCGTCATAGCCCTGCAGCACGATCTCGGTCGTGTAGCGGTCATTGCCGTCCTTGTCCTGCCACTTGCGGGTCTGCAGCTTGCCTTCGAGGTAAACCTTGGAGCCCTTCTTCAGATAGCTCTGCGCGACCTTCACGAGGCCTTCCGAGAAGATGGCGACCGCGTGCCACTCGGTCTTCTCTTTCTTCTCGCCGGTCGCCTTGTCGCGCCAGCTCTCGGTCGTGGCGACCCGCAGGTTGCAGACCTGCCCGCCATTCTGGAACTGCTTCACCTCGGGGTCCGCCCCGAGATTGCCGATCAGGATCACCTTGTTGACTGAGCCCGCCATGAGGACTTCTCCGTTCTTGTCTGTTTCGCTATCGATTCGATCTTAGATACGCTGCCTGCCATCATTTGTCGCCTCGCAGGCGACGAATTCCACCGGATCAGTCAGGGGCCAAAAAAGCAGCCTGACAAAAGATGTTCATATTTTGTTCTTGTCGTCAAGCGGGACTCGCGCCACACATAAGGAGATGGCCATTCCGCCCGGCCCTCTCCGAAAGATCAGCGCATGCCCGCTTCGCTCCCCGCCCTCGTTGCCATCGGCATCTTCGTGCTCGCCGCCGCCTGGATTTTCATCCTCGCGCGGGCTTTGTCGAAGAAGTCCGCAGCCGATTACTTCTTCTTCGGCAACAATCCGCCTAAAGATCCAGACTAGTCTCTCCCCGCCCTTATTCTTTCCGAGCGAGCCCGACTCCCATGGCCGAATCCCCCTTCATCCGCGTGCGCGGCGCCAAGGAACACAATCTCAAGAACATCGACGTGGACATCCCGCGCGGTGAGCTTGTGGTGATGACCGGCCTGTCGGGCTCGGGCAAATCCTCGCTCGCCTTCGACACGATCTATGCCGAGGGCCAGCGCCGCTATGTCGAGTCGCTCTCGGCCTATGCGCGCCAGTTCCTCGAGCTGATGCAGAAGCCTGATGTCGAGAGCATCGAAGGCCTCTCGCCCGCCATCTCGATCGAGCAGAAAACGACCAGCCGCAACCCGCGCTCGACGGTCGGCACTGTCACCGAAATCTATGACTACATGCGCCTGCTCTGGGCCCGCGTCGGTGTGCCTTATTCGCCTGCCACCGGCCTTCCCATCGAGAGCCAGACCGTCAGCCAGATGGTCGACCGCACGATGGAGCTGCCGGAAGGCACACGCCTCTTCCTGCTCGCGCCTATCGTCCGTGGACGGAAGGGAGAGTATCGCAAGGAATTCGCCGAGCTCCTGAAAAACGGCTACCAGCGCGTGAAGGTCAACGGCACTTTCTACGAACTCGAAGACCCGCCAAAGCTCGACAAGAAATTCAAGCACGACATCGACGTGGTGGTTGACCGCATCGTCGTGCGCGCCGGCATGGAGCAGCGCCTCGCCGAAAGCTTCGAGACCGCCCTCGGCCTCGCGCAGGGCATTGCCATCGCGGAATATGCCGACCTCGCCCCCGGCGAGACCGAGCCGAAGCGTATCAATTTCAGCGCCAATTTCGCCTGTCCCGTCTCCGGCTTCTCGATTCCCGAGATCGAGCCGCGCCTCTTCTCCTTCAACAATCCCTTCGGCGCCTGCCCCTCGTGCGACGGTCTAGGCGAGCAGCTGAAGATCGACCCTGCGATGGTTGTTCCGGACAAGGACCTTGGCCTGCTCGACGGCGCCATCGCGCCCTGGGCCAAATCCACCTCGCCTTACCAGACGCAGACGCTGCAGGCTCTCGCCGCACATTACCGCTTCGACCTGACCAAGCCCTGGAACAAGCTGCCCGAGAAGATCCAGGACATCATCCTCCACGGCACCGGCGATGAGGAAGTGCAGTTCCTCTATGATGACGGCATGCGCACCTACAAGACGAAGAAAACCTTCGAGGGCGTCATCCCGAACCTTGACCGGCGCTACCGCGAGACGGATTCGGCCTGGGTGCGCGAGGAAATCGCGCGTTTCCAGTCAGCTGCGCCTTGCCCGGATTGCGGTGGCAAGCGCCTGAAGCCGCAGGCGCTCGCGGTGAAAGTCGCGGGCCTCGACATTTCGCAGGCCGGCGAATTCTCCATCCGCAAGGCGGGTGAATGGTTCGGCGGCGTCAACAAGACGCTGACGAAGCAAAAGAAGGAAATCGCCGCGCGCATCCTGAAAGAGATCAACGACCGGCTGAACTTCCTGAATGATGTAGGCCTTGATTACCTTTCGCTGGGCCGCGCCTCCGGGACGCTCTCCGGCGGCGAAAGCCAGCGCATCCGCCTAGCTTCGCAGATCGGCTCCGGCCTGACCGGCGTGCTCTATGTGCTCGACGAGCCGTCCATCGGCCTGCACCAGCGCGACAACGAACGCCTGCTCGCCACGCTGCGCCGGCTGCGCGATCTCGGCAACTCGGTGATTGTCGTGGAGCATGACGAGGACGCGATCCTTACCGCCGACCATGTGATCGACATGGGCCCCGCCGCTGGCGTCCACGGCGGCGAGATCATCGCCAGCGGCACGCCTGAAGAAGTGATGGCAAATCCGAAAAGTCTGACGGCGGACTATCTGAACGGCACGCGCGAAATCCCGATCCCGAAACGCCGCCCGGTCACCAAGGGCTCGCGCAGCCTCGTCGTGAAGGGCGCCACCGGAAACAACCTGAAGAACGTCACCGCCTCGATCCCGCTCGGCACATTCACCTGCGTCACCGGCGTCTCCGGCGGCGGCAAGTCGACGCTGATCATCGAGACGCTCTACAAGGCGCTCGCCAGAAAGCTCAATGGCGCCTCGGAATCGCCCGCGCCTTACGAGAGCCTCGAAGGCCTTCAGCATCTCGACAAGGTCATCGACATCGACC
>VYLE01000137.1_pt1 | contig 67581 bp, 46 predicted proteins | sample 5114391 | NCBI WGS metagenome assembly VYLE01 (sample SAMN12291771, study PRJNA351875) | freshwater metagenome | isolation source: freshwater lake | place: USA: Michigan, Kent Lake | collected 2013-08-15 | reverse complement strand
CCGCTGACCCGAACTGGGGCGCCCTTGGCTTCAACCAGGGTGGCATCCCGAACGGTGCTGGCTGGTTCAACTCGAACCCGCCGAACCTCCAGGGCAAGGTCGGTGCGGACCTCCGTACCCTCATCGCTCAGTTCGTCTACACCGGCTCCGACACGCAGATCTTCAGCTCGCCGCTGACCGTCTCGTTCAACCAGGGCCTCGGCACCCCGACCCAGTTCTCGCAGGGCGCGAACTTCTCGATCGGCGTCCCGGCTCCGGGCGCGGTCGCTCTGCTCGGCCTCGCCGGCCTCGCTGGCCGTCGTCGTCGCGCCTAATTGACCGGTCGGGACTCATCACCCGACGACTGCTTCCCATCTGTTCTGCACCGACACCGGCACCCACGAGGGTGCCGGTGTTCTTTGGTGTGTCGCGCCTCGCCGATGAGGAAGGAACCCACCGCGGTTCTTGCCCGACTCTGCGTGAAAAGAGCGAAGAAAAGGCGACCCGACGACGCCGCGGGTGTATCTTCCAGCGGGGGTTGTTCGTCGGAATTGCACCGGTGTTGAGCGGGTGGGAGCGTTGTCCCCACCGCTCGTCAGATCGTTTCGAAGGAGATTCAGCGTGAAAATCGGAATGACCTTGGGTGGACTGCTGCTTGGTGGTACCGCCGCGTTCGTCGGGTACACGCTCAGCCAGCCGGTCGTCGCAGGCGACGACGGTTCGGGCGGCGTGGCGTCGGCTGGTCCCGATGTCATCGTGGGCGCGATCCCCGATGTCGGCAAGTACGGAACTTTGAACGGGATTTCGGCCTATTCGTTCGGCTCAACGAGCTGCAACATCGGCGATACCCAGCTTGAATGGATCGCTGGCAACAACCAGCACCCGGTCATTCCGCAGAACATGTACCGCGTTCGCGGCGGCCGCATCGAGCAGATCGGCATGTCGTGGGTCAAGCATGGCTTCTGCGCTCTTCAGCAGACCCTCTGCGGCGCTTGCCAGCCCGCAGGCGCTGGCTGCCCGAGCCTCTTGGGCATCGGCTGCTCCGACCCCTATAGCGCTGGCCTGAATGGCGATCAGGGCGGCCTTGGGCCGCGCTCGCTGGTCAACGCCGCGAGTGGCTTCTTCCCCTACCCCTACACCGCTCCTCCGGGAAGCGGCATCCTCAACCGCCGCCTCCAGGTCAAGATCGACGATCTGAACCCCGCCCTCAACGGCGGTGCGATCTACTACGCCGAAGCGCAGTACATCCACCCCGATGACGCCGCCGCCGGCAACGACAACAACAACGCCTCCTACCGCCGCTTCAATGTCGGATCGCTGACCGGCGGCGCGTACAACCTGAGCCTCACCGGCGCTACGACCCAGCAGAAGCCCGCGATCTACGCGTGGAAGGACAACGATCCTGCCGTCACCGTGACGCCCTTCGATGTTCCCAACGACGGTCGCTTCCACATCGCCTACAAGGCGAAGGACAACGGCAACGGGACCTGGCGCTATGAGTTCGCAATCCACAACCTGAGCTCGGATCGCTCGGGCTACAGCTTCTCTGTGCCGGTTCCGGATGGCGTCACCATCACGAACATCGGCTTCAAGGATGTGAATCACCACAGCGGTGAGCCCTACACCAACACCGACTGGACCGCGGCGATCGCCGACGGTCTGCTGACTTGGAAGGCTGACGCAACCTTCGCCCAGAACGCGAACGCGAACGCCCTCCGCTGGTCGACCATGTACAACTTCTGGTTCGACGCGAGCACCGGCCCGGAAGCCGTTCTGGCTGACTTCGGCCTCTTCAAGCCGGGTGGAGCGGGCGATCCGGCGAGCGTCTCGGTCACCATCCAGGGCCCGAGCCCGGCCCCCTGCCTCGGCGACTACAGCAACGACGGTGTCGTCGACGGCACCGACCTCGCGTACCTGCTCGGTTCGTGGGGTACCGCTGGCGCGGATGTCGATGGCAACGGCACGACCGATGGTGCCGACATGGCCATCCTGCTCGGCGCATGGGGCGGCTGCCCCTAAGTTGACGCGAGCATTCGGCTGACTCTCCCACGGGCCCGACTTCGGTCGGGCCCGTGTTTTTTTCTTCATGCTTGCCTCGCTCGACGCGCGGGTCGCTCGGAGCAACCCGCAAGACGCGCAAAGCCGGAAGAGTTGTGTCCGGTCGGCGAACGCCGAATGGCTTTCGGTCGGGAGAGGGTTATAGTCGTTCGTCCCGCCTTGATCGGCGCGCTGCCCACATAAGCGCGCTCGCGTCCGCGAATACATGTGTGGTGTATCGGTTGAGAGGACTCGCTGGGCAAGCCGGCGTTGTGATGGCGTTGCCCGCAGGAACAAGACATGCCAACTCGTACGGTTCTCGGAAGTCTCGCGATGTCGTCGCGCACTCGATCGCTCGCCCTGCTCGCGGGCGCGGCCAGCAGCCTGCTGATGCTGGGCGCGACGGGAGCCCCCCCCTCGACACCCGGAGGCTCGCCGCGCGGCGGCGATCGACAGAAGACCGACCTCCAGATCAAGGAGCTGAACCGGTTCACCTCGGTGGACCTGAACCTCCCGACGGGCATTCCCGAGCGGTTCGAGGTCACGCTTCCCATCGACGGCGCGAATCGCACGCTCGTTGCCATTCATCGTTCGCTTCGCAGCGAGTCCTTCCAGGTCTTCGCCGCCGACGAGCGCGGGCTCACCCCGGTGAACATGCCGCCGGCTCGGACCTATCGCGGCACCGTTGCCGGACTTGAGGGCTCGGGCACCGCCCTGAGCCTGATCGACGGCAAGCTCATCGGCCTCGTCGACCTTGGCGATGGCCAGCTCTGGTATGTCCAGCCGGCCTCTGATTTCGCCGAGGGCCAACCCGCCTCGCGGCATGTCATCTACGCGGCGAAGGATGTGAACATCCCGGCGGCCGTGTGCGGCAACGACTTCTTCGACCTCGCCAAGCCCGATTGGATGGAGGCCGGCGAGTTCGGCGGCGGCGGCGGAGTCGCCGGAGCGCAGCCGAACATCGCGGAGATCGGCTTCGACGCCGACTTCGAGTTCTTCCAGAAGAACGGCTCGAACCTCAACAGCACGGTCAACGACATCGAGAGCGTGATGAACGGCGTCGAGTTCATCTATGACCGCGATGTGAACATCACCTACGAGTTCACGACCTTCGTGGTCCGCACGACCTCGGCCGATCCCTACACGACCGCCGACATCGGCGACCTCCTCTGCGAGTTCCGCACGACCTGGAACACACTGCCGGAGAGCGGCATCCAGCGCGATGTCGCCCAGCTCTACACCGGCAAGACGATCCTCGGCTCGACGATCGGTCTCGCGTGGCTCGGCGTCGTCTGCAACCAGACCGGCAACGACTGCGGCGCGTCGGGCAACCTGGCCTACTCCGTCGTCGAGAGCCGCTACACGACGACCATGGCCTTCCGCCAGTCGCTCTCGGCCCACGAGCTCGGCCACAACTGGGGCGCGGTGCACTGCGACGGCGACGGCGACTGCCACATCATGTGCTCGAGCAACGGCGGATGCGACGGCATCGCCGGAGCGAACTTCAAGTTCGGCGTCGGCGAGGTCGCCGACATCATCGCCTTCAAGAACAGCGTGGCCTGCGATCAGGTCGGTCCGCTTCCGCTCGAAGCGCCCTTCCTCGACGAGTTCCCCAACACGACGATCGACTCGACGAAGTGGACCTTCGTCAACGGCGCCGCGACGAGCACCGCCGCCACCAACGAGCCGACCGCAACGCGTTCGCTCAACCTCGACAGCACCGGCTCGAACGAGTTCGACGACGACGAGGTCCGCTCGAATGTCATCCAGCTCGGCGGCCTCTCCAACATGCAGGTGAGGTACTGGACGCAGCACAAGGGCGTCGAGAACGGCGAGACGCTCACGGTCCTCTACTGGAGCGCCACCGGCGACTGGATCGTCCTCAACACCATCACGAGCGATGGCGTCGACGAGGCCAACTTCACCCAGCACACGCATGCCATCCCGGCGAACGGCCTGCACGACGGCTTCCGCCTGCGGTTCGTGGCGAATGGTGACGACACCGGCGACGACTGGTACATCGACGATGTCTCGGTCTCTACCGCCGTCGTCACGCCGCCGGCCAACGACGAGTGCACGAACGCCGCGGTGCTCGCGACCGGGTCGACGAACTTCGACACGACCAACGCGACGAACAGCCCGAACGCCCTGCCGAGCAACTGCAACGAGGGCGGCGGCACCACGATCGTGAAGGATGTCTGGTACCTCTTCATCGCTCCCTGCACCGGCAATGTGACGATCTCGGCGTGCAACGCCGCGACCTTCGACTCGAAGATCGCCGTCTACGCGAGCACCTGCCCGACCGCGGGCTCGGCTGTCATCGCCTGTAGCGACAACTCCTCGGGCTGCGGCACGACGAGCGCGGTGACCTTCTCGGCCGCCCAGAACGCGGTCTTCTATGTCCGCGTCGGCGGCGCGACCGCCGGAGGAACCGGCACGCTCTCGGTGACCTGCACGCCCGTCGTCGTCCCCCCGTCGAATGACGAGTGCACGAACGCCCTGATCCTGCCGGTCGGAGCCACCAACTTCGACACGACCAACGCCACGAACAGCCCGAACGCCCTGCCGAGCAACTGCAACGAGGGCGGCGGCACCACGATCGTGAAGGATGTCTGGTACCTCTTCCTCGCTCCCTGCACCGGGAATGTGACGGTCTCGACCTGCGGCGGCGCCGGCTTCGACACGAAGCTTGCGGCGTACGCGAGCGCGTGCCCCACGGCCGGATCCGCCGTCGTCGCATGCAGCGACAACGCCGCGGGATGCGGCACGACGAGCTCGATGACCTTCGCGGCCACGCAGAACGCCGTCTACTACATCCGCGTCGGCGGCGCCAGCGCGGGCGGAACCGGCACGCTCAATGTGAGCTGCACGCCGATCGTCGTCCCGCCGGCCAACGACGAGTGCGTCAATGCGACGCTGCTCGGCGAAGGCACCGTCGCCTTCAACTCGACGAACGCCACGAACAGCCCGGGCTCGCTGCCCGCCGGTTGCGACGAGGGCAGCGGCGTGACCGTCGCGAAGGACATCTGGTACCTCGTCGTCGCGCCCTGCACCGGCACGCTGACGCTCTCGACCTGCAACGCAGCGTCCTTCGACACCCGACTGGCCGTCTACGCCGGTTCCTGCCCGATCGGCAGCGCTCCGGTCGTTGCCTGCGACGACAACAGCGCCGGCTGCTCGAACGGCAGCTCGACGGTGAGCTTCAGCGCGACGCAGGGTTCGGTCTTCTATGTCCGACTCGGCGGAGCGACCACCGGCGGCACCGGCAACCTCACCCTCACCTGCGTTGCCCCGCCGCCGCCCTGCGTCGGCGACCTCAACGGTGACGATGTCGTCGACGGCTCTGACCTTGCCGTGCTGCTCGGCTCGTGGGGCAGCGCCGGCGGCGACCTCGACGGCAACGGCACGACTGACGGAGCTGACCTCGCAGCGCTCCTCGGCGCGTGGGGCGGCTGCCCGTAAGGCATCGGCCGGCTGAACGCCGCTTCAACCTTCGTGAAAGGCAAGGGGCTGACCTGTTCGGGTCAGCCCCTTTTCCATTGGTCGCGGGAGTCGCGTGGCGTCACGCGGCGCGGCGTTCAGCTCTTCGGGCCGCTTCGTCGGCTCGGGAAGAGCGGCGGGAACATCGTCACCGTCGGCGAGGCGAGCCGGAGGAGGTCCTCGGCGTAGTTGTCGCGCGTCCGCCGCTCGGTGATCGGGCCGTTCGCGTCGCCCCGCAGGAACTGTCGGACGATGCGCTCGCGCTCCGGCAGTTCGGTCGCCTCGTCGTCGGTGAGCCGGCGCAGCCCGTCGAACTCGTCGCGCGAACCGACCATCAGCACGCGTCCCTTGTCGAGCATCATCATGCGATCGGCGATCGCGAAGGCTGAGTCCATCTCGTGGGTGACGACGACGCTGGTCACGCCGAGCTGTCGCGTGAGGGCGACGATGAGCTGGTCGATCTCGGCGCTCGTCACCGGATCAAGCCCGGCGGAGGGCTCGTCGTAGAAGAGAATCTCGGGATCGAGGGCGAGGGCTCGGGCGAGGCCGGCCCGCTTCTTCATGCCGCCCGAAATCTGGGCGGGAAGTTTCTCGGCGTGCTCGCGGAGGCCGACGAGCTCGAGCTTGATCTTCACCTGGATGTCGATGATCGCCTCATCGAGCGTGGTGTGCTCGCGCAGCGGCAGGGCGACATTGTCGGCGATCGACATCGAGTTGAAGAGGGCGCCCGACTGGAACAGGATGCCCACGCGACGGCGCAGGTCGTTGAGTCCATGCTCGTCGAGGTCGCGAAGCTCCTGGCCGAAGATCCGAACGGTGCCGGCGGTCGGCTGGGTCGATCCGATGAGGTGCTTCAGCAGCGTGCTCTTGCCGCAGCCCGAGCCGCCCATGACGACCATCGTCTCGCCGCGTCGGATGTCGAGGTTGATGCCGTCGAGAACGGTCTGCGAACCGAAGCGCTTGACGAGGTTCTCGATCGAGATGATGACCTCGCCCGCCTTGGGATCGCGGGACATCGGGCTCGATGAGGGGTCGGGCATGGGCTCATCGTACTGCCCATCCGAGTCGCCTCGCCATCGCGATACACTCAACCCATGCGCGATCTGCACGGACGCAGGGTGACGGTGATGGGGCTCGGTCAGTTCGGGGGCGGGCTTGGCGTGAGTCGATGGCTCGCGGAGCGCGGCGCCCGGGTGCTCGTCACCGACCGCGACGCGCCCGAACGCCTCGCCGGGCCGCTGACCCACCTGACCGATCTCATCGAGCGTGGCAGCGTCACCCTTCGGCTCGGCGGCCACGAGCACGAGGACTTTCAGCGAACCGACCTCGTCGTCGCGAACCCCGCCGTCCCGAAGCCGTGGGCCAATCCCTATCTCGCGACGGCCCGCGCGGCCGGCGTTCCCGTGACGACGGAGATGCGGCTGCTCGTCGAACTCCTCAACGCTCGCGGCACCCGGGTCACGATCGGCATCACCGGCAGCGCGGGCAAGAGCACGACGAGTTCACTCGTCCATCACCTGCTCCGCACACTCGCCCCGGGAACGCTCCTCGGCGGCAACATCGGCGGTTCGCTCCTCACCGCCGCGGAAGGAGCCGGGCCGAACGACCCGGTCGTCCTCGAACTCTCGAGCGCGATGCTCCATTGGTTCTCCGAAGCGTGGGGCACGCCGTGGGGACCGGACATCGGCGTACTCACGAATCTCCTGACGAATCATCTCGACTGGCACGGCGACTTCACCCACTACAGCCATTCGAAGCGTCAGATCCGCAATGCCGCCGATGGGCGCGGCGGCCTCTTCATCACCCGCTTCCACCGCGAACAGCCCGAGGCCGCGGCTGACGCGGCACGGATCGCCGGCGACTGGTGGTCACGGGCGCCGGTCGACACGGGCGAGGACTTCGAGGGGCTTCTTCCGATCGATCCGCGAGCCATTCCGATCGAGTTGCCCGGCGAGCACAACCGCCGGAACGCGCTTCTCGCCATCATCGTTGCGGCACGAGCAGCGGAACGGCTCGGCCTACGGGTCGACTGGCATGCCCTCCAGCATGCGGTCGCCTCGTTCGGCGGACTCGCCCATCGGCTGCAACGCGTCGGCTCGTGGCAGGGCCGCAGCGTCTACAACGACTCCAAGTCGACGACGCCCGAGGCGACGCTGCTGGCGCTGGCGTCATTCCCCGATCCGACGCGCGTCCACCTCATCGCCGGCGGATACGACAAGGGAAGCGATCTCAACCCGATTCGCGATCTCGGCGGCCGCATCGCGCATCTCTACGCGATCGGCGTCACCGGCCCGAAGCTGGTCGGCGCGAACGCGTCGCTCTGCGGCACCCTCGAGGTCGCGGTCCGCGCGGCGATCGACCGGATGCGCGACGGCGACATCCTGCTCCTCTCGCCGGCGTGTGCGAGCTGGGACCAGTTCATGCATTACGAGGAGCGCGGCGATCGCTTCGTCGCCCTCGTGCGGGCGGCGATGACCACCTGAATGTCCGACTCGACCGCTGCGGCGCAGCCGTCGCGTCAGCGATAGAGGTTGCTCGAGTTCGAGCGCGGCGCAGGGCCGCCGGCCTCGGTTTCCCAGGCTGGCTTGGTGGACGCCTCGTCAGCCCGCATCAGGGCTTCGGGCGACTGCGGCGCGTACTCGGGAGCGGATCGCAGCGTGTATTCGATGCGCCGGGCGTCGCGAGCGGGAACGCTCAGCGAGTTCGAGAGCGAGCCGAAGATCGTGCCCTTGTCCCACATCGCCCAAGACATCTTTGCCGGACGAAGCACGGCGTCGTCGCCGCCGGTCTCCTCGAAGTGGAATGAGATCTGCTGGCCGACCGGGACTTCCATCGTGAAGACCGGCTCCTCGGTGCGGATGTCGATCACCTTGATCGTCACCGGCCGCATGACCGTCGACTCGTAGCTGAAGGTGCCCATCGTCGTCGAGAGCAGGGTTGTCTCGGTCGTGTAGCAGCCCGGGAGCGTCAGCGTCGAGACGAGACCACAGGCGAAGAGAGCGGCGAGACGGGCTGCGGCATTCGTGCGACGGAGCATGGAGAGACACCTCGGAGGGAAGAGCGTCGGCGGAGAGGGCTCCCGACGGCCCCTCGGTTATCGGCGAGGAAGCTGTCACACCTGAAACGATGTTGCGAAGGAGACCGCAACTCCGGTCACGATTCGCACGGGCCAGCCCTCCCCCGACGCGATCGGCGGGCCTCCCGTACAGTGGGTCAGACGCCCGGCCCCGCCCGGCCCCACCCAATCCGGGCCGGTCCCCGCCGCCCCGCAGCGATGTCCACTCCAAGCCTCGACACCCTCCGCATCGGCCACGGCTACGACCTCCATCGCCTCGAGGCCCCCCCACCGGCCGGTCGCGGACGCCCCTTCATCTTGGGCGGCGTTCGCTTCGACCACCCGGTCGGTCCGGTCGGGCATTCCGACGGCGACGCCGTCTATCACGCCGTGACCGACGCGATTCTGGGGGCACTCGGGCTTCCCGACATCGGCCAGATCTTTCCAGATGACGATCCCCGCTGGGATGGCGAGGACTCTCGGGTCTTTCTCCTCGAGGCCGCCAAGCGGATGCGCGAGGCGGGCTGGGCGCTCGTCAACGCCGATGTCACGGTGATCTGCGAGCGTCCGAAGCTCTCTCCGGTGAAGGCGACGATGATCGCCAACATCGCCGGGCTGCTTGGGACCGAGCCGCGCCGGGTGAACCTGAAGGGCAAGACCCACGAGAAGGTCGACGCGGTCGGCGAGGGTCGGGCCGTCGAGGTCCATGTCGTCGTGCTCCTCGCCGCGTCCGGCGAGCGGATCGGGGCGGGCGTTCAGTAGGCTACGGGGCCGGTCGCAGCGTCGATCGGACCTCTTCACACGGAGAAGCAAGGCATGCGAGCGGTCGTGACCGGTCAGATCGGCGTTGACAAGAAGCCCTACCTGAAGGCGGTGGCCGATCTCGGCGGCGCGCGGGGGACCAAGATTGACCTCTTCCACCTCGGCGACCTCATGTATCGCGAGGCGCCGGATGTCCGCCCCGGTCGCATCCTCGATCTGCCGCTCTCGCGCCTGACGACGCTGCGCCGAGCCGCGTTCAAGGATGTCATCGCCGGTTCGCTTCCGGCGAAGGATCACCGGAATGTCATCGTGAACACCCACGCGACCTTCCGCTGGCGGCACGGGCTCTTCCCGGCGTTCGACTTCGATCTCATGCGAAAGCTCGAGCCGGACATGTTCATCTGCATCGTCGACAATGTTGAGGTCGTCCACCATCGGCTCCATCAGGAGCATGACATCGATGCGACGCTGAAGGACTGCATGGTCTGGCGCGAGGAGGAGATTCTCGCGACCGAGATGCTCGCCGACGCGCTCGGCTGCCGCAACAGCTTCTATATCCTCAGTCGCGGGCGGCAGGCTGACACGGTCGAGACCGCGCTGCGACTCATGACGCGGCCGGACATGAAGAAGGTCTATCCATCCTTCCCGATGAGCCATGTCGTCGACATGCCCGATGTCCTCGCCGAGATCGATGATTTCCGCGCTCAGCTCGCCAAGCATTTCATTGCCTTCGATCCGGGCGATGTCGACGAGAAGCTGCTGCTGGAGCGGGCCCTCGCGGCGGCTCGCAAGGGCGAGGATCGCATCGAGGTCGCCCCGCACAGCTTCGGCGGCCGCAGCGATGCACCGACCCTCCGCGTCTCCGTCCGCGAGGTGCTCGACATCGCCGGCGACATCGACGGCCAGATCTACATGCGGGATTTCAAGCTCGTCGACCAGTCGGACATGATCGTCTCGCTCATTCCCGAACTGCCCGGCGGCGTTCCGGGACTCTCGAGCGGCGTCGAGCGCGAGCTGCACCACGCCTTCGAACACACGAAAGAGGTCTATGTCGTGTGGAAGCCGAAGAAGAGTCCGAGTCCTTTCATTACCGAAACCGCGACGAAAATATTCCGCTCGGTGCCCGAGGCACTTTCCTATTTTGAAGGTCGCGGCTGGTTCCCGCAGGCCGATCTCTTCGGCAACCAGTGACCGATGCCGCGATACCGACTGCTGGTCAGCTATGACGGAACGGAGTTCCACGGCTGGCAGCGGCAGGAGCCGCCCGGGAAGGAGCCCCTTCGCACGGTGCAGGGCGTCCTCGAAGAGGCGGTGCGCGCCGCGTTTCGCCTGCCGACGCGGGTGGTCGGGGCGAGTCGCACCGACGCTGGAGTCCACGCGGTCGGCCAGGTGATGGCCTTCACGGCGGCGGTGCGCGTGCCGCCGGAGCGGATGGCGTGGGCAATCAACGCCCGCTTGCCGCAGGATGTCCAGACCCGCGAGGCCCGCATCGTCGTCGATGACTTCGATCCGATCACCGATGCGGTGAGCAAGAGTTACCGTTACTCGATCCTCGTGCCCTCGAACGCGGAGCGACTCCCGGCGCTCTTTGACCTTCGCCACGCGTGGTGGCATGTGCAGCCGCTCTCGCTGCAGGCGATGAACGCGGCCGCGGCGAGAATCGTCGGCGAGCATGATTTCGCGGCCTTCGCCCATGCATCGCACGGCCGCGAGTCGACCGTCCGGCGGGTGACGCAGTGCGTGGTCACGAGTCCGGCGCCAGGGCGGATCGCGATTGATGTCGCCGGCAACGGATTTCTCTACAACATGGTTCGGATCATCGCGGGCACGCTCGTCGAGGTCGGACGCGGCCGACGGACCCCTGACGATGTCGCCCGCGCGGTCGGTGAGCAGGACAAGCGCCTCACCGGCCAGACGCTTCCGCCGCAGGGACTGTGCCTGCAATGGATCCACTACGGCGGTCGCGACGAGCCGGTGCCGTGAGCCGAGCGTGAGGGACGCCCTTCCGGAAGCGGGCTCGGGGCTGATAGGCTGGGCGAACCATGAGGATGCGCGGACGCTTTGCGACGATCGCCATCGGAATCGCGATCGGCTGCCTCGCTCGGCCGCTCGCCGCCCAGACGCTTCAGCTCGATCCGGTGACGCCGCTGCCGGCGCTGCGCGGCGAGAGCGCGACGATCACCCTGAGCAAGGCGCTCCAGGAGGAGATCCATCGGCTCGGTGAGCTGCGCGTCGCCGATGCGCCCGAGGCAGAGGGCGCCGCTGGCGAGACGCTCGACTCGATCGTGCGAAAGGCCCGCGTCGAGTTCCGCCGATTGTCCTACGAGCTGCTCGTGCGATCCGCGGCCGGATCATCGGAAGCGAACGCTGCGGCGGACTCGCTCGCGCTCCACGGCTTTCGACTCGCCGATGCCCGCCGACGCATCGATGTTCGACTCGAACGGCTGCTCGAAGGGAGCGTGCCGCGAGCGGATGGGACGCTCCGAACGCTCGGGGTGCGGGAGAAGGACCGCGTCGGTCGGCTGCTACGGCGCTTCGTCGAGGTTGCCCCGAATGCGTTCGGCAGCGCGACGATGCAATCCCTTGCCCAGGCGGATGCCGCGATCGCCGTCGCGATCGCTCCGCTCGTCGACGCGTTGGCGTTGCTTGAGGAGCTTCCGACCGGCGACGAGCTCGGTCATGGATGGCCGACCCCAGATGATGTCGGCGGCACGACGCTGGTGGAACAGGCGCGGGAGTCGACGGACCCCTGTTCGGAGGCGACGCTCGATGCCGTCGGTCCGGCGACGCGGCGCGTGGTCGCGGCGTGGTGCATCGCCGGCACCAGAACCGAGGCAACTGGAACCGATGCAACTGGGACCGAGGCGACTGGCACCGATGCAACTGGCACCGATGCAACCGCGACGGAGCGGGCGGAGGTCGCCGTCGAGTTCTCGCGCGTCGCCACGCTGGCGACATGGCTTGATGAGCACCAGCGGGCCGCGCTCGACCAGCGCGGCGCTGCGGCGTTCGATGGCGGGATCTCGCTTGCCCTCGTGCGGGCCCAGACGGAGCTCATCGATTTCCGCAACCGACTCGAGGCCGTCCTCGGACGCGACCGCGATGGCGTCGCGACGCTCGACGAAGCGATCGCCGCCGCGCTCTTCCCCGACGCGACCGGCGGAAGCGACGGACGATCCTCGCTTCCCGTTGCCCTCGCCGAATCGCCGGCGGAACTCGCCCGGGTGATCCTCCGCATCGCCGAATCGGTCGATGTCGCGGTGCGAGCACGGGCGAGCGAACGACGCACGCCGCCGAAGGACTTTCGAACCATGCTCCGCGACGCCGAGCGGCGCTATGCCCGCGTCGAGGAGGCGACCTGGGCGAAGCTGCCGGCGATGCTCGCCGACGAGGACGCGATCACGAATCCGGCTCAGATCGGCATGGTGCGCGATCAGCGCGAGGCTTTCGGCGATCTCGATCGGATCGCCGGCGTGCAGCGCGTGATCGACGCGATCGGTGGAGTCCGGCCGCAGGCGACGCGCGGGGTGACGGCCCGGCTTCGAACCGTTGCGCGTTGGCTTGGCGAACCGACCCGACGCGCGGATGCGCTGACTGTCTTCGAGACGCTCGATCTGCATCTGACCCTTTTCCTGCCCCTGCCCTACGAGCGCGAGCTGCGCGACGGCGGCGACGAGGCCCTTGCCTTCACCGCCGGGCGCGCCGGCGAGCTGGTCCAACAGATCGAGCTCGCCCGCTCGCGATGGGCTGACGAATGGGCGCAGGGCAACGGCACCGGCGCGGCTGCGGAGCGCATGTTCAGGCTCTATCGGCTCGCCCGAGCGATGGAGGAGCTCTCGCAGGGGCAGGGAGCGGAGAGTCGCGATGCCGCCGCGGCGCTCAGCCGCTGGGGTGCCTTTCACGCCACGAAGGCGGCGCTTGCGCCGGCCCTCGTCGATGTGCAGGCGATGGTGCAGTTGGCGACGACCGCTGCGCTCGGCGGCGACGAGGATCGACTGGAGCGGGAACTCGGTCGGATCGAGCGGGATGTGCCGCTCGCCCGACTGGTCGGGCGATTGCATCGCGAACTCGCCCCATGGCTCGCGACGCGCCCGGGCGAGGCGCTTGGACAGCTTGTCGCGATGCGCGAGGCGCCGGCGTCGAACGCATGGGGCCTGTCGCTGCGATCCCGATTGGCCGCGATTCTGCGAGCCGCGCGCGAACTCGACGCGGCTCGTCGCGAAGGGCGGAAGGAGGATGAGCAGGCCCTCGTCGCCCATCTCAGCGGGCTTGCTCGAGCGACGCTCGATGTGCTCGGTGCGGAGCGGTCGGCGCTTCCGACCCTTCCGCCCTTGCCGGGTGCGGACGGCGAGTAGCAGCATCGACGAGGACGGCGGCGTCGACCGGAGCGAGTAGGATTCGGCCACCATGCATGTGCTTGTCGTCGGCCCTCACCCGGATGATCAGGAACTGGCGATGGGGGGCACGATCGCCAGGCTCGTCGAGCTCGGCCATCGGGTCACGCTGCTCGACATGACGAGCGGCGAGCCGACCCCCTACGGATCGCCCGAGAAGCGCATCGTCGAGGCCGACGAGGCGGCGAGGATCCTCGGGGTGCGACGGATTCGCCTTGGGCTGCCCAATCGCCGCGTGGAACACACGATCGAGGCTCGTCATCTCGTCGCCGGAGTCATCCGGACGGAGGCGATTGATGTGCTCTTCGTGCCCTTCCCCGAGGATGCCCATCCGGACCATCGGGCGGTCACGCGCATCGCCGAAGATGCCCGCTTCGACGCGAAGCTGACGAAGATCGACCTTCCCGGCGAGCCTCGCTATCCGAAGTGGCTCTTCCACTACTACTGCACGCACCTTCGAATCGTGCCGCAGCCGAGCTTCCTCTTCGACACGACCGGCACCGCCGACCGCAAGCGAGCGGCGATCCTCGCCTATCGCAGCCAGTTCATCGACAATCCGAAGAACACCCAGGTACCGGAGTGGATCGCCGCCGCCGATCGCTACTTCGGCAGCCGCATCGGGAGCGAGACCGCCGAGCCCTTCTCGTCGCCCGAACCGATCGGGCTCTCCGATCTCGCGTCGCTGGTGATGGAACGATCGAAGGTCCGATCGTCGCCCTGACGCCGAATGGCCGCAGCCCGTTGGGTGCATCACCTCACTCGCGCGTTCCTTCGGCGGGGGCTGCCGGAACCGCTCGCTGCATCTCGCGTGCAGCGCTCTCGATGAGGAGCCGAAGTACCTCGCGCGGTGGAGCGCCCGGATGCTCCCAACGCGGCAGCAGTCGGTCGTTCACCACGACAGCCGGAAGCGACTGGGGCATCGTGCGGGTCCAGAGGAGGGAGCTCTCGCGCTGAACGCGGTCGAGTGCCCGTCCGTCGCCGAACGCTGCGAGGACCGCGGTCCGCATCGCCGGCGGATCAGCCCTCTTGCCATCTGCATCGCTGGCGGTGTCGCCGCCTTGCTCATCTTCGAGGGCATCCAGGGTAGGGAGAAGCGACTCAAGCGAGATCGAGTCACCGTGCGCGACAAGCCAGTCGGCGACGCGAGCCCGGGCCTCAGGACCGGCCACGATGCCCGCCGCCGCGGCGATGAGCGCTCCAAGACACGACTCCGGGCGACCGGACCCAAGGCCCCGCAGTTCGTTGCAGCCGCTGCTCACGGGAAAATGGAAGTCCGTTCGCCGGAAGACCACGCCCTCGGCAGCGAGGGCGTCGAGCTCGCGGAGAAGCGTTGCCGTTGCGGGCGTCGTGTAGTCCAGCCAGAGGTCGACCTGCGGGATCGGTTGCCCCGCGAGGCGAGCGGCGGCCGTCGCGGACGACTCCGACTGAGGTCCTGCGAGGGCGCGTTCCTCGGCCGAGATCGCTCGCATCCGTGCGCCGGCCCGCCACTCATCGACGAGCCGCTCCGCAGCGGAAGGCGGAACGCCCATCGGTCCGGCCGCAGCGCTCACACGATCGACGAGGTCGCGAAGGCGGTCGCGCGAGCGGTACCACTTCCACTCCACACCATTCACGAAGACCATCGGCGTGAAGGTGACGCCGAGGGCAACGGCGTCCTCGATGTCCGCGGCGACGGCAGCGCGCACTTCGTCGGAGGTCATGCGCTCGAGAAGCGCCGCCCGATCGAGTCCGGTCGCCTCGAGCACCACATCGACCGGATCGCGCGGTTGCGACCCCGCGCTACCCCCGTTCGCAGACCCAGAAGCACGCCCATCGCCCTGCTCCGCCTGGAGCGCGAAGAGGGCCCGATGAGCCGCGGCGAACGCTGCCGAACCGCCGAGCGCGCCGGCGGCCTCTGCCAGCAGCGCTCGCCGACAGGCGTCAGGATGGAGCGATCGCGGCACGAGCCGATTGCAGTCGGAGCAGAGCGGAAAGTGGCGAGGCAGGACCGTGACATCCGCTCGGGCGAGGAGTTCGCCGATCTGTTCGTCGATGCGCCGACAGTCGGGACACTCGTAGTCGGAGAAGACCACGATCTCGATCCGTCCGCTCGCGGCGCCAAGGGCGTGGCGCCCGCCGAGGCGATCACGCTGAGGCTCCCCCTGGCCGCTTTCGCCCTCTTCGCGTCCTTCGAGTTCGGCGTCGGCATCGACCGGCGGCTCGCCCCGCTCGCCGGCGATGGCTCGCGCCATCGCCCGCTCGGCCTCGCGCGCAGCCCGCGTCAGCATCTCGGCGTGTCGGTACTCGAGGACCCCCAGGCCGACGGTCGTTGCGATCCCGACGGCAATCGCGCATGCCGCCCGCACGCTCAGCACATGGACGCGGCGCACCGCCTCGATGGGCGGCGTCCCCGTCGGCTTCTCGTCGACATGGCGCGCACCGCCGATCGACCCCCAACCGCGGCGACGATCGGAACGAGCAACCAGAAGCCAGAAGAGCACGCTCCCGACATGAGAGCCAAGACACCACGGGCAGAGCGCGCCGAGCCAGATCATCAGTCCGATGAAGACAGCCGATGCCATCGCACCGAGTCGTCCTGCCCAGCGCAACCCCGGACCGATCAGAACCCCAGCGACCTTCGGCCGCGCCGACGGATCGAGCAGCACAGCGCGCGGCGAGACCAAGACCCCGACGAGCAGGGCGGCGAACCACGCGGTCCCGACATGCGCCCACGACCAGCCGACCCAGGGAACACTGCCGAAGGTGGACTGCGTCAACGAGGCACACCCACTCGCCGCCGAGCATCCCGGCAGCGACCCGGGAAGGACGCCAACCCGCTGGAGAGAGAGTGCACCGCTCATCGCGAGCCCGAGGATCGCGCTGGCGGCGAGGGGAAGCCAACGAACGGGTCGATCGAACACGATTCCCCGTGCAACGGAGACCGCTTGGCGGGCTGGCTCCCCCGGGCTATCGGGGCTCGGATCGTCGGTCGATGCGCTCATCAATCGGACACTCCCTCAAGGAAACCCCGCCTCCGGTCGATCGAGATCGAGGCCTCGGATAACCGGACGCGACGGTACCCGTTCCGGTCGCGGCGACACACCTGACCCGGTGAACCCGATGGTCCAGGTGCGTCCTCGCGATAGGGTACGACGGGCAAATGGGAACGCCCCCCGCCGCCGCCCGCCATCTCTTAGCGACCTCCCAACAATCCCCCTGCAGCCCCCCCAGCAACCCGCGAGCAACTCCAAGTCTGCAAACCCCGCAATCTGGCTAGCAGGGCAACCCAGGGCCCCCGCGGCCCTTTCGCCCGCACCTTGCCTTCGCTTCGGAACACGCCGCTCGGATACCCTGTCGCGACTCGGGCGGATCCCCCGATAGAAACTGGGTTCGTACTCTCCGCGTAGACGGTCATCATTCAAACGGCACCTCTCTCGCGCGACGCGTGCCCACCACTCTCATGTCGACCAAGCTGCTCCTTCTCCTCCTCGGACTCGTGCTAGGCGCACACGCCGTCGCAGGGAGCGGCACCGCCACCCCGAACGCGGTACAGGACGGGAACCTCGCGCCGCTGGTCGATGAGACTGCCCGTCAGCCGATCGCACCAAGCGCTGCCTCGCCGGTCGCCGGGAGTCCCGAGGACGGCGCCACCGGTGACGGAGACGCCGCCGCGGCATCGTCCGCTGGTGGCCCTGGGGAAGCGAGCGCCGTCGACGCTCCAGTCGATGAGCCGAGCTCACTCAAGGCCATCGGCCCGTACTTGCAGTATGGCCCGTGGGCGATCCTGATCATCTTCATTCTGTCTGGTGTTGGCCTCCATCTCAGCGAGGACTTCATCCTGATTCCCGCGGGCTTCCTCATCGCCCACGGTGGTCAGCTTCCGCTCTGGGAGACGCTGCTCGCGGCCTATTTCGGTCTGGTCATCGGCGACCTCCTCTGGATCATGCTCTGTCGACGCTATGGCACGCGCATGGTGCAGAGCCGTTGGTTCAAACGCGTCGTGCATCCGCGCAGGCTGCTTGAGGTCAAGCATCAGATGGAGCTGCGTGGCATCACGGTCGTCGTGCTCGCCCGATTCGTGCCTGGCACGCGTACGCCGTCGATCACCATGGCGGGCATTCTCCATCTGAGTTGGTGGAAGCTCGTCCTCGTCGAGTTCTGCGCCTGCGCCGTGACCGTCCCGTTGCAGGTCGGTATCGGCTACCTCGCTGGCATGGGCATGGGTGAATCGAAGTCAACCGGTGAGCTCGTCATCAAGATCGTGGCCGCCACCGCAGCGGTCGCGCTGATCGGCGTGCTCTTCCACTGGTGGCTCCAACGGCGGAAGACCGTCGGACGGGCGCCGCGATCGAAGGCCGCTTGGCTGCGGACCTTCGGACGCCGACGACGCGACACGGAGTTGCCGACAACCGCCGGCTGACCGCAGCTCCTCGGACATCAGTCCGTGCCGACCGGACCGCCAGGCTCGGGACGGGGCAACCGCGCATCGCGATCCGAGGGCATCGGCGGCGGAGGCGGCCCTCCGTCGAGCGACGGCTCGAAGCGGTCGAAGTCGCCCTCCGAGAGAAGGTCGATCCACTCCTGCATGCCCTCGCCCCCGACGATGTCCGGGACCTCCTCGTTCAGGATCCGTTCCTCGAGGATCCCGTAGAGCTCGCGATCGGTGAGGTGGTTCGTGTGCGAAAGGTACGCGCCGAGGCGAGCGAGTCCCTCGATGATCACCCAGAGTTGGATCGTCACCTCGTCGTCGGAGAGTTCGACGAGCTTCGGCACATCGATGCCGAGCCCGGCGAGTTGGGCCCGGTTCGTCGTTCGCGGGGCGCGCTCGAAGTCGTAAACCATCGCCCAGAAGGTTCGACTGGCGAAGTGTCCCTGTCGGACAGCCTCCTCGACCAGTCGGTCGATCGCCTCGGCCCTGGTCCGCCTCCGGGCGGCAAGATACGCATCGGCCTGCGCCACGGCATCCGATGCCGGTTGAGCCGCCGCTCCCTCGGGAGGCGCAACCTCCGTCGCCCGAACGCTCGACAGCTCCTCCATCGCTCCCTCTACCGCTTCCTCCATCGCTTCCTCAGACGATGCGACATCCTCCGCTCCCGCACGGCGCGGCAGCGACCCCTCGACCAGACGATATGACGGCATGGTTCGTCTCCCTCGATGCAACAGCCCGCCGCGCGCCGCACGGTGCGCCGTGCGACTGGTCGACGAGTCAACGACGACTACCCTACCGCGCTTTTTTGCGACACCCGAAAGTTCGGGGTGTTTTTCCGTTGTCGACAGCCCCCCCCTGTCAATTGCGCATCACGGCGCGCCTCAGCGATCGTCGACGGCGCCGATTCCGTTCGCGGTGCGGACGGATCGCTCGATCTCCTTCGGCGCACGCGCATCGCCGCTCAGCTCGATCAGCACGCGCTCGCCGGGCAGAAGCGTCCACATGCCGTCCCGCGCTCGCGTGTTCGCGAAGCCTTCGCTCTCGGGCTGGATGCAGGCGTCGATGAGCATCGACTCCGCGACGAGCCAATCGCCGATCTCATCGCGATCGACGCGATAGCGCGGCTCGGGCAATCCGGCCGTCCGATCCTCGCGACGCCGCAGCACGGCCCGCAAGCGGCCCGTCGCGTAGGGGGCATCGCCGCGCGCGGTGCGATCCGATGACCGACCTGCGCGCATGTCGACATCGGCGACGAGAACATGCTCATCAGCCGTTCGGTCGAGGAAGTCCTTCGGAAGCGACGCGCGAAGCATCCAGCCGCGCCGGTCGTCGGCCGCGGCGTTGAGCGGGAGCGTCACTTCGCCCACGACCGATCCGTCGATGCGGAATGCTCGTACGCGAGCGTGGATCTCGCCGAGCGCATCATCGTCGGAATCGGACCGTTCATGCGGAGCGGTGCAGAGCACCACATCGCACGCGTCGGCTCCAGGCACGAGTGCGAGCGCCCGCGGCGCACACGCCCGCCGCACGGCGAAGAGCGCCGGCTTCGGCCGACCGGCCACATCGAGCACCGACCAGGAGTGACCGCGCCACGCGTCATTCCACTGCCAGAACAGGGCTCCCATGCAGCGCGGGGCGTTCGAGCGCATCCACTCGAACGCGATCGTGTAGGCGCGAGCCTGGAGGATCTGAAGCGCGAGAATCCACTCCTCGAGCGATCGTGGCGTGCGGAAGCGCTCGCGCACCGCAGGTTCCGTCTGGAATGCGTCGCCGCCCCACGCCCGCTGCCGCCGGGCGAGTTCCGGGTCGCCGATCTCGCCGAGACCCGCGCCAAGCCGCTCGCGCAGCGTGCCGATCGAAGGCGGGCTCTGCTGGCCGAACTCGCTGCAGAATCGCGGCAGGATCGATCGATAGCCCTCCACCTTGGCGTCCCATGTGTGCCGATCGCCGCAATCGGGATCGTTCGGATGGCGCTCCATCGAACCGCTGAAGGGACTGTCCGGCCAGTAGGGCCGCGTCGGATCAAGCTCGGCGACGATCGCAGGAAGCGTCTCGAGCCAATACCGCCGTCCCCACGACTGCCCCTCGGCGAGTCGCTCGCGCCATCCCCAACTCCACCACGCGAGGATGTTCTCGTTGCCGCCGCACCAAAGGACGACGCTCGGATGCGCTGCGAGCCGGCTCACCTGATGCCGCGCTTCCGCATCGACGAGCTCCGGGTAGGGGCGATCCTCCGGATAGGTCGCACACGCGAACATGAAATCCTGCCAGACGAGGATGCCCCGCTCGTCACAGCATTCGTAGAAATCCTCTGATTCGTAGAGCCCGCCTCCCCAGACCCGCAGCATGTTCAGCTCCGCGTCGGCGGCGGCGTCGATCCACCGCTCGATGCGCTCGCGCGGCTCGCTGCGCGGAAAGCTGCCCATCGGAATCCAGTTCGCGCCTCGGCACCAGATCGGCCGATCGTTCACGCGGATCGCGAAGGCCTCGCCATGCGCATCGGGCGTGCGATCAAGCTCGACGCTGCGCAGGCCGACCCGTCGTTCCCATCGGTCGAGCACCGCCGCACCCTCGACCAGCTCCACGATCACCGCATACCGATCTTGCGCGCCATGTCCGCGCGGCCACCATCGGCGGGGATCGTCGATCGCGAACGGAATCGCCTCGCTCGACGCACCGAGCGGGATTTCCCGCCGATCCCAGCGCCCGTCCGGATGCCCGATCGCGCAGCGGAGGAACAGGTCGCGCCCCTCTGCGGACGCCGTCCGCTCGCAGTCGACGCGCAGGTCGATCGCTGCCCGCGACGCGTCACAGCGCGTCACCAGCGGACGCACCGCCTCGATGCGCCCGCCGCTCCAGGCCTCGATCCGCGCCGGACCGAGCCCCGCGGTCGCGATGCGCGGTCCCCAGTCCCAGCCGAAGTTGCATGCGGATTTCCGCAGAAACGCGAAGGGCGTCCAGTCGCCGTTTACGGGCCGCGATCCGAGTCGGCGCTCGATCGCCTCGACCGCCGTCACCGGCCCGCGCACGCGCACATCGATCTCGTTGGCGCCGTCGCGAAGGAAGGCCCGGATCGACACGCGCAGCGGCACGAACTCGTTTGCGGAGAGGGCGACGCGCACGCCATTGATGCGTATCTCGGCGAGCGTATCGATCCAGTCGAACGCGAGATCGACGCGCTCAGCGCCGAGCGCGCGACGATCGACGCGAAACCACGCGCTGAAGCACCAATCCGTTCGCCCGATCCACGACTGGGCATCCTCGCCGCCCGGATCGTCCGGATGCGGCAGGCGCCCGGCTTCGATGAGCGCCTCATGGACCGTCCGTCCCCTGCCCATCGGAACGACGAGATCGCGCATCGGCGACGGCACATGCCGCCGGTCGCCGATCGCGCGCACCGTCCAACCCTCGATCGCTCGGATCTCCATCGATTCAGCTCTCCTGGCGCACGCTGCCGTCGTCGCGGGCGTCGGCCTCGTAGCGGCGCAGGTGAGCATACATCCGCACGAGATCGCGGAATCCGCCGATGGTGAACCACGCGACGATCACGCATCCGACCGCGAAGATGAGCCAGACATAGACATGCCAGAAGGCCGCCCACGACTCGTCGGCGATGCCCCATACGAGCGCATAGAGCGTGCCGCCGACGAAGATGATCGTCCACGCGAGCGGCCAGGCGACGGTCACCCAGGTGATCCAGGTGTCGATGCGCGAATACTCGCGGGTGAAGCCGAGGGCCCGCATCCAGCGCGACGGACCGGGACCCGACTCGTCGCGGAAGTCGCGCTCGCTCGGCGGCAACAGTTCGCGGTGCCGTCCGCGATACAGCATGCGGTCAAGATCGAAGGGCGCGTTCGGGCGCAGGATCGAGACGCCGGCGTAGAGGAGAATCGCGACCACGGCGGCGATGAACGCCAGGACCTGGCCGCTGACGCGCTTGCTCTCGTGGATCGCGAGCACGAAGCCATGGACGCCGTCGAGTCCGATCGAGGCGAGCCACGCGAAGGATCCGACGCTTTCCTTCACGAGAATGCCGAGGAGCGACAGCGTCATCGCGGTGAGCATCGCCACCCACGCCGCGGCCGTCGTGCCGCGCCTCGTGTAGAGCCCGCCGATGATGACGATGCCGGCGCCGCCGACGAAGACGCTTGCGGTGATCGCTCCCCACATCGCGATGTATTGGTTCGTCGTGAAGGAAATGCCGAACCAGAACGCGAACGCGGCGACCGAGAGGATCGCGACCTTCAGGATTCCGAGGTGGGCCGTCGCGGAGAGCGGCGCGTCGGTGAAGACGCCGCGGATCGGCAGCACGACATCCTGGACGAGAATGGTCCCCCAGGAGTGGAGGTAGGTGTCGTCGGTCGACAGATAGGCCCCGTACATCGCGGCGACGACGAGACCGAGAAGCCCGGCGGGAAGCACCGCGCCGAGGGCGAGCGGCACGCGGGACTCCGCACGGATGGCGTCCGTCGCCCCGGCGTCGATGATGCCGTGGAGCGGCGCGGCGACCGAGGCGAAGTCAGGGTGCGTCAGGATGGTCTTGACGCCGATCGGCACGACGATCGCCACGAGCATGAGCACGCGCCAGCGCCAACCGGAGAGGAGCTGGGCCATCTTCGCCTCATGCGGCGTCAGTGCGGCGGCGTTGTAGCCCTGATCGCCCTGCCAGGCGCGCATGGTGTAGAACAGGACGAACGCGCTGATCAGCCAGTAGATCGCGTTGAACTGCTGCTCGCCCGCGATGTCGAGGGGATTCACCATCGACCGCCCCTCCGGCGCCGACAGCATCGTCTCGGCCATGCGGTCCCAGCCGACGAACCAGAGCATCCACGCAATCACGATCAGGAAGACGATGTTGCAGAAAATGCCCTGCAGGAAGTCCGTCACCATCACCGCGATCTGCCCGCCGAGGAAGACGAAGAGGAGCGCGCTCGAAAGCAGCAGCAGCATGAGCGCCGGCATCGTCGGGACGGTCATGCCCGCCACGCCGAAGGACTCGGGAAAGCCGCACATCCACATGAAGAAGCGGGCAGAGACCGCGGGAAAGATCGCGTAGTTGAGGACGCCCGCGACGAAGGCGACCATGCCGCAGAAGACCCGCAGCCGGCGGCTATATCGAATCTCGATGAACTGGGCGAGCGTGAGGGCTCTCGTCTCGCGGAAGCGGTAGATCACCCAGCCGGTCAGGGCGATCACGATCATGAGCGGATTCTCGACGAGTCCCCACCAGACGCTCGTGAAGCCCGAGTCGTAGTACTGCTGGAAGTACCAGACGAGCGTGATGATCCCGACCTGCGCCATGTTGTAGGCGACGCAGACGAGATAGCGGCCCGCACAGCGATTGGCGGCGAGAAAGCCGGAGACGCTTCGCGAATGGCGGCGCGTGCCGATCGCGAAGATGAGGAGCGTCACGAAGAGGGCGAGCGGGATCGCCCAGTCGAGGAGCGTCATCCGTCCCACGGGCACGGCGTTCACGGCGGACTGCGCAAGCTGGGTGAGCGGTGTGAGCGTCATGCGTCGCGTCTCCCGTCCGTCACGCGAAGCGTGACGATCCGGAAGGGCTCGAGCGTCAGGGTCGTCAGTCCATTCCTCCGGTCGTGCCGCACCTCCGGCGCGTGTGTCGCGTCGACGCCCCGCGCTCGGCCGCCGAACGGACGCTCGAGGAGGTCAACCGCTTGCACGGCACCGACCGGCGACGGCCAGCGGATGCGCACCTCGCCGCGTCCTCCGCGGCATTCGACGATTCGCACGATGCGGTCCTTTCCGTCCTCGGAGGGCTTCCACGCGGCGACCTGCACGCCGACAGGAAGATCATGGTCGATTCGGAACGGAGCGACGCTTCCGCGCAGGGTTCCGCGCTGGCCGCGGGCGACGCGAATGGCCTGAAGCGGCTCGCGGAAGCTCTCCGCCTCGGCGTCGACGCCGGCCTCGCGCCAGTCGCCGTCGTGCGGCATGAGCGCGTAGGCAAAGGCATGCTCGCCGCGATCGGCGTTCGGATCCGGGAAGTTCGGACTGCGCAGGAGCGAAAGCCCGAGCGTCGCGTCGATGCAGGAGCGCCCGTACTTGCCGTCGTCAAGCACGGCGAGACCGAAGCCCGGCTCCGAGAGATCCATCCACGCGTGGCCGGGGACCTCGAAGCGGGCCTCGTCCCAAGAGGTGTTTCGATGCGTCGGGCGCTCGAGCGCACCAAACTGCGTGCCGAAGGTCGCGTGGCGACTGCGCACCGCTGCGGGGAAGAGAGCGCGAAGCATGGTGCGCTCCTCCTGCCAATCCACCTCGGTGCGAATCTCCAGTCGGCGCGAGCCCGCGTCGAGGCGATAGGTCTGGAAGATCTCGCTGCGCCGACCGATCGGGCGGCGAACGCGCACCTCGGCGCGGAGGCTGTGCGCGGTGACGATCTCGACCGTGGCCGGCGTCGTCACCCGCGCCCCGCGCTCGGCGTAGTCGCGATCCACATCCCACGCCTCCCAACGGCGCGGACGATCCTCGTAGAGCCAGAGCTGATTGAGGGCCTGCCGGCCGCCGTTGCCGTCGGCCGCGTTGGCGGAGCGCGTCGTGCCGTGCAGGCGCAGGTCCGCAATCGATCCGTCACGGCCGATCGTGGCTTCGATCCAGGCGTTCTGGAGCGACACGGCGTCGCGGGACTTCTCAATGCTGACCGCGGGCGCCGGGACGCCGCGCGCCGCGACATCGATGATCTCGAATCCGAGCGCGGGCACCGCATCGATCGCGAAGAGTTCGCCCTCCAGCTCGACGACGCCACCGCGATCGGTGGATGCCGCGTTGCGCACGAGGATCGGAGCATCGAGACCGCGCGTGTCGCACGCGTCGGCGACGCGCTTCAGCAGTTGTCCGCGGGCCGCGTTCGCGACCTCGGCGACGCGAGCGTGATCGCGGCGGGCGTCCTCATACACCGGCGCGATCGACGAGCCCGGCAGGATGTCGTGAAACTGGTTCAGCAGAACGAGCTTCCAAAGCGGATCGAGTCCGCTGCGGACCTCCTCGCGCTCCCGCGCCTTCGCGAAGGGCTGCGAGCAGGCGAGCGCCTCAACCTCGCGCAGCAGGCTTTCGGCGAGGCGATTCTGCCGCTTCGCCCACGCCTGACTCGTGTAGGTGCCGCGATGCAGCTCGAGATAGAGCTCGCCGTCCCAGCATGCGAGGTCATGCCCGTTCGCGCGAAGCGATCGCCAGGCCGCATGCAGCTCGTCGCAGAAGCGTCCGACCGAATGCTGCCGCACCGTCGGTACGCCTTCGCACGCCGCCGCGATCGAGGCCCGCTCGATCTGCTCCGCCGTCGGTCCGCCACCGCCGTCGCCGTATCCGAATGGCTGGAGCCAGGTCGGAACGGCCCGACTCACGAAGCTCTGTCCGTCGCCCTGGACGAGGTTGCGCTCGCCGTACTGCATGTCGGCGGGCTCGATGGCGGAGTTGTAGTTGTGCCCGGGCGTCAGGTGGGTGAGGATCTCGGTGCCGTCGAGGCCGCGCCAGCGAAAGGTGACATGCGGAAAGCGATTCGACTCGCACCAGCTCATCTTGTTGGTGATGAAGGTGTCGAGCCCGGCGAGCGCGGCGATCTGCGGAAGGCAGGGCGGGAAGCCGAAGGTGTCCGGCAGATAGAGCATCCGCTGGGCGCCGCGGGCGCCGAACGCGCGCGTCCAGTAGGCGACGCCGTGAAGGATCTGCCGCACGAAGCTCTCGCCGGAGGGGCATGTCGCGTCGGGCTCGATCCACATCGCCCCGGTCGGCTCGAAGCGCCCGGCGCGGACGCCGGCGCGCATCTCGGCGAAGAGCTTCGGCGAGTCCTCCTCGACCCAGGCGTATTGCTGCGCCTGCGAACAGATGAAATGAAAGTCGGGAAATCGCTCGAGCAGGCGGAGAACGCTTGCGAAGGTGCGCAAACACTTGCGACGGGTCTCGCTGATCGGCCAGAGCCACGCCGTATCGATATGCGCATGCCCGACGGCGACGCAGGTCGTTCGCGTGCCGGAGCCCGCGCCGCGCATCGCCCGCTCAAGCGCCTCGGCGGATGCCCGCATGCCCGCGGCCGGATCGGACGAGCCGATCGAACGGCGGATGTCGCGCATGGCATCGTTGATCGCCATCGCTCGGGCCGATTCGGGCGGGAGCGTCAGCAGGGTCTTCCGAAGAAAATCCCATCGCTGCACGAAGCGCCAAAGATCCGGTTCGATGACGACGAACTCCGCCGCCTCGAGTCGGCCTGGCTTCGCCTCGCGCCAACGGGCATGCAGCTCCGGATGGTCCCACCAGAAGGTCGAGATGCCGAGCGGCAGGTTGCAGGCGGCCTCGATGAGGAGATCGACCTTTCCACCGCCGCGCGACCCGGGCCAGAGAAACGCTAGGTCGCGATAGGGATCGAACCCCTGCACCGGCCGCCCCTCGCTCCAGAGCGTCGCCTCGGTGCCGGAGGAGAATCGCAGCGCGAGCTCCTGCCCGCGGCTCGCCGCCGGGAGCTTCCCCCGAACGCGAAACCAGGCGGTCGACCAGACCGGTCCCCAGCGCAACCCGACCTCGACGGGGCGATATCGGGCCTTTGCGGCGGCGCTGGCGTCGGCCGCGGGCTTGGTGTGGGCTTTGGTGTGGGCTTTGGTGTGGGCATCCGGCTGCCAGATGCCCACCTCGGCGACCGCACGGCGCGGCATGACAGCCGGCCACAACACCTCGTCGCGGAAGGTCTCGAAACCGAGTGCGGAGTACTGCAAGGCTGGCAGCACGCGTCGGAGTGTACCGAGAGCGTCGCGTGACTCGACCCTGTCGGATCGACGCGAGGCAACTCCGAGCCTCCCATACGGAAAAGACCGAAGTACGACGCACATTCCCTTCGCGAGTCCGACGGGAATCGCCGCCACGCGGCATCTTGGTGGGGCCCTCGCGTGTGAAGCCCCGGCGGCACGCGATCCGAGACCTCTTCGACCCATGTCGATCTCCGACGACCAACTCCTTCTCGCCGCCGCCCAATCCGGCGACCGGCAGGCATTGGAACGGCTCTGGGAGCGTCACCGGCGGTGGGTCGCCGCGGTGCTTCTGCTGCACAAGCCGCGGGATGTCGAGGTCGACGACCTGCTTCAGGAAGTCGCCGCAACGCTCGTCGCCAAGGTCGACACGCTGCGCGACCCCGACACCTTCCCCGGCTGGCTCCGCAGCGTCGCCCTGAACGCCGCTCGGATGGCCGCCCGCGGCCTTCGCCGGCGGAACGCAGCCGTCGAGCGATTCACGCGCAGCGAGGCCGTCGAACGCTCCGCCGATCGCGAGCGTCGTGACATCGCCCATCGCACCGTCGCCGCCCGCGCCGCCGCCGATCAGCTTCGCGCGAGATTCGCTTCGCTCCCGGCCGGCTACGCCGAACCGCTGCTCCTGCGGCTCGTCCATGACCTGAGCTACCTCCAGATCGCCGCGATCATGGACCTGCCGGAGACGACCGTCGAGAACCGCATCGTGCGCGGCCGACGCATGCTCCGCGAACAGGCCGCCGCCGATCTCGGGGTTGAGCCCCCGCCGTCGGGCGGACGCGGCGACCCGATCGATCCCGACTCGCTCCTCCAGTGACTCCAGCAAACGCTCGCTCCCTGCCATCGCCGACCGAACCTCTCCAGCCCGCGGAATTCACACCATGACCGAGCACCGCACCGACATCCTCATCAGCCGCATCCTCGATCGGATCGAGACGCCGGCGGAGTGGGCCGAGTTCCGGGCGATCGCCGCTCGCGAGCCGAGCGCCTGGGAACTGCTCGCCGAAGCGCAGCGCGACAACGAGCGGCTTCAGCAGCTCGCGATCAGCGCGTCGCGCATCGCCGAGAGCGTCGATCTCCCCGCGTCCGCGCTCGAGGCCCGGCGTTTCTCGCTTCGTCGCACCTTCTCCTCGGGACTCGGCTGGGCCGTCGCCGCGGCCGTGATCCTCGCCTGGGTGACCTCCGGTCCATTCGCTCCCTTCACCCGAACCGGCCCGCGCTCGAACGGGGGCAACGCCGTGCAGAACGCCGGACTTCTCTCTTCGGACGCCGCGTGGTCGAACTATCTCGACCGCAGCGACGCCGAAGGAACGCTCGTCGGCGAGATCGAGCCGAAGGTGCTGATCGGCACCCGCGAACGGCCGGATGGCCAGCTCGAAGTGACCTTCGTGCGACAGGTGATCGAGCGTCGCACCGTTCCGGTTCTCGTGCGTCCGACCTATGACGAACAGGGCCGCATGACCCCGATGGTCGTGCGACCCGCTCAGCGCGGCGCCTTCTGATGCCCGACCTTTCGCGCTCGCCATGCGACGCGCCAACGACCTTTCCACGATCCACCAAAGGAAAAACCATGCTCTCCATCGCCACCACCATCAAGACTTGCACCACACGATCCGCGACGATCGCGTGCGCCGCGCTCCTTGCAAGCGCGCTGCTCGCCGCTCCCGCGTCCGCCCTTCAGCAGGCCTCGGCCGGCTCGTCCGCACAGGCCCGGAGCATGAACACGAGCGAATCGACGCAGAGTTCGAGCTACTCCGACGGCTCGCTCTCGGTGAAGGTCACCAAGCGCATGAAGCGCTGGACCGACGAGAGCGGCAGCGAGCGAAGCAACGAGCAGACCGAGATGAAGGCGACGCTCGACGGCAAGGATGTGCCGACCGATCGCATTCGGATCCGCGGTGACCTGATCGAGATTCTCGATGCCGCGGGCTCGGTTCTGCGCACCGCACCGGCTCCGCAGTTCGACGATGCCGTCGGCGCGACGGCGGTGGCCCCGAGCGGAAAGTCGGACCGCGTGCGCGTTCTCACGCGTAGCGGTGCGCACTCTTCGGGCAGCGCGCAGTCTTCAGGCAGTACACAGTCGTCGGGCAGCGCGCAGTCTTCGGGCGGTACGCAGTCGTCGGGCGAAGCCAATGCGGCCGATCGTGCTGAGGCGACGGCCCGAGCGCTCAGCGGACTCCGCTGGGTCAGTGATGAAGCCTCCGCTCCGAAGGTCATGCTCGGCGTCACCATGGAGATGCCCGATGCGAGCGTCGCCCAGCAGATCAAGGTCGCTCCGACCGATGCGACGATCATCATGAGCGTCACGCCGGAGTTGCCCGCCGCGAAGGCCGGACTCAAGAAGCATGATGTGGTCGTCGCGATCGACGGCAAGAAGCCCGCCGGTCCGCAGCGGATCCGCGAGGTCATGGGCACGAAGGAGCCTGGCTCGACGATCACCTTCGATGTGGTCAGCGCTGGCGAGGAACGCCAGGTCGCCGTCACGCTCGAGGCCTGGGACGCCGAGCGACTTGGCATCACCGAAGGCGCCACCTCGATCACGCTTGTACCGGGCTTCCTCGGGGGCGAGGTCGACCGCGACATGCAGGAGCAGATCGACGCCATGATGCGTCAGTTCCAGATTCAGTTCGACGATCTCGATGTCGACAGCTTCAATCCGATGCTCGGCCGCTATCTCGCGCCGGTCCCGGGCGGAAACGGTCGCACCTTCACCTTCGTTGTGCCCCGCGACGCGACGATCGATGTCGCGCCTGCGACCCCCGCCACCCCCGCGGTCGCCCCGGCGACCGAAGAGCGGATCCGCCAGCTCGAGGAGCGGATCGAACGCCTGAACGAGACCATCCGCAGGATGGAGGAGCAGTTGAAGGCCTCAGACGCCGGACGACCGTCCGGTAGCGCGCGATAGCGCTCACATCGGAGTGTGACCGACCCCCCACACGCGCCGTCCCTCCGGCCCTATCGCCGAGGGACGGCCGTTCTTTTGGGAAGCCGCCGCGTCGGATATCCTCGTCCCTGACCGCTCGCCCCGCATCGCTTGACGGGGACCATTCGGTCGGACCTCGCCGATCCGCTTCGGTGAGCCCCCCTGATTCGCCGATCAACTCCCCGTGCGACTGCCCCGTCCATGCCAGATGCTCATCGCCCTCGTCCTCGCGGCGTGGATGCCATGGTGCCTCTGTGCATGGGCCCCCAATGTGTGCGGAGCGGCCCACCTCGCCGCCGACTCCAGCGTCGACGCATCGGCCGAAACTTCCTGCTGTCACCAGGGCTGCTGCTCACGCTCGAGCGACGAGTCGACGCCGGCGCCAACCACGGATCCCTGCGAGAGCTGCCCGTCGGCGTGCTGCGCGCCGAAGCACCACCTCGCGTACGAAATCCCGACGATTCCCTGCGACACGATCGGTCTTGACCTGCCGATCGATCAGTGGCCCGCGGCATTCCGCTGCCCGGCGAGCGCCGCGCTCGCGGCATCGGATGCCCGATGCGCGTGGCCGCCCGGCGCTTCCTCGGGGCGGGCGACGGCTGCGCCGCCCGGACTGCCGCCTGACGGGCGAGCCGTGCTTCTTCGCTCATCCGTGCTCCGAACCTGAACGACGCCTCCTTGGCGTGGCCGAGTCGCATGATGCGCCTCGGCCGATTGTCGTTCATCTCCGAGAGCACGCATGCACCGTCTGTCTCCTTTCGATCGACCACTCCGCGCATCATGCGCTTGCATCGCCTTCGCGATGCTCGCGACCGGCTGCGCATCCACCGACCCGACGCCCGATCTCGACGGAGCTGCGTCAAGCGTCGAGGCGATCGGCGGCGTGCGGCCGACCTGGTCCGCCACGACGCCCTTCGAGCCGCTCGAAGCGAGCGCATGGCCCGCATCCACGCCAGCCGAGCGACTCTCCGCGGAGCGGGCGGTTGCGCTGGCGCTCGAACGCAATCCAACGATGCGCGGGCAGCTTGCGGCCATCGCCGCCGCTCGCGCCGCGCTCGCCCAATCCGAGACGCCGCCCAATCCGATGGTCGGTTTCGCCTACGGCGCGCCGATCGACGGCGGCGCCGGATCGATGCTCACCGCAAGCGTCATGATGCAACTCCGCTGGCTCTGGGACCGACCGGCAGCGGTCGAGGCCGCGGAAGCGAGGCTGCGGGCAGCGACGCTGCGAGCGGCCGACACGGCTTTGACGATCATCGCCGAGGTGCGGCTCGCCCATGCCGCACTGGTCGCGGCCGAGCGCGAGCGGGACGCGATGGACGAAGCCCTCATCGCCGCACGGGAGCTGGAAGCGCTCATCGCGGAGCGTTGGGGAGCCGGCATCGCGTCGGCCGTCGAGCGACGCGCCGCCATCGAACGCCGCACCGAAGTCGAGCGCGCCGCGACGCTCGCCGATCTCGACGCGAAGCGCGCGAAACTCGCTCTCCTCGAACGCATCGCCCTCTCCGACGCGGAACTCGGATGGAGTTCCGACGGCCGATGGCCCGAACTCTCCGACGCCGCCGGCGCGCTCGCGAGCGCACCGAGCGCGGCCCGCGTCGATCTTGGCGTCGCCGCGCTCGCCGCTGAGGTCGTCGCCGCGGACGCCGACGCTCGCCTCGCCGGACTGCGCGGACTTCCGGAGCTCGAGGTCGGAGCGATGTTCGAGCGATCGATGGAGGGCGATGAAACCCTCGGGCCTTCGCTCAACGCATCGCTTCCGATCTTCGACCGCGGTGAAGCCTCGACTGCTGCCGCGGCGGCGACGCGCGCCGAGGCGCGATGGGAACTCGAGCGGGCCATCCACGCCGTACGGACCGAAGCCCGCGTCGCGGCAGAGGCCTGGATCGCCGCCGAACGGGCCTGGCGCAGCGGCTCGGCCGAACAACTTGCTCTCGCGATCGCCGATCGCGACGCGGCCATCGCTGCGCATCGCAGCGGACTTGCCGATCGCGTGGCGACGCTCGAGGCGATCATCGTCGTCGCTGAGCGCAGCGCTCGCGAGGCACGCGACCATCTGAGCGTCGTCACGGCAGCGATCGCGTTCGAGCGCCGCGCCGGCGTCGCGTGGCGCGATCCTGCAACGAGTGCCGGTGACCTGACATCCGGTCCGACCGCGCCGCTCGCGTCATCCCATCAGGAGGCCCGACGATGATGTCCTCACTCGACGGTATCGCCTCGGCTCGCGTCGCGAGCGTGCCACCCCCGCGCCGCGCGTGGCGGACCCGCATCGGCCTTCCGCTTGCGATTCTGCTGGCCAGCGGAGCGCTCATCGGCGGGGCTCTCGTGGACGCGCTCGTTCCCGCGGTCGAGGTCGAAGGAACGGCCGTGGTGCTCGCCTCGATCGGTTCGGAAGGAGCGACAGGCGCGCATGACGCGCATGGCGCGACTGACGGGGAAGGCGCGTCCAGCCCTGATGCGCCCGGTGTCCCGTCAGGACCAACGATTCAGGCGGCCGGATGGATCGAGCCTTCCCCATTCGCGGTCTTTGCGACGGCACTCGCGGACGGTGTGGTCGAGGAGGTGCTCATCCTCGAAGGCGACCGCGTCAGCGCGGGCGATGTCCTCGTCCGACTCGTCGACGCCGACGCCCGCCTGGCGCTTCAGCGGGCTCGCGCCGAACTCGCGCGGGCCGACGGATCGCTCGTCCGGGCGCGAGCCGCGCTCGAGTCGGTCATCGACGCCGATCGAGCCCGCGCCGTCGCCCAGGCTCGACTCCAGGCGGCCGACGCTGCGATCGTCGCGTTCGAGGCTGAACGCGTCGCGGCGCGTTCGGCGCTCATCGAAGTCGAGGAGGAGCTCGCCCGAAAGCGTCCCCTCGTCGAGAGCGGCGCGGTGGCGGCCATCGAGATTCGTCGACTCGAACTGCGGCTCGACGCCCAGCGAGCGACCGTCGAGGCGCTCACCGCCCGGCGCGGCGCGCTCGATGCCGCTCGCGCAGAGGCGGAAGCGGAGTGGAACGCAGCACGGCGCGGCCGCGAACTCCTCATCGAGGAGCGCGCCGCCGTCTCGCTCGCTGAGGCTGATCAGGCCTTGGCCCGGGCGACGGTCGAGACCGCCGAACTTGCCCTCTCCCGCACCGAGATCCGCAGTCCGATCGATGGCGTCGTCCTCGAGCGCCTCGTCGCCCCGGGCATGCGCGTCGCGCCCGACTCCGAGGACGGCGGCCGAACCGTCGCACTCTTCGATCCGGCGCGGCTGCAGGTGCGCGCCGATGTGCCCAACGCCGACATCGCCCTCGTCGGCGTCGGACAGCGTGCCGAGATCACCATCGAAGCGCTTCCGAACGCGATTATCCGCGGCACCGTCGACCGCATCACCGCGCGGGCCGACATCGCGAAGAACACCGTGCAGGCCAAGATCATCCTCATCGATCCGCCCGCAACGCTTCGGCCCGACATGCTCTGCCGCGTGCGGATCGGCGGATCGGGCGCATCCGCCGATCAGGGGACTCGCCCGCAATCGAGCGCACGACAGCGCGTCTTCGCCCCGCAGGATCTCCTCGACGGATCGACGGCGATCGTTGCCGACGCGCCGCGCGAGGGTCTTGCCCGAGCGCAGCGCCGCGCGCTCGTCCTCGGCGAGGAGCGGCGCGGCGGGTGGATCGAGGTCGTCGAGGGGCTGCGCCCGGGAGAGATCCTGTTGCCACCACGCGCGGTCGCCGAGGGCACCCGAGTGAAAGTCCTGTTGAGCCGTTCGTCGACGGAGAAGCTGCCATGACCGAGACGCCATTCATCCGCTGCCGATCGCTGACGCGCGTCTATCGCCGCGGCGAGGTCGAGATCATCCCGCTGCGCGAGCTCGATCTCGACATCATGGCGGGCGACTTCCTCGCCCTCATGGGTCCTTCCGGCTCGGGCAAGACGACGCTCCTCAATCTTCTCGGCGGCATCGACCGCCCAAGCGCCGGGACGCTGCATGTCGGCGGCGAGGGCATTCACGCCCTGCGACGCTCGCAGCTCGCGACCTGGCGCGGGCGGTCCGTCGGATTCATCTTCCAGCTCTACAACCTCGTGCCGGTCCTCACGGCATACGAGAACATCGAACTGCCGCTCCTCCTGCATCCGATGTCGCGAGCCGAGCGCCATCGGCGCGTCGCCGCCGCGCTTGATCTCGTCGGCCTGGTCGATCGGCACGATCACTTTCCGCGCCAGCTTTCCGGCGGACAGGAGCAGCGCGTCGCGATCGCCAGGGCGATCGTGACCGATCCGGCGCTTATCCTCGCCGACGAACCGACCGGCGACCTCGATCGCGAGAGCGCCACGCAGGTCATGGCCCTGCTGACGCGGCTCAACGCGGAGTTCGGCAAGACCATCGTGATGGTGACCCACGACGCGAAGATCGCAGCCCAGGCGAAGCGCACGCTGCATCTGGAGAAGGGCCGACTCATCGAGGAGGCCTGCGCATGATCGCGATCCTTCGACTGGCGCCGCTTGTCCTCCGACAGCTCACGCGGCGACCCCTGCGCACCGCGCTCACCGCAGTCGGAGTGGCCGTCGCGGCCTTCCTCTTCGTGTCGGTGCGGGCGATGGAGCGCGGCGTCGCCGAGGCGACCGAAGCGCGAGCGACCGACACCACGCTCATCGTCTATCGCTCCAATCGCTTCTGCCCGTTCACGAGCCAGATTCCGCAGCATTACACCAACCGCATCGAATCGATTCCGGGCGTCGTCAGCGCGGTGCCGATGCGCATCGTCGTCAACAACTGCCGCGCCTCACTCGATGTCATCACCTTTCGCGGCGTGCCCGAAGAGGCCTTCGTCCGCGACATGCTGCCCTCGCTTCGCCTCGTCGAGGGATCGATCGACGAGTGGGCCCGACGCGGCGATGGGGCGATGGTCGGTCGGACGCTCGCCGAGCGCCGCGGCGTTCGCGTCGGCGATCGGCTGAGCGGTGCGGGCATCGATGTGCATGTCGCTGGCATCGTCGAGAGCGACGAGCCGCAGGACCGCAATGTCGCCTATGTCCACCTGCCCTTCCTTCAGGAGGCGTCGCGGGCGGTGACCGGCGGCGAGGGCGGCGACGGCAGCGATGGCGGCGGCGCCGGCGGCATCGTCACGCAGTTCACCGTGCGCGTCGACGACCCGATGCGCATCGTCGAGATCGCAAGGGCGATCGACGCGGAGTTCGCCCGCGATCCGGCGCCGACCACGACGACGCCCGAGCGGGCCTTCGTCGCCCGCGCGGCGAAGGACATCGTCGAGGTGAGCCGCTTCGCCCGATGGCTCGGCTTCGGTGCGCTCGTCGCTGTCTTCGCTCTCGTCGCGAACGCGATCGCCCTCGGCATGCAGGATCGGGTGCGCGACATCGCGATCCTGCAAACGCTCGGCTTTCGCCCTGGCCTCGTGACCGCACTCGTGATCCTCGAGGGTGTCCTCCTCGGTGCGATCGGCGGCCTTCTCGGCGCCGGCGCTGCGTGGGCGGGGCTCGCGCTCGGTCGGCTCAGCGTCGCCACCGAGGGGGTCTCCATCGAGTTCGCGGCGCATCCTGGCGTCGTCGTGAGCGGCTGGATCGCCGCCTTCCTGATCGGCGGTTTAGCGAGCGTCCTGCCCGCGTGGCGCGCGGCACGCGTCGAGATCGTCGCCAGCCTTCGGGCCGTTTGAGTCTTCCCATGCTTCCATTCGAGTACGCAGTCCGTCATCTCGGTCGCTCGCCGCTGCGGCTCTTCCTCAGCGTCGGCGGCGCTGCCCTCGTCGTGCTCCTCGCCCTCGTGAGCGTCGGATTCGTGCGCGGCATGCAGGCCGCGCTCGGCACGAGCGGCCGCGCGGACAATGTCATGCTCATGGGCGCAGGAAGCGAAGAGAGCGTCGAACGAAGCGAGATCTCGCCGCAGGTCGCCGAGATCGTCGTGGCCGAAGTCGACGGCATCGCCCTCGCGATGGGCACGCCGCTCGTCTCGCCGCAGGTGCATGTCGCCCTGCCCGTCGGCGACGACGCATCGGGCGAGGAGATCGTCTGTGTCTTCCGCGGCGTCACCGCCGCCGCGTTCGCCGTCCATCCGCAGGTACGCGTCGTCGAGGGGCGGGCGCCCGATCCCGGCACCGACGAGGTGCTCCTCGGTCGCGAGGTCGCCGCTGCGCTCGGCCGCGGCGGGCTCGGCCATCGCATCGGCGACGAGATCACCCTCGACGGTCGACGCCTCCCGATCGTGGGCCTGATGGAAGCGCCGGGCGCTGTCTTTGAGGGCGAGATCTGGATGCCGCTCGCCTCGCTCAAGATGGCTACGCAGCGCACCACCGATTCCTGCGTCATCGTCGGTCTCGCCCCGGAGGGCGATCCGTCGGATCTCGAGGCCTTCGCGGCGATCCGCATCGATCTCGAACTCGTCGCCCTGCGCGAGAGCGATTACTTCGCGGCGCTCGGCCAGTTCCTCGCCCCGGTCCGCTGGCTCGTCTCGGCGACGGCCGCGCTCATCGGCCTCGGAGGGCTGCTTGGCGGCATCATCGTGCTCGACGCGGCGTTCGCTGCGCGCGTCCGCGAGTTCGGAACGCTCCAGGCGCTCGGGTATCGGCGCGGTCCGATCGTCTGGTCGCTCGTGCAGGAGTCGCTGCTCGCGTCGCTCGCCGGCGGACTGCTCGCGACCGGCGCGGCCCTTCTCCTCATCGACGGCGCCAGCGTTCGTTCGAGCATGGGCGCGTTCGCGATCCGCATCGATCTCGCGACGATCGGCATGGCCCTCTGCGTCGGACTCGCCCTTGGCGTCGTCGGTGCCCTCGTGCCGGCGGCGCGCTGCCTCCGGCTTTCGATTCCCGTCGCCCTTCGATCGGTCGCCTGAACGCGCTCGATCCATCGGTTTCTCTCGTCCCATCACCTCTCACTCGGAGCCCTCTCATGAAGCACGCAACCCTCGCCGCCCTCCTCATTCTCGTCGCACCCTTCGCCCTGCCGCAGCGGCTCGCGCCTGCCGCCGAGGCCCGTCAGACACCGCCGGCTCCGGCGACGCCGTCGATTCCGGCAACGGTCTTCGTGAAGGACGCGCCAAAGGACGCGAAGGACCTGCGCGAGACCAAGGCGGCCGCGCAGAAGGGCGAGATCACGAAGGGCGCTTCGGTGACGATCCGAGGCCGCATCGGCGGGCGCGCCGCTCCCTTCGTCAAGGGCCGGGCGATCTTCTTCCTCGCCGACGCGCGCCTCGTCGCCTGCAACGAGAAGCCGGGCGACACCTGCAAGGTGCCCTGGGACTTCTGCTGCGAAACCCCCGAGTCGCTCAAGGCCAACACGGCGACGATTCAGATCGTCGGCACCGACGGCAAGCCGCTGAAGGTCGCCGCGGAAGGCGCCGGCGGCATGAAGCCGCTCTCGAAGGTCACCATCGTCGGCACCATCTCCGATGTCTCGAAGGAGGGCACTTTCGTGGTCAACGCGACCGCGATCCATGTCGAGTGAGTCAGACGCGCCCGATCCCGCCAGCCGATACGCTGACGCGATGCACCTGCTCGGCATCGATCTCGGCACATCGGGGACGAAGGCCATCGCCATCGACGGCGATGGTCGCGTCGTGGCCGCCGCGACCCGCGGACATCCCGTCTCGACACCCCGACCAGGGTGGTCCGAACAGGATCCGGAGTCGTGGTGGACTTCGACGGTCGATGCGGTGCGCGCGGTCCTCGCGGTGATCCCCGGCGGAGGCGAGAGCGTCGCTGCGATCGGGCTGTCCGGACAGATGCACGGCCTCGTGATGATCGACGAGGCGGGCGAGACGCTGCGACCCTGCATTCTCTGGAATGACCAGCGCTCGGCACCACAATGCGCCCGCGTCGAGCGCGAGCTCGGGATCCCCTTTCTGATCGAAGAGATCGGCAACCGATGGCTCCCCGGCTTCACCGCCCCGAAGATCCTCTGGTGTCGAGAGAACGAGCCGGAGCTCGAACGACGGGCGCGGACCCATCTCCTTCCCAAGGATTGGCTGCGCTTTCGCATGTCGGGCACGCGGGCAACGGAAGTCTCCGATGCATCCGGCACGGCGCTCTTCGACTGCGGGCGGCGGACCTGGTCCATGCGGATGGCCGAAGCCGTCGGCATCGACGCGGCGACGCTTCCAAGTTGCGCAGAATCGTGGGTGCCGACAGCGATGGTGCGACCGTCCGCAGCCGCCGCGCTCGGCATCCGCGCTGGCACGCCGATCGTTGGAGGCGCTGGGGATCAGGCCGCCGCCGCCCTCGGCTCTGGCATCGTGCGTGAGGGAGCCATCGGCGTCACGATCGGCACATCGGGCGTCGCCTTCGCGACCTGCGACGCATGGCGTCCTGCACCGCGCGGCGAGGCCCACGCGTTTTGCCATGCCGTTCCCGGGCGCTGGCATCTCATGGGCGTCATGCTCAGTTGCGGCGGCAGCCTGCGCTGGTATCGCGATGCCATGCGCTTCCCCGCCGGTGATGAAGGCTACGAGGCGATCATCGCCGAAGCCGCGGCCTCGGTCGCCGGCGCTCGCGGCGTGACATTCCTCCCCTACCTCTCAGGCGAACGCTGTCCGCATCCCGATCCCGACGCCCGCGGCGCAATCGTCGGCCTCGACGGCACGCACGACCGCACCGACATCAGCCGGGCGATCGTCGAGGGCATCACCTACGGCCTGAAGGACAACATCGAGCTCATTCGGGCGCTCGGCGTGCGCGTCGACGAGGTGCGCCTCGCCGGTGGAGGCGCCCGCAGCGCGTTCTGGCGGCAGCTCTGCGCCGACATCTTCGCGACGACGGTGCGCGTGGCGCGATCGACCGGCGGCGAGGGAGGCGGCGCGCTCGGCGTGGCCCGTCTCGCCGGCGTCGGCGTCGGCGTGTGGAAGACCGTCGACGAGGCCTGCGCAACGACCCCGGATGACCTCGAGGACTGCACTCCGCGGGACGCGACGGCCTACGCCGCGTCCTACGCTCGCTTCCGCGCGACCTACCCGGCGCTCGCGAGCCGCACGACGACGGGCTGAGCGGCTTCGCGATCGCCACGAAAAAAGCGGCCCGTCTGGTGACGGGCCGCTTTCCCTTTTCCCGGAGGTGTAGCCTCCGCCCTTACACTTGCGCTTCGCGCTTTCGCGACCGGTGACACTGCTCCACCGATCGCAACACCTTCTGGGAGCCGCTGGTTCTCCTCCTCCGAGAACGAACTCCCCTCCAGCGCTTGGCCCGCGTAAGGTCCTCCATGAGATTCGTGATTGCCTATACCCTCGGTGATGTCGGTTTCTGGATCCTCACCGTCGCCGGCATGGCCGCGATCGGCTGGGTGATGTGGCGGATCGTGCAGCGTCAGGAGGCTCGCGATCCGGCGTTCCTGAAGAAGCTGGACGACGACGACGCACGCGCCCGCGGCGAGTGATCGTCGCCGCATTCCTCTCGATCTGATGCTCGGTGCCGAAACAACGGGCTACGCGAGCGCTTTGCTTCGATTCTTGGAAATCCACGACTGGAGCGACCGACCCGGACACAGCGTCTGTGCGTCAGGCCACTCGCGATGCGTGTAGACGCGCCTGGTCGGGACTCGATACTTCGTCATGAGCGCCTTCACCTGGCGCGTGAGTCCCGCAAGCTGCCTTTCCGTCGGGTTCTGTTCCTCGAAGTTTCCGAGGCACATGACGCCGATGTTGCCTTCGTTCCGATTCTTGACATGGGCGCCCTGATATCGAAGGCTGCGCCCCTCCCAGACTCGTCCTTCCCTATCGATAATAAAGTGATATCCGATGTCCGCGTATCCGCCACCCTTGGCGTTGCGGTGGCCGACCCGCACCCGCTCGATGCGGTAGGCGGTCTCGTCGGGGTCGGTGGCCATGAACGGCTCCCACCCCTCGTGGTGAATCGTGATGCTCTTGACCGGCAACATCGGATTGATGTCGCCCATGTCCGGGCCGCCCTTCGCCCAGCGTGATCGCGGAATGACGCCACCCGGAAGAAGCGGCTCCGGCTCGGCACGGGCAACCTGCTTCGGGGCCGCGGGCTTGGGAGTCGGCCGCGGCGCCGGCGGCAGGTCGTCGTATCGACCTCCCGGAAACGCTCCCCCCGGAAGGCTGGTCGAGGTGCCGCTCGCATCCGATGTCGCGTTGGGGGTCGACACACAACCGGCAAGCAGCATGGCCGAGACGGCGAGGAAGGAGCGGCGAGCGAGCGATGCGGCGGTGAGCGTGGAGTCGATGTCCTCCGCGGAGCCGCCCCGCATACCGATAGGGCAGGCACGATTGTCGTGCTCTGCGGCGTACTCGTCTGCGGCGTCCCTGGTGCTCATCGCGAGGCACATGTATCGGTCGGCACGGGACTTCCGCCATTCATTTTTCCTGTCGATTTCTGCGCGAGCGCAGGAATCTTCTCCAGCGAACGCCCGCCGGCAGAACCCGAGCCGAACGCAGCGTCAGAGTCGCTCGCCGGCGCGAATCGACACGAAGGCCCGTTGCAGGTTGCGGCCCGGGCAGAGCGTCTGGGCGCCGGGCCATTCGCGATGGCTGAAGACCCGCGTCCACGGCACCGAGTAGTAGGCGCAGACCGCCCGCAGATGGTCGCGGAGCGCGCGGAGCTGGGCGGTGGTCGGTTCCTGGATCTCGAAGTTGCCCATGACGAGGATCCCGACATTGCCCTCGTTGCGGTCCTTGACATGGGCCCCCTGCCACCGCAGGTCCCGCCCCTGCCAGACCGCGCCGGCCCGGTCGATGACGAAGTGGTAGCCGATGTCGCCCCACCCCTTGCCGCGATGACCGACGCGGTAGAGCTCGATCCGGTCGGCCATGGTCGGACGGGCGGTGCCCGTCTCCAGCCGGTCGAGTCCGTCGTGGTGCACGGTGACATAGCGCACCGGCAGCATCGGATTCATGAGCGTCGGCTCCGGCTCGCCGCGGGCCCACGCGCTTCGCGCGATCACCCCGGGAAAGGGCGAGGGCGCCGAGGGCTGGATCGGCACGGGCGCTGGTTCGACGCGCGGCCCGGGCATGCTCGCAGCGCCGCCCCACTCGCCGCTTGGCAGCGTTCGACGCGGGCGCTCGGCGCCAGCACAGCCGGCGACCGCGAGGGTCACTGCGCCGAGCGTCGCGCTTGTGCAAAACGCCCGGCGGCCAACGAGCAACGAGGCGTCCGTCACCGTTGCGGGTGCCGGCGAAGGTGCCGATGTCTGCTCGGTCGCATGCGCTGTGCTGGTCGCTTCGGACATCGGTGGTTCCGGGGGCGCATGCCTCCTCCGCGACGGCTGAACAGGGAGCCGCTCGGAGGGCTCGCAGTATACGAGTCGCGGCCTCATCCGATCGTCCCGCGGCGGTCGATCTCGCGCGCGATCGGCAGCGGGAAAACACGGGATTTGCTACACTTGGCGGCTCTCCGATCACCCCGCCCTCGGCCGCGCGGATACCCCCTTTGGCTGGAGGCCTGATCCCAGCCCGCATCCCAGCCCGTATCCCAGCCCCCATGCCGCAGCATCCGGAGTCGACGCCACACCCCTCCTCCGATTCCGCCGCAGGTTCTGCGTCTGGAACATCCCCTTCGGGCACCAACGGCGTGACCACCTCATCCACCCAAGCTCCCCTCTCGGCCACCGCGCCGCAGTCACCAAGCGCCCCGGGCAACACCATCGTGCCGGTGAGCGGCGACTACACCTCCGAGTCGATTCAGGTCCTCGAAGGGCTCGAGGCGATCCGCAAGCGTCCCGGCATGTATGTCGGCGGAACGGGGCTCAATGCGCTCCACCACCTCGTCTATGAATGCGTCGACAACGCGATCGACGAGGTCATGGCCGGCCACGCCACGACGGTGACCGTTCGGATCGGCGTCGACGGCTCCTGCACCGTGACCGACGACGGCCGCGGCATGCCCGTCGATCCGATGAAGCACGAGAACCCGACCATCAACGGTCGGCCGGCGGTCGAGGTGATCCTCACCGAGGTCCACGCGGGCGGCAAGTTCGGCGACAACGCGTACAAGGTCTCCGGCGGTCTCCACGGCGTCGGCGTCAAGTGCGTCAACGCCCTGAGCGAATGGACCGAAGTCGAGGTCTGGCGCGCCGGCACGACGCATCTCATCGGCTTCTCGCGCGGCAAGGTCACGAGGCCTCTGCATATCACAAGCGAAGGCGGCGACCGCGAGCGAAAGGGCACGCGGATCTCGTTCCTTCCCGATACCGAGATCTTTCCCGACATCGTCTTCCGCTACGAGGCGCTGGAGCACCGGCTGCGCGAGCTCGCCTATCTCAACAGCGGCGTGACGATCCGATTCGTCGACGATCGCGTCGATGCGGCGGGCAACCGACGATCGGTCACCTTCCACGACGAGAACGGCCTCGCCGCCTATGTCGCCCACATGAACGCGGCGAAGGCAGCCGACGGCCCGATCATCGCCTTCGTGGCCGAGGACCCGGTCACCAGCCTGCGGGCCGAGGTGGCCATGCAGTACACCGACGCGATGAACGAAAATGTTCTCGCCTTCGGCAACAATATCTTTAATCCCGACGGCGGCACGCACCTACAGGGATTCAAGACCGCGCTCACCCGCACCATCAACGGCTACGCGAAGTCGCACGGCCACATGAAGGATCTCACGCCGTCGGGCGACGATCTGCGCGAGGGGCTGACGGCGATCATCTCGGTGAAGCTGCCGAACCCGCAGTTCAACAACCAGACGAAGGAAAAGCTCCTCAACGCCGAGGTCGAGGGCTTCGTCTCGAGCGTGACGGGCGAGAAGCTCTCCGCGTGGCTCGAGGAGCACCCGAAGGAAGCGAAGCGCATCTGCGAGCGCGCGGTGCTCGCCGCCGAGGCCCGCGAGGCGGCTCGGAAGGCCCGGGAGCTCATCAAGCGAAAGGGCTCGCTCGACTCGGGCGGCATGCCGCACAAGCTCGCGGACTGCTCCTCGGAGGATGTCGAGAAGACCGAGATGTTCATCGTCGAGGGTGACTCGGCAGGCGGGTCGGCGAAGGGCGGCCGCGACCATGTCACGCAGGCGATCCTGCCGCTTCGCGGCAAGCTCCTCAATGTCGAGAAGGCTCGACTCGACAAGGTCCTCGGCTTCGAAGAGATCCGCACGCTGATCCAGGCGCTTCAGTGCGGCATCGGCGACGACTTCGACATCTCGAAGCTCCGCTACGGGCGCGTCGTCATCATGACCGACGCCGATGTCGACGGTTCGCACATCCGAACGCTGCTTTTGACCTTCTTCTTCCGGCAGATGCCCGAGCTGGTCAAGCGCGGGAAGATCTTCATCGCCCAGCCGCCGCTCTATCAGATCGCCCGAGGCAGCGGCAAGCGAAGGGACATTCGCTATGTCCTGAACGACCGCGCCATGAGCGACACGCTCGTCGAGCTGGCCCTCAAGTACGCGAAGCTCACCGTACGGGAGGACCAGGGCCGACCGGCCCGCGTCATCGAAGGCGCTCCGTTGCGTCGCCTGGTGCAGACGCTGCACCGGCTCGACGAACTCATCGTCGTCTCGCAGCGTCGCGGCATTCCCTTCACGCGTCTGCTCGCCAGCCGATCCGACGATCCGACGGGCGAGCGTCGACTTCCGATCTGGCACCTCGCCTGGCAGGAGGGCGATGAGCTCTTCTGGACCGAGCAGGATGCCCGCGACGCAGTCACGCGGCTCAAGCTCGTACTCGATGACGAGCCGGCATCCGCGATCGCGAGCGCCCCGCGCAATCGCATCGCCACGCTCCGCGAACTCCACGAAAACCGCGAACTCGAGCGCCTCTTCCGGGAGATCGCCGTCCACGAGCTGCGCATCGAGGATTGGGCGACGGTCCAGGAAGAGTCGGTGACCGGCGAGAAGCTGCCGACGCGCTATGCCTGGCTCGTCGAAGGCGCCGCGAAGGCCCGACCGAAGGACGAGGAGGGCGATGCCGGCGAGAGCGGCGACGCGCCGTCGACCGAAGCGGGACCGCGGGTTGAGTATGTCGATGCGCCGAGCATTCCGTCGATCCTGCGATCGCTGCACGAGGTCGGACGCCGCGGCATCGAGGTGAAGCGCTTCAAGGGTCTCGGCGAAATGGACGCCGAGCAACTTTGGGACACCACGATGGATCCGAAGAACCGCACCTTCCTGCGGGTCTCATGGGATTCCGCGAGCGAGGCGGACACGCTGTTCGCGACGCTGATGGGCGAGAATGTGGAACAACGTCGCGCGTATATTGAGAAGCACGCGATCGAGGTCAAGAATCTGGACGTCTAGGCCAACGCGCAGCCTCCTCGATCGCTAGCGCGTCGTCGATGGCGCCGAAACGAACGCCAGCATGTCGCCTGGGTCCCAGACATGCTCGTCGTCGCAGCAATAGCCGCGCAGCCAGCGTTCGCCGTTCATACACCGCAGGTAGAAGCCTCGCGGCATGGTCGGATCATCACTGATTGGCAGCGAGACGACCGTCACCGAACCGAGTGGGGCGCGGCCGCGCGACGCGGGCGCGATCGGTGCCTCCGGCTGGTCGGCGTACTGCAATCGAAAGTGCGGCGCAAGCTCAAGCGCGCCGGGCAAGAGCCCGCGATCGGCAGCGGATCGAAGGATCACCGGCATCGTGGCGCCCTCGGCATGCCCGAGGGCGCCAACCGAGAGGAGAGCGATCTCGACCGTGCGCGTCCGCTCGCTCGATGGAAACGCGGAGTGGGCCAAGAGTCGATGGGCGTGCTCATTCATCAGAACGCCCGCCGCAGCGAGCGAATGGAGGAGCGAGGTCCCTGAAGACCCGCCGACGACGATCTGCCGTCGTAGGCAATCGGGAGAGTGAATTTCCTTTGACATGACCCGCGACCCTCGAGGCCGATCCCTTCGCCAACATGATCGGACCTCCGAGGGCCCATTCTCACCCATTCTTCGGATCGCCGCTTCGTCGACGGAGACCGCTGGACTACAGTCGCGCGACCGGGCGGAGCGCAGCCCGAACCCACGGAGAGAGATCCATGACGATTCGAACCATCGCGGCCCTGCTGGGCACGGTCTGTGTCATCTCATCGGCTTCGGCTGACCTGCTCGTCTTCAATGGATTCGGCGACATCTCGCTCCTTGACCTGAATGCGTCGGCGACGACGGTCCGAACGAACGACGGGACCGTGCTTCGCCTGACCGCGGCCCAGCCGAGCCAGTCCGGCAGCGCCTTCTCCCTCGCGACCGTCGACGCGACGAGCTTCAGCACCCACTTTCGATTTCGCATCACCTCGCCGGGTGGAGCGATCTTCGACTGCAACTCCGAGTCGGGCGCCGACGGCATCGTCTTCGTGGTGCAGTCGATCAGTTCGAGCGTCGGCGGCGTCGGCGCGGGCATCGGCTATCAGGGCATCGATCGCAGCGTCGGAGTCGAGTTCGATACATGGTGCAATGCACTGAACAACGATCCGAGCTCGAACCATATCGGCATCGACATCAACGGCAACACCGATCACGGGCCATCCGCGCCGTTTGCGGTCGCGGTGTCGCCGAACTTCGACAACGGCGAACTCTGGTACGCGTGGGTTGACTACGACGGGACCACGCTTCGCGCCTATCTGAACCAGTCGCCGGTGCAGCCCTTTCAGCCGGTCGTCTCGCGCACCCTCGATCTCGTCGCCACGCTCCAGCAGCCGACCGGCTATGTCGGCTTCACCTCGGCGACCGGCGCAGCGTGGGGCGATCACGATGTCGTCTATTGGGAGTACACGCCCTTCAGCCCGGTCTGCGTCGGTGATTTCGACGGGAACGGCCAAGTGGACGGTGCCGACCTCGGGGTCCTGCTCGGCTCCTGGGGGACGAACCTCGCGGCATTCGACCTGAACGGCGACACCCTGGTCGACGGGCAGGATGTCGGGGTCTTCCTCGGCAACTGGGGCCGTTGCCCGGGCTGACGCGCGGGAAACGGACTGGACTTTCCTCTCAATCGGTCCGATACTCGCTCCGCGGCCTCGCCGCCCTTCGCCCATGCGCTCCGCCGACTCGCCACTCCTCCGCCTCCTGCTCGCCCTGTGCGTCATTGCCCAGGTCGCGACGGTTTTGGTGCGAAGCGGCGATCGCGTCCTCTGCTTCGGCGGACCCGAGCTCCTGAGCCGGGTGTGCGCCGAGCGACTCGCTGCCGGCAGCGACGACTACGGGGGGGAGTACGGGACCGGGGAGCACAGGACCGACTGCCACCATCACGACGAGCATCATCATCATGATGATCATCATGCGAGCGTGATGGACACAGCGCTTCCGCATGACCACGAGCATCCATGCGATGGCTGCGTCGATGTCCGCATGCCGGACGATCCGACGCGTACGGACAAGGCGCAGGGCGTGCCCGCGATGCCGCCGCCGGCGCTGATTGCGATCATCGACCTTCCGATCGTGGCGCCGTCGACGCCCCAGCGGTTCGGTCGCATGATCGCCGAACGGGGCATACCTCCGGCCACGGGGCTGGTGGTGACGCGATTGCGCGTGTGAATCGAACGATCCTCCATCGATCGTCGCCTGTCGCTGCGCGCTGAGCGCGGCGACCGCTTCCGCATCACGCGCCATCGCCGGCCCACGAGGCCGAGCTCCCAGGCCAAGCCCGAGACATCCATGCCCATCGTCCCCTCGCCCAGACGAGGACTGTGGCCGCTGACGGCCACCGCGCTCGTCACGCTCGCGATCCCACCGGGATGCGTGCGCTACGAGCCCCGTTCCATCGACCTCTCGGCCCATCACGCCGAGTTTCTGCTGCGCACGCCGCAGCCTTCGCTCGCGGAGTCCAGGCCCGATCAGGCCGCTGCCGACGACCGGAGCGCGATCTCCGTCGACGACGCGGAGCTCATCGCTCTCCTCCTCAATCCCGACCTTCGCGTCGCCCGAGCCGAACTCGGCATCGCCGAGGCTTCCGCGCGTGAGGCGGGCCGATGGGACGACCCCGTCTTCGAAGCTGACATCGCCCGGATCCTCGAGTCGGTGGTCGAACCCTGGGAGGCCGCGGGCGCGCTACGCGTGACGCTGCCGATCTCGGGACGACTTGAGGCGGAGCGAGCCCGTGCCGGAGCTGCCCGTGACGCGGAGCTCCTCCGCGTGCAAGCGCTCGAGTGGGAGACGCGACTCGCGGTGCGCGAGGCGTTTGCCGACCTTGTCGCCGCTCGCCGCCGCCGAAGCGAACTCACCGACGACATCCGCCGCGTGGAGACGGTCGTCGCGATCGTCGACCGGCTCGAACAGTCCGGCGAACTCAGCCGCATCCAGTCGCGGCTCTTCCGCATCGAGTCGGCGACGCGACGCGATCTCCTGCGCGGCGCGGAGCTCGCCGAGCGCGACGGCGAGATCGCCCTTCGCACGCTCCTCGGACTGCCCGCGCGAGCCGCGCTGGCGTGCGTGGAGGCGTTTCCGAACGCCGCACGCCCCGACGACGAGACCCTTCGCAGCCGCTTTCCGACGGGCGCTCCGGCGATCGATGTGGCACGGGCGGAGTATGAGGTCCACGAGCGTTCGCTCGCCCTCGCGGTCCGCGCTCAGTATCCCGATCTTGCCCTCTCGCCGGGACTCAGTCGCGAGGGAGGCGAAGGGGTCTCCAATCGCGTGCTGCTCGGCCTCTCGCTTCCGATTCCGATCCTCAACGGCAATGCCCAGGCGATCGCCGAAGCGACGGCCGCACGCGGCGCCGCGGAAGCCCGCCTGACCACCCTCGTCGAGCGGCTCTCGAACGATCTCGAGCGGGCCCTCGCCCGCCGGGCGACGGCCATCGAGCGGCGCGACCGCTTCGTCGCCGAACTCGTGCCGCTCGTCGAGGCGCAGCTTGAGGACGCCCGACGCATCGCCGAACTCGGCGAGATCGACGCCCTCGTTCTTTTGGAGACGCTCAGCCGCCGCGCCGATGTGCGCCTCGCCCTGATCGACGCCGAGCGCGAGGCGGTCGCCTCCGCCGTCGCGCTCGATCGCATCATCGGACCATCCATCGCCTCGTCGGAGGTGCAGCCATGATCACTTCACTCATCCGCCACGCACGCCGTGGGACCATTTCTTTCGTTGCCGCCACCGCGTCCATGCTCATCCTGGTCGGCTGCGACTCCGGTAACGAACCTCCATCGAAGTCCACCCACGACGAGAGCGCCGTCGAGAAGACCGCGGTCACGAACCGCATCGACATTCCCGCGCCGGTCCGCACGAATCTCGGCATCACCTTCGCGAAGGTCGAGCCGCGGGCGGTCGCCCACACCCTGCGCGTGCCGGGACGCTTCGAACTGATTCCGACCGCGCGGCGCGAGTATCGCGCACCGCTCGCCGGACGCGTCGAAGTGCTCGTGCGTCAGTATCAGCCGATCGCGGCCGGCGATGCTCTTGTTCGCATCGATAGCTCGACATGGCGCGAGCTGCTTCAGGAGATCGAGGGCGTGCGGGCGAAGGTCTCGTCGATGGAGCCGCTTCGCAAGGCCCATCGCATGCATGAGGAAAGCCTCGCCGAGAAGGTGAACATCTGGCGCGAGCGCATCGCCCAACTCGATGTGCTGCGCGAGGCCGGTGCCGGCAGCGCAGCCCAGCTCACCGAGGCAAAGGCCACGCTGAACGCGACGCAGGCCGAGCTTGCGGATGTCATGGAGAAGGACGCGTCACTCGAGGCCGAGGAACGGGTCGCCCGCGCGACCCTCACCGGTCTTGAGGCACGGCGCGATGTGCTCCTTCGCTCGATGCACGAGCTCGACGACGGAACACTCGAGCTGCGCAGCCGCGATGCCGGCGTCGTCGAGACGATCGAGGTGACCAACGGCGGCGTTCCGGCCGAGAACGACCGTCTTCTCACCGTCATCCGTCCGGACCGCATCCGGATGCGCGCCACCGCGCTTCAGGCCGACCTCGGGCGACTGCGCGACGGGCTTGCCTGTCGCATCGTCGCGCCGCCGGGCGGCACGATGCGCGACGCATCACCGATGAACGCCTCGCTTGCCATCGATCTCTCGGGCGATCCCGAGGAGCGGACGATCGACCTGATCGCCGAGCCCGACGCGATCGCGAGCTGGGCCCGCGCCGGCGTCTCCGCGCACCTCGAAATCACCCTCGACGGCGCCGTCGAGGAGCTTGCCGTTCCCCTCGCCTGCGTGGTGCGCGACGGCGTCACGCCGATCATCTTCCGCCGCGATCCGGCCAACGCCGACAAGGTGATTCGCGTCGAGGCCGATGTCGGCATCTCCGACGGTCGCTGGATCGCGATCCTGAGCGGCGTGCGCGAGGGCGACGAGATCGTGCTCGCCGGAAATTATCAATTGATGCTCGCATCGAGCGGCGCCGCTCCGAAGGGCGGCCACTTCCACTCGGACGGTACATGGCACGAGGGGGAGCACTGACCGATGCTTGCGAAGCTCATTGCCCTATCGATTCGCCACGCCTCGCTCGTGATCCTCAGCGCGGGTCTCCTCCTGCTGCTCGCGGGACTGCGCGTGCGCGACATGCCCGTCGACGTCTTTCCCGAACTGAACGCGCCGACGGTCGTCATCATGACCGAGGCCGGCGGACTCGCCGCGGACGAGGTCGAGCTGCATGTGACCTTTCCGATCGAAACGGCCGTGAACGGCCTGCCCGGCACGCGCCGCGTGCGCTCGGCGAGCGCCACCTCGCTCTCGATCGTCTGGGTCGAGTTCGATTGGGGCACCGACATCTACCTGGCCCGGCAACTCGTGAGCGAGCGCCTGTCCGCGGTGCGCGAGAGCCTTCCCCCCGACGCCCACGCCGAGATCACGCCCGTCACGAGCATCACCGGCGAGATCATGCTCCTCGCCCTCAGCTCGCCCGAGGGCACGGTGAGCCCGCTCGAGCTGCGCTCCTTCGCCGAGTTCGAGCTGCGCAACCGCATTCTCGCCGTCCCGGGCGTCGCTCAGGTCGTCGCGATCGGCGGTGAACTGCCGCAGTATCAGATCAATGTGAAGCCCGACATGCTCGCCCTGTACGGCCTGACGATCGGCGATGTCGTCGAGGCCGCCCGCGGCGCCCACAGCACCGCGAGCGCCGGCTATCTCGCCGATGTCGAGAGCCTCGAGCTTCCGATCCGCCAGATGGCCCGCGTCACCGGACTCGACGACATTCGCTCGACGCTCGTGCGCCATCATCACGGTGCCGCGGTGACGATCGGACAGGTCGCCGATGTCACGCTCGGCCCAGCCCCGCGGCGCGGAACCGCAGCCGATCGCGGGCTTCCCGCGGTCGTCCTGAGCGTGCAGAAGTCGCCCGGCACGAACACGCTCGAACTCACGAGACTCATCGACGGCATCCTCGACGAGACCGAGAAGGCGATGCCGAAGGGGATGGAGCTCAATCGCGATCCCTTCCGCGCGGCCCGATTCATCGAGCGATCGGTGAACAATGTGGTGCGCGTCCTCATCGAGGCGAGCGCCATCGTCGCGGTGATTCTCGTGCTCTTCCTGCTCAACGCACGGGCGACGATCGTCACGCTCACCGCACTTCCGCTCTCCCTGGCGATCGCCCTGCTCCTCCTGTGGTCGTGGGGACTCTCGCTCAATGTGATGACCCTCGGCGGTCTTGCGGTCGCGATCGGCGAACTCGTCGACGATGCGATCATCGATGTCGAGAATGTGCTCCGAAGGTTGCGCGAAAATGCCGCGATGCCAGAGGGATCGCAACGCGCCGTCGTCGATGTGATCTACGACGCCAGCAACGAGATCCGCTCGTCGGTGGTCTTCGCGACGATCATCATCTGCATGGTCTTCGTGCCGCTCCTCTTCCTCCAGGGGCTCGAGGGACGCTTCTTCCGGCCGCTCGGCATCGCCTACATCACCTCGATCTTCGCATCGCTCGCGGTGGCCCTCACCGTCACGCCGGCCCTCTGCCGAGTGGTGTTCGGCTCCTTCGCCCGCAGGTCCGGCTCCGGCGGCGGGACCGGCCGCGACGGCCAGTCTGCGCACGAGGGCCCGCTCGCCCGCTGGCTCACCCGACTCTACGAGCCTCTGCTGCAGGCGTCGCTTCGGCGGCGCGGCGCGGTGCTCGCCGGGACCGCGGCGGCGACGGTCGCGTCGCTTCTGCTCCTCGCCACCTTCGGAAGCTCGTTCCTCCCCTCGTTCCGCGAGGGCACCTTCACGGTGTTCCTCATGGCCCCACCGGGCACTTCGCTCATCGAGAGCGATCGTCTCGCCCGCGGCGTGGAATCGCGACTCGTCGCGATCGACGGCGTGCGCAGCGTGACCCGCCGCACCGGACGGGCCGAGCGCGACGAACACGCCGAGCCTGTCTCAAGCTCCGAGATCGAGGTCACGCTCGAGTCCGAGGCCAGTGCAGGCGCGGTGCGCGCCGAGATCGACCGGATCATCGCGACGGTGCCGGGCATCACCACGATGGTCGGACAGCCGATCGAGCATCGTCTCTCGCATGTTCTCTCCGGAACGCCCGCCGCGATCGCGATCAGCGTCTACGGCGAGGACCTCGACACGCTGCGCCGTCTCGCGAAGGAGATCGAGGGAGCGCTGCGAGTGACGCCAGGCACGCGCGATGTCGCCGCGAATCGCGAGGTGATGATCACTTCGCTTCCGATTCGCTATCGCCATGCGGATCTGGCCGCAGCCGGACTGACGCCGGCCGCCGCGGCAGCGCAGGTTCGGGCCGCGCTCGGTGGCGAGCGCATCGCCGAGATCAACCAGGGCGTGCGCCGATATGACCTCGTCGTTCGCCTCGACGAGTCCGAACGCGAGCGCGTCGATCAGGTGGCCGAGCTTCCGCTGCGAGGCGCCGGCGGAGCGCTCGTGCGGCTGCGCGAGGTCGCGGATATCGGGCCGGAGCGCACGAGCAACCTGATCGCCCGCGAGACCGGTCGGCGGAAGGCCGTGATCTCGACCAATGTCGCCGACGGCCACAACCTCGGCCAGCTCGTCGCCGCCGTGCGCGAGCGCGTCGATCCGATCGTGCACGCAGCGGGCTATTCGGTGCATTACGGCGGCCAGTTCGAGGCCCAGCAGTCCGCCAGCAGGACCATCGTCGTGATGGGCGGCGTGGTCCTCATCCTCATGCTCCTCCTCCTACAGCTCTCGACCGGCAGCGTGCGCGTCGCGCTCCTCGTGATGCTGAACCTGCCGCTTGCCCTGATCGGCGGCATCGCCGCGATTTACATCTCCGAGTCGCCCTCACTCTTCGCGAACACGCACGCCCTCTTCGGCCTCGGCGGGACCTATGTCGCGCCGGTCGTCTCGATCGCCAGCATGGTCGGCTTCGTCACGCTCTTCGGCATCGCCGTGCGCAACGGCATTCTGCTCGTGAATCACTATCAGCACCTGCGCGACCACGAGGGCGCGCCGATGGTCGAGTCGATCGTCCGCGGATCGCTCGAACGGCTCATACCGATCCTCATGACAGCGCTGACCGCCGCACTCGGCCTGATCCCGCTCGCGATGGGCGGCGATAAGCCGGGCAGCGAACTGCTCGCCCCGCTGGCGATCGTCGTGCTCGGCGGACTCATCTCCTCGACACTTCTCAATCTTTTCGTTCTTCCCGCGGGCTATGCGCTCGTCTTCGGTGTCCCGTCGCAGCAGACGGCCGCCGAGCCCACATCACCGCCCGAGCTCGACTCGGCGGCCGTCATGTGAAACGATTTCCTCCATTCCTTCACAAGGAGCCTTGTATGTTGACCACTCGCCTCGCACTCGTTCCGCTTTCCGTACTCGTCGCCACACTCGCCGGATGCGGCAACGGAGGAAGCAGTGCCCCGCAGCCACAGCCGGCCCCGCCGACGAAGACCGCCGACGCGGCGCCTGCTCCTTCGCCAGAGGGCAATGCCGACATGAAGCATGATGACCATGCCGAAGGTGACGATCACCATCACGGTCCGACCGTCGCGCTCGGCGAGCAGACCGTCGGCGGCTTCGTCGTTCGCGCCTCGCGCGACGGCGAGATCACCGCTGGCGGCGATGTGCCGATCGACGCGTGGATCACCGGCGGCGAGAAGGTGGCCACCGTGCGATTCTGGATCGGCACTGAGGACGCCAAGGGCTCGATGAAGGCCAAGGCTGAACTGGAGAAGGACAACTGGCATGTCCATGTCGAAGCGCCTTCGCCCATGCCGGAGGGAAGCAAGCTCTGGATCGAGGTCGAAGCCGAGGGCGGCAAGCGAACGACCGTCGGATTCGACCTGAAGGCTGCGGCCTGATTCGACGAAGACATCAGGCTTTCTGCCGATGTCGTGCGGCGAGCATGCGCGTTACCGTGCGCGCATGCTCGCCGCCATGCTTTTCGTTGCAGCGTCGCTGACGCTTCAGGCGCCGCCCTCCGCCGCAGCGCCCCCGCACGGGGGACTTCGGGCGCTTGGGACCCGCTGGACCCATCTCGTCGATCGCAACGCTCCGCGCTCCGAACATCCTCGCCCGCAGCTCGTGCGCGAGCGGTGGATGACGCTGAACGGTCCGTGGGACTACGCGATTCGGCCGGCGGAGTATGGCCTCGCGTTTCCGGAGAAGCCCGACGGGACGATCCTCGTGCCATTCCCCTTGGAGAGCCGACTCTCCGGCGTGGCCCGATCGATTGCAAAGGATGAACGCCTTTTCTATCGAAAAAATTTTTCGGTTCCTCCGATGGCGGCGGGTCGGCGACTCCTTCTCCACTTCGAGGCGGTCGACTGGGGATCGAAGGTCTTCCTGAACGGCGCCGCACTCGGTGACCACACCGGGGGCTTCGATCCCTTCTCATTCGACATCACCGATCGCCTCCGTCCGGGCGAGAACGAACTCATCGTGCAGGTGTGGGACCCCTGCGACGAGGCGAGCGAGTACGAGCCGCCGCGCGGCAAGCAGGTGCGAAATCCGCACGGCATCTGGTACACCGCCGTCACCGGCATCTGGCAGAGCGTCTGGCTGGAGTGGGTGCCGGAGCGGTCGATCGACTCGATCCGAATGATGCCCGATGCGGCTGCCGGAACGCTCACCGTGACGGCGTCGGTGCGCGGCGAGATCGGCGACGGCGCGACGGTCGAGGTCGCCCTGCACAGTCCCGACGCCGCGGACGCGCCGCCGGTCGTCACCGCACGCGTGCCGCCGAACACGCCGACGGTGATCGCCGTGCCCGATCCGATCCTCTGGTCGCCGGATGCCCCGAAGCTCTATCCCGTGCGACTTCGATATGGCGCCGATCGCGCGGAGAGCTACCTGGCGTTCCGTTCGATCGCGGTCCGCAACGACGAGGCGGGAAAGCCTCGCATCGAACTCAACGGCTCGCCGATCTTCATGCTCGGCACGCTCGACCAGGGCTGGTGGCCCGACGGGCTCTACACCGCGCCGACGCACGAGGCGATGGTCTACGACATTCAGGTGACGAAGGATCTCGGCTTCAACGCGATCCGCAAGCATGTGAAGATCGAGCCGGCGACCTGGTACGCAGCGTGCGATCGCATCGGACTTCTCGTCTGGCAGGACATGCCGTCGAGCGGTCCGTACATCGGTCCCGCCGACGCCGACGCCGATCGCGGCGCTGTCTCGCGCGGCGTCTTCGAACGCGAACTCGTCGCGATGGTCAGCCGACTGTCGTTCCATCCCTCGATCGTCATGTGGGTGCCCTTCAACGAGGGCTGGGGGCAGTACGAAACGAGCCGCATCGTCGATCTCGTTCGGAAGACCGACCCGACGCGGCTCGTCAACAACGCGAGCGGCTGGACCGACCGCGGCGTGGGCGATGTGCTCGATGTGCATGACTATGCACCGTCGCTCGCCGGTCGCTGCCCGAAGGGCGACGGCAAGCGAGCCGTGGTCATCGGCGAGTACGGCGGCCTCGGCCTGCCCGTCCCCGGGCATCGATGGAAGGAAGAGGGCTGGGGCTACCAGACCTTCTCCACCTACCAGTCGCTCACCGAAGCGTATGTGACGCTTGCCGAGGAACTCGCGACGCTTCGCGCCGACGGTCTCTGCGGCGCGATCTACACGCAGACGACCGATGTCGAGATCGAGATCAACGGCCTGATGAGCTATGACCGCGATGTCCTCAAGATGAATTCCGCCGAGGTCGCGGAAGCCAATCGCGGGCTCATCAGCGGAACCCTGGCCGCGGCCCGCTACGACAGCGTCATTGCCTGCGCGAAGGATGTGGCCGACGCGAAGGATCGTCCGCGGTGGCGCTACACGCTCGCGGCACCCGACGAGGCGAGCTGGACCAAGCCGGCGTTCGACGATTCCGCGTGGAAGGAAGGTCCGGGTGGATTCGGCACGACGATGACGCCCGGCGCGATCGTCGGCACCGAATGGGGCACGGATTCGATTTGGCTCCGCCGAACGATCGAGATTCCCGAAGCGCCCGCGATCACGCACATCCTCATCCATCACGACGAGGATGCCGATCTCTTCATTGACGGCAAGCCTCTCGTCTCGTTCAGCGGCTATACGGGCGGCTATACGCGCCGTCGTCTCGCTCCGGAAGCGCTCGCCATGCTGACGCCCGGCATGCACACGCTCGCGGTGCGCGTCCGCCAGACCCGCGGCGGTCAGTTCTTCGACTGCGGCTTCGTGCGCCGCGCCGACTGAGCCTCAACGACGCTCCAGGCGGTCGCCTGCATCTGGGCGATCGCCTTGGCGCTCGGCGGCTTCCACTGCTTGCCCTGCCAGTTGGGCGTGTCCCAGTAGCTTCGCCCCCAACGGTCCTTCACCATGCGCATCGACCCTTCCGGCGACTTGCCGGTGAGGATCGCGTAGTGGACGCATGCGATGAAATACTTCGCATAGGGATTCGGATGGATCTCGTCGTCGAAGAGCTCCTCGATGCGGGTGAAGCCGTCGAGGCCTCCGGAGTTCACGGTGGAATCAAGAGCCGCGAGAGCGCGGCCGCTCGGGATCAGCTCGATGCGCACCGAGGGATGATCCTTGCGGAGCGCTTCGACGAGCTCATCCCACATCGCCGCGTCGGCGATCAGACGCTCGCGCCAGGGAAGCGTGCGCGTCGGACTCGTCGTGTCGTAGGCGCAGCCGTCTGGTGTGCCTGACTTGAGGCAGTGCCACGGCTCATTGATATAGATGATTCCCTTCGGATTTGATTTCGCAAACTCGACGATAAGGCGGCCCGCGTACTCCCGCGTCCCGCCCATCGCCTCCGGTCCGCGCGGTACGCTGTCGACGAGGACGAGCGCCGTCAGGTCGCCCTTCGGAAACGCTTCGAACCATCGTCCCTGAAACTGCGGCTCGACCATCGCCCGCTTCGCCGGATCGCGATCGCGCTCCTCCCACTGCCAGCGAAGCGGGGCGCCGGGAATGAACTGTTCGCGAAAACTGAAGAGGGGCGAGCCGTCGCCGAGTCGTGACACGATGTCTGGAATGTCGGAATGCAGGCTGTGGCCGATGTAGAAGGCGCGAATCGGCGCGATCTGGCCCTCATCGCCCTTTCCGGTCCGATCGGTCGCTGAAGCCGAAGGCGCAGTCGGGCGCCGGTGCTCGCGGAAGAAGGCGACGATGAGCGGAACCGCGCTCGACTTGAACTCATGCCCGCCGGGATGAATGTAGGTGACGACCGGCGTTCCGCCGGGCGATGGATACACGGTCGTGAGGGCAAGCTCGCGTTCGGGAAGCCCCTTCGCTTCAACGGGCTTCCACGGCGACGATGGTGCGGTACATCCGTTTGCCTCGCGAATCGCCTCCATCGTGCGCACCTGGCCGTCATAGCGAACGACGGTGTCCTCCTCGCCGGCAAGATGGAACGCCGGAAGCGGCTTCAGCGAGCGGGCACTCCGGCCTCCGGCAGCGCTCGGTGCGACCGCCGCGAGCCGATCATGTCGCGACTGCCAGAGGACATAGGTAAATCCACCACCGTTCGAATGACCGGTGACATAGACGCGATCGCGATCGACGGAGAACTCCTCGGTGAGCGAGGCATACATCGTGTCGAAGAAGGCAAGATCACGATCGCCCTCCGTTCCGGCGGCGGGTTGCCAGCCAGGCAGCTTGCCGTCGGGATCCGTGAGTCGCCCCGGCGTCGGAAGCCCCGCCGGGTAGACGACGATCGCCTCGGGCCAGTGCTCGTGGAGCGCGAAGCCGCGGGCGACATTGCGAGGATTGCCGCCGCGCCCGTGGAAGACGAAGACGAGCGGCGCGCCGGTGCTTGCAATCGACGACTTCGGCGGAGCCCAGAGGAGCGCCTCGCGATCATGCGCGCCATCGGCGTGTGCGACCTTCCATGTTCGCTCCTCGAGACGAGCGGCCGGACGCTCGACTCGGCGCTCACGGCCTCGTTCGCGCTGTGGGGTCTGGGCCGAAACGACGGCGAAAGGTGCGATGACGCAAAGGAACGCGAGAACGCGGAGCAGCATGCGCATGCCGCCATCATCGGCGACGGCGGGCCCACTTCATGCGAGGAATCGCCGCGGGGCGCCCGGTCAGGGGAATGCCGATCACCGCGGTGGTCGCGCGAAATTCTTCCGAATATCGGCAAGCGCGCGCCGAATGCACGGACCACTTTCCGTACCGACTCGTAAGCCTGTGCCCCGCTGTCCCGGCCGCCTCCTTGGCAGCACCTGTTCTCACGGCGAGGCGAGGCCGATTCGCCAGACAAGGCTTCAACAGGAGACACTCCATGGATGATTCGACAGCCCCGACCCGTCGCATCGACGGGCGACAAACAACCGTCGTACGAGCCCATCGTCGAACACCGGATTTTCGACGATCTGGGCACTCTGGTCAGGTGCCAACAGCAGCCCTCGCGGCGACGGTCCTGACCCTCCTGACCCTGCCCGCCCTTGGCGCCGACGACATCACGCTCGCAGACCCCGCCCCGACAGCGGGAAGCTTGTTCGGTGATGCCATCGCGCTCCATCCTCGCTGGATCATCGTTGGCGATCGTCACCGCCGGGTCGGCCCCCCCGGTGCGCTCGCCTCGACCGGCGGACTCGTCCTCTGGAGTCGCGATGACGCAGGTCTCCCGACGGGGGCCCCCGTTGCGTTTGAGCCAACGGGACTCAGGCGATCCGATCGCTTTGGCGAGTCCCTCGCGCTCGCTGGCGACTTGCTTCTGGTCGCAGCGCCCGGATGGGAACAATCGCCCTCGGTCGCGGATCTCGGGCGCCTTCATGTCATCGATCTCTCCGGAGCAACGCCCGTTTCGCTCGGGTTCAACCCGCTCGTGGCAGTCGGAATCCGGCAGCAGTTCGGCGCGGCGCTCGCTGCGCGGGCTGAGGAAGACGGTGTCTTTGTCGCCGTTGGAGCTCCCGGGTTCGTGACCAGCGGACCGACCCCACCTGTCGGTGGCGCTCGAGGTCGGGTGTACCTCTATCGGCTCGATGCCGGCGTCTGGACGCTTCAGTCAACCTATGAGGGAGCCTCGGCGAATGCGGACTCCCGCTTCGGATCCGCGGTCGGAATGAATGCAATGCACATTGCCGTCGGCGCACCTGGTGGTGCGGCAAGCGGGCCGCCGGCGTGGGGGCGCGTCTTCCTGTTCGACCGGAACGACGAGAAGGCTCTGCCTCTCGAGATCAGCGCGCCGACCCCGACGCTCGACGATCACTTCGGCACCTCCATCGCTATGAGCGATGAACTGCTGGTCGTGGGCGCTCCTTCCGACGCATGCGGAGCCGGAGTGGTCCATGTCTACCGTGCCGTGCGAGACGCGTGGCTCTTCGAGGCGACGCTGGAGCCGCCGGCGAACGCGACCGAGGACTGGCTTGGCTTCGGCAGCGATGTCGCGCTCGATCGCCAGCGCATCATGGTCGGTACGGGTGGCATCGCCTCGGAGACCGCATTCGGACATCGCGCGGCAGTGTTCCGCCGCGCGGGGGACGCATGGGTGCTGGAAGCAGCCATCGACGGCAGTTCGAACGGCGTCGCGCCCGCCGCAGGGCTCGTTGCCCTCGACGCGGCGGGCTCACTCGTCTGTGAACCATTCGGCGGGCCCGATGAATCCGGAGCGCTTCGCTATCGACCGCTTCCGCGCTCCGCCGACTTGGATTTTAGCGGCAGCGTCGACGCGTCTGACCTCGCGATGCTGCTCGGCGCCTGGGGCAGCGTTGGCGTGCTCCCCGAGGATCTCTCAGGCGACGGTGTCGTGAACGCCAGCGATCTTGCCCTCCTCATTGGCGATTGGAGCGTGTCATCATGAAAGTCGAATCCATGACCACTTTGCGTCACACCGCGCTGTCCCGTTCGCGCGGTGCCACCTGTATCGATGTTCTTGTCGGCGTCGGCTGCGCGGCGGTCCTGCTGGCTGCGACCTTGCCGCTTCTCGGAGCGACCGGGAGCGCATCAGGCGAAGCCCGGTCCATGTCGAATCTCCGTACCCTTGCGATCGCCAACGATGCGTACAGCGCTACCTACGACGGCCGGCAGTACACCGCGATTCCGGAGGACGCCGGACTCGTTGGAGGCAATTGCTTCACCTACATACTGACGATCGCATGTCCGCCTCAGATGATTCTCGGCAATTCGCCGAACGGCGATACGTGGGGCTACTACCTCAGCTCGCTCGGATTTTGTGCGGAGAGCCAGCCCGGTGGCACCTGCGGCAACTGGGCGGCCTACAAACCGTTCAACTTCAGCGGCACGGATGCCGGGTTCGGCTCCTTCCGATTGCCGAATGTCCGCGCATTCAACAGCTTCGTCGATGGCCGCTTCTACAGCGATACCTTCTACGCACCGAACGATCTCAACGCGATGCGCGTCAGCGCACCCTACCGGGACGCCGAAGTCGACTTCGACTTCGTTTCGTTCAACTTCGCGTTCTCGAGCTATTCGTTCAGTCCCGCGGCCATGATGAACCCGACGACGCTCGCGGCGAGCGGGTTCACCAATCCCAACTCCTTCCCTGAGGGATATGTCTCTCCCCCCGTCGCCGCCTGCGTCTATCCCGATCTCAAGACGCGGATGATCGAGCACAACTGGAACGATCGCGCCCCCTCGACCGGCAACACCAACTTTGCCGGCGGGACGGAGCCCTGGTACTTCAACGCGAGTGCGTCCGCATCGACGCAGGCGATCTTCTTCGATGGTCATGTCGGACGCATCCTGACCGCGACCGCCGTCGCGGATGACGCCGCGGCGCAGAGCGCCTCAGGAACGGGCCTTTGGCATCGCGGTACGCCGCTCGGCGCGGCAGGGTACTTTGGCAATCAGTCCTTCGACGGTACCAAGAACAGCCACACGATCCTCACGATCGATGGCATTCTCGGTCGCGATGTGCTGACGCCGCAGTAGCCGATGCATCCGTTGCCGAAGCGTGCGTCACGGTTTCGCCGGCACCGCCTTCACCGGTGCCGGCGGAACCGGCGGAATCGGTCGCGGATCCTTGGCGATGAGTTCCTCGAGATGGCGGATCGCGGCGCTGAGCTGGGCGTCTTCGCCCTTGAAGGTCGCGTGCGGGAGGTTGTCGACGACGATGTCGGGCTCGACGCCGCGGCCTTCGATGAGCCACGCGCCGGTCTCGTCGAAGACGCCGAACTCGCCGGCCGTCGCGATGCCGCCGTCGGCGAGCGTATTGCTCGAGGAGAGCCAGATCTCTCCGCCCCAGGTGCGCGTGCCGAGCACCTTACCGAGGCCAAGGCGGCGGAAGCCCTCGCTGATCGCCTCGCCGTCGGAGGCCGTCTCCTCGTTGCAGAGAATGATCATGTGACCGCGGAAGGCGTACTGCATGTTCCAAAGCGGCTGGCGTCCGGCGTGCTGGTTCCAGTACATCCAAGCTTGGCGAATGAGACGATTCAGAATCCAGCTATCGATATTGCCGCCGCGATTGTCGCGGACATCGATGATGAGTCCCTGTCTGTTGAAGACCGGGTAATAGTCGCGAACGAAGTCGGAGAAGTCCTCGGCGCCCATCGCCCGCAGGTGCACATAGCCGATGGCGCCGCGGCCGAGTTCCTCGACGGTGCGCCGCCTTGCGACTTCCCAGGCTCGATAGCGGATGTTCGCGTCCTCGCGGCTCGTCACCGGGACGACGATCACATCGCGCGGCTCGGTCGCTCCCTTCGGAAGCACCGAGAGGAGCGTCTGACGCCCGGCCTTCGTGCGCAGGAGCACCGACGGGTGCGGGACCGAGAGCGTCGCGACGCCGTCGATCGCGCGAATGACATCGCCAACACCGACGCCGACGGTCGGCGCGGAGAGGGGCGAGCGGATCGTCGGCTCGTCGGGGTCGGTCTGGGGAACGAAGGTCACGCGCCAACCGCCCGCTGCCTCGTCGCGCTCGAGATCGGCGCTGAGTGACGCAACGGTGATGCGGTCCGGACCCTCGCGCAGGTCGCCCCGACTCACGAAATGGTGGAGCGCGGAGAGCTCGCCGGTCATCTCCTGGAAGACATCGGAGAGCTCCTCGCGGCTGCGCACGCGAGCGATCCAAGGCTCGTACTTCGCGCGCACGGCGGGCCAGTCGGCGCCGTGCATGCCGCGATCATAAAAATGATCGCGAAGGAGTCGCCACGCGTCGACCATCATCGCCCGCCACTCCTCGCGCGGCATGAGCGAGAGGGAGACGCCGCTGACATCAACCGGCTTCTCGAGCTCGGCCTTGGCGGGCTTCGCGTCGATCACGAATGCCGATCGATCCTTGCGAAGAAGGAGCTTCTTGCGATTGAGCGAAAGCTCCGCCGAACGAACGCCACCCGCGACCATCTTCGGCTCGGGCTTCTCGTTACCGATCACGAGCGCCATGAGGGCGGAGCCGCCGGGCTCGCCGCCAACCTCGGGCACAATCGGAGCGACGAGCCAGAAGATCGCGTCCTCTGACACAAGCAGCGTTCCGGCGATGTTCGCAGCGGGAACCGGAATCGGTTCGATGCGTGTGGCCAGTCCCTCGGCGTCGATCACGACTTCGACCTTGGGCTTGTCGGTTGGCTTGTCGGTTGGCTTGTCTGCTGGCTTGTCCGCTGGCTTGTCTGCTGGCTTCTCAGTCGGCTTGTCAGTCGCGTTCTCGGCGGGCTTCTCCGCTGCAGACTCCGCGGACTTCGCAGCCTCTTCCTTCCGCTTCGCCTCTTCCTTCTCGCGGAGAAGCGTCGCGCGATGGACCTCGTCATCGGGCTGGAAGGGCGAGCGCGTTCCGGCCTTCAGCGTCAACTGGTAGATGCGTCCGGTCGCGGCAAGAAACGGCTCGGGCTGCCGCGGTCCCCAGGGACTCTGCACGACGGACTCGAAGGAGCGATCAGAGATGAAGTAGAGGAACTTGCCGTCGGCGCTCCACTGCGGCGCGTAGCTGTCGTAGCGGTCGGTGGTCGCAAGCAGCGTCGCTCCGCCGTTGATCCCATCGTCGATCGGTGCAAGCTTGATCTGTCGGGCGAGATTCGCCGCAGGCGCGACATAGGCCATCCAACGGCTATCCGGCGACCAGGCGATCTGATCGATCTGGTCGATGGCATTCTCCTCGACGAGCCTGTTCGTTCCCTTCTCGACATCGAAGAGCCACAACCGCTGGCGCTTGTCAGTGTGGGCGATCCACTTGCCGTCGGGCGAGGGATAGGGACGCCATCGCACCGTGTCGCCGTCGGAGGTTCGCTTTGTCGCCTGGCCAACGCCGTTCGCGGGAAGCGTGACGAGTTCGAGCTCGCCGCTCTCGTCGGAGATCGCCGCGAGCGTCTTGCCGTCCGGCATGAAGGTCGCCTCGCGATAGCGAATGCCGCCGCGCCGATCGATATCGACGGTGCGCCCCTGCTTCACCGGGACGACGAAGACGCGTCCGCGGAGCGTGAGGACGATGTGGTCGCCCTCGGCCGAGAGATGCATCGCGCTGACGGCGGCGATCGGGTCCTTGACCCAACGCTCGCGCATGTGATCGAAATCGCTGGCGAGTCGGATGACGAGGGTGGCATCGCTTCCCGTCGAAAGATCGTGGAGGCGAAGATCGGGACCGAATTGATAGACCGCACGATCGCCGTGTACCGACGATCCGCCGATATCGAAATCGGCGTGCTTCGTGTGCTGCCTGAGATCGGTGCCGTCGGGTCGCATCGACCAGAGATTCATCCGCCCGCTGCGATCGGTCGTGAAGAGAACCCGATCACGCCACGCAAACGGACGGCGACTCGTTCCGTCGTAGTCCTTCGTGAGCGGCTTGGCCTCGGAAGCGTTGCCGGACGCGTCGGGCATCGTGAAGGACCAGAGCTGCTGGGCGGTACCGCCCGCATATCGATCGGTATGACTTCCCTGAAACTGCAGCCGCGTAAAGATCACGCGCGACGCATCGAGAAAGGCCGTTTCGGCGCACTGCGCAAGCGGCACGAGCCGCCGGGTGTCGCTCGCGAGATCATGCAGCCAGCTTCGCACCGAGGGCAGGCCACCCGCCGCATCGCTCGCATAGACGAGCGTGCCGTCCGGCGTCCAGCCGGTGATTCCGACACGCCCACCGTCCCAAGTCCGTCGCGTGGGCACGCCACCGGCAAGGGGCATGGTGTAGACCTCCCGCGGCCCCTCGTAGGTCGCGGTAAAGGCGAGTGTCGCTCCGTCGGGCGAGATCGAGGGGTCGCGTTCCTCGCCGGGATGGCTCGTCAGCCGCGAGGCTGTGCCTCCCTCGACGCCAACACGCCAGAGGTCGCCCTCGGCGACGAAAACCACGGTCGTGCCGTGGATTGCGGGCATGCGGTAATAGCCGAGGGTGGTGTCGTCGGCCACCGCCACGGGAGCGGCGACGAGTGCGATCGCACAGAGAGCCGTGCGAGAGAGAAGCGAAGCCAATCGCATGATCATGCGGGCAGCGTAACGCCGGTCCGGACCGGCGGAGCGTCCCTCCCGCTCGCCGACCCTATACTTCGCGGCTCTGCCTGCGATGCACGAGTGACCGATGCGCATTCTGATCGTCGAAGACAACCCGAGAATGGCTCAGGCCCTCCACGCCGGACTGCGCGAGCAGGGCTACGCCGCCGACATGTGCCATTCGGGCTACGAGGCCGAGGATCTCGCTGCGTCGGGCGTCTACGACATCGTGCTGCTTGATCTCATGCTGCCCGATCGCGACGGCGTCGAACTCTGCCGTTCGCTCCGCCGACGCGGACTCAAGGCCAAGATCCTCATGCTCACGGCGCTCGGCTCGCTGCCCGACAAGGTCCAGGGGCTCGATGCCGGCGCCGACGACTATCTCGCGAAGCCATTCGAGTTTGAAGAGCTCCTCGCCCGCGTGCGGGCGCTCCTGCGCCGCGGCGACGCGACCGAGGCCCGCCACCTCCGCTGCGACACGCTCGAGCTTGATCTCTACGCCCGCACCGCGAAGCGCGCCGAGACGAAGATCGATCTCTCGAACAAGGAGTTCGCGCTCCTTGAGTATCTCATGCGCAATCCGAACCGCGTGTTGAGCCGCACGCAGATCGGCGAGAAGGTGTGGGACCTGAGCTTCGAGCCGAACTCGAATGTCGTCGATGTCTACATCTCAGCGCTGCGCCGCAAGGTCGATCGAGGCTTTCCGACCGCGTTGATTCACACCATCAAGGGTGTGGGATATCGATTCGGCGTGCTGGAGTAGCGAGCGATGCCGTGACGGAAGGCGAGGGCCCGCGCATCACGCGAGGACTGATGGTCGATCCGGGCATGCTGCTCTTTCGGATCGCGTGAGTGCGCGCCGCGCACGGTCAGGCGAGCCTCCGTCTCGTTCCAGGTCGTGGTAGCAGGCCGCTACGAAACTTCATTCGGGGCGGGCGTCGTAGAGCGAAGGCGGCGACTTCCGACGCTACTCGGCCGTCTCGTCGCGCACGCCGGCCGCGCGGAAACCCTCGGCTCGCAGGATGCAGGCGTCGCAGTGACCGCACGGACGGGCTGAACCCGAGGTCGTTTCGATCGGGTCGTAGCAGGTCAGCGTGAGCGAGAAGTCGACGCCGAGTGCGAGGCCACGCTCGACGATGCCGCGCTTGCTCAAGCGCGCGAGCGGCGTGTGAATCCGCACCGGCGTTCCCTCCGCGCCCATCTTCGTGCCGAGATTGGCCATGCGCTCGAACGCCTCGATGAACTCGGGTCGACAATCCGGGTAGCCGGAGTAGTCGATTGCATTGACGCCGATGAAGAGATCGGCGGCGCCGATCGTCTCCGCATAGCCGAGGGCGACCGACAGGAAGATCGTGTTCCGCGCGGGGACATAGGTCACCGGAATCTCGGCCGCCGCGTGGGGTGTGCCGATGCGGTCCTTCGGCACGGCGATGTCGGCGGTGAGCGCCGAACCGCCGAACGCGCGAAGATCGAGCCGGACGACGACATGCTTCACAGCACCGAGCGCAGCGGCGACGCGCGACGCGGCCACGAGTTCCGCACGATGCCGCTGGCCGTAGTCGAAACTCACCGCGTGGGCTTCGAATCCCGACGCGCGGGATTCCGCCAAGGCCACCGCCGAGTCCATGCCACCCGAAAGAAGGACGACGGCCCGGCGACTCATGCCGGACTCGGCACCGTCTCGAGCACGCGCTGGATGATGCGCCTGGTCGTCTGCGTATCGCCGGCGTGCATGTAGGACTTGCTGATCACACGATGCGCGCAGACCGAAAGGACATTCTGAACGACATCCTCGGGCTCGCAGTAGTCGCGACCGCGCAGGACGGCGGTGGCCCGCGCTGCGGATGCGAGCGCAAGCGAACCGCGCGGGCTGATGCCGACCTGGAGATCCTCATGCCCGCGGGTCGCGGCGGCGAGGGCGATCACATAGTCGATGAGCGACTGGTCCATCCGCACGCGGTCGACGGTCGCCTGCGCTTCCAAGACCTCCTCGGCGCTCATGACCGGCTGCAAGTCCTTCAGGGCGGTCCGGGCGGGCTGCTTCTGAAGAATGCGACTTTCATCATCGGGCGCCGGATAGCCAAGCGAAATCCGCATCAGGAAACGGTCGAGCTGATTTTCGGGAAGGAAATAGGTTCCCTCAAACTCATAGGGATTCTGCGTCGCCACCACGATAAAAGGCTGCGGCAGATGAAGGACCTGACCTTCGGCCGAGACGGTCCCTTCGCTCATCGCCTCGAGCAGAGCTGATTGCGTGCGGGGCGTCGTTCGGTTGATCTCGTCGGCGAGGACGACATTCGCGAAGACCGGGCCGCGGCGAAACTCGAACCGCCCCTCACCGCTATGGCCGGACTGGCCGTTGTCGCGGACGAAGACGCTCACGCCGGTGATGTCCGACGGGAGCAGGTCCGGCGTGCACTGGATGCGGGCGAAACTGCACCGCACGCTTCGGGCGAGGGCGTTGGCGAGCACGGTCTTGCCGACGCCGGGGACATCCTCGATGAGGACATGGCCGCGAGCGAGCAGGCAGACCATCAGGCGATCGACCGCCTGCGCGTTGCCCATGTAGACCGAGGTGATGTTCCGGCGGAGCTGTTCGAGCGCGTCGCGCATGATGAGAACAAGGCGGAAACCGGGCGGGAAGAGGCCTGAGGCCGCGGCCACCGGGCGATGGAGGGTCCGAGAGGGACGGGCGGGAACGGGGAAAGTCCGCGCAAACCCCGCACTTCCGGCCAGTTCGGACTTGTGCCTCGGTCGTGGGGTAAGGCATAGTAACGCCTCTTCCCCTTCAGTCACGCCCGTGGGTCGGACCCGGCGTTCGTATGGTGTTGCAGAATTTCGCTTCCATTGCGGCGGCCCTATTCGCGTCGGGCGGCGTCGCACTGTTCGCGAGTTTCCGAAACACCACACGAGCGCCGCGGCTCGGCTTGCCTCGCCGTCGGCCCGCTGACCCCCGCGGTCGGCCCATCTCCCCCGATCGCGCGCAGTCCGGTTCGTGACCGTCGCAACGCTTCCGTACGACTCCCTTCCCGCTCCCGTCCTGCTCTTCGCTCGGCTCGTATCCCCGTGGCTGATCTGCACGCCTTTCGCGTCGCCGTCACACTGCCCTGCAAGCGGTGCCGGTATGACCTGCGCGGACTGCACGCCGATGGCCACTGCCCGGAATGTGGCTTGGAAGTCCTCGAAAGCGTCGCGGCGAGCGTCGATCCCGAGTTGGCCCTCTTGCCATCGCTTCGATCGCCGCGGCTGGTCGGAGCTTCACTCTTCCTGCTCACGCTCGGACTCGCGGTTGCCACCGTCGGGACGAGCGCGTCAGCAGCCGCGCTCCTCGTGAGCAAGCTGCCAAGCAACGGCTGGCAGGGACTGCTCGCGAGCGTCTTCCCACCATCGGTGCCGCAGCGACTTGTCCTCGTGCCGCCCATCGCCCTCGGCGTGGCATCGCTCGCCGCTGTGATCGTGGTGAGCTTGGCTGGCCTGAGGGGGAGGCGGCGACATCTCCTCTTCGTCGGCGTGATCGGCTGGCTGGTCGCCAGCCAGTTCGTTCCGACGCCGCTCCACCTTGCCGTCACCGGGGTGCTGGCGATGGTCACCCTGGCGGGGCTGGGCCCGATGATGGTCCACCTCGGTCAGCGAAGCCGAACCTATCGGCGGGCGGCCCACGCTCAGCAGGCGACCGGCCCGCTCACCGCCGCGACGGCCATCGGCGTGCTGTCGATCCTGACCGCGATCCTGCTGGCCGATTGGATCCCAGAGGAAGCGACCGCCCTACCGCGGCTCATCGCGGCGGCGTGCCTGGCGATGATCAATGTCGGGTTCCTCTACCTCGCCCTCAACGGCCTTTGGATCTCACGGTCGCTGTGGGGCTGGCAACCACTCCTCGAGCGGGTGCTCGACCGCCCGCCCCCAGACGCACCATCCGCACCCTCCGCGCCCTCCGACACGCACACCGGCACGGCGACGATGTGATCGGTGCGTCCGGTGCGTCCGGTGCATCTGGCCAGGCGCGTCCTGCCAGCTTGGCAGGTTCCGCTGCTTCGTCGCCCGCCGTGTCAGCATCTGTGCCTGTCCAATCTGCCCCCAATCTGCCCCGCGTCAGCATCTGTGCCGCATCTGTGCCTGTCCAATCTGCCCCCAAGCTACCCCTCCCCAATCTGCCCCAAGCTCCGCCGATCGGCCCGCTCGCGGGGATTTGTGCCTGTCCAAAGTCGTTGAAAGTCGTTGTGTGCCTGTCCAAAATCGTTGCGGGGCGAGCGGAATGGCCGAGCAGCGGGGTCTGGGGCGGGTCT
>VYLE01000136.1_pt1 | contig 67625 bp, 64 predicted proteins | sample 5114391 | NCBI WGS metagenome assembly VYLE01 (sample SAMN12291771, study PRJNA351875) | freshwater metagenome | isolation source: freshwater lake | place: USA: Michigan, Kent Lake | collected 2013-08-15 | reverse complement strand
GCCCGACCTGCCCGCCGGAGGCGCTGCGGTAAGGCCCCAACACGGCCACCCGACGCAAGCTTCCGGAAAACCGTCCGTGCGGAGCGTCTGTCTTTCGCCGAAACGGTATTCAACCCTCTTCTCCGGGCGAAGGCCCGGGCGCTCCGCCATGCCTCCCTCCCCCGACTGGAAACAGGCGGCGAAGAGTCATGCCCCTAACCTCTCCCTCCCCCTGCGGGGGAGGGTCGGCGCCGCGTAGCGGCGGCGGCGTGGGGAGGGCTCGGCGACCCATCCACCGGCTCTCCCTTCGCGGAGCCCCTCCCACCCGGCTTCGCCTCCGGCTCAGCCACCCTTCCTCGGGGAGGGAGGGAGAACGCCGACAACCCATGACACCCCGGAACAAATGAGGCACAAGGCCGCCATGCTCGCCGACTCGACCGTGATCGCCCCGCCCGCCCCGTCTTTGGCCGACGCCCGGGCGACGTTGGAGCGGGTCTGGGGCCATGCGGATTTCCGCGGGCGGCAGGCCGAGGTGGTGACCGAAATCCTCGCCGGTCGTGACGTCGTCGCCGTCCTGCCGACCGGCGGCGGCAAGTCGGTTTGCTACCAGATCCCCGCCATGCTGCGGCCCGGTCTCGGCCTCGTCGTCTCGCCCCTGATCGCCCTGATGACCGACCAGGTCGAGGCGCTGAAACAACAGGGGGTGGCGGCCGCCCGGCTCGACTCCGGCGTCTCCATGGACGACCGTTCGGCCATCTGGCGGCAGGCCCGGGCCGGAGAGCTGGACCTGCTCTATGTCTCACCAGAGGGACTGGCGCAGCCGCATCTGATCGATCGCCTGCATGATCTGCCGCTTTCGCTGATCGCCATCGACGAAGCCCACTGTGTCTCACAGTGGGGACATGATTTCCGCCCAGATTACAGGACCCTGGGCCGGCTGGCCGAACTGTTTCCCGGCGTGCCGCGGATCGCCGTCACCGCCACGGCCGACGCCCGCACCCGCGAGGATATCGTCCGCTCGCTGCGGCTGGAGAATGCGAAGGTCGTCGTCGACAGCTTCGCCCGGCCCAATCTGCAGCTCGCGGCCATCCCCAAGGAGAACGCCTCGCGGGCAAAGACCGACGCTGCCGTGATTGATCTGGTGCGCCAGAGGCGCGGCAAGTCCGGCGTGGTCTATTGCGGCAGCCGCGACGGCTGCGAAAGGGTGGCCGAGGCCCTGCGCGAGGCCGGAACCAACGCCATCGCCTATCACGCCGGCATGGAGGCCCGTGACCGCGACCGCCGGCTGGAGCGGTTCCTGGCCGAGGACGGGGCGGTGATGGTGGCGACCATCGCCTTCGGCATGGGGGTCGACAAGGCCGATGTCCGCTTCGTCATCCACGCCGATCCGCCCGGCTCGCTGGAGGCCTATTGGCAGGAGATCGGCCGGGCGGGACGCGATGGCGAACCCGCCGACGGCATCACCCTGTACGGCCCTTCCGACATCGCCTGGACCCTGAAGCGGCTCGAAGGCCGCCCGATGGCCGAGGAGGTCAAGGCGGTCCAGGTGAAGAAGGCCCGCCAGCTGTTCGCCATGCTGGACGGGGCGACCTGCCGCGCGCAAACGGTGCGCCGCTATTTCGGGGAAGAGGGGGCCGAACGCTGCGGTGTCTGCGACCTCTGCCTCGACCCGCCCGCCGTCTTCGACGCCACCGTCCCGGCCCAGAAGGCCCTGGCGGCCGTCCAGCGGCTCGGCGAACGGTTCGGCAAGACCCGCGTCATCGACCACCTGCTCGGCAGGACAAAGGACGTCCAGCCCTGGGAGGCGGCCCTCTCGACCTGGGCCATCGGGACCGACACCGGCCAGCACACATGGCGCGACATCATCGACCACCTGATGTTCGAGGGCCTGCTGGTCGAGGATCCCAATGAGGGCAAGCCGCTGGTGATGCTGGGCGATCCGGAGGCCGTGCGGGCCGTCTATCGCGGGGAACGGGTCATCGAGGTCCGCGTCGCGGCCGCCCGGGCCGCCTCTGCCCCCCGCGAACGCACCCGCACCGGACGCAATGCCGCGCTGGAAACCCTGGACACCGACGTCCGCGCCCGGTTCGAGACCCTGCGCGCCTGGCGCCGCGACCGCGCCGCCGAACAGCGCGTCCCGCCCTATGTCATCTTCCAGGACAAGACCCTTCTGGAGATTGCCCTCGCCGAGCCGGCCGACCTCGAACGGCTCGGCCACATCTCCGGCGTCGGCCAGAGCAAGCTGGACCGCTACGGCAAGGGCGTTCTCGAGGCACTCGGACAGGGACAGGGCTGAGTTTCCGGCAAAGACCATCGTTCGCCGGTTAAGCTCCGCGCAAGGTCTTGGAAGGGGCACCTTAAACTTTCATCGTCACAGTCTGACGGTGATCCACAGCCGCACCCCGTCCCTGATCGACAAATTGGCCGTGGCCGTCGTGCATCAGCCCGAGCGCGCCATTCCCGCGCCGGCCGGTGCCCGCGAGGAATCGCTGCGCCTGCTGCTCCAGACCGCCGCCGATTCGGGCGTGACCCGGATCGCCACCCGACCCGATGGCGACGGCGAGCGCTGGCTGGGCCAGGCCTGGCCCTTCCCCTCCCCCTTCCAGGTCTCGGTCCGCACCGTGCCGGTCAGCGACGGCGTCGACCGGGTCGAGGCCCGCGCCCGCCGCTCGCTGGAACGGCTCGGCCTGCCGCGGGCGGATCTGCTGCTGGTCTCCAGCGCCGGCGACCTGGCCGGGGCCGAGGGCCGCGCCCTCTGGGACCGGCTTCTGGCCCTCAAGGATCGCGGCCTGTTCCGCCGCATCGGCTTCTGCGCCACGATCGAGGACGGCCCCGCCCTGCTGGCCCGCCGCTTCCAGCCGGACGTGGTCCAGCTGCGCTGCAACCTGCTGGACCAGCGCGCCCAGCATTCCGGCGTCCTGTCCGAACTCGCCGCCCTCGAGGTCGCCATCCACGCGGCCTCGGTCTTCGCCGACGGCCTGCTGTTCATGAGCGGCGAGGCCCTGCCGCCCGAAATGCACCGCCATGCGCCGACCCTGTCGCGCATCCGCCGCCGCCTGGCCGAGGCCCGCGTCGATCCGATGCAGGCGACCCTGGCCTATGCCATGGGCCTGCCCGAAGTGTCCGCCGTCGTTGCCAGTATCGCCTCGGCGGCAGAACTCCGGGCCGTCATCGCCGCCACCCATGCCGCGACCCCCGACCTGGACTGGGCCTCCATGCAGCTGGAGCCGGCGACCATCGCCGCCGACTCCCGCAGGATCAGTAGCGCAGCCTGAGTCCCACGAAGCCGGACCGGCCGGGCTCGCCATAGCCCAACACCTGCTGGTACCGCTCGTCCGTCAGATTCCCGATCCGAGCCATCAGGGTCACCGCCCCGGTCAGGGCATAGGACCCGTTCAGATCGGCCGTGACGAACCCCGGGCGGATCCCGCCGGCGTCGTCCTGATCGCCCTCGCCCCGCACCGTCAGCGCGCCCGACAGCCGTTCGCCGGCCCAGCCGAGGGTCGCCGACCCCGCCTGCTCCGGCACCCGCAACAGCCGCACCCCGGTCGTCTCATCCCGGGCATCGGTCCAGGCCCAGGCCAGGCTCAGCTCGAAACCGCCGCCCAGTCGGGCCCGGCCCTCCAGCTCGACCCCGTCGGTCGCGGTCCGGGCGACATTGACGTAGACGCTTTCGAACGTCCCCGGGTCGAAGACATAGGTGATCTGGTCGTCCACGCCGAGGCGATAGACGGTCGCCCGCCCCTCGATCCGCCCGTCCGGCGAGGCCCAGCCGATGGCGGCTTCGTAGCCTTCCGCCGACTCGGGCCGCAGCGCCGGGAAGGGCCGGGCCGAAAAGCAGAAGTCACAGACAGCCTGGCTGATCGACGGGGCCTTGAACCCGGTCCCCCAGGCTGCCGACAGGGTGATACCGCCGCCGGCGTCGAGGGCCCCCGAGACCCGACCTGTGACCTGTGCGTCGAAATCGTCCGTTTCATCGAACCGCAGCGCCCCCGTCAGGCTGAACCGGTCCGTCGGTTCGATCCGCGCCGTGGCAAAGGCCGAGGTCGCGCCCAGCCGTTCGGTCAGGCCGGTAGACAGACTGCCGCGGGTCTCCTCCCGTTCGGCACCGATGACGAAGTCCAGACCCCGGAGGGTGCCGTGGGCCTGCCAGCGCAGGGCCTGTCGATCCGCCTCAAAGCTTGAGGGGAAGGCCGAGACGGTCTCACGTGCGATGTCCGAGGCCGACAGGCTGACCTGGTGCTCAAGATCGAACAGGGTCAGGCGCAGGCGACCGAACCCCGACCATTGCCGGCTGGACTGGCTGTCCGGCGTGTCGGCCAGCGCATAGGCCGGAGCGGGGAAGCCGTCGATATCCGCATCGCTGTCGGTCCAGCGCAGCGAGCCGTCCACCGAAACCGCCGGGGTCAAGGCAAGGCGACCGCGAGCCCCCGCCGTGGTCGAGGTGAAGCCGTCAACTTCCGGATTGCCGTCGACCTCGTCCGCCGCCGAAATGCCGTCGGTGCGAAACCGGGAGACCCAGGCCCCGAAGCCGAAGTCCCCGGTCGAGACCCCCGCCGCCAGCCGGCCCCGGACCGTATCGAAGGACCCCGTCTCCAGTTCGGCCGCGATGCCATCGAGGTCGCGGGTGGTGAAGGCGATGACCCCGCCGATGGCGTCCGAGCCCCAAAGGGACGACTGCGGCCCCGACAACACCTCGATCCGTTCGATGTCCGACAGGTCGAAGCCGGAGAAGTCGAAGGCACCATTGACCTCGGCCGGATCATTGACCGGCACGCCATCGACCAGAACGAGGGTCTTGCCCGGCGAGGCCCCGCGCATCCGAACCTGGGCGACCCCGCCGAACGCCCCCGACCGGACCACCGACAGGCCGGGCACGTCGCCCAGGATATCGGCGGCAAAGACCGCGCCGCGCAGATCGAGGGTGCGCCGATCGATAACCCGCGCGCCGGGCGTGTGGCTGACGATGGCTGGCAGGCGGGTGGCTGTGACGATCACCTCCGGCAGGGTGGCGGCCGGATCGTCGGCCGTCCCCGCCCAGGCAGGCAGGGGCAGGAGCACGGCCGCAGCCGTGGCATGGAGGATGGATCGCGTCATGGCGCAGATCTCCGTCGGCCCCGCGCTGGCGCTGCGCGGCGGCATGTGAAAGCGACCGACCCGGCCCCCTGGAAGGGGCGCGGCGCTGGGATCGGGTCGCTTCGACGGAACAATCTTCCGCACAGGCGGAAGGGTTGATCCCACGCCTCTGTCTGGTCCCGGACAGCGGACGAGCGACATCGGCGGCCAGGTCTCCTGGCTTGCGGGTCAAAAATCGAGGTCCACGCCTTCCCGGTTTCCCAGTGGCGCCGGAAGCGGACTTCCGGATCGGACGACAATCTCGCCGCCTACAGTTGCGGGCACAGCCGCGGTGTTGGACCGCGTTCCCTTAACCGCCTGCCGGGCTTGTCGCAGCCCGGGAGCGCCTGTGCAAGGACGCGCCATTCCGCTTGAGCGCGCCCCCGCAATCCTTCACCCTGTCATCGCCCCATGAACGCCCCCCTCATCCACCCTCCGACTGCCGACACGATCCCGTCTTCCGAGGGGACGACGCCGGTCATGGCGCAGTTCCTGGCGGCCAAGGCCAGCCAGCCGGACGCCATCGTCTTCTTCCGCATGGGCGATTTCTACGAACTGTTCTTCAAGGACGCCGAGATCGCCTCCAGGGCCCTGGGCATCACCCTGACCAAACGGGGCAAGTATCAGGGCGAGGACATTCCCATGGCCGGCGTGCCGGTGCATGCCCTGGACGGCTATCTGGCGCGGCTGATCCGGCAGGGGTTCAAGGCCGCCATCTGCGAACAGCTGGAAGCCCCCTCCGAAGCCCGCAAGCGGGGCTCAAGGGCCGTGGTTCACCGCGACATCGTTCGCGTCGTTACCCCCGGCACCCTGACCGAGGACAGTCTGCTGGACGCGCGCGGTGCCAATCGTCTGGCCGCCGTCTCGGTGCGCAAGGGTCGGGCCGCCGTGGCGGTGGTCGAACTGTCCGCCGGTACCGTCGACGCCGTGGCCTGTTCACTGGAAGACCTTGGAGCCACCCTCGCCTCGTTCCGGCCATCGGAAGTGCTGGTCCCTGACCGCCTGTTTTCAGACGAAGCGACCAGGAGCGCGCTCGACGGCTCGGGTGGCGTGGTCCAGGCCCTGCCGCAGGCCCTGGCCGAGCCGGTCGGGGCCCGGGCGCGGGTCGAACGGCTTTACGGCGTGGCCTCGCTCGACGGCTTCGGCGCCTTCGAGGAGGCCGAGGTCTCGGCGCTGGGCCTGATCGCGGCCTATCTTGAGACCACCCAGGCCGGAAAGATCCCCGCCCTGTCCCCGCCGCGCCGTTCGGGCGACAGCGGCTTCCTCGCCATCGATCCGGCGACCCGGTTGAGCCTCGAAATCGACCGCACCCAGCGCGGCGAACGCGAGGGGTCGCTGCTGGCCTGTATCGACCGCACGGTCACCTCGGGCGGGGCGCGCGCCCTGGCCGAAAGGATCGCCCGGCCGCTTCGCGACCCGGCTGCAATCAACCATGGACTCGATGCCGTCGAATGGCTGCTGGAGCGCCGTGACCTGCGCCGGGACCTGCGCGATGGCCTGAGGGCCTCCTCCGACGTGGCCCGTGCCGTGTCGCGGCTGGTTCTCGGCCGCGGCGGGCCGCGCGATCTGGCCGCCATCCGCACCGGCCTGTCGATCGCCGAGGGCATCGCCGGTCTGTTCCCCCCGTCGCGCGACCCCCTGTCCGGCCCGCCGGCGCGGCTCGTCGCCTGCGTCGACCGGATGACGCTGTCGCCCGATCTGGGCCGGCTGCTGGTCGATCTGGCCGAGGGTCTGATCGCCGAACCGCCGCATCTGGCCCGCGACGGCGGCTTCGTGGCCGCCGGCTATCGACCCGAACTGGAAGAGGCCCGCCGGCTGCGCGACGACAGCCGCCGCGTGGTTGCCGACCTCGAGGCCCGGGCGGTGGCCGAGGCCGGGGTACCGTTCAAGATCCGCCACAATGCCGTGCTCGGCTATTTCCTCGAGACCAGTGCGAAAGCCGCGGAGCCCCTGCTCCGGCCGACCGGCGAAAGCCCCTTCATCCACCGCCAGACCCTGGCCAACCAGGTCCGGTTCACCACCATCGAATTGTCCGAGCTGGATGCGAAGATCAGCCAGGCCGGGTATCGCGCCCTGGCCATCGAGGGCGAGACCTTCGAGGTCTGGCGCACGACGGTGCAGTCACTGGCCCGGCCGCTTCAGACCCTGGCCGAGGCCCTGGCCGAGCTCGACGCCCATGCCGCCCTCGCCGAATGGGCCGAGGAAGTCGGCGGAGTCCGTCCCGCTATCGACGATACCGGCTGTTTCGAGGTCACCGCCGGGCGACACCCGGTGGTCGAGGCAGCGGTGAAGGCGCAGGGCGATCCCTACACGCCCAACGACTGCCGGCTGGACGGATCCGGCGCGGCCGCCTCGCGGCTGTCGATCGTCACCGGGCCGAACATGGCCGGCAAATCGACCTTCCTCCGCCAGAATGCCCTGCTGGTCGTGCTGGCCCAGGCCGGTGCCTTCGTGCCGGCGAAGGCCATGCGGCTGGGCGTGGTCGACCGGCTGTTCAGCCGCGTCGGTGCCGGCGACGATCTGGCGCGCGGCCGCTCCACCTTCATGACCGAGATGGTCGAGACCGCCGCCATCCTGACCCAGGCCACCGACCGCAGCTTTGTGGTGCTGGACGAGATCGGGCGGGGCACCGCCACCTATGATGGCCTCGCCATCGCCTGGGCCGTGGCCGAGGCCCTGCACGACCGCAACCGCGCCCGCACCCTGTTCGCCACCCACTATCACGAGTTGGCCGGTCTTGAGACGCGCCTGGCGCATGTCTGCAACCTGTCTATGGCAGCGCGCGAATGGAACGGTGATCTCGTGTTCTTGCACGAGGCCCGTCCCGGCGCTGCCGACCGCTCCTATGGCGTGCAGGTCGCGAAACTGGCCGGCGTGCCCGGTGCCGTTGTCAGCCGCGCCAGCGAGGTGCTCGAGAGGCTGGAAGGCGAGAAGGCTGCAGCCATCAGCCTGGACGACCTGCCGCTGTTCGCGGTCACGGAGCCCGCGCCACCCCCGCGGTCGTCAGCCGTCGAGGACGCCCTGCAGGCCATCGAGCCCGACGAAATGTCGCCGCGCGAGGCGCTGGAGGCCCTTTATCGCCTCAAGGGTCTGGGCCGCCGGTGACCGAGGCCCTGGACGACCGGCTGATCGAGGCCGCGTCTGCGACCGATGTGCGCAGGGCCGTGGCGGCCACTCTCAAGGAGTCCTGGGACGCCGCCCGCGTCCGTATTGCCCGCCGTCTCGACGCGGGCGGTGACGGGGTCGAGGTGGCAAGGCTCTATTCGACAGCCGCGGACGACCTGCTGACAGCGCTGTGGCGGTTCACCACCGAAACCCTTTATCCCGCCGCCAATCCCAGTGAGGCCGAGCGGCTGAGCCTGATCGCCGTCGGTGGGTACGGGCGGGGTGTGCTGGCCCCTTTCTCTGACCTCGACCTGTTGTTTCTGCGGCCGTGGAAGCCGATCCCGCGCACCGAACAGGTGATCGAGTTCATGCTTTATGTCCTGTGGGATCTGGGCGTGAAGGTCGGCCAGTCGTCGCGGTCGGTCGACGAATGCCTGGCCCTGGCGAAGTCGGACATGACGGTCCGGACGGCGCTGCTGGAGGCGCGTCCCCTGGCCGGGGACGACAGGCTGGCCGCCGATTTCATCGCCCGGTTCCAGGGACAGGTGGTCAAGGCCGACCCCCGACCCTTCATCGCCGCCAAGCTGGAGGAACGCGACATCCGCCACCAGAAGTCCGGGGCGGTACGCTACCGGGTCGAGCCCAACGTCAAGGACGGCAAGGGCGGGTTGCGGGACCTCAATACCCTGTTCTGGATTGCCCGCTCGCTGGCACCGGACAGTCCGCTCGGTGCCCGGGTCATGGACGGCCTGCTGACCGCGCGGGAACGTCGGACATTCGAGGAATCCTTCGACTTCCTGTGGCGGGTCCGGGCTCACCTGCACCTTACGGCCGGCCGACCCGAGGAGAAGCTGACCTTCGACCTTCAGCCCGAGGTCGCCCGGCGCATGGGCTGGCGCGGACGCGGGGACGAACCGGCGGTCGAGCGGTTCATGCGCCGCTATTTCCTCGTGGCCCGCGACGTCGGCGGCCTGACCCGCGCCCTGTCGGCGAAGCTTGAAGCGCGCCAGCAGAAGTCAACCATGAGTCTGTCGCGGCTCATTCCGGGCCGAAAACGCAAACTGGGTGTCGAGGGTTTCACCGAGGATTCCGGCCGCCTCTCGGTCACCGGCCCGGAAGTGTTCGCCGCTGCCCCCGAGAAACTGCTGATGCTGTTCCGGACGGCGGACGAGCACGACCTGGACCTCCACCCCGATGCCTTTTCGGCCGTCAGCCGGTCGCTGTCGCTGGTGACGCCGTCCCTGCGGCGCGACCCGGAGGCCACGCGCGCCTTCCTCGACATCCTTGCGCACGGCCAGCGGCCCTATCGGGTGCTAAGCCTGATGAACGAGACCGGTCTCCTGGGCCGGTTCCTGCCCGAATGGGGCCGGATCGTCGGCCAGACCCAGTTCAACATGTACCATGCCTATACGGTCGACGAGCACACGCTGCAGGCCATCGGCATCATCAATGACATCTGGCGCGGCAAGCTGAAGGCCGACCATCCGTCCTCATCCGAGATCGTGCACCGGATCGACGATTTCGAGGCCCTGATGCTGGCGATGCTGTTGCACGATGTCGGCAAGGGCGGTGACCGGGGGCAGCTCGAGGACGGTGCCATCGCCGCACGTCGCGCCTGTGATCGGCTGGGTCTCGATCCGCGGCGGACCGAGTTCGTGGTCTGGCTCGTGCGCAATCACCTCGCTCTCAGCGACTACGCCCAGAAGCGCGACGTGTCGGACCCGGCGACGGTCAAGGCCTTCACCAGACTGGTGGGAGATCCGGAGCGGTTGCGGACGCTGCTGATCCTGACCGTGGCCGACATCCGCGCCGTCGGCCCCGGCGTCTGGAATGCCTGGAAGGGCAATCTCATTCGTGACCTGTACCAAAGGACCGAGGGCGTGTTCCGCGGGGAGGATGTGACCCATGCGGACCCGCTCGACGACTATCCTGACCTGGTCGCCCGGGCCCGGCTGACGGGTGCGGCTGCCGAGGTGCTGACGGTGCGGGATGACGAGTCGGGGGAGCACCCCGCCACCCGCGTCGCCGTCGCGGCGCGCGACCGGCCGGGGCTGTTCGTCGACCTGGCCGGTGCCCTTGCCGGTGCAGGGGCGGATGTCGTCGGTGCCCGGGTGGCGACCGCGGCGGACGGGACGGCCCTCGATGTGTTCGAGCTCCAGGATGGCGGCGGCGCGCCCTATGGCCAGGCCGAGCCAAGGCGCCTGACCCGGCTCATCACCACACTTGAGGCCGCCGCACACGGGGGAGTCCGGATCGCGCCGGCACCCACGGCAGCACCCAGTCCGCGTCGGGCTGCCTTTGACGTCCGGCCGACAGCCATTGTCGATCTGGACGAGAGCCCCGACGCCGCCGTGGTCGAAGTGTCCGGGGCCGACCGGCCGGGTCTGCTGGCGGATCTCGCCCGCGTCCTGGCCGACAACGGCCTCTCGATCCGCTCGGCCCATATCGCCGGTTTCGGCGAGCGGGCGGTGGACAGCTTTTACGTCACCAATTCCCGGGGCCGGAAGCCGAAGCCCGGACCAAAGCTGGAGCGGCTCCGGCTTGAGCTTGAGGCCGTGCTGGATCGTGGGGACCGGGCCGGAACACAGCTGTCCGCGCCTGTTCGCGCCAGTCTGCGCGACGTCTCTGAAGTTGGACCGCGGGGTTCCGCCCAAGACCCCGTATCGCGCGCGCCTCAAGCAGGATAAGCGCTGGTTCAAACCCCTACTCCGAGCCCCTGATGAGCCTCGCGCGCAACACCATGGTGCAAGCCACCCTGACCCTGGGCAGCCGGGTGCTCGGCTTTGCACGCGACATGGCCCTCGCAGCCCGCTTCGGCCAGGGGCCGATGATGGACGCCTTCACCACGGCGCTGATGCTGCCCAACATGTTCCGGCGACTGTTCGCCGAGGGCGCCTTCGCCCAGGCCTTCGTGCCCGTCTATGGGGGCGTCCGCGCCCGCGAGGGAGATGAGGCGGCGGCGGTTACGGCCTCCGAGGCCATGTCCTTCATGCTGGCGGTCGTGGCCGGCTTATGCATCGTCCTGCAGGTGCTGATGCCATGGATCATGCCCTGGCTACTCTCGGCCTATCGGGGTCAGCCCCAGGTCATGCAGGCGGCGGTAACCGCAACCCAGCTGGCCATGCCTTATCTGGCCTGTATGACCGTGGCTTCGTTGCTGTCGGGCGTACTCAATACGGGCGGGCGGTTCGCCCTGTCGGCGGGCGTGCCGGTGTTCCTGAACCTTTGCACCCTCGCCCCGCTGCTGGCCTCCTGGGTCCTGCCAGCCAGCCAGCCGGAGGTTCTCCTCTGGGTAACAGCGGCCGTGACCGCGTCCGGCGTGATCCAGGCCGGGCTGCTCTGGTGGGGGGTCCAGCGGCTGGGGATCACCATCCGCCTGTCCTGGCCGCGGTTGACGCCCAATGTGAAGCGGGCCCTGGCCCTGGCTGTACCCGGTGCCCTCGCGGGCGGGGCGATGCAGATTAATTCCGTGGTCAGCCAGATGCTGGCCGGATCGGACGAGGGGGCCCGGTCGGTCATCTACAATGCCGACCGCCTGTACCAGCTGCCACTGGGCCTGATCGGCGTGGCCATCGGCCTCGCCCTGGTGCCGCGCCTGACCCGGGCCTTCGTCACCGATGACCACGAGGGCGGCCGCAAGACGCTCGATGACGGCATCACCCTCGCCATGGTGTTCACCCTGCCCGCGGCCGTGGCGCTGTTCGTCATTCCCTTCTTCGTGATTGACGCCACCGTCACCCGGGGGGCCTTCACCTCGGAAGACGCCGCCCGCACGGCGGATGTTCTGCGCCAGTTCGCCTGGGGCGTTCCGGCCTTCGTCCTGGCCAAGGTCCTGACCCCGCCCTTTTTCGCCCGGGAGGACACCCGCCGGCCAATGATTTACGCGGTCGCCGCCGTGATCTTCACCATTGTGGTCGGCACCGCCCTTTTCTTCGGCCTGTCGCGGATCGGGGTCGACGGCGTGCTGGGCCTCGCCATCGCCACCAGCCTGTCGGCCTGGATCAATGTCGCCCTGCTGGGCGGGACCCTGGTGCGCGAGAACGTCTGGCGGCCGTCGCCGGCCTTCCTTTCGCGCCTTTTCCGGGTGCTGGCTGCCAGCGGCGTCATGGCGGGCCTGCTGGTCTTCGCCGGGATCGGATACGAGGCCCTCAGCCGCGCCCTCCTCGCCAAGGAAATCGCCGTCCTGGTCGTCTGTGGCGCGGGCGCCCTTGTCTATGGTGCCTGCATCGTGCTTTTCCGCGCCGTCAGCCTGGCCGAACTCAAGGCGACGCTGAAGCGTGAACCAGGCGCTGTCGCGCCGACCGGACTGGACTGATGACTGACGCCGCCGCCCCCGCACCTGCCCCCGCCTATGACGGCCCCCGTCGCATCCTGTCCGGGATCCAGGCCTCGGGTGCCCTGCACCTTGGCAATTATCTCGGGGCCCTCAAGCGGTTCACCCAGCTGCAGGACACGGGCGCACCCTGTTTCCTGTTCGTGGCTGACCTGCACGCCATCACCGTCTGGCAGGACCCGGCCCTGCTGACCGCTCAGACGCGCGAAATCGCCGCCGCCTATCTGGCGTCGGGGCTTGATCCGGCGCGCTCGGTGATCTTCCCGCAGTCGGCGGTTCGGGCGCATTCGGAACTGGCCTGGATTCTCAACTGCGTCGCCCGCCTCGGCTGGCTGGACCGGATGACCCAGTTCAAGGAGAAGTCGGGCAAGCACAAGGAGCGCTCGTCGGTCGGCCTCTACACCTATCCGGTGCTGCAGGCGGCGGACATCCTGCTCTACAAGGCCACCGAGGTGCCGACCGGCGAGGACCAGAAACAACATCTGGAGCTGACCCGGGATATCGCCGCCAAATTCAACAACGACTTCAACGCGCCCGGCTTCTTCCCCCTGCCCGAGCCCCTGACCCAGGGACCGGCACCGCGGGTCATGAGCCTGCGCGACGGCGCGGCCAAGATGAGCAAGTCCGATCCGTCGGACCAGTCGCGCATCAATCTAACCGATGACGCCGACACCATCGTCGCCAAGATCCGCAAGGCCCGCACCGACCCCGACGCCCTGCCCGAGACCCTGGAAGGCCTCGAGGGCCGCGCGGAGGCGAAGAACCTCGTCACCATCTATGCGGCCCTCGCCGACATCAGTCGCGAAGCGGTGCTGGCCCAGTTCGCCGGTCAGGGCTTCGGCGCTTTCAAGCCCGCGCTCGCGGACGTCGCCGTCGCCTCCATGGCCCCGGTCAGCGCCGAGATGCGCCGGTTGATGGCCGACCCGACGGAGATCGACCGCGTCCTCAAGGACGGTGCTGAACGCGCCGCCGCCATCGCCGATCCGGTCGTGGATGAGGTGAAGAAGATCGTGGGCTTCTGGAGGGCGTGATGCTGGAGCTGATCTGGGCACTCGTCGCCGCGCCTCTTGCGCAGGACACAGCGACCGAACCACCGACGTCCGCCCGGAGCGGAGACCTGACCGTGTCGCAAGGCGGCATGATGGCCTGGAGCGTGAACGGCGGCCTCGGCGGCCAGGTGACGGCTCTGGTCGATAACGCCGGCTCCGGAACGGACAGGATCCTGTCCGTGACCACACCTTCCGGCACGGTCGGCAACGTCGGCGTCTATCCGCTCGTCAACGGTCGCGGCGAACGCGCGCCGAACGGGGATCTGACGATCCGCCCGGGCCGGACGGGCGTACTGGCAGAGCTGACCGATCTTGCTTCGGGCGTACCGGCTCCGGTTCTGACCACGGTCACCATCACCTTCGAACAGGCCGGTGCGGTCACCGTCCGGGCCATGCCGGCTTCACCCGCCCCGCCGTCACCGCCGCGTTAGGTGATCCGGTCCAGCCGGGCGATGAAGAAGCCGTCCAGCCCACCCTTTTCCGCCCACATCGAGGGCAGGATGCGCAGCCAGCCCTCGGGGGTCAGCGCCTCTTCGGGCGCGCCGACCTCGGCAGGGATAACGGGTGCCGTCCGGAACGCCGGGTTGCGGCGCAGGAAAGCGATGATCTGGGTTTCGCCCTCCTCGCGCTCCAGCGAACAGACGCAATAGACCAGACGTCCGCCCGGCTTCACCCGCTCGGCGGCGGCGTCGAGCAGCCGGTGCTGGACGTCGGCCAGTTTGGCGACGTCGGCGGGCTTGGTGGCGCGCAGCACTTCGGGATTGCGACGGAAGGTACCGGTGGCAGTGCAGGGGGCATCGAGCAGGACGGCGTCGAAGCTGCGCGGGTCCTCCCAGTCCTCGGCGGGAACGGCCACAACCTCGGCGGACAGGCCGGTGCGGGCCAGATTGGCGCGCAGACGGTCCAGCCGCTTGTCCGAACGGTCCAGGGCCACAACCGAGGCGCCCGAGGCGGCGATCTGCAGCGTCTTGCCGCCGGGGGCGGCGCAGAAATCAACGATGGACTCTCCGGCCTTCGGCGCCAGCAGGCGGACCGGAACGGCGGCGGCGGCGTCCTGGACCCACCAGACCCCATCCTCGAACCCTGGCCAGAAGGACAGGTCGCCGCGACGGCCGGTGCGGACGGTGTCTCCGGCCATCACCTCGCCGTCCAGCGCCTCGGCCACCGCGGCGGCGTCGACCTCAGGCTTGAGGCTCAGGTCCGTCGACGGCTCCTCGCGGGCCGCCAGGGCCAGGCCGGTCAGGGTCGCCTCGCCATAGGTGGCGCGCCAGCGGGCGGCGAGCCACTCGGGCAGGTTGGACTCGGCCGTCGTCAGGCCCGGGCCCTCGCGCTCGATGCCGCGCAGGACGGCGTTGACGAGGTTCTTGTAGGGCCGGGTCTTGGTCTCGCGCTCGGCCAGTTTCACCGCCGTCGAGACCGCAGCAAAGGCCGGCGTTTCGAGCACCAGGGTCTGGGCCAAGGCCACGCGCAGGATGGTGCGCACCGCCAACGGCGGCGCCTTCTGCAGCTTGCGATCCAGGATCTGGTCGATCTCGCCGAGCCGCCGCAGGGCAGCCATGGCCACTGCGCGGGCGAAGGCCCGGTCCGGACCGGGCAGGTCGGCGACTTCGCGGAACGACAGGGCCGTGTCCAGCCCGCCCCGGCCTTCGAGAGCCGCGTTCAGCAAGACGCCTGCGGCCAGGCGGGCCTCGACGCCGATGTCGGCGCTTTCGTCTCGCGGATCGACCCTCGGCGGTCGCGGTGCACGGGTTCCGGCCCGGGCCTTGTCAGCCATGCGGCGACCGCGGGCGGCGGAGCTGCGACCGGCGCGGTTGTCCGTCAAACCACCACCTGCGTACCCAGTTCGACCACCCGCCCGGGCGGGATGTGGAAGAAGTCGGTCGGATTGGCGGCGTTTCGGGTCAGGAAGATAAACATCCGGTCCTGCCAGAGCGGCATGCCCTGGGACGCGGAAGCGACCACCGAGCGGCGACCCAGGAAGAAGCTGGTCGACATGATGTCGAACTTCAGACCCTGCTTGCGGCACACGCCAAGCGCCTTCGGGATATTGGGCTGCTCCATGAAGCCGTAGGAAATGGTCAGCTTCTTGAAGTCGTCCGATATCGGCTCGATCGTCACCCGTTCGCTGTCGGGAACGCGCGGGCGGTCGGTGGTGCGGACCGTCAGGATGATGTTCTTCTCATGCAGCACCTTGTTGTGCTTGAGGTTGTGCATCAGGGCGACCGGAGCGACATCGGGATCCGAGGTCAGGAAGATGGCCGTACCGGGCGCGCGGTGGGGCGGGCGGGCGCGCAACATCTCGATCAGGTCGGTCAGCGGCAGGCTGTCCTTGCGGGTCTTGTTGGTCAGGATCTGGGTCCCGCGCACCCAGGTCCACATCAGCAGGACCAGGGCCGCGCCGAGCACCAGCGGGAACCAGGCCCCCTGCGGGATTTTCAGCATGTTGGAGGTCAGGAAGACGAGGTCGATTGCCACCAGCGGGCTGATGGCGGCCAGCGACAGGGGCAGGCTCCACTTCCACAGTTTGCGGACGATGAACCAGGCCAGAAGGCTGTCGACGAACATCGAGCCGGTAACGGCAATGCCGTAGGCAGCCGCGAGATTGGCCGAGGTCTGGAAGGTCACCAGCAGGGCCAGCACCCCGACCATTAGCATCATGTTGACCGAAGGCACGAAGATCTGGCCGGCCTGGCTTTCCGAGGTGTTGCGGATGTCGATGCGTGGCAGCAGGCCCAGCTGAACCGCCTGCTGGGTTACCGAGAAGGCACCGGTGATGACCGCCTGGGAGGCGATGACGGTGGCGATCGTGGCCATGATCAGGACAGGCCAGTAGACCACCTCGGGCACCATCATCCAGAAGGGATTGGCTGCAGCGGCGCGGTTGTCGAGCACCATGGCGCCCTGGCCGAGATAGTTGAGGGTCAGGCAGGGCAGGACGAACCAGAGCCAGCCGAGCCGGATCGGTGCCTTTCCGAAATGGCCCATGTCGGCATAGAGCGCCTCCGCCCCCGTCACGGCGAGGAAGACGCTGCCGAGGATGATGAAGCCGAGGAAGCCGTTATCAAACAGGAACAGCACGCCATAGTGCGGCGACAGGGCTCTCAGGATCGAGGGGTCATCAAAGATGTGATAGACTCCCAGCACCGCCAGTATCAGGAACCAGACGGCGGTCAGCGGTCCGAAATAGCGGGCCATGCTGGCCGTGCCGCGGGACTGGATCATGAACAGGGCGATCAAGATGCCCGCAGCAATCGGCACCACGAAGCTGTCGAGCTGGCCCGAGACACCCGGCGCGTCGCGCAGACCCTCAACCGCCGACAGGACGGACACGGCCGGCGTAAGGACGCCGTCGCCGTAGAACAGCGCGGCACCGCAGACGCCGAGGATAAAGATCAGGGCCGACCGGCGTCCGATGGCGTGCTGGGCCAGGGCCATCAGCGCCAGGGTGCCCCCCTCGCCCTTGTTGTCGGCCTTCATCAGAAAGACGACGTATTTCAGCGTCACGACGAGCAGCAGGGCCCAGAAGACCAGCGACACAACGCCGAGAACGGCCAGTTCATCGGCTCCGCCGTTACGGCTGTGATGCAGGGCCTCGCGCATGGCGTAGAGCGGGCTGGTGCCGATGTCTCCGAACACGACGCCGATGGCACCGATGATCAGGCCCCACTTGCCGGCCTTGACGTGGCCGCCCTCACCGGCCGCCGCAGGGTGCGGATGGGCCGGGGCGACCAATTTGTCGGCGGAAGTCTGGGAGTTTGAGGTGGCGGCGCCGGCGCCGTCTTCACCTTGGGGAGAGGCCCCGGCCATGAAGTTCCTCCGGGACCCCGCACACTGCGGTTCCCATCAAAAGAGCGGCGAGCCTTTAAGCCCTTTCGGTGAGCCGTTCAATCGTGCTGCAAGCGCGAAATCGAGGGCGGTTTGTGAAAGCCTGCCCGTGCGCCTATCTTGGGGCCACACCATGTCCGACAGCCAACGCTTTCCCGTCGCCGCCCACGCCCTGGCCTATCTGGCCCACAAGGGCGCGAACTCGCCGGCCCAGGCCGTGCCGAGCGCGATTCTGGCGGCCTCGATCCCGACAAATCCGGTGGTCGTTCGCCGGGTGACCGCCCTGCTGGCCAAGGCCGGGCTGATCGCCACCCGGCCGGGTGCGTCGGGCGGGGCGTGGCTGCTGCATGAGCCGCAGGATATCTCGCTGGAAACCGTGCTGCGCGCCGTCAACGGTTGCGCCCACCTCGGCTCGCCGCCCGCCGGGGCCAGGGGCTGTCCGGTCAGCGAACACATCCCGCGCCAGGTGGCCAAGGCCCTGACCGCCGCAGATCAGGCCGCGGGTCAGGCCCTGTCGAAGATCACCATCGCCGACCTGCTGGACCACGAGCCGGCTTCGCTGGCAGCCTTCGCGCCGCATGCGTCCTGCCCGGTCGCCGCCTGAGATGATCGGCATTCGGCCGGGCGCGGGGCGGACCGTCCTGATCACGGGCGCTTCAGCGGGCATCGGTGAGGCGCTGGCGTGGGTCTACGCCAAACAGGGCTGGGACCTGATTCTGACCGCCCGACGGAAGGCGCCCCTCAGGAGAACCGCTCAGGATCTGAAGGAACTGTACCGCGCCAAGGTGACCATCCTGACCGATGACCTTGCCGACCCCGCCGCGCCGCGCCGGCTGTTCGACGCCATCCAGGCCAGGGGTCTGACCGTCGACGGCCTGATCAACAACGCCGGCTTCAGCCGTACCGACGGCTTCCTGACCACCGACCCAGCGGCGCACAAGGCGATGATCCAGGTCATGCTGGCGGCCCCGGTCGAACTCGCCCGCCTGTTCGCCCCCGGCATGGTCGAGCGCGGCTATGGCCGCATCCTCAACGTCGCCTCGCTGGCCGGCCAGATGCCCGCGACCGGCGGCGACACCCTGTACGGGCCGATCAAATCCTTCCTGATCAAGGCCTCGCAGGGCCTTCATCTCGAGCTGCGCGGGACCGGGGTCCACGTCACCGTCCTGTGCCCCGGCTACACCCTGACGGAGTTCCACGATGTGAACGGCACCCGCGAGCAGGTCTCATCGGCCTATCCAGCCTGGATGTGGCAGACGGCGGCGCATGTGGCGCGGGTCGGCTACGAGGCTTGCGAGGCCAACCGGCCCAGGGTGACGCCGGGAGCCATGAACAATCTGCTGGCCGGCCTGGCCAAACACCTGCCCGACCGGGTGGCGCTGCGCATGGTCGGCGGCCATGCGAAACGGCTGAAGCGGATCTGATTCGCCTCAGTGCCCGCCGTCCGGATACGGCGTCGTCACCGCGCCCGAGATCATGCCCGGGATCGCCTCCGACAGGCCCAGCAGGATGAACTGGATGGCCAGGGCGCACAGGATCAGACCCAGCACCCGGACGATGATCGACATGCCGACCTCGCCCAGAACCCGGCTGATCGGCCCCGTCAGGGCGAAACAGAGGAAGGTGGCGATACAGGCGGCGGCGATGGCCACCATGCCCGCGACCTGGCCCTGATAGCCGATCTTGGAGGCCTCACCCGCCTGGATGATGATGGTCGAGATCGCCCCCGGACCGATCATCAGGGGCATGGCGAAAGGCACGACCAGCCGCTGGAACCGCCGCCGCGCATAGCCGCGAACATCGGCGGGACCGCTGTCCGCATCGTTGTCAGCGAAGGACTTCAGGAAGTCATCGCGTGTCATGTCGAGACCGAGGAGCAGCAACAGAATGCCGCCGGCAATGCGGAAGGCCGCCAGGGAAATGCCGAAGAACTGCAGCAGCCCCAGGCCGGTGACGAAGAAGAAGGCCAGGAAGGCGGCGGCGAACAGGCAGATCAAGGCCGAGACCGAGAGCCGCTGGCGCATCGAGGCACCGGCCGTGGCCGCGGCGAAGATCGGGATATTGCCGATCGGATCCACCAGGGCGAACAGGGCCACGAACAGGTTGACGCCCAGATCGACCGCGTCCATGTGCTGACCTCGCCCTTCAATTCACCCAACCGCGCCCTATCAAGGCTGACGCCCGCGCGCGCGTCCAGCTTAACGGCTCGAACGGAGCGACGCCATGACCCCCGTACTGACCGACCCGCGCCTGATCGTCGGTCTCGACCTGCCGTCGCTGGACGCGGCCCGGGCCATGGTCGAACGTCTCGGCGCGACAATCAGCTTCTACAAGGTCGGCCTGACCCTGCTGGCCCGGCCCGGCGGCGTGGCCTTCGCCCACGAACTGCGGGCATCGGGCAAGATGGTGTTCCAGGACTGGAAGCTGCACGATATCGGGGCCCAGGTCGAAGGCGCGGCCCGCGCCGTGGCCGAGGGCGGCTGCGACCTGCTGACCGTCCATGCCGAGCCCCAGGTCATGCGCGGCGCAGTCAAGGGACGGGACGCGGCGGGGACCGGCACGAAACTGCTGGCCGTCACCGTCCTGACCAGCCTGTCCGACGCTGACCTGACCGATATCGGCTATGGCTTTTCAGCCCGCGACCTGGTCGAGCGCCGTGTCCGTCAGGCCCTGGACTGCGGCGTCGACGGGGTGGTCTCAAGCCCGCTCGAGGCTGCCCGCGTGCGCGAGATCGCCGTCGGGGCGGGACGCCCCGACTTCCTGATCATCACTCCGGGCGTCCGCCCGGAGGGCGCGGACAAGGGCGATCAGCAACGCGTGGCCACGCCACGTGCGGCGCTGGAGGCCGGCGCGACCCATCTGGTCGTGGCGCGTCCGGTGGTCGGGGCGGAGAATCCCCTTCTGGCGGCCTCGGCCATCGTCGAATCGATCGACGGGATCGCCCGCTAGACCCTCATCAACCCCGCTCGCCGGGCTCCTGGCTGTAGTGCTGGCGAGGCGGCTGATACGGGCGCGCGGGCGGAGCCGGCGGCTCATAACGGGGCGGTTCAGGCCGATAGGGGGGCGGATAGGGGGCATCGTGCCTGTCCCCGCGATCGCAGCCACAGTCGTGACCGACACTGTAGGAGGATTCCTCGCGATACACGGCCCGGCCGCTGTGGGATTCGTGGTGCTCGCAGGAGCGGGTTTCCTCATATGAGCCGCAGGACTCCCGCCGTCCGCCGCCATCACAGCCATGGCGCTCGCTGTAGCCGTAGCGACCACCGCGGTCGTCGCCATCGCGACAGACGCTGGTCGCCACACAGGCGGGTGCCCGCCGCCCGGTGCGTCCGAAGCCGTTGACCACATAGCCGAACGGCGCGCTGGCGCAGGTCCGACCCTCATAGACCTCCTCGGTATAGATGGCTCCGCCGCCGTAGTAGCCACCGCCGTCCCCGCCGTAGCCGCCACCCACATAGACGGTGCCGCCGCCGTAGCCTCCCCCCCTGATCCCGCCAACATCATAGGTACGGGCATTGAAATAGCTGCCTGCCGACGCGCCGCCGAAGGCGTTCGCATTGGCGTTGGCGTTGACGTTCACATTGATGTTGCTGTTGTAGCTGCCGCCGTGAGAGGGCGGGGGCGTGTAGGGCGGAGGCTGATGCCCTCCCCCGCCGCAGCTGCCGGCGCAGCCGCCGCCACCCGGATGACCGCCACCGCGCCGGTCTCCCGCAAAGGTCGGGCTTGCAACGAGGATCAGAAGGACAGCGCCGACCGCAGCGTTGAGGATACGCATGTTACGGACTCCAGTTCGGAGCCGTTTTAAGCTTTTGGAAACCAAGAGGTCCGGGCTTGCACCGAGCGGGCGAATGGCGGTGCGCCGTTTCCCCTCAAGGCATCCAATTTAACCATGGCGCCGGATTTCCCGGGGCAAACGTCGAGGCCGACATCGGCGTCCCGGTCAGAAATCGACCGCGAGACCCTTTTTCTCCCAGTCACCGTAACGGGTCGGCTCGGGTCCAGCCGGGCCGCCATGTTCGGTCGGGAGATTGCTGCCGCCCGCCGCCGCGCGGCGATCCGCGGCTTCCGCCAGGGCGCGCCGCGCTGCGTCGCTCAGGGGTCGCGCCGGGGCGGCGTTCGGCCCGTCAGCGTCAGGTGCCGGTGCCGGCATTTCCTCGGGGGTGGGATGATCGGTCACAGCAGCCTCGTCTTGAGCCTTGGCGTCGATCCCTACACATGAGGGACTCGCCCGCCCGGCGCCAGTTGTGATCGAACATTTCGAACCATGAACCACCTCAAGACCTTCTCCCTTCTGGCGGCCCTGACGGCCCTGTTCGTCGGCCTCGGCTACCTGCTGGGCGGGCCGACCGGCATGTTGATCGCGCTCGTCGTCGCCGGCGGGATGAACCTGTTCAGCTACTGGAACGCCGACAAGATCGTCCTGAAGATGTACCGGGCCCAGCCGGTCGACGAACAGCATCCCAATGCCGTGGTCCGGACCTATGTCGCCGATGTGGTCCAGATGGCGCGCGACGCGGGTCTGCCGCGACCCGTCATCGCCATCATTCCCAATGACCAGCCCAACGCCTTCGCCACCGGCCGCGACCCGGCCAATGCTGCCGTCTGCGCCACCACCGGCCTGCTGGACATGCTGACCCGCGAGGAAATCCGCGGGGTGATGGCGCATGAGCTGGCCCATGTGAAGAACCGCGACACCCTGATCATGACGGTCACGGCCACGGTCGCCGGTGCCATTGCCGCCCTGGCCAATTTCGCGATGTTCTTCGGTGGCGGCGACCGCGAACGGCCCGGCGGGATCATCGGAACCCTGGCCCTGATGATCCTGGCACCCATGGCGGCCGGTCTGGTGCAGATGGCCATCAGCCGCGGCCGTGAATATGAGGCCGACCGCGTCGGGGCCGAGATTGCCGGTGACCCGCAGGCCCTCGCCTCGGCCCTGCAGAAGATCGACGGCCATGCACGCCGGATCGTCAATATGACCGCCGAGCGCAATCCGGCCTCGGGCCAGCTGTTCATCATCAACCCACTGGCGGGTCGCGGGGCCGACAACCTGTTCTCGACCCATCCGGCCACCGGCAACCGGGTGAAGGCCCTGATGGAGCTGGGGCTGACCATGGGCGTCGCTCCCCGTCGCGCTTCGGTGCCAGAGGCCCCGCGCGGACCGGTTTCAACCAGCGTGCCGACGACGCCGTCGCAGCCTCGCGGTCCCTGGGGCTGACCTGGTCGCAATCCCGCCCTTGCATCGCGGGGCGTCTGGTCCTTTAAGCGCGCGCACACGCTCCAAACGCCTCCCCGCGTTCGCCGAAAGACCTGCCATGACCCAATCCTCGCCCAAGAAGGTCGTCCTTGCCTATTCCGGCGGTCTGGACACCTCGATCATCCTGAAATGGCTGCAGACCGAGTATGGCGCGGAGGTCGTGACCTTCACCGCCGACCTCGGCCAGGGCGAGGAGCTGGCGCCGGCGCGCGAGAAGGCGCTGAAGCTGGGCATCAAGGAAGAGAACATCTTCATCGACGACCTGCGCGAGGAGTTCGTGCGGGACTACGTCTTCCCGATGTTCCGCGCCAACGCCCTGTATGAGGGCCAGTATCTGCTCGGCACCTCGATCGCCCGGCCGCTGATCGCCAAACGCCAGATCGAGATCGCCCGCATGGTCGGCGCCGACGCCGTCTGTCACGGCGCCACCGGCAAGGGCAACGACCAGGTCCGCTTCGAGCTCGGCTACTATGCCCTTGAGCCCGACATCCGCGTCATCGCGCCCTGGCGCGAGTGGGAGTTCAAGAGCCGCGAACACCTGCTGGACTTCGCCGAGAAGCACCAGATCCCGATCGCCAAGGACAAGCGCGGCGAGGCCCCGTTCAGCGTCGACGCCAACCTTCTGCACTCGTCCAGCGAGGGCAAGGTGCTGGAAGACCCGGCGGTCGAGGCCCCCGAATTTGTCCACCAGCGCACCCTGTCGCCGGAAGACGCGCCGGACGTCGCCACGGTCATCACCATCGGCTTCGAAAAGGGCGATGCCGTCTCGATCAATGGCGAGGCCATGTCGCCGGCGACCCTGCTGACCGCCCTGAACCAGTACGGTCATGACAACGGCATCGGCCGGCTCGACCTGGTCGAGAACCGCTTCGTCGGCATGAAGTCGCGCGGCGTCTATGAGACCCCGGGCGGGACCATCCTGCTGGCCGCCCACCGCGGCATCGAGTCGATCACCCTCGACGGCGGCGCCATGCATCTGAAGGACGAGCTGGCGGTCAAATACGCCCACCTGATCTACAACGGCTTCTGGTTCTCGCCCGAGCGGGAGATGCTCCAGGCCGCCATCGATCACTCGCAGGCCAAGGTGTCCGGCACGGTCCGGGTCAAGCTCTACAAGGGCAACTGCACCGTCATCGGCCGCGACAGCGACAACAGCCTCTACGACCAGGAACTGGTCACTTTCGAGGACGGGGCCGTGGCCTATGACCAGAAGGACGCCGCCGGCTTCATCAAGCTGAACGCCCTGCGCCTGCGCGTCCTGGGCAAGCGGGACGCGCGCGACAGAAGCTAGAATCCCGGCCACCTCGCGCTTTCGCGGGGTCAGCACCACCTGTCGGCGGGAGGAAAGGCTCCCCCGACGTTTTCAGGACCCTGCCATGTCTCTCCGGACCACCTTCGCCGCCATCGCCGTTCTGGCGTTCGCAACCCCCGTCTTCGCCCAGACCGCACCGGCGGCAGACCCGGTGGCCGCTGCCGCCGCGGCGGAAGCCGCCTTCACAGCGAGGGCCGAAACCTTCCAGGAGGCCATGCTGGCCATGCAGGACGAGATGCAGACCGCCCTGACCGCCGCCGGCGCGGACCGGGTCAAGGCCAATGCCGACCTCGACGCCATCGCCGCCCGCTACCAGCCGCAGGCCGACGCCTTCGCCAACGAGCTGGACGCCTTCATCACCTCCCAACAGCCGGTGATGCCGCCCGAGGCCCAGGCGCAGATGGCCCAGATGGGTCCGGCCCTGCGCGCCCAGATCACGGGAGCCCCGGCGACCATCAAGGCCGGACTGATCCAGCAGGCCGCAGCGGCCGCCGCCCCCGCGGCTCCGCAGTAACCTGTTGATCCGGCAGGGCGACGGGCGCGGCCCCGTCGCCTTACCGCGATTTCACTTGAGGCCGACCCGCGTTCGGCGGACCTTGGCGGCGACCCCTTACGGAGCGCCGTCATGATCAAGGCCCTGTCCCTCGCCGCCGCCCTCACCCTGCTGCCGATGTCGGCGGCCGTCGCCCAGGACGCGCGCGGACCATCGGAAGACGCGATCGAAGCGGCCGCCCAGGCCTTCGAGGCCCGGATGGAGGCCTTTGGCACCCGCGCCGAGGCCATTTCGGAAGACGCCAGCCTGACCGAGGCGCAACGCGAAACCCGGATCGCCGCCCTCTGGACCGAATATCAGCCCGATGTCAGCGCCTTCACCGCCGTCGTGACCCAATACGCCTCAACCATCGCGGCCCAGGCCCTCGCCGGCATCGACCTCGAGGCAGTCGTTGCCGAGGCCCTGTCGGCAGTCGAGGAGTCCGGTGCCCTCGCCAGCGCGCAAGGCATGGCGGCCAACGGCGCCTGGGCGTCGAACGACCCTGAGCACATGGCCACCTACGGCCTGATGGCCGATTATGCCCTCGGCACGGCCATGGACTCGGTCGACGAGGCGCAGGGCGAGGTCAAGGCTGCGATGGATGAGGCTGGCGAGGCGATCGCCGGGGCCGTCGCAGCGGACCCTGACCGCGCCCGGGCCGACTGAGCCCCAACCGGGCCCCCTGACCGGGGGCCAGGCCCATCGCAGGCTTGACCGAAGGCTTCGCCGGCCCGACAGGGGCGGCCATGGCCAGCCTGCCCGTCGACCCGCACCTGTATCTGACGTTTCTCGGCGTCATGATGGTCATGGCCGTCACGCCGGGCCCGGCCAATCTGTTTTCGGTCGCCAACGGCGTGCAACGCGGCAAGGCCGCCGCCATGGCCGGCGTGATCGGCATGAACGCCGCAACCCTCGTCTGGTTCGGTGCCGCAGCCCTGGGGCTGGGCGCGCTCGTCGTCGCCTTTCCACAGGTCTTCCGCCTGATCTCGATCGGCGGTGCCCTCTATGTCGCATGGCTGGGGATCGCGGCCCTTCGCGGGGCCTTCCGCGCGGCCGCTGATCCCGACGCACCGGTCGTCCGGATGGGCCGCAGCGCCCTCGTGGACGGCTTCATGGTCCAGATCGCCAACCCCAAGGCGGTGCTGTTCTTCACCGCCGTCCTGCCGCCCTTCATGGATGTGACGCGACCCGCGGCCCCGCAACTGGTCCTGTTTGCCCTCGCCACCATCGGCATGGACGTCCTGACCATGTCCGCCTACGGTCTGGGTGGGGCGGCCCTGGCCCGGCGAATGAGGGAGCCTCGTTTCCGCAAGGGTTTCGCCCTCCTGACCGGCATCCTCCTGCTGGCCGCTGCCGTACTTATTGTTTCGCGTTTATAGGGACTTGATGTCCGCTGGAACCAAGCCTTTCATGTCCCGTTCAGCCGACAGGGTGCGCCCTGTCGCGCCAAGGAGAGTTTCCATGAGACTTCGCTTCCTCAAACCCGTTCTGCTGGCAACGGCGGCGACCCTGGCCCTGTCCGCCTGCGCCACGGCCACGCCCTATGGCCCCGCCGGCGTCGACAGCCGCTACGGCTATTCCGACCAGCGGGTCGATGCCGACCGCTACCGCGTCAGCTTCGCCGGCAACTCCGTCACATCGCGCGAACAGGTCGAGATGGCCCTGTTGCTGCGGGCCGCCGAGGTAACGACCGAGAACGGCTATGACTGGTTCTCCACCGTGAACCGCGCCACCGATCGCGATGTGCGCCTGCAGGGCATCCCCGACCCCTTCTATCGCGACCGCTACAGCCCGTTCTGGGGCCCGTCCTGGCGCTACTACCGCCGCGGTTCATGGAGCCTGTGGGGCGATCCCTTCGACCGCGATTTCGACGTGCGCGAGATCGACCGGTTCGAGGCCTCGGCCGAGATCGTCATGGGCCGCGGCACCAAGCCGGCCGGCGACGCCAACGCCTTCGACGCCCGCGAGGTGATCCAGAACCTCGGGCCGCGGGTGACGCGGGCGATGTGACAGCTAGGGACTAGGGACTAGGGATTAGGGATTAGGGATTAGGGATTGGCTGGTGGCGGTCGACCTCCACCTCTTAATCCCTAATCCCTCCTACCCGATCCGCGGCGACTTAAGCCGCCGCTTGTTCACATGCGTCTCCGGTGCCGTGCCCAGATCCTCCGGCACCTCGCCCTTGAAATAGTAGCGCTGCCAGGCCTCCTTGGCGGCGTCCGGGTCGCCGGCGGCCAGCCGCTTGTTGAAGTCGGTGCGGGCCCGGTTCCAGGCCTCGAACTGGCCGTGCATGACCGGATTGGATTCCAGCGTCCGGATCACCGGCTGCATGGTCTCGACCTTGCGATGCTCGATCGGGGTGATGAAGCAGAAGGGTTCACCCTTCTCGAACTTGACCCGGCCGGGGCGGGTGAAGAGCCAGTTCATGGTGAAGGGGAAGGGCAGCCAGTCGGTCTCGATCAGGCCGGTCAGCGGCTGGATGCCGTCCTTGTGGTGATTGGGTGAGCCGCCGGCGATCAGCCCCCAGCCCGGCGGCGTGCGGAACAGATACTGCGGATGCATGGTCAGCACCCCGCGCGAGAAATGCGAGGTCACCACATGGGTCAGATTGGCGTTGTGCCGCTCGGGCGTGATGACGATGTCGGCCTGGCTGGGCCCGCCGTTCCATTCGGCGGTAAAGGTAAGGGGGCAAAGGATCTCCCAGCCCGTGGTGTTGGCCATGGTCAGCGGCAGGCAGCGATAGGGATGCCGGCTGGCGAAGGCGTCCATCCAGTTGCGCGACTGCCGCCCCGGCACCAGGTCGGGCGGCGTCGCGGTCATCGGATAGCATTCCAGTTCCAAGGCGGGCCTCCGGGCGGTATCGAGGGACGTCTCCATCCCTAGCGGCGCCGCATGACCGAAGACAAGCCAACCGAACCCGCGTTTGATCGCGACCGCCTGCTGGACTGGATGGCGGCGAACGGCGTTCAGCAGACGACCCACGACCACCCCGCCGTCTTCCGCGTCGAGGAGGGGCTTGAGCTCAAGGCCGCCATGCCCGGCGCCCACACCAAGAACCTGTTCCTCAAGGACAAGAAGGGCCGGCTGTGGCTGATCTCGGCGCGTCAGGACACGGTCATCGACCTGAAGCGGGCCCCGCAGGCCATGGGCTCGGACCGGCTGTCGTTCGGCAACGAGACCCTGCTGTACGAGACCCTCGGCCTGACCCCGGGCTCGGTGACGGCGCTGGGGCTGATCAACGACGTCGAGCGGCGCGTGACCTTCGTCCTCGACAAGGCCCTGTGGGAGGCGGACGTGGTCAACTTCCACCCCCTGACCAATACGGCCACGACGGCGCTGGCCCAGGATGAGTTCCGGCGGTTCCTGGCGCTGCTCGGGCTGGAGCCGGTGGTGGTGGATTTCGGCGCGCTGACCTGAGGCGTCGGGCGGGCGGGCTAGACGGGCCCGCTCGAACGAACCGTCGACTCGATTGTCACGGACAGCGGTTTCCGAAGTCGCAACAGCGCCGCGCCTGCCGCTATGGCTCCGCCGAACATCGCGGCCTGCAGGCCGATAACGACGGGCAGAAAGAGCAGCATCGGAAGGGTGGCGGCCATGATCGCCCCCCCGCCTTCGACTGTCTCCCCGTTCACCAGCATGGTTCCGGAAGCCGCGCCGATCACGAAGATCAGTAGGAAAAGCCCGCCGAAAAAGAGCAGACCAAAACACAGCCAGCTGATCGCCACGAGCTTGAACACGCTGCCGAGGGTGAGCTGGCCGTCGCGGACTGTAAGGTTCATCTGGGTCCTCCGGCAGGGCTGGGATGGTGCTCACCCGAGCATGATTGCGGCCCGAACGGAAGATTGGACGCCGGCCCGGCTGACTTTCCTCTCCTGCCCTGCTAGACGCGCGGCGCTCCCCGCCCCCCACGCCAGACCCGGATCGCCGCCATGCCCGCCGCTCCCGACTTTCCCCCCGCGCCCGACCGCGTGGCGCCGCAGCGCGCGCTGATCTCGCTGAGCGACAAGACCGGGCTGGAGGATGCCGCCCGCACCCTGCACGGCCTGGGCGTCGAACTGGTCTCGACCGGGGGCACCCGGGCCGCCATCGCCGGTTTCGGCCTGCCGGTTAAGGACGTCGCCGACCTGACCGGCTTCCCGGAAATGATGGATGGGCGGGTCAAGACCCTGCATCCCGTGGTTCACGGCGGCCTGCTGGGCGTGCGCGACGCGGCCGACCATGCCGAGGCCATGGCGACCCACAACATCGGCCCGATCGATATCGTCTGGGTCGACCTCTATCCGTTTGAATCAACCGTTGAGTCCGGCGCCGGTTTCGACGCCGTGGTCGAGAACATCGACATCGGCGGCCCGGCCATGATCCGCTCGGGCTCGAAGAACCACGGCTATGTCGCGGTCTGCGTCGATCAGGCCTCGGTGTCAGAGCTGCTGGAGGCCCTGAAGGCCCACGGGACCACCGATCTGGCCTTGCGCAAACGCCTCGCCGCCCGCGCCTTCGCCCGCACCGCCGCCTATGACGCCGCCGTCTCCGGCTGGTTCGCGGGTCAGGTCGGCGACGCCGCCCCGGCGCGCAAATCCATCGCCGGCTCGCTGGCCCAGACGCTGCGCTACGGTGAAAACCCGCACCAGACGGGGGCCTTTTACCGCACCGGCGACACCCGCCCCGGCGTGGCCCACGCCCGACAGCTGCAGGGCAAGGAGCTGGGCTACAACAACATCGCCGACGCCGACGCCGCCTATGAGCTGGTCGCCGAGTTCGACGCCCCGGCCTGCGTCATCGTCAAACACGCCAACCCCTGCGGCGTGGCCGTGGGGGGCGATCTGGCGACCGCCTATGCCCGGGCGCTGGAATGCGACGCCGTCTCGGCCTTCGGCGGCGTCATCGCCGTCAACCGCAGCCTGACAGGGGCCGACGCCCGGCTGATCACCGACATCTTCACCGAGGTCGTCATCGCCCCCGGGGCCGACGAGGAGGCCCAGGCCATCTTCGCCGCCAAGAAGAACCTGCGCCTGCTGCTGACCGAGGGCCTGCCTGATCCGCTAGCGGCGGGCGAGGTCTATCGCTCGGTGGCCGGTGGCTTCCTGGTCCAGTCGCGCGACCGCTCGCGCATCGCCGCCTCGGACCTGAAGATCGTCACCCGCCGCCAGCCGACGCCGCAGGAGATCGAGGACATGCTGTTCGCCTTCACCGTGGCCAAACACGTGAAATCGAACGCCATCGTCTACGCCAAGGACGGCCAGACCGCCGGCATCGGTGCCGGCCAGATGAACCGCCGCGACAGCGCCCGCATCGCCGCCATCCGGGCGCGGGAGGCCGGCGAGGCCAAGGGTCTGGCCCATTCGCTGGCTCAAGGCAGCGCCTGCGCCTCGGAAGCCTTCTTCCCCTTCGCCGACGGCCTGCTGGAAGCGGTGGCGGCCGGGGCGACGACGGTGATCCAGCCCGGCGGCTCGATCCGCGATGACGAGGTGATCGCCGCGGCCGACGAGGCGGGCGTGGCCATGGCCTTTACGGGCGTGCGGGTGTTCCGGCACTGAGCGTGAGAGTGGCGGGTGGCCAGTGATCGCCGGGGCCGCTCCTCTAGCTGGCATCCCACCACCGGCGCTCGCAGCGACCAGCCACTCGCCACTAATCACTTCGACGCACCGGCCGCTCCCGCTAAGGTCACACCCATGCAAACCCTCTCCCAACGCTGGTCGATGCTCGAGCCGGCCGTCACGGTCGTCGGCCCTGATGATGACCGCCCGCGGCCGGCGGTGATCCTGTTCCACGGCTGCGGCGGGCTGCGCGGCCATCTTCCCGTTTACGCCGAGGCGGCCAAGGCGGCCGGATGGCGGGCCTTCATCGTCGATTCCTATGCGCCGCGCGGCTGGAGCCGCCAGTTCGCCATGGCCATGGTCTGCACGGGGGTGCTGCTGCACGGCTGGCAGAGGGGCGGCGACATTCTGGCGGCCCTTCACGGGGTGTCGCAACGGCCCGACGTTGAACCCTCGAAGATCGCACTGGCCGGCTGGAGTCACGGCGGCTGGGGCATCATGGAGGCGATGAGCGCCGACCGGAGCCTGCCCGGGGCCCTCGGTCTGGCCAACGCTGGCGACACCTCCCTGGACGGGGTGAGGGCAGTCTATCTGGCCTATCCCTATCTCGGCTTCGGCGCTCGCAACCGCATGCGAGTCTGGACCCACTGTCCGCGCACCCTGGCCGTGATCTCGCGCACCGACCACCTGACTACGGTGCACAACGCCGAGCGAATCTATGACATGGTCCGCAACTGCGGCGCAGAGGTCGAGACCTGGATCGCGGAAGGCACCCACGCCTTCGACGAACCCATGGCCGCCCCGCCCATGCGCCATGATGCGGATCTCGCCGCCGAAGCTGTTCGCAGATTCCGCCGTCTCCTCGAAGACACGGCCCCGCCGCCGCCGAAGCAGCGCAGACGCAAGACGGCTTGACGCCGGGCTCCGGCCCCGGCCAAGTCCGCCGCATCAGCGCCCGGGGGGAGCGATGAACAGCCTGGCCTCAAGGTGGCGTCGCCTGGCGCCCTTCACCGAGCACCTGACCCCCCAGGGTCCGGGTCCGTTTCCGACCGTTCTGATCTTTCACGGCTGCGGCGGCGTTCGCGACCATCTGCGCTGGTACGCCCGCGCGGCGGTCGAAGCCGGCTGGGGCGCCCTGATCGTGGATTCCTTCGCCGCCCGCGGCTGGACGCGGAATTTCGCCAAACACCTGGTCTGCACGGGCCTGTTGCTGCGCGGCAGGGCCCGGGCCGCCGACGTTCTGGCCGCCATCCGGTTCTCGGAAGAGATTTCGTCAGTCGACCCTCGGCACCTGGTTCTGGCCGGCTGGAGCCATGGTGCCTGGTCGATCATGGATCTGATGGCCCAGCCCCTGTCCCGTCGCGGCGAGCTGGGCCTGCGCGACGCTCCGAAGGCCTCCCTCGACGGCGTCCGCGGCGGCTTTTTCGCCTATCCCTATGTCGGTGTCGCCTCGGCCAGCCGCGGCGGGCGGGCCTGGCCCCGGGCCCTGCGGGTTTTTTCCGTGGTGCCGCGCCGGGACCATCTGGCCTCGGTCCGCCGGCATATGCGGGCCCTGGCCTCGGTAGTTTCCGGCGGAGGCGAGGTCGAGGTCTGGAGTGTCGACGCCACCCACGCCTTTGACGAACCGGGTCTGAAGGGTCGGGTTCTGGCCTATGACGAGGATCTCGGGGTCGAGGCCCTGCAGCGGTTCCAGGGCTTCCTGCGGTCCGTTGACCGCGCCTGATCGGTCCGGAAAATCAGGGTCCGACAGGGCCTTGGCGAGGCTTGATCGTCACCTCGGCGCGCAGGGAATTGGCGATGTAGCAGGCGTCGTGGGCACGGTGGTGCAGATCGTCGATAGCCGCTGCGTCCGGCTGGCGTGCGCCTGAAAAGACCACGGCGGGCCGCAGGGTGATTGTCGTGATCGAGGTCTTGCCGCGCTCGTCCCTGCCCAGATCCCCGATTGCCTCGTCGCGATAGGTGTCGACCGTGAACCCGCCCTTGGCCGCAAAGGCGAGGAAAAACAGCATGTGGCAGCTGCTCAGGGCCGCCACCAGCGCTTCTTCCGGGTCAACCGCGGCGGGGTCGGACATTGGCTCCGGCACGCTGGTCGGTGCCGAGGAGCCGCGCACCACCGCGCCGCCGTCGAAATGCCAGTCATGAGCCCGTGAATAGCGATTGCCGGTGAAATCCTGATCGCCGCGGCGCCATTCCACGGTGGCGAGGTGTTCGCTCATGACCGTCCTCCAGAGGATGATGACCGAACCGTGTAGCGCGCCCAGCATGTGAAACCCAGACCACGCCTTGCTCCCGCGCGCGACCCGCCTTATCCCCGGTCCATGGCCGCACCCTTGATCTGTCCGTCCATCCTCGCCAGCGACTTCGCGATGCTGGGCGAAGAAATTCGCGCCCTGGACACCGCGGGCGCGGACTGGATTCATGTCGACGTCATGGACGGCCATTTCGTGCCGAACATCACCATCGGCCCGGATGTGGTGAAGGCCCTGCGGCCGCACACCAAACTGCCGTTTGACGTCCATCTGATGGTCGCGCCGGTCGACCCCTGGCTGGAGGCCTATCGCGAGGCGGGCGCGGACATACTGACCGTCCATCCCGAAAGTGGGCCCCACCTGCACCGCACCCTCGGCCGCATTCGCCAGCTCGGTGCGAAGGCCGGTGTCGTATTGAACCCCGGCACGCCGCTGGCGGTGTTGGAAGAGGTCGTCGAGCTCGTCGATCTGGTGCTGCTGATGTCGGTCAATCCGGGCTTTGGTGGCCAGTCCTTCATCGGGACCACCTTGCGCAAGATCGAACGGACCCGCGCCCTGCTGGACGCCGCCGGGTCGAAGGCACATCTGCAGGTCGACGGCGGGGTCACCGCCGCCAACGCCGGGGCCTGTGTCGCCGCCGGTGCCGACGCCCTGGTCGCCGGCACGGCCGTGTTCCGAGGCGGTCCCGCTGCCTATGCCGCCAATATCCTGGCGCTGAAATCCGCGTGAACCCGCTCGGTCGCTTCCTACGAACCGAGGCCGATACACCGACCCCCGGTGAAATCCCCGGCCTGCGTGGCGCGCCGATGCGGACGCCGGTGCGAACAGCGGGCGCGGCGACCGGCCCTGGCCTTTGGCCGGCCGTGATCGGCCGGATGCTGACCCGACAGCTGTGGATCGAGCTGTATGGCCTGCCCGGCTACAGTCTGACGCTGAAGGGCCCCCCGGTTCAGGCCTTCGCGGCCACTCCGCGCGATTTCCGGCCTGCCGATCCGGCCTGCGGCAAGGCTGCCGTGGATGGCCGGTTCATCCTTGCCGGCTCCAGCCTCGAGGCTGTCGCGCCCGAGGATCCCTGGAACCGGCCCAGCCCGAGCCGGTCCTTCGCCACCGAACTCCACGGTTTCACCTGGCTGCCGTCCCTGATGCTTCAGGGCGAGCGCGGGGCCCGCGAAGCCGTGCGCCTGACCCTGGCCTGGGGTGCGGCGTTTGCGCGCTGGTCGCCCTTCGCCTGGGGACCGGAAATTCTGGCCCGGCGCACCCTCAACCTCGCCTGCGCCGCACGGCGGATGGGACAGGTCGCGACCGAGGCCGAGCGGCTGAGGCTGGCCGACATCCTCGGCCGTCAGGGCCGGCAGTTATTGCGCCCGCCGGGCGGCGTGGCCGGCAGTGCGGAACGGCTGACTGCTGCCGTCGTCGCCGGCTGCGTGCTCGCGGGACCGTCCGGGGTCTCGCTGCGCCGCGCCGCCCTGCGTCGGCTGCCCGCGGCCCTGGAGCGCACCGTCGGCCCTGACGGCGGCCATGCCTCGCGCAGTCCCGAGGCGGGCCTTGAGCTTCTGCTCGACCTGCTGACCCTCGACGACGCCCTGTCGCAGCTGTCCGAGACAGGCCCGGAAGCGATCCGCTCCGCCATCCAGCGATTGACCATCTCCCTGCGGCTTCTGACCCTGCCAGACGGGCGGCTGGTCACCCTGCAGGGTGGGGGACCGTCGACCCCGGCGCGGATCGCCGCGGCGCGTGCTCATGACGAGGCCCCCGCCGGCGATGCGCACAGCCGGGTCGTGGCCGGGATTGCCCGCATCCGCAGCCCGCTGCTGACCATCGTCGCGGATGTCTCGGGGCCGGCGCGCGGTGCCTGGTCTGTGACCGCCTGCGCCCAGCCGATGGCACTGGAGATCGTCTGCGGCAAGGATCGGCTGGTGACCGGTTGCGGCTGGACCCCGCGCGCGGGCGACCGGCAGGGTCTGCGCCTCCCACCCGGACATTCGACCCTGACCCTCGGCGAGGGTTCGACCGGCGAGCCCCTTGGCGGCTGGAAGGCCGACCTGATGGGCCACCGCCTGATCGGACGGCCGCTGCATGTCGATGTGCAACAGCGCGACGGGGAGGGCGCGGTCTGGCTGGAGGTCGAGCATGACGGCTGGGTCCATGAATACGGACTGCTGCACCAGCGCCGCCTCTATCTGGACCAGAGACTGGACGAGCTGCGGGCCGAGGAGCGGCTGCACCCCGCGCCGGGCCAGAGAGACATCGTCCGCGCCATCGCCGCCCCCTATGCTGTGCGATTCCAGCTGGAACCGGGGGTCCAGGCCTCACTGGCACGCGATCGCCGCTCGATCCTGCTGCGCGGCCATTCGGGTCGGGGCTGGTGGTTCCGCACAGATGGGCCGGACGTGGCCATCGAGCCCTCGGTTCATATCGACGAAGGCCTGACCCGCCGCTCCCTGCAGATCGTGGTGCGTGGCTCGGCCCGGACTGATTCCGAAACCAAGATCCGCTGGAAGCTGAGCCCTGCAGGCGCGGGAGCCGACCCGACCTGACCCCTTGAGCCACGGCGCACCCGCGACCATCTGTGGCCTGCCGCGTTACGCCTTTCCGATACAGGATCGATTCATGAGCTTCGCCGACCCGACCGCCCTGCCGAACGACCTGATCAAGGACGGCTCCGACGCCGGCTTCATGGCCGATGTCATCGAGGCCTCCAGGTCGCAGCCGGTGCTGGTCGACTTCTGGGCGGCCTGGTGCGGGCCGTGCCGGACCCTGACGCCGATGATCGAAAAGGCGGTGCGTGCCGCCGGCGGCGCGGTGAAACTGGTCAAGATCGATATCGACAAGAACCCCGCCTATGCGGGCCAGTTGCGGGTCCAGTCGATCCCGACCGTCTATGCCTTCGTCAACGGCCAGCCGGTGGATGGCTTCCAGGGCGCAGTCCCGGACAGCCAGCTCAAGGCCTTCATCGAAAAGCTGACCGGGGGAGAGAGCGCCAATTCCGACATTGAACAGCTGATGTCGCTCGGTGAGGAATCGCTTTCGCTCAATGATCTGGGCGGAGCCGCCCAGGCCTTTGCCCAGGTGCTTACGCTGGAACCAGCCCACGAGAGTGCCATCGCCGGTATGGCACGGGTCTATCTGGCAGACGGGGACGTCGACCAGGCGCGCCAGACCATCGCCATGGCCCCCCAGGATTCGAGGGAGGCCACGGTCCAGTCGGTTCGGGCCCAGCTGGCGCTTTTGTCAGCCGCACCGGCGGGCGCGGGCGATGAGCTGCAAGCCAGGGTCGTCGCCGACCCCACCGACCATCAGGCCCGCTATGACCTGTCGCTGGCCCAGGCCGCGTCCGGTGACCTCAAGGGGGCTGTCGACAGCCTGCTGACCATCGTCGCCGCTGACCGCGAATGGAACGAACAGGCCGCGCGCAAACAGTTGCTGGTGGTCTTCGAGGCCGCCGGCGCGACGTCAGACGTGGCGCGCGATGGCCGTCGTCGCCTCTCCTCCATCCTGTTCGCATAGGAGACGGGGGTGGCGCAGGGATATGTGAAGGTCGCCGACCTGCCGCAGGTTATCCCGGTCTTTCCCCTGCCCGGTGCCATCCTGCTGCCGCGGGGCCAGCTGCCGCTCAACATCTTCGAGCCGCGCTATCTGAACATGATCGACGACGCCATGGCCGGGGACCGGATCATCGGTATGGTTCAGCCCCAGGGCGGGCCGCAGCGTCTGCCCGGCCTTTCACCGGTCGGCTGCGCGGGACGGATCACCAGTTTCGCCGAGACCTCGGACGGCCGCTATCTGATCACCCTGACCGGCTGCGCCCGCTTCCACCTGACCAGCGAACTGTCAAGCCAGACGCCGTATCGCCAGATCCGGGCCGATTTCGTGCCGTTCGAGGCCGATCTGAGAGCACCGCTGGTCGATGATGTCGGGCTCGACCGCGACGGCCTGCTGGATGCACTCCGCGCCTATCTCGAGACCCGCGGGCTCGACATTGACTGGGACACGGCCGAGACCGCCCCACCCGAGGCCCTGATCAACAGCCTGTCCATGGCCCTGCCGTTCGACCCGCCCGAGAAACAGGCCCTTCTGGAAGCGGTCAGCCTGGCCGACCGCTCCGCCGTCCTGACCGCCCTGCTGACCATTGATGCGGCGGGTGACGGAGACGGCGAGGTGCCGTTGATGCAGTGAGGTGAGGGATCAGGGATTCAGGATGGGGAATGAATGGTGCGTGAGCCACCTTCACGGCTCGAATCGGCTTCCTCATCCCTAGTCCCTGATCCCTGATCCCTGTACCCTTGCCCCCATGTCAGACGCCTTCCACACCCCGCCATCCGTCGATCCCCGCCTGCTGGAGGTCCTGGTCTGCCCCCTCACGCGCGGAAAGCTGACCTATGACCGCGAGCGGCAGGAGTTGGTGTCCAAAGGCGCCAAACTGGCCTTCCCGATCCGCGACGGCGTACCGATCATGCTGCCGGAAGAGGCGCGGGCGCTCGACTAGACCGCCTCACCCCGCAGCAACCGCGGCAAATCCCCCGTTGCCCCGCCGGCCTCGTGCATGAAGGCGCGGCGCAGGGGAGCGATCCGGTTGACAGCGGCGATGCCCAGGTTCCTGGCCAGGCGGATGGGGGGCAGGTCGTTGGAGAACAGCCGCACGAAACCGTCGAAACCCGCGGCCAGCGCCGCATTGTCGAACCGGCGCCAGCGGGCATAACGGTCCAGCACCGTCTCCGAACCGATGTCCTCGCCCAGCCGCAAGGCCTCGACCAGCACCTGGGCGAGAGCGGCAGCGTCCTTCAGCCCCATGTTCAGGCCCTGGCCCGCGACCGGGTGGACGGCATGGGCTGCATCACCGATGACGGCAGTGCGGGGGGCGGTCAGATGTTCGGCCAACTGCAGGGAAAGCGGATAGACGAAACGCGGTCCCACGACCGTGACGTCTTCCAGAAAGTCGCCGAAACGCCGCATCAGATGGGACTGGAAGGCCTCGTCGGACGCAGCCCTCAGGGCCTCGCCGCGCCGGGTCGATTCCGTCCACACCAGGCTGGCGCGGCGCTCGGTCAGCGGCAGGATGGCGAAGGGGCCTGACGGCAGGAAATACTCATGGGCGACATTACCGTGGTCCCGGCCGAGAGACACGGTCGCCACGACCCCGCTCTGCTGATAACCCCAGCCGACCGTCTCGATGCCGGCAGCCTTGCGCACCGGGGAGGTCCGGCCTTCTGCTCCAACAGTCAGCGGGGCCTCGATCACCGTGCCGTCGGCGAGGGTCACCCGCGACAGGGCCGCTCCCGCCTCGACCCTGACCACCGATGCCGGAGCCCGGACCTCGATCCCGGCCGCCGTAACGGCTTCGGAGAGGGCGACGCGGATGCGCCTGTTCTCGACCATATAGCCGAGCGGCTCGCCGTCGGTTCGTTCACCGATCTCGTCGGCGTCGAAGCGCAGGAAAGCCGGCGACTCCGACTGTGAAGCCGCACCGGGCCGCCGGCCGTCGGTGACCAGAATCCGGTCCATGCGGCAGGCGTGGGGCCGCAGGGCCTTGCCGACGCCGAGCGCGTCCAGCATCCGGAAGGTCGAAAAGGCGATGGCCGTCGACCGGCCGTCGAAACTGGGAGCCAGTTGAGCATCAAAGGGTTGGGGATCGACCAGAACGACCTTCAGCCCGCCCTGTGCTGCCGCAAGGGCGAAGCTCGCTCCGGCAAGGCCGGCGCCGGCGATGATGACGTCATAACGGTCAGGCTGGCTCATGGGGCCGTTGTCGCGCCGGAGGAGCGGAAGGTCCAGTGCGGCAAAGTGGGTGTTGGGCGGCGGGCGACCCGGGGGCTGCGATGGGTGCAGCCTGGAGGGCGATCGCCCCGGAGAATCCTGGTGCGTCGGTTATCGGCCGCCAATCACCAGCCACGCTCCGCTGGTAAACAGCCCTTTAACCCTCCGCGCGCGACAACAGCGGACTGTCCCGTCCGTCCGGAGTTCGTCCCCGCATGTCCGCCGCCCTCGCCATCGGCCAGCGCGCCTGGGTCAGCGCCCGCATCCTGTGGGGCGCGCCGGTCTCGGTGAAATTCCGCGGCGTCCTCCAGGCCCTGCTTGCAACCCTCTTGCTGGTGGCGCTGATCTCCTGGAACCCGGCCGATCCCAGCCTCAATGCGGCTTCGGGCACCGCCCCGACCAACTGGCTTGGCCTGAACGGGGCCCTGTTCACCGATCTGTTCATGCAGTCCCTGGGGCTGGGGGCCTGGCCTGCTGCCATCCTGCTCATCGCCTTCGGGCTGGCAGCCGCCATTGGAGATGCGATCCAGCAGAGACTGAAGCCCACTCCGCTCAAGGCCCTGTCGGCGACGGGCGGCGTCCTGGCCCTTTCGGCCGCCCTGTCGGCCCTCGCCGCGCCGGCCGCATGGCCTCTTGCGGCCGGTCTCGGCGGGCTTTGGGGTGATGCTGCTGTCGGTGTGATCCGCTGGATCTGCGACGGCCTCCGCCTGCCCGGCGCGTCGATCCTTGCCGGCCTGCTGTTCCTGCCGCTGGGCCTGTGGGGGATCGCCTATGCGATCGGCCTGCGATTCTCCGACCTCCGGGAAGGCGTCGCCTGGGCTCGCGGCATCCGCGGCACCACGCCGCCGGCCCCGAAAGCACGCCGCGCCGCAGTCAGGACTCCGCCCCGCCCGCGGCCGGTGCTTGAGCTCGACGACGGCCCGGACCTCCTTGAGCCCTCGCCCCCGTGGGAAGCCCCGGCCCCGGTGCGCGGCGCTCCCGAGCCGAAAGTCGCCGCCGCCCGGGCCCCGAAGCCGCGCCGTGAGGCCGATGACAGCCAGGCCGCCTTCGACTTCGTCCGTCCTTCGACCGGTTTTGACCTGCCGCCCCTGTCGATGCTGACCAAGCCGGCGAAACGCGTGGCCTCGGTCGATGAGGAGGCCCTGAAGCAGAACGCCAAGATGCTGGAAGGCGTGCTGCAGGAATTCGGTGTGCGCGGCGTCATCGACCAGATCCGTCCGGGCCCCGTCGTGACCCTGTACGAACTGGTGCCCGCACCGGGCGTGAAGCACGGCCGGGTCGTGGCCCTGAGCGACGACATTGCGCGCAGCATGTCCGCTCGCGCTTGCCGCATCTCTGTCGTGCCGGGCCGCAACGCCATCGGCATCGAACTGCCCAATGCCCGGCGCGAGACTGTCTATCTGCGCGACCTGCTGGCCTCGACCGAATACGACAAACCGGCCCATCTACTGCCGCTGGCCCTGGGCGAGACCATCGGCGGGGAGCCCTATGTCGCCGACCTGGCGCGCATGCCCCACCTGCTGATCGCCGGCACCACCGGCTCGGGTAAGTCGGTCGGGGTCAATGCCATGATCCTGTCGATCCTCTACCGGCACAGCCCGGCGGAGTGCCGCTTCATCATGATCGACCCCAAGATGCTGGAGCTGTCGGTCTATGACGGCATCCCGCACCTGCTGGCTCCGGTCGTCACCGATCCGAAGAAGGCCGTCGTCGCGCTGAAATGGACCGTGCGCGAGATGGAGGACCGCTATCGGCGGATGTCCAAGCTCGGTGTGCGCAACATCGCCTCCTACAACGAGCGTGCCCGCGAGGCTGTGGCCAAGGGCGAGCATTTTGAACGCACCGTCCAGACCGGCTTCGACGAACAGGGCCGCCCGGTCTATGAATCCGAGAAGATCCGCCCCGAACCCCTGCCCTTCCTCGTCGTCGTCATGGACGAGATGGCCGATCTGATGCTGGTCGCCGGCAAGGACGTCGAGGGCGCGGTCCAGCGTCTGGCCCAGATGGCCCGCGCCGCCGGCATCCACCTGATCATGGCCACCCAACGGCCGTCGGTCGATGTCATCACCGGCACCATCAAGGCCAATTTCCCGACCCGGATCAGCTTCCAGGTCACCTCCAAGATCGACAGCCGCACCATCCTCGGCGAACAGGGCGGCGAGCAGCTGCTGGGCCAGGGCGACATGCTCTACATGGCTGGCGGCGGCCGCATCACCCGCCTGCACGGCCCGTTCGTGACCGACCAGGAAGTCGACGAGGTCTGCAAACACCTGCGCAGCCAGGGCGAGCCCGACTATCTCGACCTGATCACCGACGATCCGGACGGCGACGGCGACGCAGCCGGGTTCGACGATGAAGGCGGCAGCTCGGGCGACGACCTTTATGACCGCGCCGTGGCCGTGGTCACCCGCGACCGCAAGGCCTCGACCAGCTACATCCAGCGACGCCTGCAGATCGGCTACAACCGCGCCGCCTCCCTGATCGAACGGATGGAGCAGGAGGGGGTCGTCAGCCCCGCCAACCATGCGGGCAAACGCGACATTCTGGCAGGCCCGCCGCCGATGTAGCCCGGGCAACGTCGCCGTTCGTGCCGCGTTCAGGACGGGTCGACGTCGCCTGAAGCTGAACAGGGCTTCATCGCAGCGCCGGAATATGGTCAGGCTCGGGCCATGCCCGCGCCTTTCCCGTTCCGCATGACGGCATGATCAACAACCATCCCGAACGGGAGAAGACCCTGATGACTGTTTCACGCCGCGCCTTTGCACTCGGGACCGCCGCCATCGCGGCCGTCGCTGCCATGCCTGCCGCCGCCCAAGGCACCCTGTCGGCCGAGGACCGCGCAACTCTCGCCCAGGCCCAGACCTATCTGCAGGGCCTGACCTCGGCCCAGGGCAATTTCGTCGAGACCTCGGGAGCCCAGCGCCGCGAAGGGCGTTTCTGGCTGCAGCGGCCCGGCAGGATGCGGTTCGAATACACCAATCCGTCCGGCCTGCTGGTCGTGTCGGACGGATCGAACGTCAAACGCTACGACCCGCGCCTGAATGTGTTCCGACAGGTGCCGCTGGGCGCGACGCCGCTTTCGACCTTCCTCGCCCGCAATGTCCGCTTCGATCAGGGCGTGCGAATCGACCGGGTGACCCGCATGGCGTCCGGGGCCTTCGCCATCACCGCCCGCGACGCGCGCCGCCCCGAGGAGGGTTCGGTGATCCTGTCCTTCGCCGGTAACCCGATCCGCCTGCATGAATGGACCATCCGCGACGCCCAGGGCGGCAGCACCCGCACTCAGTTGATCTCGTTGACACCGGCCTCGAATCTGGCCGCCAGCCTGTTCCAGCTGCGCGATCCGACCCGCCGCCCGGGCCGGAACTGATTTCGCCTGAAGGGCGAACGACGGTTTGACATTTTTCGTCGACCGTGGCACTTTCATCACAGGTCGGCGGGAGCCGATCTGAACCGCTACGGATTTCATCCCCTTCCCGGCGGCGAGAGAGACGAACCTCCCAGCGCCCGGTCCCCCCCGACCGGGCGCTTTTTTATTTGAGGGCGCTAACGCTCGCCGTGCGGCGGCTCGCTGCTTGAGCGCGAAGCCTGTGCTTGCGCCTGGGGCGCGTCGGGTCGAGAAGGCGGAGCCTTCTGACCGCGCCCCCGGAAAAAATGCTTCGTATCGCCACCTGGAACATCAACTCCGTTCGCCTGCGCATCGACCAGGTCGCGCGGTTCGTCTCCGAAAGCGGGACCGACGTCCTGTGCCTGCAGGAGATCAAATGCCTGGAGGACCAGTTTCCTCGCGGTGCCTTTGAGGCGATGGGCATGCCCTACCTCAAGATCGGCGGGCAGAAGGGCTGGCACGGCGTGGCAATTGCCAGCCGCAAGCCGATCACGGAGGCACCGGTCCTCGACGTCTGCCGCGAGAAGCATGCCCGCTGCGTCGGGGTCATGGTCGAGGGCGTCGAGGTGCAGAATTTCTATATTCCGGCGGGTGGCGATGTCGCGGATCGGGCGCTGAACCCGAAATTCGATCACAAGATGGACTTCTACGAGCGGCTCACCGCCGAAATGGCGGGGCGGGACAAACAGCGGCCGCTGGTGCTGGCGGGCGATTTCAACATCGCGCCGGGCGAGAACGACGTCTGGAACCATCGCTATATGTCGAAGATCGTCAGCCACACCCCGCTGGAGGTCGAGACCCTGCGCCGCCTGCAGGCCGCAGGCGGGTTCGCAGACGTGGTCCGCGACCAGATCCCCGAGCCGACCAAACTGGCCAGTTGGTGGAGCTATCGCGCCGCCGATTTCCGCAAGTCGAACCGCGGCCTGCGGCTGGACCACCTGTGGACCTCACCGGGCCTGACACCCGCCGTGAAGGCCGGCAGCGCTCGTATCCACGATACCGTCCGCGAATGGACCCAGCCCAGCGACCACGCGCCGGTGACGATGGATCTGGAGGTCTAGATCACGGCTGCAGCCGGTACCCGCCCGCGTCCGTCAGCAGAAGCCGCGCCTGGCCCGGCTCGGGCTCGATCTTCTGGCGCAGGCGGTAGATGTGGGTTTCCAGGGTGTGGGTGGTGACCCCGGCATTATAGCCCCAGACCTCGGTCAGCAGTTCCTCGCGCGACACGGCCTTGGCCCCGGCGCGGTAGAGGTATTTGAGGATGTTGGTTTCCTTCTCGGTCAGGCGGACCTTCTTCGCCTTGTCATCGATCAGGACCTTGGCCGCCGGACGGAACTCATAAGGGCCGATGCGGAAGACGGCGTCCTCGGACTGTTCGTGGCTGCGCAGGTGGGCGCGGATGCGGGCCAGCAGGACGGCAAAGCGGAAGGGCTTGGTGACATAGTCGTTGGCGCCCGACTCCAGCCCGAGGACGGTGTCGGAATCCGAGGATTGGCCGGTCAGCATGATGATCGGGGTCGATACCCCGTCCTTGCGCAGCAGGCGGCAGGCTTCGCGACCATCCATGTCGGGCAGGTCGACATCGAGAAGGATCAGGTCGGCGCGAACCTCGCGGCCCATGCGCACGCCCTCGGCCGCCGTGGCGGCCTGAACCGGGCGAAACGCCTCATGCAGGGCCAGCTGCTCGGCCAGGGCCTCGCGCAGGTCGTCGTCGTCGTCGATGATCAGGATGGTCTTGGGCGTGGGCATGACTACCAGAATGGAGAGCGTTGCCCGATCCGCCAAGGGTTTGACCAGAGGCGGCGCGGTTTTCAGGTCATAGAGGGGGTTTCGGGACCTTTTCGTTCCCCGAACAGCGACGATCCGACGCGCACATGGGTCGCACCGAAGCGGATGGCGGTCTCGAAATCACCGCTCATCCCCATCGACAGGACATCGAGCTGATGGCGGCGGGCCAGCTTGCGCAACAGGGCGAAATGCGGACCCGGAGCTTCATCGGCGGGCGGAATACACATCAGGCCCTCGACGATCAGGCCGGCGGCCCGGGCGTAGTCAATCAGTTCGCCGGTTTCGCCGGGCAGGACACCGGCCTTCTGGGGCTCGGCACCGGTGTTGACCTGGATCAGCACCCGCACCGGTTTGCCGGCGCGAGCGCCCGCCGCCGCGAGCGCGTCCGCCAGTTTCGGCCGGTCAAGGGTCTCGATGACATCGAACAGGGCAACGGCGTCCGCCGCCTTGTTCGATTGCAAAGGTCCGATCAGCCTGAGCTCGAGGCCCGCGATCCCGTCGCGGGGGCCATGCCAGCGGCCCTGCGCCTCCTGCACCCGGTTTTCGCCGAACACCCTCTGCCCCGCCGCGAGCGCCGCCTCGATGGCCTCGGGCGGCTGGGTCTTGGATACGGCCGTCAGGATCACGTCGTCGGCCCTCCGGCCGGAATCCCGGCAGGCGGCGGCAATGCGCCGCTGAACGGTGTCCAGCCGGCCGGCCACGCTGCTGGACGGAGGGGCGGGTTCGGGAGAAGAGGAGATCATGAACCGTGCCGACGCCGAAATCCTGTGGGAAGCCGCCAGCGTCCTCGCACGGGACGCCGCCAAAGTCAGCCGCGCGCGCGACGGGTCCCGGCCGAACCTGCCGCCCTTGCTGTTCTTCACCGACCCGGACCGAACGCCGCGGCCGTGGGAGACGGCGGCGCGACTGCCGGCCGGCTCCGGCGTGGTGTTCCGGCATTTCGGGCAGGCTGACGCCCTTGAGACAGCCCTGCGGCTGCGGGAGGCGACCCGGGCTCGCGATGGCCTGCTGCTGATCGGACTGGACGCGGTCCTGGCCGGGACAGTCGGGGCCGACGGGGTCCATCTGCCCGAGCGTGCGCTGGATCAGGCGGCGAGGCTGGCCGTTTCCCGGCCGGACTGGATCATCACCGGCGCGGCGCATTCACGGGCTGCATTGGGCGCATCGGGTCTGGCGGCCCTGATTGCATCGCCGGTGTTTCCCGCAGGCGGGGCCTCAGCGGAACGCCCGGCGCTCGAGCTGAGCCGCTTCACATCATGGGTCGGGGCCGCGACCTGCCCGGTCTATGCCCTTGGCGGGGTCAATGCCGCCAATGTCCGCAGCCTGATCGGCTCGGGCGCATGCGGGATTGCGGGAGTGTCGGCGTTCCAGACGGCCTTCAGGCCGGGCTAGAAGCGGAAGATCGACTCAAGCCGGAAGCGCGGGGCGGCGCGGCGGTCGGTCTGGGCGGCGCGGGCCGGATCGCTCTCGGTCTCGGCCAGGCCGGCGGCAGCACCGACACGCAGGCGCGGGTTGACGCGGTAATAGGCACCGGCCTCAACGTCGCCGAGCGTGCTTTCGCGACCAATCGGCTGGCTCAGGTTCAGGTCGAGGCCCCAACGGCCACGCTCGGTGAATCGCAGACGGGACGAGCCGGGCTGGGCCGCAGCGGCGCGGGCGGCCTGGGCTTCGGTCAGGGAAACGGCAGGCGCACGGGCGCGGGCCGGGGCACCGGCCGCCTGGGCGGACGCGACGTCGGCCATGGCGAGGAGCGCTACCGCCCCGGCCAGTCCGGCGATCTGAGCGCCCGTCTTGCGCGTCATTCGGCGCATGTCCTGCCCCATATTCCCCACGACGGAGATCGTGGAAGCCACCACTAAGACACCGCTGGACAGTCCGGTCAACGAAACCCTGACTCCCCGGAGCGGTTACTGACGACTCGGGAAGACTCCTGTGGCGCGAGCGTCACGCGTGACCGCCGCGGGGTTCCCATACCGTTCGATCGATGTCTGTCCCTGCTGGCCCGAATGCGTCTTCGCCTTGTCATGGCCCCTTTTCGCCGTGTTATAGAGCAACGCTTCGGTTCGGACCGTGTTCGGTCAGGGCCAGCGCGTGCCTTGGAACCGGTCCGCTGCACGTCATAATCTTATGGAGAAGTCTCGATGGTGCTGGTTCGCGGCGCGACGGTCGCCCTGATCACCTCGTGCGTTCTGCTGAGCAGCTGTTCCGCCGGCCGACCGTTCGGCCCCACGGTGGGCGAGGTTTTCAGCGGCATGGGCAGCGCCCAGGCGGCAGCGGAGGCGCAGACGGGCATTGGGGTCAATGCCTTCCTCTGGCGCGCCACCCTGGACACCTTGAGCTTCATGCCGCTGGCCAGCGCTGATCCCTGGGGCGGCGTGATCAACTATGGTTGGTACATCGATCCCCAGACGCCGAACGAGCGGTTCAAGGCGACCGTCTTCATCCTTGATCGCCGCCTCCGCGCCGACGCCCTAAATGTCAGCATCACCAAACAGGTCCTTCGCCCCGGCTGCACGCCCAATCCGGCCGACGCCGACGCCGAAGTCGACACCGCCGGCTGCTGGACCGGTGCCCGCGTCGCGGCCCAGACCGAAACGGATCTGGAAAACGCGATCCTGACCAAGGCGCGCCAGCTCAATCTTTCGAACGCCGGCTGACCGCCCCTCCCATCGCCTAGCCTCCGTCGGGCCTGTTCCTGAAGGAGCAGCCTGAAAGACTCCCGTGGCCAAGACACCGGTTCGCTACGAACCCAAGACCGCCGAACCCCGCCAGCAGGCCCGCTGGGCGGCCGCCGACGCCTTCCGCATGCCTACCGAAGGCACCGGACGGCCCAAATACTATGTGCTGGAGATGTTCCCCTACCCTTCAGGGGCCATCCACATGGGCCATGCGCGCAACTACGTCATGGGCGACGTGGTGGCGCGGTCGAAGCGGGCACAAGGATTCGATGTCCTGCATCCGATGGGCTGGGACGCCTTCGGCTTGCCGGCCGAAAACGCGGCGATCGAGCGGGGCATCCACCCCGGCGACTGGACCTGGTCCAATATCGCCGCCATGCGCGACCAGCTGAAGCTGCTGGGCCTGTCGCTGGACTGGAGCCGCGAGTTCGCCACCTGCGACCCGGCCTATTACGGCAAGCAGCAGGCCTGGTTCCTCGAACTGCTCAAGCGCGGCCTGGTCTATCGCAAGGATTCCGTCGTCAACTGGGATCCGGTCGACAATACGGTCCTGGCCAATGAACAGGTGGTCGATGGCCGCGGCTGGCGCTCGGGTGCGGTGGTCGAGAAGCGCAAGCTGAACCAGTGGTTCCTGCGGATCACTGACTATGCCGACGACCTGATTGAGGGACTCAAGGAGCTGGAAGGCCGCTGGCCCGACAAGGTCCGGCTGATGCAGGAGAACTGGATCGGCAAGAGCCGCGGCGCGACCCTGTGGTGGGAGATCACCGAGGCGCCGGCCTTCCTGCCGGCGTCCGCGCCGGGCGAGCCCAATCACGCGCGCGATCCCGTAGAGATCTATACCACCCGGCCCGACACCCTGTTCGGTGCCAGCTTCCTGGCGCTCGCGCCGGACCATCCGCTGACCAGGGCCATCGCCGCCCATCGGCCGGAGGTGGCGGACTTCGTGGCCGCCTGCGCCCGGTCGGGGACCAGCGAAGCCGATATCGAGAAGGCGGAGAAACTGGGTGTCGATCTCGGCGTCCGCGTCCGCCACCCGTTCGACGCCGGGCGCACCGTGCCGGTCTGGGCGGCGAATTTCGTCCTGTCGACCTACGGGTCCGGAGCGATCTTCGGCTGCCCGGCCCATGACCAGCGCGACCTGGACTTCGCCCGCAAATACGGCCTGCCGGTCGTCCCGGTCGTGCGACCGGATGACGCCACTCCCGATTTCTCTGTTGAAACAGAAGCCTATGTCGGGCCGGGTCGGCTGTTCAACTCCGATTTCATGGACGGTCTCGAGGTAGAGGCCGCCAAGGCCGCCGCCATCGCCCGGCTTGAAGCGGCCGGCCAGGGCGAGGGCGCAACCCTCTACCGCCTGCGTGACTGGGGTGTCAGCCGCCAGCGCTACTGGGGATGTCCCATCCCCGTGATCCACTGTGAGACCTGCGGCCCCGTCGGCGTTCCGGCCGCTCAGTTGCCCGTCGAGCTGCCCAAGGATGTGACCTTCGACACGCCGGGCAATCCGCTGGATCGCCACCCGACCTGGAAGCATGTCGCCTGCCCGTCCTGCGGCGGCGAGGCCGTTCGTGAGACCGACACCCTCGATACCTTCGTCGATTCCAGCTGGTATTTCGCCCGTTTCACCGATCCGACCGCCGCCGAGCCGATCTCGCGCGCCGCGGCCGACAAATGGCTGCCGGTGGACCAGTATATCGGCGGGGTCGAGCATGCGGTCCTGCACCTGCTCTACGCCCGCTTCATCAGCCGCGCCCTTTCGGACGCCGGCCTGATGTCGGTGAGAGAGCCCTTCGCCGGCCTTTTCACCCAAGGGATGGTGGTCCACGAGACCTACCGCCGCGCCGACGGCGTCTGGGTTGAACCCACGGACGTCGATCTGACCAATGACGCGGGGCAACGTTCGGCCCGGCAACTCTCGACCGGCCAACCCCTGACCATCGGCGACATCGAGAAGATGTCCAAGTCGAAGAAGAACGTCGTCGCCCCGCAGGAGATCGTCGACACCTATGGTGTGGACGCGGGCAGGCTGTTCGTCCTGTCCGACAGCCCGCCCGAGCGCGATGTGCAATGGACGCCGGGCGGCGTCGAGGGAGCATCACGCTTCGTCCAGCGCGTCTGGACCGAGGTCGACGGCTTCGACCCGGACGCCCCTGCCCATGAGTCGGACGCCGCCCTGATCCGCGAGACCCACAAGGCCATCAAGGCCGTCTCCGAAGGCGTCAGCGGCTTCCGCTTCAACTCCGCCATCGCCAAACTCTACGCCTTTGTGGCCGTCGTGCGCGATCACGGAACCTCCGGCGCCGTCGCCCGGCGTCAGGCCCTGTCGGCCCTGGTCCGGCTGGTTGCCCCCTTCACGCCCCACCTCGCCGAGGAGTGCTGGACGCGGCTCGGTGAAGAGGGGATGGTGCTGGACGCGCCCTGGCCGGAGTTCGACCCGGCCCTGGCCGCCGACGACGAGGTGACCCTGCCTATCCAGGTCAATGGCAAGCGCCGCGGAGAAATCCGGGTCGCCCGGGGACTGGAGCCGGCAGAGGTCGAGGCCATTGTCATGGCGGACGCCGATATCCTGGCGCGACTGGAGGGTCAGACGGTGAGGAAGATCGTGGTGGTCAAGGATCGCATCGTCAATCTGGTGGTCGGCTGATGCGGTCCCTCCTTCTGGCGGCTGTCGCGGTAGTGGGACTTTCGGGTTGCGGGTTCACGCCTCTTTACGGCGAGACCGGTGTCGGCTCGTCCCTGTCCCGCATCGCCGTAACGACCCAGGATGACCGGCTCGGCTATCGCGTGCGCGAACAGCTTGAGGACGCCCTCGGTCGCGACGGTTCGCAGGCCCCGGTCTGGCGGCTTGAGACAGCCCTTGAGCAGTCGCGCCGTCCGCTGGGCCGCCGGATCGATGACACGGCGACCCGCTACGAGCTCACGGTGCGCGGGCGCTGGACCCTGACCCCGAGCGCCGGGGGCGCGGCGGTCTCCGGCGTCGAGACTGTCACCACGACCTATGCCGCCGCTGACCAGCCCTTCGCCGCCATCGCGGCCCAGCAGGACGGCGAGGAACGCGCCGCCGCCGAACTGGCCCGGTTGATCCGGCTTGGCCTGATGCGGGCCCTGTCGGACCAGTGACGGCATGATCCTGGCGAAACGCCCCGAGGTCGATCGCTTCCTCAAGTCGCCGGACCGGGGCATCCGCGCCGCCGTCATCCACGGCAAGGACCGGTCGGGCGTCGGCGAGCGCGCAGAAATCCTGTGCAGGGCCATCACGCCGGACCTCAACGACCCCTTCAATGTCACTTTGCTGACCGACAGCGATATCGACGGCGATGAGGCGAGGCTGGAGGAGGCCCTGACTGCCCTGTCGATGATCGGCGGACGGCGTCTGGTGCGGGTCCGGCTGGGTTCGGAGAAGGCCTCGATCGACAAGGCGCTCGCCGCCGCGCTCAAGGTTCACGCTGAGGGGGGCTATAACCCCGATGCCATGCTGGTCATCGAGGCAGGTGCGCTGGGCCGGGACTCCGCCCTGCGCAAGGCGGCCGAGGCGGCCGAGGGGGCTGTCGGCATCGCCTGTTACGAGGACGAGACCGGCGACGTTGCCCGGATGACGCGCGAGGCCCTGGCCGCCGACAAGGTCGGCCTGACCGGCGACGCCCTGGACCGGTTCGTCAGCCGCCTGCCCCGCGAGCGTGGCCTGATGCGGCAGGAGATCGAGCGACTGGCCCTCTACATCGGTCCGGGCTCCGGTAAGACCATCGATGTGGAAGAGCTTGAGCGTCACCTCGGGGTCGAGGCTGACGCCTCCCTGCAGGATGCGGCACTCCAGGCCTTCGGCGGTCGGCCCGCGCCGGCCCAGTCGGGCCTGGGCCGGGCGTTCGCTGAGGGGGAATCACCTGTCATGGCGGTGAGACAAGCCTCCATCCACCTCGGCAAGCTGCGGCGGATCAATGTGCTTCAGGCCAATGGTGCCGGGGCCAAGGAAGCGGCCAAATCCGCCGGGGTGTTCTGGAAACAGGAGGCCGAGATGCTGCGTCAGGCGCGCAGCTGGCGGCTCGAGGACCTCGACAAGGTGCTGGACAGCGTCAATACGGCCGATGTGGCGACCAAGACAACGGGATCGCCAGATCAGTTGATCGCCGAGCGACTGCTCCTCGAGATTTCAGCCCGGGCCCGACGGCTGGGGCTCTAGACCGCGTCAGCCGCGTTTCGACGCCTTGCGAAAGGCCGGCTTGGCGAGGGCGGCGCTACGCGCTTGCTGCGCCCTTTCCTCGGCACGGGCAGAGCCCTGGAGGCCGCCATGTGAAGGGCCGGCACCGGCCTTCTTCGCGGCAAGGGCACGTTTCATCGCTTCAGCGGTCGGATTGGAAGGCTTTTCGATCATGGCCGCAGCCTAGCACAGGCCGGGCTCAGCCGCGCATCAATCGACGGCACAGGTCGTCAAGCTGTTCCAGGCTGCCATAGGCGATGGTCAGCTCCCCCTTGCCGCCCCGATCAGCCAGCTGGACCTTGAGACCGAGGGCGTCGGCCAGATCCTGCTCCAGCGCCGCGACATCGGCCGAACCCTCTCCGCCTGTGGAGGGCGCGCCGGGCTTGCGGCCCTTCGGCCCGTCGGCCGCGCGGCGAGCGAGAGCCTCGGCCTGGCGAACGTTCAACCCCTCGGCCACGATCTGCCCGGCCAGGCCGATGGGGTCGGGCGCGGTAATCAGAGCGCGGGCATGGCCGGCGCTGAGCTTGCCGTTTCGGACATGTTGCAGGACCTCTTCAGGCAGCTGCAGCAGGCGCAAGGTGTTGGCCACATGGCTACGGCTCTTGCCGACCACGCCGGCGACCGCGTCCTGGGTCCGGCCAAACCGCTCCATCAGCATCCGGTAGGCATCGGCCTCTTCCAGCGGGTTGAGGTCGGTGCGCTGGACGTTCTCGATGATGGCGACCTCGAACACCGCGACATCGTCCATCTCCTTGACGATGATCGGGGCCTCAGTCAGCCGGGCCAGCTGTGCCGCGCGCCAGCGGCGCTCGCCGGCGATGATCTGCCAGACGCCGTCCTCCTTCGGGTGGGACCGGACGAGGATGGGTTGCAACACGCCCTTGTCACGGATCGAAGCCGCGAGCTCGTCCAGATCCTCGCGGTCGAAGATCTTGCGGGGCTGGTCCGGATTGGGCTTGAGGCTTTCGATGGCGGCCATGCGGACGCCGACGGGAGCGGGGGCCCCGTCGACTGGCGCGCTCTCGGCCACCTGTTCTCCAAGAAGGGCGGAGAGGCCCCGGCCGAGACCGCGCTGTCGTTCGCTCAACTGACTGTTTCCGTTCTTTTATTCACACTCACGCGGCCTGGAGGCGGCGGGACTTTTCGCGCGCGACCACTTCGCGAGCGAGGCGGAGATAGGCCTGGCTACCGGCGCATTTGAGGTCATAGATCAGGGCCGGCTTTCCGAACGACGGGGCCTCGGCGACGCGGATATTCCGCGGAATCACGGCCTCATAGACCTTGTCGCCGAAATGGCTGCGGACATCCGCCGCCACCTGTCCTGACAGGGTGCTGCGCCGGTCATACATGGTCAGGACCAGGCCCTGGATTTCCAGAGACGGGTTCAGGCTCTGCCGCACCATCTCGATGGTCTTCATCAACTGGGTCAGACCTTCGAGAGCGAAGAACTCGCACTGAAGCGGCACGAGCACGGCGTCGGCAGCGGCCATGGCGTTCAGCGTCAACAGGTTGAGCGACGGCGGGCAGTCGATCAGGACGTAGTCATACCGGGTCTGACCCTCGGCCCCCTGCCCCTGCAGGGCGTCACGCAGGCGGAATGAGCGGCGATCGGCCTGGCTGAGCTCGATCTCGACCCCCGACATGTCGGCATCGGCCGGGACAATGTCGAGGCCCGGCACGGTGGTCGGGACGGCAGACTCATCGACCGAACGCCCGTCCACAATGACGTCATAGATGGTCACCCGTCGCGTTTCACGTGGAACACCCAGGCCGGTGGAAGCGTTGCCCTGCGGATCCATATCGACGATCAGCACCTTCTCGCCGATCGCAGCGAGCGCTGTCCCAAGGTTGATCGCCGTGGTGGTCTTGCCCACCCCGCCCTTCTGATTGGAGACCGCAAGGACGCGAGTCTTACCGGGTATGGACACGTCGAAGACTCCGGACGGATACGATACGACCGCGCGGATCACTGCGCGAGACGGAGAGGCTGCTGTCGAACTGCCAGACCTTACGCGCTTCGATCAACTCAACCTCTGCCTTTTCGCCCTTCAGAAACAGTCCCTGGGCACCACGCTGTAGATAAGGCTGTGCATAGCCCAGCAGGCGGTCCATCGGGGCCAGGGCGCGGGCGGTCACCACATCGACCTTGATCCGCTGATCCTCGGCCCGGCCATTGACCACAGTGGCCCGCAGCGAAAGGGCGTCGACCACCTCCTGCAGAAAGCGGCAGCGCTTGCCGAGACTGTCGACCAACCAGACATGGCTGTCGGCCCGATCCTTGAGCAGGATGGCGAGCACGAGTCCGGGAAAGCCGGCCCCGGCACCCAGGTCCGCCCAGGTTCCGGCTTCAGGGACAAGGTCGAGGAGTTGGGCGGAGTCGAAGATGTGGCGATTCCAGACATCCGGGATTGTGTCCGGGCCCACGAGGTTCATCACCGCATTGGCCGCGGTCAGCCGCTCGATCAGGATCCCGAGATCGGCCATCTGCGCTGGCATGGCGGAGCGCACAACCTGGAATTCAGACGGAGTCATACCGCGTCTCCCTCCACTCCTGGGCAGCGGGGCCGCCCCCCTGCGTCACGCCGCCGAGGCGGCGCGACACTTCCCCCATGAAGAGGAGGAGACCTGAGAGTGATTCCCTCACGCCGAAACCTTCGCCTTTTTCACGTGCGACAGCAGGGCCGTAAGGGCGCCGGGGGTCATACCCTCGATACGGCCCGCCTGCCCCAGGGTCCGGGGCTGGATCAGGGTCAGCTTTTCGCGCACCTCGTTGGAGAGGCTGCCGATGGCGGCGTAGTCCAGATCCACGGGCAGGGCGAGCGCCTCCTCGTGACGCAGGGCCGCGGCATCAGAAGCCTGACGGTCGAGATAGCCCGCATAGCCGGCGTCGATCTCTACCTGCTGGCGGACCTGGTCGGACCAGGCGGCGATCTCTGGTCTGACCGGGAGGAAGGTGTCGAGGGTCACGCCGGAAAAGGCCAGCAGGTCACGAATGGAGCGGCGCTGACCGTCGGCGTTGACGTGGATGCCCAGGGCCGCGGCCTGTTTGGGCGTGAACACCGTTTCACGTGAAACAACCGAGGCTTCCGCCAACTGCCCGGCCTTGGCCATGAAGATGCGAGCGCGCTCTGACGAGACGAGTCCGCAGTTGATCGCCAATGGTGTCAACCGTTGATCGGCGTTGTCAGCACGCAAGGTGAGCCGGTACTCGGCCCGGCTGGTGAACATCCGGTAGGGCTCGGTCACACCCCGTGTGACCAGGTCGTCGATCATGACCCCGATATAGGCCTGGTCCCGTCCAAGGATCAGCGGATCCGATCCCGCCGCAGCCCGCGCTGCGTTCAGACCGGCGAGCAGCCCCTGGGCGCCCGCCTCCTCATAGCCGGTGGTGCCATTGATCTGGCCGGCGAGGTACAGGCCGGGGCGCTTCTTGACCTCCAGCGCCGGGGTCAGTTCGCGCGGGTCGACATAGTCATACTCAATGGCATAGCCGAACCGGAACACCTCGACCGCTTCCAGCCCGGGAATGGTCCGCAGGAAGGCCGCCTGGGTGGCGTCCGATACCGAGGTCGAAATGCCGTTCGGATAGACGGTCGGGTCGTCCAGCCCCTCGGGTTCCAGGAAGATCTGGTGCGAGGTCTTGTCGGCGAAACGGACGACCTTGTCCTCGATCGACGGACAGTAGCGGGGCCCCCTGCCCGACAGATAGCCGCCATAGACGGCGCTGTCGCCGAGATTGTCGGCGATGATCCGGTGGGTCGCCTCGGTCGTATGGGTCACGCCGCAGGCGATCTGGGGCACGTCGATCCGGCCCGTCAGGAAGCTGAACGGCACCGGCTCGGCATCGGCCTGCTGCATCTCCAGGCGGTCCCAGCCGATGGTCCGACCGTCCAGACGCGCCGGCGTACCGGTCTTGAGCCGCCCCATCTGCAGACCGGAGCCATACAGGTCAGCCGCCAGGCCGGTCGAGGGCGCTTCGCCGTGTCGGCCGGCAGGGATGCGCTTGTCACCCTTGTGAATGACGCCGTTCAGGAAGGTCCCCGTGGTCAGGACGACGGCGGCCGCGCGGATCTCGGTCCCCTCCCCGGTGACCACGCCGATCACGCGCTCACCTTCCAGTATCAGCCGCTCGGCCGTGCCCGCCATCAGCGTGAGATTGAGCGTCTGCGCCAGCTCGGCCTGCATGGCCTCCCGGTACAGGCGGCGATCGATCTGGCTGCGCGGACCCTGGACCGCCGCCCCCTTCGATCGGTTGAGCAGGCGAAACTGGATCCCGGCCTGGTCGCCGAGCCGGGCCATCAGCCCGTCCATGGCATCGATCTCACGGACCAGATGGCCCTTGCCCAGACCGCCGATGGCCGGGTTGCAGGACATCTCGCCGATGGTCTCGAGCTTCTGGGTCAGAAGCACGGTGCGGGCACCCGCGCGCGCGGACGCGGCGGCCGCCTCGCAGCCTGCATGCCCGCCGCCGATGACAATGACGTCGAAACCCTTCATGGGCGGGCACATAGGGCAAAACCGCCCCCTTCGCCACCTTGGCCGCCGGACTGTTTCACGTGAAACAGCCTATTTGCCGATGCAGAAGGTCGAGAAGACCTCCCCCAATATGTCCTCGACGCCGATGGATCCGGTGACCCGGGCCAGGGCCTCGGCCGCGCGCCGTAGGTCGTCGCCGGCCATCTCCGGTGAAACCTCCAGCGCCGATCGCCCGGCCTCGACGGCCCCCAGCGCCTCAACAAGCCGGCGCCGATGCCGCTCACGGGTCACCGCCGGAAAATCAGACCCGGACAGGTCCCGGGCCAGCCGCGCGGAAATCCAGTCGAGGAGATCACCGAGGCCCTGACCGGTCGCAGTGCTCAGGGTCAAGGTCTCGAACCCCGGCACCGTCGGACCCGCTCCAAGGTCTGCCTTGGTCAGGACCAGGAGATCGCCGGGACGCACAAGTCCGGCGGCATTTCCCTCTGCATCCTCCGGCCCCCGGACCCACAGACGAAGGTCCGCCGCCTCCGCCCGGGCGCGGGCCCGGCGCACGCCTTCGGCCTCGACCGGATCGGTGCTGTCGCGCAGTCCGGCAGTGTCGGACAGGGTCACGGCATAGCCACCGATGATCAGGTCGACGTCGAGCACATCACGGGTCGTGCCGGCGATCGGGGTAACGATCGCCGCCTCACGCGCAACGAGGGCATTGAACAAGGAGGATTTGCCGGCGTTGGTCTCACCGATGAGGACGATGCGATACCCCTCACGGACCCGTTCGCCGCGGCGGGCGTCGGCGAGGGCCGCCTTTAGGTCGGTGATCAGGCGATCCAGCGCCGGGCCGGCGGTCCGCGCCAGATTGTCGGGGACCTCTTCGTCCGGGAAATCGATCTCGGCCTCGACCAGGGCCAGGGCCATCAGGAGGTCGCGGCGGAATCCGGCATAGGTCTGGCTCAGAGCGCCGTCCAGCTGGCCGAGCGCCTGGCTGGCCTGGGCCGCGGTTTCGGCGTCGATCAGATCGGCGACGGCCTCGGCCTGGGCCAGGTCCATGCGGCCGTTTTCAAACGCCCGGCGGGTGAACTCGCCGGGATCCGCGGGGCGTAGACCGAGGGCGATCAGCGCGTCACTTGCCGCCTCGACGACCGCGCGACCCCCGTGCAGATGCAGTTCGGCGCAGTCCTCACCCGTGTAGGAATTGGGGGCGGGGAAATGCAGCACCAGCGCTTGATCGATGGGCCGCCCATCGTGCGCAAGGTTCCGAAGAGCCGCATATCGGGCCTTGAGCCCGCCTGCGCCTAGCGCGGCCAGGGCATCGCGCGTGCCCGGCCCGGAAAGGCGCAGGATCGCGATAGCGCCCCGACCGGGCGGGGTGGCGAGAGCGAAGATGGTGTTCATGTCTCCTCCCCGTCGCGGAGCAATGGGAAAGTAGCGCGCCGCGCCCGCGGCGTGACGGAGGGGTAGCCGACGGCGGACGAGGAAGATGCCCCTCCACCGCTTCGCGGTCCCCCTCCCCACTCTGTGGGGAGGAGACGTTGCGTCACGGCTTGACCGCAGCTTCCATCAATTTGCGGAACTGGTCCTGGGCCTGCATGCCGAAGCTGGTCCAGGTCTTCATCAGCTCGTCGGGCTGCATGGCTGTGATGTTCTCGTCCATCCGCCGCTTCATCTCGGCGACGAGATGGTCGTTCAGCGGCGCGACGTCGGGCAGGCCGAGAAAGGCGCGCGCTTCTTCCGGTGTGCAATCGATCTCGACATTGACCTTCATCGTCCCGCCACTCCTTGTCCCTGTCGCCCTGCGCGCGGCACAGGGCTGCTTGAGGGTGTTTCACGTGAAACAGCGGCCATACCGCCGTCAGGTGTTCATCGACTGGAAGAAGTCCGCATTGTTCTTCGACTGACGCAGCTTGTCGATCAGGAACTCGATCGCATCCTGCGGGCCCATCGGATTGAGGATCCGGCGCAGGACATAGGTCTTTGCCAGCTGGTCCTTTGGTGTGGTGAGCTCTTCCTTGCGGGTGCCCGATTTGAGCACGTCGATGGCAGGGAAGATGCGCTTGTCCGCGACCTTGCGGTCCAGCACGATTTCCGAGTTACCCGTCCCCTTGAACTCTTCGAAGATGACCTCATCCATCCGCGATCCGGTGTCGATCAGGGCGGTGGCGATGATCGTCAGGGATCCGCCCTGTTCCACATTCCGGGCCGCGCCAAAGAAGCGCTTCGGCCGCTGCAGGGCATTGGCGTCAACACCACCGGTCAGGACCTTGCCCGATGACGGGACGGTCGCATTGTAGGCGCGGCCCAAGCGGGTGATCGAATCCAGCAGGATGACCACATCGCGCTTGTGCTCGACCAGGCGTTTGGCCTTTTCGATGACCATTTCGGCCACGGCGACGTGGCGGGTGGCCGGCTCGTCAAAGGTCGAGGCAATCACCTCACCCTTCACGGTGCGCTGCATGTCGGTCACTTCTTCCGGCCGCTCGTCGATCAGCAGCACGATCAGGAAGACCTCCGGGTGGTTCTTCTCGATCGATTTGGCAATGTTCTGCAGCATAACCGTCTTGCCGACCCGCGGCGGTGCCACGATCAGACAGCGCTGGCCCTTGCCGAGCGGCGCGACGATGTCGATGACCCGGCCCGAGCGGTCCTTCAGCGTCGGGTCCTGGATTTCCATGTGCAGCCGCTCTTCGGGGTAGAGCGGGGTCAGGTTATCGAACAGGACCTTGGTCTTGACCGTCTCGGGGTCCTCGAAATTGATCGTGTCGACCTTGAGCAGGGCGAAATAGCGCTCACCTTCCCGTGGTCCGCGAACAGCACCATGGATGGTGTCGCCCGAGCGCAGTCCGAAGCGGCGGATCTGCGAGGGTGAAACGTAAACGTCGTCCGGGCCTGGAAGGTAGTTGACATCCGGACTACGCAGGAAGCCGAAGCCGTCAGGCAGGATCTCCAGCACGCCGTCGGCAATGATCTCGACCTCTTCATCGGCCAAGGCCTTGAGGATCGCGAACAGCAGATCCTGTTTACGCAGATTGCCGGCGTTTTCGATCTCCAGGCTCTCGGCGAAGGCGACCAGGTCCTCCGGCGTCTTCTCGTTGAGCTCCTGCAGGGTGATACGGCCATTGGGAACGATCGGCTCGCCATCGTCATCCTCATCGCCGGACTCCTGGTCGACCATGGGCAGGTCGGCCGCAGCAACCTCATTCCCGACCTCGGGCGCTTCGACCTCTGCGGTCAGTTCGGTTTCGGGCGTGTCGTTGGCGTCAGTCATGGCGTGCAATCAAAAGCACCGCCGCGAGACCGGGGGTCGCGCGGGCGGAAAAATCTGGCGATGTCTGGCCTTGCGGCCGGTTGGAAGGGCGACGGGTCGTCCCGGCGAGATCGGCGGGCGTCGCAAAGAGTGGGACCGTCCCAGACTCCCGGAGGACGGTTCGCCTTGAGCGAAACCACGCGGGGCCGTTCAGGTCAAGCGGAGCGGCTCAGCCGAGGGTCCATTCGGTCGTCACGGACAGGACCATGACGATGGCGATGACGAAGGGAATCTCATTGGTCATGCGCCAGAATTTGCCGGACCGGGTCGAAATGCCGGCCTCAATCCTGCGGCGTTCGGCGGCCAGAAACCCGTGCCAGCCAAGAAGCGCCAGGACCCCGGCCAATTTGGCGACCATCCACGGCTGGCGAACGACACTCCAGTCGCTGCCTTCGCCGCTGCGAATCCACAACAGCCAGCCACCGAACACAAGGGCGAGGATCATGGCCGGATTGATGATGATGCGCAGCAACCGGGTCTGCCAAATGCGCAGCAGGGTCTGCATCTCCGACCGCAGCGGTTCGGCCTTGTCAGCCTGTTCTGCGTCATAGGCATAGAGGCGGGGCAGGAACAGCAGCCCTGCCATCCAGGCGATGACGGCGAGGATGTGCAGGCCCCGCGCGATCTCATAGGTCATGCCCCCCTCCGCCCGCAGGTACGGGGGCAGGCCTTCCAACCCGCCCGGCATCCGGGTCCGAAGGGTGCAACACCCGTCCGGGCCAGGGCCTCTACCGTCGCCCCGGCCAGGGTCTGGATGAAGGGAGCGGCGACACTGACCGCCGGACTGCGGAGATAGGGTGCCACACCCTGCTCATGGGCCAGTTCGGCATATTCGATATCGAGTTCAACCAGGGTCTCGATGTGTTCGGAGACGAAGGCGACTGGTGTCACCACCACACCGACCCCGTCCCGACCCGCCTGGGCGATCGCATCCGGTGTCGAAGGGCCGAGCCATTTCATCGGCCCGACCCGGCTCTGGTAGCAGATGGCCCAGGCACCGTCGGCCAGACCGGCCCGGGCAGCGATGGCCGCACAGGTCGATTCGATCTGTTCCTGATAAGGATCGCCCTTCCTGGTGATCAGGCTTTCGGGAATGCCGTGGGCCGAGAACAGCACACGAACCGGCTGGTCGCCGGCTTCCGCCAGTTTCGCAAGCACGCCGTCGGCCTGGGCCTCGATCCAGCCGGGGGCCTCAGGATAGCAGCAGACCGTTCGGCTGACCCCCGGTCCGGCATAGGTCTCATGCCAGGCCTTCAGCGAGGACTGGGTCGTGGTGGTCGAGAACTGGGGATACAGCGGCAGCAGGACGATCTCGTCGGGCGAAAAGGCTGCCACTTCGGCCGCCGTCTGTTCGGTCAGGGGCGACCAGTAGCGCATGGCGATGAAGGCCTTGATCTCATCGCCCGGCAGATGGGCGGCCAGGACCTCCTCGAAAGCCAGGGCCTGACGGCGGGTTTCAGGCAAGAGAGGCGAGCCACCGCCCATCAGGGCATAGTTGGCCTGGGCACTTGTCTCGCGACGGCTGGAGATCAGCCGGGCCAGAAGGGCCCGAAACGGATTGGGCAGCCCGATGATGGCCGGGTCGCTGAACAGGTTGAAAAGGAAAGGTTTTACCGACGCCTGATCATCCGGACCGCCGAGGTTGAACAGCACCACGGCAATCCGGCGGCTGCCAGGTCCGGCACTCATTGGGCACCGATCCGCTTGAGAACCTGTTCGACATGGGCGACGGGCACGTCCGGCAGGATGCCGTGCCCGAGGTTGAAGATCCATGGCCCCTGCCCGAAGCCCTCAAGCAGCTGGTCGACGCGGCGGTCCAGCATCGGCCCACCGGCACGTAGCAGCAGCGGGTCAAGCGCGCCCTGGATCGGCTTGATGGCCTGGACCCGTTTGCCGACCGCAAGCGGACAGGCAGTGTCCAGGGCAACGGCCTGGACATCCACTTCGCCGGCATAGCGTTCCGCCAGCGCTGCCGAGCCGCGCGGAAAGCCGATCAGGGGCACGGTGACGCCCAGTTCCCGGACCCGACGGACCAGTTTCTGATGCGGGCCAAGGACCAGACTCTCGAACAGATCATCCGGCAGACCCTCTGCCCAACTCTCGAAGATCTTCAGGACCTGCGCCCCGGCATCGGCCTGCATCTTCAGATAATGGGCGGTAGCCTCGACCAGCACATCGAGCAAGGCCGCAATCTTGTCCGGCTCGGCATAGGCATAGGTCCGGGCCTGGGCGCGCTCGCCCTTGCCGATGCTGCGCGCCTCGCCGTCCAGCATATAGGTTGCGACCGTCCATGGCGCGCCCGCGAAGCCGATCAGCGTCCGCTCCGGCTCGAGCTGAGACCTTACCAGTGACAGGGTCTGGCCGACCTGTTTCAGGGCCTCGCCGGCCCCAGTGGTCAGATCACGCATCGCCTCGATCGGCGGCAGGGCCCCCAGCCGCGGCCCTTCGCCGGCCTCGAACCAGACCTCCTGACCCAAGGCCTGAGGGATCAGCAGGATATCGGCAAAGACGATGGCAGCGTCGAAGCCAAACCGCCGCATCGGTTGCAAGGTCGCTTCTGCGGCTTTCTCCGGATCCAGGCAAAAGGAAATGAAATCGGGGGTCGTCGCCCGCAAGGCCCGGTATTCCGGAAGGTAGCGCCCGGCCTGACGCATGAACCAGACAGGCGGTCGAGTGCCCACCTCGCCGGCGAGAACCTTGAGCAGCAGGGGGGAGTCTTGGGAAAGGGTCATCTGACCCCGGTCCTACCGGGGGCCCCGGTTCTGCTCAAGCCCGACCCGTGTCGCACCCTTCCATCCTTCTCAATAAAAGAGTCTTGAGGTCTGGAAGAAGAAGGCAGGGCCGGGGACGGCGGGGACAATCGCGCCAGTTTAGCCGACTCCGGAGCGGTTTTCCGCAAACAGTCACAGTCGCAGGAAAGCCCTTTATCAGGATTGGTGAAAACGGGGATAAATCCTAACAATCCCTTAACGGCGAGATTTCAGGGCCTTTGGCGGGGCCCTGAACCTGGGCGCCGTTAATCACTGGTTAAGCATTTCCACAGGCGGATCGTTGGCCGGGAGCCGCCTTGGGATGAATGACCCCGACACCCAACCACCCATCCACCACCGTCCCCGCTCGCGGCGGGCGCAAGGCCCCGCTATAGGAAAAGACGCACCCTTTGGCCCGGTCGGCGCCCCGACGGCGCCGGGGCTCATCCACAGGAGTCTCGCAATCATGGACAGTCACCGATGAGCCCCGGTCTGTCTGGACGTGCGGCAGGCCCTACGCGGCTGGCGACCTATTTCCATGTCCACCTGGTATCTGACTCGACCGGTGAGACCCTGAACGCCATGGCCAAGGCCGTAGTGGCCCGGTTCGATGGTGTGATTCCTATCGAGCACATCTATGCCCTGGTCCGTTCCGCCAAACAGATGGAACGGGTGCTGGAAGAGGTCGCAGCGTCACCCGGGGTGGTGCTTCACACCTTGGTGGACCGTGAACTGCGCGATCTTCTTGAAGAGGGCTGCCGCAAGCTGGATATGCCGCAGATCGCCGCTCTGGACCCCCTGGTCGGGGCCCTGTCCCGCTATCTCGGAGCGGCACTGTCAACCCGGGTCGGGGCCCAGCATGCCCTGGACACCGACTATTTCAACCGCATCGCCGCCCTCGACTACGCCATGGCCCACGACGACGGTCAGGGCACAGCCGTGCAGTTGGAGGGCGCCGACGTCGTCCTGTGCGGGGTCAGCCGGACGTCCAAGACCCCGACCTGCATCTACCTGGCACACCGCGGTATCCGTGCGGCCAATGTGCCCCTCGTTCCAGGTCAGGAGGACGGGGAACGCCTCGTCGGGCTCAAGAACCCTCTGGTGGTTGGCCTCACCGTCTCCCCGGACCGGCTCGTTCAGATCCGCAGGAACCGGCTCGACGGTCTGAACGCCAACCGGGCCAGCGCCTATGTCGACCATGACTCGGTGCGCGAGGAGACGGTCAAGGCCCGCCGTGCGTTTGAACGCCGGGGCTGGCCGGTCATCGACGTCACCCGCCGCTCGGTTGAGGAAACGGCCGCGGCGATCATAAATCTCTTGAACGAACGCCGCACCCGGCGGCTGGGAACCAGCTGGTGAGCACCCCCGCGGACCCACTGATCCTCGCATCGAAAAGCGCGGCGCGGCAGGCGATGCTGACCAATGCAGGCGTCAGCTTCTCCGTCCGGGTCGCCGATGTGGATGAGGATGCGGTCAAGTCGACCCATGATCCGGCCGATCCTCCGGGCCTGGCGGTCGAACTGGCGCGGATCAAGGCGCTGACGGTATCGCGTCACCACCCTGGAGCCTGGGTGCTGGGTGCCGACCAGACCCTGGCCTTCCAGGGCGGCCTGGTCTCCAAGGCAGGATCGCTGGGCGTGGCTCGCGAACGACTGACAGCCATGCGGGGCCGTCTTCATCATCTGCACTCCGGAGCGGCCCTCGTCCGCAATGGCCAGATTGTCTGGTCGGGCGTCGATACGGCGACAATGCGTGTCCGCGACTTCTCCGATGCCTTCCTCGATGCCTATCTGGAGGCGGAAGGGGAAGGACTGCTGGCGTGCGTCGGTTCGTACAGGCTCGAGGGCATGGGCTCCCAGTTGTTCGAGGCGGTGCAGGGCGATTATTTCACGGTCCTCGGCCTGCCACTGTGGCCGGTTCTGGCCGAGCTGCGCCGCGTCGGGATCCTTCGGGCATGACGATTCTGGCCGGTGTCGCGGGACAGCCGATTGCCCATTCGCTCAGCCCTCTGATCCACAATGCCTGGATCGCGGCGGCGGGACTGGACGCAGATTATCGCGCCTACGGCCCGGTCGATTCCGAGGCGTTCGCCACCCTGGTGGCAGAGGGGCGTGCCGGCCGGTTAAGGGGAATCAACGTCACCGCGCCCTTCAAGGAACAGGCGCTGGCACTGGCAGATGACGCGAGCGCAGCCGCACGCAACAGTGGTTCGGCCAATCTGCTTCTGTTCGAGACCGGGCGAGTCCGGGCCGACAGTACAGACGGGGCGGGCCTGATGGCGGCGCTGGCCGAACAGGCCCCCGGTCTGGATTTGCGCAATCAGGCCATTGTGGTCCTGGGTGCCGGCGGCGCGGGCCGGGCGGCGGTCGTCGCGCTGAGAGTTGCAGGTGCCAAGGTTGGTGTACTGAACCGGACGCGGGCACGCGCTGAAAGCCTGGCGGCAGAGCTGGGCGCCACCGTGGTCGATACCACGGCGCTGAATCAGGCTGCCCTGGTTGTAAATGCCCTGAGCGTTCGGCCTGATCTCGACATGTCCCTGTTTCGGGATGATGCGGTCCTCATGGACATGACCTACCGGCCGCTGATCACCCCCTTCCTCGCACAGGGCCGGGCGCGGGGCCTGGTGATCGTCGATGGCCTGGCCATGTTGGTCGGCCAGGCGCGACCGTCATTCCGGGCGCTGTTCGGAATGGAACCACCGAGACTCGATGTGCGGGCGGCGGCGCTCGCCGCCCTGGGAGAGACGGCATGATCGTGCTCGGCCTGACCGGCTCCATCGGCATGGGCAAGTCGACGACGACGGCCATGTTTGCCGACCTTGGGGCGCTGATCTGGAATGCCGACGATGCGGTGCATGCCCTCTATGCCCGGGGCGGTGCCGCGGTCGGCCCGGTGGGCGAAGCCTTTCCGGGCGTGGTCATCGACGGTGCTGTCGACCGCTCGCGGCTGGCCGTTGCTCTGGGCCGCGATGGCGACGCCTTCCGGCGGCTGGAGGCCATCGTCCATCCGCTGGTGGTCAAGGGCCGGCTGGAGGCGCTGGCCGAGGCGGAAGCCCGGGGTGTCCGACTGGCGGTCCTGGATATTCCCCTGCTGTTCGAGACCGGCGGCGATGCCGCGGTGGATGCGGTGGTGGTGGTCACGGCCCCGGTCGCGATCCAGGCCGAACGCGTGCTGGCACGGCCCGGCATGACCCGCGAGCGCTTTGAGGCCATCCTCGCGCGTCAGCTGCCTGATGCGGAGAAGCGCCTCCGGGCGGACTTTGTCATCGACACCGGTACCGGACTTGAGGCGGCGCGGGCCCGGGTGGACGAAATCGTGGGGAAAGTTCTGGCCCCGGGGTGGACGCCGCCCCGGCGCGGTCTTCCGCACGGCGGCAAACGGTCCCAATAAGGGTCATGTCCCGCGAAATCGTTCTCGACACCGAAACTACGGGCTTTGACCCACGCACCGGCGACCGGATGATCGAGGTCGGCTGTATCGAGATCGAGGATCTGCTGCCGACCGGCCGGACCTTTCACCGGCTGATCAATCCGGAACGTCTGATTCCGGCTGACGCCATCCGGGTCCACGGCATCACCGACGACAAGGTGAAGGATGCGCCGACATTCGCCGGGATCGTCATCGACCTGTGCGATTTCATCGGCGACGCCCCGATCATTGCCCACAACGCCCAGTTCGACCGCAATTTCATCGATCACGAGTTCGGCCGCTGCGGCCGGCCGCTGTTCCCCGAGGATCGCTGGATCGACACGCTGAAACTGGCCCAGACCCGGTTTCCCGGCATGGCCAATTCGCTGGACGCCCTGTGCAAGCGGTTCAAGGTCTCGCTGGTCGAGCGGACCCTGCACGGCGCCCTGATCGACGCGCGGCTTCTGGCCGAGGTCTATCTGGAGCTCAAGGGCGGCAAGGAGCGCCGGCTGGACCTGTCGGCCTCACGCACCGTGACCGCCGCAGCCGCCGCCGTCGCGGCCCAGGGCCATGGGTCCCGCCCACGGCCCCTGCCGCTTCGGTCCAGCGCAGCCGAACAGGCCGCACATCTGGCCTTCCTGCAGACGAACCTGAAGGATCGCTCGCTGTGGGAGGGTTATGGGCTCGAACTGGACGAGAGGTCACAGGGCCCGGGCCCTGATCTTTAGGCCTGCCCTGCGTCGGCCGGTCCGCGGGCGATCGACTGCTGGCGGGCGACATAGATGCCGGCGAAATCGATCGGATCGAGCATGAAGGGCGGATAGAAGCCGCCGTCAGAGGTGGCGCGGGCGATGATCTCGCGGGCGAACGGGAACAGGTAGCGCGGGCATTCGATCAGCAGCAGCGGCTCGATGTCCTTCTCCGGCACGCCCTGGAGGGCGAACAGGCCGCCGTAGAGCAGTTCGATGTTGAACACCGTCATGGCGTCCGTCGTCGCCTTGATGGTCAGGCGCAGATCGACCTCGAACAGGCCGTCCGGACGGCCCTGGGCATTCATCTCGACACCCATATCGATGGCCGGCTTGCCGTCGACGCGCAGGCTGTCGGGGGCCTTCGGATTCTCGAACGACAGATCCTTCACATATTGGGCAACAATGCGGAATCCGGGTCCCGGGGGTCCCTGCGGCGCGGTGTCGGCGGCAGCGGCGGTCTTGGCGTCGGAAGGAGGCGCAGCGTCGGTCATCGGTCGGGTCTGTCTGAAAGAGTGGTCGGCGCACACGAAAAGGCACCGGGAAGGCGCGGCGACTAGCACGAGGCACCCGGTGCGGCAACGATGCTCACCCCGGGACGTTCGGCTCAGGCGAGCCCGGGGGCGATAGGCCACACCAGCCTGCAGGGCGGTTCGGGTTGCGCGTCCCCCTATCAATGCCTAATCGTCTGTCGTTGCGCCCGGTTCCCCCCCGTTCGCCCATCAAGGTTTGCCAGTGCCTCCGGTTCAAATTCAGATCGTCATCTTCGCCGTCATCGCGGCCGTAGTCCTGTTTCAGCTCTATAATGTGCTGGGCAAGAAGGTCGGCCGTCAGCCGGAAGAAGATGCGCGCGCCAAACCTGCCCTGTCCGCCAACGCCTCCGCACCGGACCAGCCGGCGGGACGTCCGCACGTTCTGGATGCCGTCACTCTGGCCTCGATCGCGGGTCTGAAGGCCCGCGATCCGGCCTTCGACCCGGTCCGTTTCCTCGAAGGCGCGCGCCAGGCGCATGAGACCATCGTCCGCGCCTATGCCACCGGCGACCGCGAGACGCTGAAGCCCCTGCTGACCCCGACGGTCATGGCCTCGTTCGAGGCCGGTATCGCCGCGCGCGAGGCCCGGGGTGAGACCGAGGTCGCCGAATTCCTCCACCCCGCCCGCGCCGACCTGGAGCAGGCTTTCGCCGAGGAGAACCGTGCCACCGCCAAGGTCCGTTTCCTGGCCGAGCTTCGCAATACGGTGACCTCCGCCGACGCCTCGGCCGAGCCCCAGATCGAGGAACGCCGCGTCGCCGAGCTGTGGACCTTCGAACGCACCCTCGGCGCCAGCGATCCCAACTGGGTTCTCGCCCGCACCGAACCCGCCGCCGCATGATCAGCGGCGGTGCGCGCCGTCGGGGTCTTTCCGCGACGGCCGTCCTGTTCGGCCTCGCCCTGACACTTGCCGCCTGCGCGACGACGCCCGTCCCGCCTCCGGTCCAGACCGACCCTGGCCCGTCTGTTCCCGCGCCGTCGCCCGTACCGGCCCCGGCTCCCGCTCCCCCGACAGGCGGTATGAGCCCCGCCACCCTGCCCGGCTGGAATGACGAGGACCATCTGGCCGCCTTCGAGGCCTGGGCCGTCGGCTGCACCGTGGCCCGCGACGCGGCGTCACGGGCCCAGTGCAACCGGGCCATGCAGATCAAACAGACCTCGAAGCCGGTGACGCCCTCGATGGCCCGCGCCTTCTTCGAGAGCGGCTTCACCGTCGTGGCGGCGCGCCGTGAAGACGGTATGCCGGGCCTGCTGACCGCCTATTTCGCCCCCGAATACAGCGCCCGCCGGATGCCGGACGCCGAGTTCGACATGCCCGTCCGGCCCCGTCCCGAAGGCTGGACCCGCGGTGCCGTCGGGGCCGTGCGCGCCGAGATCGAGGCCGCCCCGCCGACGGATGCCCTGGCCTGGATGCGGGCCGAGGACCTGTTCTTCATGCAGATCCAGGGCTCGGGCTATCTGACCTTCGAGGACGGCTCGACCGCCCGTGCCGCCTATGCCGCCGACAACGGCCAGCCCTTTACCGGCATCGCCCGGCCCATGACAGAACAGGGGTTGCTGCCGCCCAACGGCACCTCCGGCGAGGCCATCCGCGCCTGGCTGGCGGCCCATCGCGGCCCCGAGGCCCGGGCCGTCATGGCCCTGAACCCCCGCTACATCTTCTTCGCCATGACCCCGGACGACGGGGGCCATCCGAACGGGGCGGCCGGCATACCCCTGACCGCCCGCCGCTCCATCGCTGTCGACCCGGCCCACTGGCGCTATGGCGAGCTGGTGTGGATTTCGGCCGACGGCGGCAATCTGGTCGGGGCCCGGGCCAGCTACCAGGGTCTGGTGGTGGCGCTGGACACCGGCTCCGCCATCCGCGGCCCGGTGAGAGCCGACTTCTACATGGGCCGGGGCGACGCGGCGGGTGAAGAGGCGGGTTCGGTCCGTCATCCGCTCAGGATGTGGCGGCTGGTTCCGAGGGACTAGATTTTCAAGGACCGCGCAGGCTGAAGCCCTTTCCGGCATCGCTGCCGGAAAGCGTTGGGAGGCACGGCGGAGCACCCGGGCCTTCGCCCGGAAAAGAGAGTTGAATACCGTTTCGGCGAAAGACAGACGCTCCGCACGGCTGGTTTTCCGGAAGCTTGCGTCGGGTGGCGGTGTTATCGCCTTACCGCAGCGCCTCCGGCGGGCAGGCTGCCCGACGAGGCAGTCCTGGAACGACCTGGGTATCCCCCCCGGTCCTCCACCCCGGCCGGCCGACCCTTAGGAGGTCACCGATCGCGGTCCGGCCTCCCTGTTTGCACAGCGAGATCCCGCTCCATCCG
>VYLE01000204.1_pt1 | contig 67826 bp, 63 predicted proteins | sample 5114391 | NCBI WGS metagenome assembly VYLE01 (sample SAMN12291771, study PRJNA351875) | freshwater metagenome | isolation source: freshwater lake | place: USA: Michigan, Kent Lake | collected 2013-08-15 | reverse complement strand
GTCCACCGCATCCCCGGCTCGCGATCAAGACGACCTCGAGACCGCCCCTCAGGATCGAGCCGGGATGCGCGCAACCTACGTCGATTCCGAATTTCGGTAAAGAAGAATATTTTTGCACGGCCGGCTTGACGCCGCCGACACAGGCCAGGGTGCCCGGGACTAGAGCATTTTCGGTTCTGATTGAATCAGAACCGAGGCTCTAGATTCTTGTTTTGACGCGTTTTCTTTACGCGAACCGGTATCCACTTCGCTCGAAAACGCTCTAGAGCATTTTCGGTTCTGATTGAATCAGAACCGAGGCTCTAGATTCTTGTTTTGACGCGTTTTCTTTACGCGAACCGGTGTCCACTTCGCTCGAAAACGCTCTAGGCGTCCTCGACGCCGGCCTCGTGCGGGGTGAACTGGTAGACCGAGGAGCAGAACTCGCAGGTGACGACGACCTTGTCGTCCTTGACCATGGCGGAGCGGTCGTCGGACGAGAAGCTCTTCAGCATCGAGGCGACCGCATCGCGCGAGCAGGAGCACTGCGCCTTCAGGAGCTGCGGATTGAAGACGCGCACGCCACGCTCGTGGAACAGGCGGAACAGCAATCGCTCGCCCGACAGATCGGGATCGATCAGTTCGACGTCCTCGACGGTGTCGATCAGCGAGCGCGCCTCGACCCAGGCATCGTCTTCCGCGACGCTGTGCACCTCGACACCCTCGGGCGCATCGCCCGGATGCAGGTCGGCCTGGCGCGCGCGCTCCGGCGCCTTCGGCAGGAACTGCATCAGCATGCCGCCGGCGCGCCAGCGATGCCTGCCGCCGTCGTTCGAACGCCACTCCTCGCCGACGGCGAGACGCACGCGTGTCGGAATCTGCTCGGAACGCAGGAAATATTCGTGGGCGGCGTCTTCCAGGCTGCCGCCGTCGAGCGCGACCAGACCCTGGTAGCGGCTCATGTCGGGGCCCTGGTCGACGGTCATGGCGAGATGGCCGCGGCCGAGCAGCGCGCCGGAATCCTTCGCCTCGCCGAGCCGTTCGGCATCGAAGCGCGCATAGGCCCGCAGCCGGTCGGGCGCCATGTAGTCGACCACCAGGAACGAGACCGGACCGTCGGTCTGGGCCTGGAGGATGAAGCGGCCGTCGAATTTCAGCGCCGAGCCGAGCAGCGCCGTCAGCACGATGGCCTCGCCAAGCAGCTTGCCCACCGGGGCCGGATAATCGTGCTTGGTGAGGATGTCGTCGAGCGCGGGACCAAGCCGCACCAGCCGGCCGCGCACGTCCAGCGCGTCGACCTCATAGGGCAGCACGGCATCGTCGACCGGAACCGACGACGGCGCGCGAACCGGGCCTTCAGGCCCGGTTTTGATGTCAGGGGATTGGGAAACCATGGGGCGTTATCTGGGGTCGGTCGATGCAAAATGAAAGAGGCACGCCTTGCGTCGACGGGCCGTAGCCCGGATGGAGCGCAGCGCAATCCGGGACTTTATCGCCTGTTGCACGCATCCCGGATTTCGCTGCGCTCCATCCGGGCTGCGAGAAAACCTACTTCACCGCGTCGAAACACCAGGCCAGAATGCCCTTCTGCGCATGCAGACGGTTTTCGGCCTCGTCGAACACGACCGATTGCGGCCCGTCGATCACCTCGTCGGTGACCTCCTCGCCGCGATGGGCGGGCAGACAGTGCATGAACAGCGCGTCGGGCTTGGCCAGCGACATCAGCTTGGAATTGACCTGATAGGGCTTGAGCACGTTGTGACGATGCTCGCCCTCCTTGTCGCCCATCGACACCCAGGTGTCGGTGACGACGCAGTCGGCGCCCTTCACGGCGGCTTCGGGATCGGTGCCGAGCACGATCGGGGCCCCGGTCGCCTTGATCCAGTCGCGCATCGCCTTCTTCGGCGCGAGCTCCGGCGGGGTCGCGACGTTGAGCTGGAACTTGAACCGCTCGGCGGCATGCGCCCAGGACGCCAGCACGTTGTTGTCGTCGCCGGTCCAGGCCACGGTACGCCCCTCGATCGGGCCGCGATGCTCCTCATAGGTCATGAGGTCGGCCATGACCTGGCAGGGATGCGAGCGCCGGGTCAGTCCGTTGATGACGGGCACGGTGGCGTTGGCCGCAAGCTCCAGCAGCGCATCGTGATTGAGGATGCGGATCATGATGGCATCGACATAGCGCGACAGCACGCGCGCGGTGTCGGCGATGGTCTCGCCGCGGCCGAGCTGCATCTCGGCGCCGGTGAGCATGATGGGCTCGCCGCCGAGCTGGCGCATGGCGACATCGAACGAGACGCGGGTGCGGGTCGAGGGACGCTCGAAGATCATCGCCAGCGTCTTGCCTTCCAGCGGACGCTCCGGCTTGTTCGCCTTCTGCTTGGCCTTCATCGCGGAGGATGCGGCCAGCATCCGCTTGAGCTCCGGCAAAGGCAGCTCGTTGATGTCGAGGAAGTGCTTCGGGGTCTTTGTGGGCGTCGTGCTCATCAGCTTGCCGCCCGCTTGGTCTGGCTGGACGAGAGTGCGGCGCAGGCGCGCTCGAGCCGCACCACGCTGTCCTCGATCTCGGCTTCGGTGACGATCAGCGGCGGCAGGAAGCGCACGACGTTGTCGCCGGCGCCGACGGTGAGCAGCTTCTCATGGCGGAGCGCGGCGACCAGATCGCCCGAGGGCACCACGGCCTTGATGCCGATCAGGAGGCCCTCGCCGCGCACTTCGCAAACTATGTCGGGATGGCGATCGATCACGGAGGCGAGCTTCTGCTTGAGCAGCAGCGACATCTTCTGCACGTGATCGAAGAAGCCGGGCTTCAGCATGACGTCCAGCACGGCACCGGCCGCCGAGATCGCCAGCGGATTGCCGCCGAAGGTCGAGCCGTGCGAGCCCGGGCCCATGCCGGCGGCCGCGTCGGCGGCGGCGAGGATCGCCCCGATCGGGAAGCCGCCGCCGAGCGCTTTCGCCAGCGACATCACGTCGGGCACGACGCCGGTGCGCTTGTAGGCGAACAATTCGCCGGTGCGGCCCATGCCGGTCTGCACCTCGTCGAAGGCGAGCAGGATGCCGTGCTCGTTGCAGAGTTCGCGCAGCGCCTTGAGGAAATTCGGCGGCGCGGAGCGGACACCGCCCTCGCCCTGGATCGGCTCGATCAGGATGCCCGCGGTGTGCGGGCCGATCGCCTTCTTCACCGCCTCGAGGTCGCCATGCGGTACCTGGTCGAAGCCGTCCATCGGCGGACCGAAGCCTTCGAGATATTTGGCCGACCCGGTCGCGGCGAGCGTCGCCAGCGTGCGGCCGTGGAAGGCGCCCTCGAAGGTGATGATGCGGTAGCGCTCGGGGTGCCCCTTCGAGAAGTGATGGTGGCGCACCAGCTTGATGACGCCCTCCATCGCCTCGGCGCCGGAATTGCAGAAGAACACGTAGTCGGCAAAGCTCTCGTTGCAGAGCCGGGCGGCGAGCTTCTCGCCATCCGGGCTCTGGAACAGGTTCGACATGTGCCAGAGCTTGGTGGCCTGCTCCTGCAGCGCCTTGACCAGCGCGGGATGGGCATGGCCGAGCGCATTGACCGCCACGCCCGAGGTGAAATCGAGATAGCGCTCGCCATTGGTCGCGATCAGCCAGCAGCCCTCGCCGCGGTCGAAACCGACGTCGGCCCTGGCGAAAACGGGAAGCAGATGCGGCGCGGCGCTGTTGGTCATGACGTCACTTGGATGTTGCGGACGGCCGAGATGCACTTGCGCAGCGCACCATTGACCGGCCCGGAAAACGAAACGTGCCGCCTTTTCAAGGGCGGCACGTGGCACCATCTTAGGCTTGGCAAGACCGGAGTCAATGCCATCGGCAAAGGCTCGGGCAAGCCTCGGGAAACGTTGAATCCGTAGTCTTGCGGTGACGATTTTGCGGGTTTTCCGCCACGGAACATGTGGACGCGACTCGGCGGACTCTTGCGCGCGAGTCACGCCATATTGTAGCGTTTGGCTTGTCAGATACGACATCTCGTGCAGCAGTTCTGATCCCAGAAGTCCTCATGTACCGGCGTAACGTTCGGGTGGCTCTCATCGCGCCCGGCGAGCCTTAAGGGATTCTGACGGCACGGGTTTTTCGAAGCAAGGCATTCGCCGTGCCGCCCCAGAATGGCAGGCGCCGGCGAAGGAAAGGGTGCAATGACGGTTTTGACCTGGTCGGATGATCGCGTCGAGCAGCTGAAGAAGCTCTGGGAGGCCGGACTGTCGGCCAGCCAGATCGCGGCCGAACTCGGGAATGTCACCCGCAACGCCGTGATCGGCAAGGTGCACAGGCTCGGCCTGTCGGGCCGCGCCAAGAGCCCCTCGTCGGCCGCGCCGCGCCCCCGCAAGGCGAGGCCCGCGCAGCACATGATGCGGGTGACCCGCCCGATCGCGCGGGGCAACACCGCGCTGGCGCAGGCCTTCGAGGTCGAGGTCGAGGCCGAACCGGTCACCTTCGACAACGTCGTGCCGATGAGCCAGCGTCTGTCGCTGCTGGAGCTGAACGAGGCGACCTGCCACTGGCCGGTCGGCGATCCCTCCAGCCCGGACTTCTTCTTCTGCGGCGGCAAGGCCCTCTCCGGCCTGCCCTATTGCGCCCAGCATTCGCGCGTGGCGTATCAGCCCGCCGCCGATCGCCGCCGCGCGCCGGCGAAGCCCACGCGGTGAGCGGACGGAATTCCCTGATCGCCCCATTTGGAGCGGTCGGACCGAGACTGCCGCAGATGCTCCGCTGTCGTCCCGGCGAAGGCCGGGACCCATGGCCACCGAAAGATGTGGTTACGAGGACACGGAGTTACCCTGGTCGCGCAACATGATGCCGCGGGGGTAATGCGTCCCGGCTTTCGCCGGGACGACACGGATGTTGGAGCGACAGCGCGCCAACCAACTCACCCGGACTCCTAGAGCATCTTCGGTTCTGATTGAATCAGAACCGAAGCTCTGGATTCTTGTTTTGACGCGTTTTCTTTACGCGAACCGGATCCACTTCGCTCGAAAACGCTCTAGGTCTGCTCCGCCTTCGCAAAGCGGTCGTCGAGCGCGTAGCCGGCGCCGCGGACGGTGCGGATCGGATCCTGCTCGCGGCCGATATTGAGCAGCTTGCGCAAGCGCCCGATATGGACGTCGACGGTGCGCTCGTCGATGTAGATGTCGCGGCCCCAGACGCTGTCGAGCAGCTGCTCGCGCGAGAACACGCGGCCAGGATGCTCGAGGAAGAACTCGAGCAGGCGATATTCGGTCGGGCCGAGATCGATCGGCCGGCCCGAGCGCGCCACGCGGCGCTTCTCGCGGTCGAGTTCGATGTCGCCATAGGCCAGCACGGTGGCCAGCCGCTCGGGACTGGCACGTCGCAACAGGCCCTTCACGCGCGCCAGCAGCTCCGGCACCGAGAACGGCTTGACGATGTAGTCGTCCGCGCCGGTCGCGAGCCCGCGGACCCGCTCGCTCTCCTCGCCGCGCGCGGTGAGCATGATGATCGGGAGCTGCTTGGTCTCCGGGCGGGTGCGCAGCCGCCGGCACAGTTCGATGCCAGAGAGCCCCGGCAGCATCCAGTCGAGCACGATCAGGTCGGGGATGTGCTCCTTGAGACGGGTGTCGGCGTCGTCGCCGCGCATCACCGTCTCGACGTCATAGCCGTCGCCTTCGAGGTTGTAGCGAAGCAGCTCGGTGAGAGCCTCCTCGTCCTCAACCACCATAATGCGTGCGCCCATCAGGTCGTCGCTCCTCAGGTATTCGTCGCCGGCGTGGCGAAGCTCGTCATGTCGCCCTTCGGCCGCTTGTCGGAGAGCGCCTGGCCCTCGATCATGTAGAACACGGTCTCGGCGATGTTGGTGGCGTGGTCGCCGATCCGCTCGATGTTCTTGGCGCAGAACATCAGGTGGATGCAGAACGAGATGTTGCGCGGATCCTCCATCATGTATGTGAGGAGCTCGCGGAACAGCGAGGTGCAGATCGCATCCACCTCCTCGTCGCCCTTCCAGACGTTCATGGCGGCCGGCAGGTCGTGCGCGGCATAGGCGTCCAGCACCGCCTTGACCTGCTGCTGGACGAGGTCGGTCATGTGCTCGAGCCCGCGGAACAGCTTGAGCGGATGGAAATCGGAATCCAGCGCGGCGACGCGCTTGCCCATGTTCTTGGCGAGATCGCCGATGCGCTCGAGATCGGTCGCGACGCGCATCGCGCCGACGATCTCGCGCAGGTCCACCGCCATCGGCTGGCGGCGGGCGATGGTCAGCACCGCACGCTCCTCGATCTTCTTCTGCAGCGCATCGATATCGGCGTCGGCCTCCACCACGCGCTGTCCGAGCGCCACGTCGTGGCGGATCAGCGCATCGACGGAGTCGACGATGAGGCGCTCGGCGATGCCGCCCATCTCCGCGACCAGCCGGGTGAGTTCCTGGAGATCGCTGTCGAAGGCCTTCGCGGTATGTTCAGAACCCATGTCCCGTCTCCTCAGCCGAACCGGCCGGTGATGTAATCCTGCGTGCGCCGGTCAGTCGGCGCCGTGAAGATCTTGCTGGTGTCGTCGAACTCGATCAGCTCGCCCAGATACATGAAGGCGGTCTTGTCGGAGACGCGGGCCGCCTGCTGCATGTTGTGGGTGACGATCGCGATCGTGTAGTTCTCGGACAGTTCCTGGATCAGCTCCTCGACCTTGGCGGTCGAGATCGGGTCGAGCGCCGAGCAGGGCTCGTCGAACAGGATGACTTCGGGCCGCACCGCCACGGTACGGGCGATACACAGGCGCTGCTGCTGACCGCCGGACAGCGACAGGCCGGAGGCGTTCAGCTTGTCCTTGACCTCGTTCCACAGCGCACCGCCGCGCAACGCCTTCTCGACCCGATCGTCCATCTCCGACTTGGAGATCTTCTCGTAGAGACGGATGCCGAAGGCGATGTTCTCGTAGATCGTCATCGGGAACGGCGTCGGCTTCTGGAACACCATGCCGACGCGGGCGCGCAGCAGATTGAGGTCGAGCTTGGGATCGAGGACGTTGGTCTGGTCGAGCATCAGCTGGCCGGTGGCGCGCTGGCCCGGATAGAGGTCGTACATCCGGTTGAAGATGCGCAGCAGCGTGGACTTGCCGCAGCCGGACGGGCCGATGAAGGCGGTGACGCGGTTGGTGCCGAGCGTCAGGTTGATGTTCTTCAGCGCGTGGTGCTCGCCGTAATAGAAGTTGAGGTTGCGAACCGTCACCTTCGGCGGCGCTTCCGGCAGCGGCTGCGCGGCCAGGGCGGCGTTGGAACTCACGGATACGGACATGTCGGTCATTTTGCGGTCCTCTCGGCGCCGATGATGCGGGCACCAATGTTCAGGGCGAGCACGGTGAGCGTGATCAGGAGCGCGCCGCTCCAGGCAAGCTGTTTCCAGTAGGCGTAGGGGCTCTGCACGAAGTTGTTGATGGTGACCGGCAGGTTCGCCATCGTCTTGTTCAGGCTCAGGCTGAAGAACTGGTTGGACAGCGCGGTGAAGAGCAGCGGCGCGGTCTCGCCGGCGACGCGCGCCGTCGCGAGCATCACGCCGGTGATCAGGCCCGAGCGCGCGGCACGATAGGCGATCCGCTTGATCACCAGCGAGCGCGGCAGGCCGAGCGCCGAGGCCGCCTCGCGCAGCGCGTTCGGCACCAGCAGCAGCATGTCCTCCGTCGTGCGCAGCACCACCGGGATCACGATCACGGCGAGGGCGAGACAGCCGGCGATCGCCGAGAAGCCGCGCATGGGCACCACCACCGCGCCGTAGATGAACAGGCCGATGATGATCGAGGGCGCCGACAGCAGGATGTCGTTGATGAAGCGGATCACCGAGGTCAGCCTGTCGTTGCGGCCGTATTCGGCGAGATAGGTGCCCGCGAACATGCCGAGCGGCGCGCCGATCCCGACCCCGAGCGCGGTCATGATGAGCGAGCCGACGATGGCGTTGAGCAGGCCACCCTCGTTGGAGCCGGGCGGCGGCGTGTTCTCGGTGAAGACCTGCCAGTTCAGTCCCGCCAACCCGTTGTAGAGCAGCGTGATCAGGATCAGCGCGAGCCAGGTGACGCCGAAGGCGGCGGCGGCGAGGCAGAGACCGCGGATGACGATGTCGGTGCGTCGGCGGCGTGAATAGATCGGATTCATGTCACTTCCCCGCCTTGGTTTCCAGACGCATCAACATCAGCCGCGCGGCGGCGAGCACGAAGAATGTCAGCACGAACAGGAGCAGGCCGAGCAGGATCAGTCCGGACTGGTGCAGGCCGTCGCTCTCGGCGAACTCGGAGGCGATCGCGGCCGAGATCGTGGTGCCCGGGGCGAAGATCGAGGACGAGATCCGGAACGAATTGCCGATGATGAACGTGACCGCCATGGTCTCGCCGAGCGCCCGCCCGAGCGCCAGCATGACGCCGCCGATGACGCCGACGCGGGTGTAGGGAATGACCACGCTGCGCACGACCTCCCAGGTGGTGCAGCCGACGCCGTAGGCGGCCTCCTTCAGCACCGGCGGCACCGTCTTGAACACGTCGACCGAGATCGAGGTGATGAAGGGCAACACCATGATGGCGAGGATCAGCGCCGCATTGAACAGGCTGAGATAGGACGGCGGACCGGCGAAGATCGCGCCCAGCACGGGAACGCCGTCGAAGACCTTGATCATGAAGGGCTGGAAGCTGTTGGCCAGGAACGGGCCCAGCACGAAGAAGCCCCACATGCCGTAGATGATGGAGGGAATGCCTGCGAGCAGCTCGATCGCCATGCCGATGGGGCGGCGCGCCCATTGCGGACAGAGTTCGGTGAGGAAGATCGCGATGCCGAGACCGACCGGGATGGCGATCAGCATGGCGATGAACGAGGTCACCAGCGTGCCGTAGATCGGCCCGAGCGCGCCCAGGACGGGCGGATCCGCCGACGGCGCCCAGCGCTGCGTCCAGAGGAATGAGAGGCCGTACGCCTTGATCGCGGGAAAGGCCCCGACGATCAGGGACACGATGATCCCGCCAAGGATCAACAGCACGGAAATCGCGCTGAGCCGTGTGATCCAATAGAACGTGACATCACCGAGCTTGAACGCGCTCAAGGCCTTGGCGCGGTCATACGGACCGGCGACGTCCCCAACGTTGCTCTCGACAGCCATCTCAGCCACGCCGATCCCCTGTACTAGTGACTCTACTTGTTATTGTCATGTCGGTCTCGGGCCCGGAGGCTGCGCAGCGCGAACGGCGCCCGGCCGGTCCGAGACCCAATTCCAGTTCCCCCGAAGGAAGACCCGGCGCGGCATTCACGCCGCACCGGGTTCACCAGAGCGGAGATCAGCTCTTGATCTCGGCAGACCAGGTCTTCTCGATCAGCTGGACCACGCTGTCGGGCATCGGGATGTAGTCGAGCTCTTCAGCCATCCTGTCGCCCTTCTTGAAGGCCCAGCGGAAGAACTTGAGGGCTTCCTGCGAGGCCGCCTTGTCGGTGGCGTCCTTGTGCATGAGGATGAAGGTCGCCGCCGTGATCGGCCAGGACTTGTCGCCGGGCTGGTCGGTGAGGATGACATAGTAGCCCGGAGCCTTGGCCCAGTCGGCGTTCGAGGCGGCCGCCTGGAAGGCTTCGACCGTCGGCTGCACCGGCTTGCCCGCCTTGTTGACGAGGCCGGTATAGGTCAGCTTGTTCTGCTTGGCATAGGCGTACTCGACATAGCCGATCGAGTTCTTGGTCTGGCTGATGTTGCCCGAGACGCCCTCGTTGCCCTTGGCGCCGACGCCGACCGGCCACTCGACGGCCGTACCCTCGCCGACCTTGCTCTTCCAGTCCGCGCTGGCCTTGGAGAGGTAGTTGGTGAAGTTGAAGGTGGTGCCCGAGCCGTCCGAGCGGCGGACCACGGTGATCGCGTCCGACGGCAGCTTCAGGTTCGGGTTCAGCTTCTTGATCGCAGGATCGTCCCACTTGGTGATCTTGCCGAGATAGACGTTGGCGAGCGTCTCGCCGTCGAACACCATCTCGCCCGGCTTCACGCCCTCGAGGTTCACCACGGGCACGATGGCGCCCATCACCATCGGCCACTGAACGAGGCCATCCTTTTCGAGCTGCTCGGCCTTGAGCGGCGCGTCGCTGGCGCCGAAGGTCACGGTCTTGGCCTGGATCTGCTTGATGCCGCCGCCGGAACCGATCGACTGGTAGTTGAGACCGTTGCCGGTCTCCTTCTTGTAGGCGTCAGCCCACTTCGAATAGATCGGGAACGGGAAGGTGGCACCGGCACCGGTGATGTCGGCGGCAAAGGCCGCCGTCGTCGTTGCGGCCACGAGGCCGGCAGCGACGATCGTCTTGATGAAATTCATGCTGGTCTCCTTGAGGGGGAACGAAGCGCCATCAGCGCCCGATCGCGCTCCCCCCGCGCCGCCGCTTTAGGAGCGGTCGGCTGTGCTTTTACGAAGGTTTCGTGACAGTCCGATGACAGCTCAAGCCACTGGAATCGTTGGAACTTCCGGCAGTCGCTTGGGGCCAGCCTGGGGAAAACAGGCGGTAAAGGTGGCGCCCTGTTTCGGCACGCTTTCGATCAGGAGACGGCCGCGATGCCGGTTAAGGATATGTTTCACCAGCGATAATCCGAGCCCCGTGCCGCCCTGCGAGCGGCTGTCGCCGACGTCGACCCGGTAGAAGCGCTCGGTGAGCCGCGGCAGGTGCTCGGGGGCGATACCGGGTCCGAAATCGCGCACCACGACCCGGATTTCCTGTGCTCCATCCGTGCCCGCCTGGCAATTCAGCGACACGATCACGCGCCCGCCGGAAGCACCATATTTCAGCGCATTCTCGATCAGGTTCTCGAACAGGCGGAGCAGTTCCTCGCGGTCGCCGGCGATCATCACCGGCGTCTCGGGCAGGCTTGTCTCGATCTCGACCTGGCGCTCGCGCGCCAGCGCCTCCAGACCGTCGGCGACCTGGCGGATGATCGGCAGGAGATCCACCAGCGTATCGGGCCGCACATGAGCCGACAGTTCCACCCGCGACAGGGACAGGAGATCGTCGATCAGGCGCGCCATGCGCGTCGCCTGGTTGTGCATGATGCCGAGGAAGCGCTCGCGCGCCTTGGGATCGTCCTTGGCCTGTCCCTGGAGCGTGTCGATGAAACCCGAGAGCGCGGCGAGCGGCGTGCGCAATTCGTGGCTGGCATTGGCGACGAAGTCGGCCCGCATTTCCTCGACACGTCGCAGCGGCGTCTGGTCGTGGAACGTCATCAGCATGCATTTGTCGGCGCCGCCAAACGCTGTCGGCACCGGCACCGGCGTGATGATCAGCTCCATCCAGCGGTCGATCGGGACATGGTCCAGATAGGTGGCCCGCCGCTGTTCGGTGGTGGCGATCGACTCGCGCAGCGCGGTGATGATCTCCGGCGAGCGCAGCGCGAACTGGGCCAGTTCGTTCCTGCGCAGCGCCGGCGCGAGCTGGGCGGCCGCGGCATTGAGATGGAGGACGCGGCCGGCGCGGTCGAGCAGCACCGCCGGATCCGGCATGCCGGCGACGACCGCGGCCACCGCCGCGCTCTCGACCGGATTGATGTGACGCGTCTCCTCCCGGGAGGCGGCGGTATCATGCAGGCGCCAGGGGATCAGCGCGGCAGCTGCGATGCAGAGAAAGACGACTGAAGCGCTCAGCGCCGACATTTCGCCGAGCGAAACCACCACCGATAGCGCGAGGGCCGCGGCGATCAGGATGATCGTCGAATGCCGCAGCCGGTCGGACCAGGGCTGGACGGGGGGAGACGAGGGGGCGTCGATCGCCATCGGGGGCGGCTTTCCTCGGGGCCTTGCGCCGCTCAGGCGCCGGTGTCGCTGCGCTCTCTGACATAGGCGGCCTCGGGCGCCGGGCCGGGATCGAGCTTGAGCGCCGCCTGCTGCAGGCGCTTCGATCTCGCGCCGATGATAACCTCCCGAAACGTCAGCAAGATTACAGAGATGACGAAGGGGGCCAGGTAATAGAGCACCCGGAACAGCAGCATGCCGCCGAGCAGTTCCTCGCGGTCCATCTGCCAGAGCCCGACCAGCATTGCGGCGTCGAACACGCCGAGTCCTCCGGGCGAGTGGCTGGCGAAACCGAGCAGGGTCGCCGACACGAAGATCACCGCCACCACGACGAAGCCGAGATTGGGCTCGTCCGGAACCAGCACGTACATCGCCAGCGCGCAGAAGCCGAGATCGACGATGCCGATTGCGATCTGGAGCAGCGTCAGCGGACCGCCCGGCAACACCACGGTCCAGGGGCCGCGACCGACGACGCGCGGCCGGGTCCAGACCCAGATCACATAGCCAGCCAGCGCCACCAGGATCATCAGCGCCAGCGTCCGGTTCAGCCAGACCGGAAGCTGATCGATCGTGGCGGCCGCTTCCGGATGATAGGAGATCCCGAGGCCAAGCACGGCGGCATTGCCGAGCCAGAAGGTCAGGCCGGCCAGGAAGCAGATCTTGGCGACGTCGATCGCGTTGAGGCCGTAGGCCGAATAGATCCGGTAACGCACGGCGCCGCCGGTGAAGACGCTGGCGCCGACATTGTGGCCGATCGAATAGCTGGTGAAGGCGGCGAGCGCATTGACCCGGTAGGGAACGTGGGTGTGGCCGATCGCCCGCACGGCGAACAGGTCGTAGAAGGTGAGGGTGAAATAGCCCGCCGCCACGAACAGCGCCGCCATGGCGATCTGGCGCGGCTCGGTGCTCTTGATCGCCTCGAGGACCTCGTTGACATCGATGCCCCGCAGCATGTGATAGAGCACATAGCAGGCGATGCCGATGACGGCGACGCTGATCACGACGCCAAGCTTATGCAGGATTTGCTTCTGGCGCAGAAACGTCATCGCCCTGCGGATGGCTTCCAGCATCTAGACCTCGAACAACGCTTCAGCGGCCAGAATGGCCGGCGAACAGGCGGAGGACGCAGGGACGCAAGGCCAACCTTCGCCGCCCGTTCCGCGCATGCCCCTGTTCCCTCCACTAGCGCGTTTTGCGGCCGAGTGGAATTCGCCGGTGCGAACAAAATCACGTGCCTTCAATATTTTAGGCAGCGTTCTGGGCTCCCTGAGCACGGTTTGGCGCCTTCGACGGCAGGACTGACGCGAATCTCCATGGCGATCCTGCGCGGCCGCCGTGAAGTTTTGATGATTTCGGCCGGACAATGTTCCATCACGGCTTAAATCCGCGTCAATCTATGGACCTCGCCCGCCTGTTGAAAGAGGCGCGACCGGCGCCGTTGTTGACGGCTTTTCCAATGCGCGGAAAAGCCGCGGCATCCGGCGCTGCGGGCCACCCCGGCGCCAGCGCGCGGGGGGCATGGCACCGTCAGGGAGCGGCCGGCGGGGTGCTGCGGGCCACCACGCGGTCGCGCAGCCAGGCTCCGATGGTGGCGCCGACCAGGTAGCAGGCGAACATGACCAGGCCGAGGTCGAGCCAGTAGCCGAACCGGCCGGGCACCACCTGGGTGACGGAGGCCGCGACCAGGGCTGCGGTCAGCGCGGCGAGCCAGGCGGCCACGACCTTCGAGGTGCCGTTGCCGCGCTGGACCACGGAAATCCAGCCCATGCAGAAGCCCAGCAGCAGCGAGCCGATCAGCCAGCCCATGTGGAAAGAGACCAGATAGGGCACGTTCACCTCACCAGAAATTCGATGCGGCGGTTCTGCGCCTTGCCCTCGTCGGTATCGTTGCCGGCGAGAGGTTGCGTGGCGCCATAGCCGACCGCGGTGAAGCGGCCGGCCGGCAGACCGGCCTTGACCAGATAATCGATCACGGCCTGCGCGCGCTTCTCCGAGAGCGCCTGATTGGCCGCATCCTCGCCATCGGCATCGGTATGCCCGACGACCTCGATGGGGGTGGCGGGACAGCGCTGTGCCGTCTCGATCAGGTGGTCGAGAATGCCGGCCGAGTCCGGGTCGATGTCGGCGCGCTTGCTGGCGAAGCGGATCTTGCCCTTGTTCAGCAGCTCGCTGAACAATTGCTGGCAGACACTGCCGTCGACCGGGCCGGGAGCGGGTTTCACCGTGATCTCCGGCTTGTACTGCCAGCCCTTGGGGAAATCCTTGCCGAGGCCGGCGCGGATGTCGTTGGCTGCGCCCTCATACAGCGCATCGCCCGACAGTTTCACCTCGCGATCGGACACGACCAGCGTGCCGGTCGACAGCCGCGACAACGCACCGAGCGCGGCGACCACCGCGCTCTCGAACGAACCGGGCGCACCGACGCTGGCCTTGAGATTGTCGACCACCTTCTCGTTGAAGAACTTCCGCGAGGCGCTGGTGCCGATGGCGGCGTGCACGTTGTTGTCGGGAACGTAGCCGGTCAGCGTCACCGTCGCGGCGACCGGGTCCTTGTAGGCCTGGAAGATGTAAGGCGGCGCCTTGACTTCGTTGGCCGCGACCGAAAACCCCTCCGGCAGGTTCTTCAGCGCTGCCGCGATCGCTTCGCGGCCGCCGAGGTCGCGCGCCATGCCCGACAGGCTGACCTTGGTGTCGGAGATGGTGATCTTGCCGTCCTTGAGCTTGCCAATCTGGTCGAGCAGCAGCATCGCGGCCGGCTCGAACCGCGGCGGAGCGCCGCGCGCCAGGCCCATCTGGTCCGCCACTTCGACGCCACCGACCTCCTTGCGCGCCACGTCCATCAGATGCGCCCTGATCGACGGCAGCGGCGCCGAGCCGGACAAGGTCACGCGGACGACGTCGCGTTCGGCGACCCAGACGAACGGCTTGGCCTCGGGAACAAGGCGGGTCCGGTCGTCGACCAGGCGCACGCCGGGAACCGTCTCGACCGCCGCCACCGCGTCGCGACGGCCCTCCTCGGAGAAGGCATCCGCCGCGACCCTGACGTCGCGGCCATCGACCGATATCCGGGTCTTGTCCAGGACCGTGTCCTTCAGGGCGGCCGAGCTGCGGGCGGAGAGGTCCGCCTCGACGGGCAAGGTATTATTCCAGGCCGCGATTCCCCACATGATGGCCAGGGGGATCAACCCCGACCACCATTTGCTGGCCCACCTGAAAAGCTTTTGCATTCGACGACCCGAACTCTGGAACCGGAGACAAAACAAACCCTTGGCGGGCTGTCAAACCGGAAATGGCGCCCTTCCGAAGGCCACGCCTCCGCAATTGCTATAACTTTTTCTTCAAGGGTCGCACCTTAAGTTGAGGGCGGAATGCCAGGGGTCGCCCGCCGGTCATGAAACAATTGCGTAACAACGTCATTCGCGCCGGGCTGGGAGCACTCTATTTCAGCGGGGCGCATCATTTGCTGCGTCCCCTGCTGTCGGGCGTCGGCGCCATCTTCATGCTGCATCATGTCCGCCCGGCCCGCGACGCGGCATTCCAGCCCAACCGGCATCTCGAGGTCACCCCCGAATTCCTGCGCGCGACGCTGTGCCATCTGCGCTCGCGCGACATCGAGATCGTCAGCATGGACGAATTGCACGAGCGGCTCGTGCAGGGCCGCTTCGCCCGCCGCTTCGCCGCCTTCACGCTCGATGACGGCTATCGCGACAATCTCGAATTCGCGCTGCCCGTCCTGCGCGAATTCGACGCACCGGCGGCGATCTACGTCGCCAGCGATTTCGCCGAAGGCACGGGACGGCTGTGGTGGACGGCGCTGGAAGCCGTGATCGCCGGCACCGATCAAATCAATGTCCAGATCGGCCAGTCCGCGCTTCAGCTCGATGCATCGACGCCCGCGGCCAAGCAGGCGGCGTTCGACCGGCTGCACGACTGGCTGCGCGCATTGCCCGGCGAGCATGATGTGGCGCGCGAGATCGAGGCCTTGTGCGCAAACCATGGGGTCGACCTGGCGGCCTTGTGCCGCCGGCTCTGCCTGTCATGGGACGAGATCAGGACGCTGGCCGCCGATCCGCTGGTCACGATCGGCGCCCACACCATCACCCATTGCAACCTCGCCCGGCAGAGCGAGGAGATCGCGGCGCAGGAAATGGCGATCAGCCGCGCGCGGATCGAAGCGGCACTGGCGCGCCCCGTGCTGCACTTCGCCTATCCCTATGGCGACCGCGGCGCCGCAGGGCCTCGCGAATTCGCGCTGGCCGCGGCGGCGGGCTTCAAGACCGCGGTGACGACCCGGCCCGGCATGCTGTTCGCGGAGAATGCCGGCCAGATGACCGCGCTGCCGCGGGTCTCGCTGAACGGCAATTACCAGGACGAGCGGATCCTTCCCGTGCTGACCTCGGGCGCGGCAACCGCAATGTGGAACGGCCTGCGCAAGATCGCGGCGGCCTGATATCGTCGCGGCGCACGCCCGTCATTTCTTGACTCCCCTGCCCGCCCCGCCCACAAACGGCGCAAATCGAGGGAGGCACCATGTTCAAAGATCTGTTCTCGCTTCACGGTCGCATCGCGCTGGTGACCGGCGGCTCGCGCGGCATCGGCAAGATGATCGCGGCGGGCTTTCTCAGCGCCGGCGCCGCGAAGGTCTACATCACCGCGCGCAAGGCGGGACCGTGCGAAGCGACCGCGAAGGAGCTGTCGGCGCAATATGGTGGCGCGTGCATCGCGCTGCCGATCGACATGTCGACGGTCGCGGGCTGCGAGCTGCTGGCGAGCGAGTTCACCAAGCGCGAGCCGCGGCTCGACATCCTCGTCAACAATGCCGGCGCGGCGTGGGGCGCGGAGTTCGACGAATTCCCGGAGAGCGGCTGGGACAAGGTGATGAACCTGAACGTCAAGGCGCCGTTCTTCCTGACCAAGGCGCTGGCACCCGTGCTGCGCGCCTCGGCCAGCGCAGAGCGCCCGGGCAAGGTGATCAACATCGCCTCGATCGACGGCATCTTCGTCAATCCCGGCGAGACCTATTCCTATGCGGCCAGCAAGGCGGGCCTGATCCATCTGACGCGGCGCATGGCGGTCAAGCTGATCCCCGACCACATCGTCGTCACCGCGATCGCGCCCGGGCCGTTCAAGTCCGACATGAACCGCGCCGCGCGCGACCATGAAGACGAGGTCGCGACACGCGTGCCGGTGGGCCGCATCGGCACCGACGAGGACATGGCGGGCGCGGCGATCTATCTCGCCTCGCGCGCCGGCGACTATGTGGTCGGCGCCACCATCGCGGTCGACGGCGGCATCGTCTATGCCAACCCCGGCATCAAGGGCAGCGGCTGGGACAGCGACTGAGCGAGAGATCGTTCGCCGCGGGGCGTGGGGCTCAAGCAACAATCTCGAAAACAACCCCATGCACAGTAGAATGCCCGTTGGTGCGATGCGGCCCCAATATGCGCCCGACGAAAGGCGCGACGTTGACACGTCGGGCAAAACATCTGTCGCGCCAGGGCGTGGAGTCGAAGTCTGTCGGCATTGATGCACGTTGCGCCGGGGAGCCATAAAGTCCTTGACGCAAGGGAACACCATGGATTGGATCGGCCGGAAGACCTCAATGGGTCGATGGACGGAGCCGCCCGGTGTTGTTCTTGGTGAGAATTGTGCTCGCAGCCGCTCTCGTGAGCCTTGCGCCGGCCGTCGCCCAGGCGGCGAAGCAAGCCGTCGCGTCTCCGGCCCTGCAGAAGGAATTCGATGCCTTCATCGCGAAGTTTCGCGCAGCCGTGAAAGCAGACGATCCCGCCGCCATCGCCGCGATGACGAAATTGCCGTTCATGAACGAAAGCGATATTCGCGACGCCGCGCAATTTCGCGCCAAGACCTATCGCACCTTCTTCACGGCGAAAAATCGCGCGTGTCTGCAGAAGAACAAGGCCGTCTACGATCGCGATCAGGAGAAGAACGAGAATTTCTTCATCACCTGTGGCGAGACCATGTTCGGCTTCAGCAAGACGCCGGCGGGCTTTCTTTTTACGGATATCGGCGCGAACGATTGAGAGTGGCAGCCAAGTCCCGCCGATGGCGTTGATGACGTTCTCGCAGCTTCGGTAGGGTTGAGCATTTGCGGAACCCATAGTTTGGTCGCAGTTCGGCTTTCTGATGGGTTTCGCTCGCGCTCAACGCATCCTACGAACTCGCAAGACTGCTTCCTTGGGAGGTATGGGTCCCGGATCAGCGCAAAGGCCTGACAACGCCATGCGTTGCCGGGCCTTTGCTTGTCCGGGACGACGGCAGGGCGATCGCATATGGATTTAACCGGGGGTCGCGGGCTTGCTTCCCGTGCGCGGCGGGTGAGGGCTCCCACCACTCGGGGATTTCCTCCAATTCTCAACAATCCCATTGCTGAGACAGCCCTCTCCCCAGCCCTCCCCCGCACGCGGGGGAGGGAGCTCACCGCGGATGCCGCCACACAGTACACGCCATATGCGATTGCCCCGGGGACGACGGGGAGGCTGGTGACACTGTCATGCCCCGGCTTGACCGGGGCATCCAGTAAGCCGCGGCTTCTCGGCTCGATCGCAACTGTCTCTGGATACTGGATCGCCCGGTCGAGCCGGGCGATGACAGCGAGGATGGGGCGCGAGCGTCGTCGTCTGACGCTCGCGACCGTCGATGCTCAGGTCTCGATCTTCACATACTCGAAGTCGCCGGGCTTGTTGTCGATGCCGACCTTCGGCGGCGAGATCCAGGAGGCGTATTGGCCGGTCTCGGTGACGGGCTTCATCAGGGAGGTGATGAAGTCGCCGTCGGAGGTCGAGGGCAGCCATTCGTCCTTGCGCTTCGCCCAGGTCGCCGCGTCGATCAGGATGCCGTCCGGCGTCGCATGCACGTCCTTGAACTCGCCGATGTGGCGGTGGAAGGCGACGTTCGGCAGCTTGAGCTGGAAATCGTAGCCGGCGGTCGAGATCACCTTGTTCCAGCGCAGCATGCCCTTGACGCAATCCTGGCTGTAATCGTCGCGCAGGCGCATGTTGAGCGCGGTCAGCGCCGGCTCGTCGACCAGCTTGACCTCGCCGTCGATCAGCTTGAGCACCGGATAGGTGGCGTTCTTCAGCTGATGATCGTCGTCGATCTGGGTCTCGTGATAGCGGCCCTTGATGCCGGCGTTGAAGGCGTTCGCCGCGTTGGTCGAGACCTCCGAGCCGAACAGATCAAGCGACAGCGTGTAGTGCAGGTTCAGCTTCTTCTGGATCGTCGGCAGGTCGATGACGCCGAGCGCGCGGACTTTTGCGATATCGGTGGGATCGGTGATGCCGGCCGCCTTCATCGCATCGCAGGTGCGCTGCACGACGCGGGTGATGCCGGTCTCGCCGACGAACATGTGGTGCGCTTCCTCGGTCAGCATGAAGCGGCAGGTGCGCGACAGCGGATCGAAGCCCGATTGCGCGAGGCTGTGCAGCTGCATCTTGCCGTCGCGGTCGGTGAAATAGGTGAACATGAAGAAAGACAGCCAGTCCGGCGTCGCTTCGTTGAAGGCGCCCAGCATGCGCGGCGCATCGGCATCGCCGGAGCGGCGGCGCAAGAGATCATCGGCCTCCTCGCGGCCGTCGCGGCCGAAATATTTCTGCAGCAGATAGACCATCGCCCAGAGATGGCGGCCTTCCTCGACATTGACCTGGAACAGGTTGCGCATGTCGTAGAGCGAGGGCGCGGTCTTGCCGAGATGGCGCTGCTGTTCCACCGAGGCCGGCTCGGTGTCGCCCTGGATCACGATCAGGCGGCGCAGCAGCGCGCGATGTTCGCCGGGGACCTCCTGCCAGGCCGGCTCGCCATAATGCTCGCCGAACGGCACCACGCGATTCTCTTCCTGCGGCGCAAGGAGAATGCCCCAGCGATAATCGGGCATGCGGACATAGTCGAACTTGGCCCAGCCGCGCGGATCGACCGAATAGGCGGTGCGCAAATAGACCAGCGATTCCTGGAAGCCTTCCGGCCCCATGTCGCTCCACCAGTCCATGTAGCCGGGATGCCAGCCCTCCAGCGCCTTCAGCACCTGGCGGTCTTCGGCGAGATTGACGTTGTTCGGAATCTTGGTCGAGTAGTCGACGTTCATGATGTTCATGTTCATGGCCGTGCTCTCCTTGATCTGTATCTTTCCGTCATGCCCGGCCTTGTGCCTGGCATCCACGTTCCTGCTTCCTTGAACCGAGCACGTGGATGGCCGGGACAAGCCCGGCCATGACGCAGTGAATGTCGCTACACCCGCGTCATGTCGAATTTCGGCTTCTGGCCGCTGCCGTAGCGGCGCAGCGCGCCCTCCTCGCCGACCGCGTTGGGACGCTGGAAGATCCAGTTCTGCCAGGCGGTGAGGCGCGCGAAGATCTTGGATTCCATCGTCTCGGGTCCGACGAAGCGCAGGCTGGCTTCCATGCCGGTGAGGCTGTCGGGCGAGAAGCTGGCGCGCTCCTCCAGGAACACGCGCACCTCGTCGTCCCAGTCGATGTCGTCCAGCGCGAAGGTGACGAGGCCGAGCTCTTCCGCCTGTTCGGCGTCGAGCGAGGTGCCGAGCGTCGCTTCCGCGCGGTCGACATCGGCCGGATCGGCCTGGAAGCGGGACTGCAGACGCGTCAGCCCGTGGCTCATCGGATAGGGGCCGAAATTCATCGCCGAGAGTTCGATCGACGGCGGCGGACGGTTGTCGCCCTGGCGGGTGCCGATCAGCATGTAGGAGCGGTCCGCCGCGAAGACGAGTTCGGCGAGCGTGCCGGCAAAGCAGGAGCCGGGCTCGACCAGCGTCACCAGCGTGCGCGAGGTGACGTCGATGCGCTTGAGCACACGCTTCCAGTAGTGCCTGATCTCGTTGACCAGCCAGTGCGCCTTGTTGGCCTCGAGGAAGCCGTCGGCCGCCAGCACATGGGCGCGGTCGCCATGGCTCTTGAACACCAGCATGGCGATCTCAAGCTCGTTGATGCGCAGATGAAGGATGGCGTCGTCGAGTTCGCGCGCCACCTGGAGCGGCCAGAACGCGGCGCCTTGCGCCATCATGCCGTCGATGTCGGCGGGCGGGGCGGCGTCGGGCGCCTTGATCGAAATGGTGGCGATGCGGGCGGCGCGATCGATGTCGACGGTGACGAAGCCGTAGCGGAGGCTGGTCGCGTCGATGACCCGGTTCAGCGGCGTCAGCGCGATGCCCTTGCCGCTGCCCTTGCGCTTCGAGGCCGCCGCGAACGCCTGCGCGCGCTCGGCGATCTTCGCCTCGAGCTTCGAGTTCGGCGCGATCTCGTCGACGAGACGCCATTGCACGGCGCGCTTGCCCTTGACGCCTTCCTCGATGGTGCAGAAGAAGTCGGCATGGTCGCGGCGCACCTTGCGCTTGTCGACGACGCGGGTGAGACCGCCGGTGCCCGGCAACACCGCGAGCAGCGGCACTTCCGGCAGCGCGACGGCGGAGGCGCCGTCATCGGCCATGATGATGTGGTCGGTCGCCAGCGCGAGTTCATAGCCGCCGCCGGCGGCCGAGCCGTTCACCACGGTGATGAAGCGCTGGCCGGAATTCTCGGACGAATCCTCCATGCCGTTGCGCGTCTCGTTGGTGAACTTGCAGAAATTGACCTTGTGGGCGTGGGTGGAGCCGGCCAGCATGCGGATGTTGGCGCCGGCGCAGAACACGCGCGGCTTGGCCGAGCGCATCACCACGACCTTCACACCGGGATGTTCGAAGCGCAGCCGCTGCAGCGCGTCGGCCAGCTCGATGTCGACGCCGAGATCATAGGAATTGAGCTTGAGAAGGTAGCCTTCGAACAGGCCGCCATTCTCGTCGACGTCCATCGTCAGCGTGGCGACGTCGCCGTCGACGGCGAGCTTCCAGTGCCGGTAGCGGGACGGCTCGGTCTGGAAATCGATGAATGTCGCGCCGCCTGCGAGGCGCCGATCTTCCCCGGCCATGGACCCACCCTTGGATTGTTATGCGTATCGCGGTGAGATGCACAATAGTGCATCTTTTGAGGTGCGTCTAGCCCTCACGCGATCTACGATGCACTTTGTTTCCTATTATAACTTTGACAAAGCAGACCGCTATAGGTAGTTTTTGGTCATTGGGGCAACGCCGATGACCGACCTTCTCAAAAACCCGATTTTCCTCAACGAAACCGCAGCCCGCGAATGGCTTGAAGCCCGCGTTTGGGCCAACGGTCGGGTTTGCCCGCATTGCGGCAATGCAGATCAAGAGAAGATTACCAAGCTTGAAGGCAAGGCGCATCGTCCGGGCGTGTACCAGTGCAACGAACCGCAGTGCCGCCAGCAGTTCACTGTGACGGTGAACACCGTGTTCGAGCGCTCCAAAATTCCGCTGACCAAGTGGCTTGCGGCGCTGTTCCTGATGACGGCATCCAAAAAGGGCATCAGCGCCCATCAGGTGCACCGCATGCTGGGCATCAGCTACAAGTCAACGTGGTTCATGATGCATCGCCTGCGTGAAGCAATGCGCGTCGGCGGCCTTGTCCCGCCCATGGGCGACGACGGCGGCGCCGTAGAGGTTGACGAGACCTATATCGGTCGCATCAAGGGCATGAAGGCTCGCGGCGGCGCGGCGCACAAGAATACTGTGCTGTCGCTGCTTGACCGCGAGACCGGCCGTGTCCGCAGTTTTCACGTTGCGAACGCGACCGATACCGTCATCACCACGAACACTATCGAAAGTTACTTCTCGGTGTTCAAGCGCGGCATGCGCGGCACCTATCAGCACTGCGCTGAGAAGCACCTGCACCGCTATCTGGCGGAGCTCGACTTCCGCCACAACCACCGCACGGCGCTTGGCGTAAACGATGGCGAACGCGCCGTAGAACTCGCCAAGGGCATCGTTGGCAAGCGCCTGACCTATCGACGGCCTAACCGCAAAGACGTTTAGGCACAGCGCCAAGCGCTTCCTGCGCTGGAAGGGCAAACAGCCCAAGCCAAAACCGCGATTCGTCAAGTATTGGCGAACCAAATAGCCCGGGAACAAATTCCCGCGTTGCGGGACTCTCGGTTGCGATTTTCATATACTGCCATCAGTGCGATTCGCATCGGTAGCGCCTCTATCTCGGGCAGTCCAATCCCGGACTGTCCGAAACAGAGGAACTAACGATGTCTAAGAGCACCAAAATCGGTCGAAGCGCCGTAAGCGGGCGTTTCACCACGGTCAAAACGGCGACGTCAAAACCATCGACGCACATCGTTCAGACCATCAAGAAGGGAAAATAACTTTCCCTAGTTGAGTAGGGGCGATGGTTCGGACCGACATCCGTTCCGTCGCCCTTTTTCTGTATGACGATTCTGATCGTTTGTGAATCCCCTTTCGATCACTTCGTGGCCGATTGTTTGGGTTTCTTCGCAATCTTTCGTGTTGGTTTCTTCGCCACCCGATGTTGCGGCGGGCTCTTCGCAACTGTTTTCACAGCCCGCTCGAAGCGCTCCATAGCGTCGGAGTGAAACTCAATTTCTTTTGCAGGGGCTTTCGCCATGTCCACCTATGCCGACATTCCCAAAAACTTGAACTTGCCAGAGCAAATGCTCATTTGCATCGGTAAGCTTATCGCTGAATGGGCGAATTGCGAAAGTTGCTTCTACGTTGTTTTCTTTTGTCTAGCTGGCAGACCAAACGGGAACGCGGATGTCATATGGGCGTCGGTACAAAGCACCAAGCGAAGGATGGAAATCATAACGGACCTGATCCGGTACGAAACCTCGCTTGATCCCGACTTGGCGACAGCGCTTCACAAGTGCATCGCACGCTTTGTCGCCATTACTGCATTGCGAAATTATTACTGCCACTCGATCTATCACACGGACGATAACGGCATGATGTCGCGAGTGGACAATTGGCATATTCCGCAAATACCTACGGACCCCATACAAATCATCGAAACAAAATCGAAGCCCGTCTCCAAGGCGACCATAAATGAGCTTTGTTGCACAATAGATCGGTGCATGGAGTTATCAGACGACGTTTTTAAGCTTCTTCACAAGCTCCGGGACGCGCTTCAATTGCAGCACGTAGTGCTGCCCCCACTGCCTGATCAATACCAATCTTGAAACTCAGAACACCATCGTCCCAGCAATGGGCGGCTAACACCCTCTTAGCCGCGTCGATCATTGGTTGAGTAACTTCGGGATCGCCATCCCCTTTCGGGGCAGGATCAACAGTGCACATTTGGTGTCTGCTTTGTCAAGGTTATAATATGCACTTTGTTTCATGGGCGTTCAAGTCCGGACGACGGCACCCAGCGCGACCCAATCGGCCTTGGTGAGCTGGGGCCGGCCGAGCTTGGCCAGGAGCAGTACCGTCAGCGCCTGGACGGGGAAGCTCTCCACGAAGCCGTCGCCGGCGGCCACGGCCTTGCGCGTGCTCAGCGCCTTCAGCTCGGCCAGCGCCTCGCCGAACAGGCGCGCGGCCGAATGGGCCTTCTGCATGCGCAGCCGCAAATTCGCGTTGGCGACCGAGATGCAGGCCCGCAGCAGGATGCGCTCGCGGCCGCCTTGCGGAGCGGCGGCCCAGACCGCCTCCAGCACCTCCTGGGATTCCCAGAAATAGCCGTGGTCGTTCAGCGCGAGGCCATAGCGCAGCGCCGGATGCCGCGCCGGCACGTGGCCGCGGAAGGCCGGGGGCACCAGCGCCTTGGCCATATCAAGCGTTTCGGAATCCGCATCGACCTCGCCGGTCTCGCCCGGCACATAGGCCCATCGCGGCCATGGCAGCGCACCGCTTGCCTGCGGGGGCACGTTCATCGACATGCCTCCGCCGGATCATGCGGCGCGTCCCTGGAGTCCCTGATCGTCGCGCAGGGCCGCTCTTGCAAATTGCTCAATCGCGTCAAGCGTCACTCCGGGCGCTTCACGATGCGGGGAATGACCCGCGCCTGAAATCATCTTCAAATCTACCGGACAGTAGCACTCTTCCTGCGCAATCTCGACCTGACGCAGTGTCCCATACTGATCGTCCACACCCTGCAGCAGCAGGATGGGGACCCTGATATAGGCGAGATACTCGGAAATGTCCCAGTCGCGGAATTTCGGATCGAGCCAGGCGCCGTTCCAGCCGTGGAAGGCGGCATCGACATCCTTGTGCCAGCGCGCCAGCTTCGCCTTGAGGTCCGTGGTCTCATAGGCTGTTTTGATGGCCGCGATCGATCTGATCGAGATGTCCTCGACGATGAAATGCGGCGCCATCAAAACGAGGCCCTGCAGCCGGTGATCCTGATGCGCACCGGCATAGATCGTCGCGATCGAGGCGCCGTCGGAATGGCCGAGCAAGAGGCCTCGCCTGAAGGATATTGCATCGAGGACCTTCGGCAGCACCTCCAGCGCCTCGCGCTGCATGTAGTCGAGTGGCCGCGGCAGGCCGATGCCGCTCGACTGGCCGTAGCCGGCGCGGGAATAGGCGAAGATGCCGGCGCCGGTGGCCTGCTGCAGCTTCTCCGGGATATCGCCCCAGAGACCGACGCAGCCGAGGCCCTCGTGCAGCATGACGATGGTGGGCACATCGGCTGTTGCGGGCGCGAGCCATTTGTACTCGAGGCTGGCGCCGCCGATGGCGAGGAAGCCGGTGGGGGTGAGGATCATGATCTCATTCCGATGTCTGCTACGGCCGAGATGCCCACCCTCCCCTGGAGGGGGAGGGTCGATTCACGTCGAGCGAAGCGAGATGTGAAGCGGGGCGGGGTGACGGTCTCTCCGCGGAGGGACTGCCCGCGTGGAGAGATCACCCCACCCCGCTCCGCATGGCGCTGCGCTCCATGCGAAGCGACCCTCCCCCTCCAGGGGAGGGTCAGCAAGCAAGCCTGCACCTTCCGCCTCAATTCGTACCATCCCTTAATTTGAAACGCTGGATCTTGCCCGTCGCCGTCTTCGGCAGGGACTCCACCACCTCGATCCAGCGCGGATATTTCCACGGGCCGATGGTCTGCTTGACGTGCTCCTTCAGGGTCTCCTGCAAGTCCGTCGTCCTTGCGCCCGGGCGCAGCACGACGAAGGCCTTGGGCTTGAGCAAGCCTTCCGGATCGGCCTCGGGCACCACGGCGGCCTCGAGCACGGCCGGGTGCGTGATCAGCGCGCTCTCGACTTCGAACGGCGAGACCCAGATGCCGGAGACCTTGAACATGTCGTCGGCGCGGCCGCAGAAGGTGTAGCGGCCGTCGGCATCGCGGACATATTTGTCGCCGGTGCGGGTCCAGGGTCCCTCGAAGGTGCGGCGGCTCTTGTGACGCTGGTTCCAGTAGCCCTCGCCGGCCGAGGGCGCGTCGACCAGGAGTTCGCCGACTTCGCCGTCGGCGACGTCCTGGCCCGTTTCGTTGACGAGACGCACCGCATAGCCCGGCACCGGCTTGCCGGACGAGCCGTATTTGATGTCGCCCGGCGCATTCGACAGGAAAATGTGCAGCAGTTCGGTCGAGCCGACGCCGTCGAGGATGTCGACGCCGAACCGCGCCTTCCAGCTCTTGCCGACCGATTCCGGCAGCGCCTCGCCCGCGGAGGTGCAGATGCGCAGGGCGCCGCCGCCGGTCTCGCCCTTCATCGTCTCGTCGTTGAGCATCGCGGCGAACAGCGTCGGCACGCCGTAGAAGATCGACGGCCTGTAGCGGTTCATCAGCTCGAACATGCGCGCCGGCGTCGGCCGCTCGCTGTTGAGGATGACGCTGGCGCCCACCGACATCGGGAAGGTCAGGGCATTGCCGAGCCCATAGGCGAAGAACAGTTTTGCCGCGGACAGGCAGACGTCGCTCTCGCGGATGCCGAGCACCTGGCTCGCATAGGTGTCGGCCGTCGCCTGCAGGTTCGAATGAATGTGCCGCACGCCCTTGGGCATGCCGGTCGAGCCGGACGAATAGAGCCAGAAGGCCGGCTCGTCGGGATGCGTGGCCGCGGTGGTGAACCGATCGCTCTCGCCGGACAGTTCTTCGGCGAGCTGCCGGTGGCCGTTCTGCCTGCTGCCTGCGACCACGACATGTTCGAGATCGGGCATGCGGCCGACGACGTCCTTGATGACCGGATAGAGCGCCTCGGAGACGAACAGCACGCGGGCGCGGCAATCGGCGAGGATGTAGGCGTATTGGTCGGCCGTCAGCAGCGTGTTGAGCGGCACCGGCACGATGCCGGCGCGGATGGCGCCGAGGAACACGACCGGGAAGTCGACCGTATCCAGCATGATCATCGCCACGCGCTCCTCGCGGCGCACGCCGAGCCGGCGGAGCATGTTGGCGACACGTCGTGTCCGTTGTGCCAGCTCGCCATAGGTGAGCCGCGAGACGGTGTCCTCGAAGGCCAGCTTGTCGCCGCGGCCCTGCTCGACGTTGCGGTCGAGCAGCCAGGTCACCGCATTGTAGGATCCCTCGCTCACGGTCTTCTCCCCCGATTTTTAGAATTATAATTCATAGAAAGACATCTCAGCGCCTTGCTGTCAATGTTAGCAGGCATTATGTTTCATTGAAATGCGCCGCAGGACATCCGCTATAGAAAGCCTATGACCGACAGTCCGGACGCCGAATCCCGATTTCTCGAACAACTCGGCCAGCGTGTGCGCACCATGCGCGCGCTGCGCGGCATGTCGCGCAAGGTGCTCGCCAAGGTCTCCGGGATTTCGGAGCGCTACATCGCCCAGCTCGAGGGCGGCAAGGGCAACGTCTCGATCGTCCTGCTGCGCCGCGTCTCCGAAGCCATGGGCACGCATCTGGAGGACCTGCTTCCCTCGCCCGAGCCGACGCCGGACTGGCAGATGTTTCGCGATCTGCTGCGCAAGGCGACGCCCGCCCAGATCGCGCAGGCCAAGGATCTGCTCGCCGGCGGCAGCCCATCCGCGCCGCGGCGGGCGCCGTTCTGCGGCATCGCGCTGATCGGGCTGCGCGGGGCCGGCAAGTCGACGCTCGGCAAGATTCTCGCGAAGAAGATCGGCTGGAGCTTCGTCGAGCTCAACAAGGAGGTCGAGCAGCAGAACGGGCTCTCGGTCGCCGAGATCATCGCGCTCTACGGCCAGGACGGTTTCCGCCGCATGGAGCAGGCCGCGCTGCAGCAGCTGCTGGCGCGCAACGAGCTGATGGTGCTGGCGACCGGCGGCGGCATCGTCTCGGAGCCGCTGACCTTCGACCAGGTGCTGTCCTCGTTCTACACGATCTGGCTCAAGGCCGAGCCGGAGGAGCACATGGCCCGCGTGCGGCGCCAGGGCGACCTGCGCCCGATGGCCGACGACCGCTCCGCGATGACCGAGCTGCGCAACATCCTGCGCAGCCGCGAACCGCTCTATGCCCGCGCCACCGCCGTGGTGGACACCGCGGGGCTCTCCGTCGATGCCGCCGCGGCGCGCCTGATCGACGCGGTCCGCCCCGTGCTGCAGAACGAAGCCCGCAGCTTCGGTCTGCGCAGCGTGGCGCTGTAGTCTCCTGTCGTCCCGGCGAAGGCCGGGACCCATACCCACCAGGGAGTGGTTTGGCGACTCGGAACGCGTTGCGCGCGCAATCGATAAATCACGCGGTATGGGTCCCGGCCTTCGCCGGGACGACGCTGGAGTTTATTGGCGGGCTCGAACGACCTATATCAGCCGCAGCATCCTTGAGAGTCCACGATGAATTCCCCCGACCCCACCACATCGATCTTCGACCGCATCGGCGGCAGCGCCACGATCGATCGTCTGGTCGATCGCTTCTACGACAACATGGACACATTGCCGGAGGCGAGAACCATCCGCGCGATGCATGACGACGATCTCGGCCTGATCCGGGACGTGTTGAAGCGCTATCTCACCGAATGGACCGGCGGGCCGAAGCTCTACACGCCCGAGAAGGGCCATCCGCGATTGCGGCAGCGGCACATCGGCTTTCCGATCGGCGATGCCGAGCGCGACGCGTGGATGCTCTGCATGCGCGGGGCGCTGGAGGAGACCGTGAGCGACGAAGCCGCCCGCGCCGATCTCGACAAGGCGCTGTCGGGTCTCGCCGACTGGATGCGCAACCGCCAGTGAGTTCGTGCAGCGTCTGGACGCAAGTGCAGGCCTGCCGTCACGCCTGCCGCCTTGCGCGAATTGAGTTCCGCGCACATCCGCTGATAAGCTTGCCGGCATGACCGACATCCTGCCCGACACGATCCGCCGGCTCTACACCGATCCCGGCGAGTATATCGACAGCGATCATCCCGCCGTGCAGCGCTTCGCGGCAGACGCGGTGCGCGCCGACGCCAGCGCACGCGAGAAGGCGAGCGTGCTCTACAAGGCGGTGCGCGACGGCATCCGCTACAATCCTTACGTCAGCATGCGCGTGCCCGAGACGTTTCGGGCCTCGCGCGTGCTCGCCGCCGGCCAGGGCTATTGCGTCGGCAAGGCCGCGCTCTATGCGGCGGTGTGCCGGGTGCACGGCATTCCCGCGCGCGTCGGCTTCGCCGACGTGAAGAACCATCTGACCACGGAGAAGCTGCGGGCCAGCATGGGCACCGACATCTTCACCTGGCACGGCTTCACCGAGGTCCATGTCGACGGCGCCTGGCGCAAGGCGACACCGACCTTCAACGACACGCTCTGCGCCAAGGTCGGCGTGGCGCCGCTCGACTTCGACGGCCACAGCGACGCGCTGCTGCATCCGTTCGACGGCGCGGGCCGCGCCTACATGCAATATGTCAACGACCACGGCACCTATCACGACGTGCCGGCCAAGTTCCTGATGCGCGAGATGGCGCGCGACTATGCCAACATGCAGGGCGAGGATCTCGCCGGCCGCGACATGGAGCAAGAGGCGGCGGGCGAGAGGTCCTAGGGCCGTCGTTTCGCAGGCGCTTCACCAGCGATAGCCGAGTGTCGCAATGACGGTCAGCGGCGCGCCGCGATAGCAATAGCCGACCTGGCACGTCGTGTAGTGCAGATTGAACAGGTTCTTGGCGTTGACCTGGAACTGAAAACCCTTCAGCTCCTTCGCCGCACGGCCGAGATCGTATTTCAGCGCCGCGTCGACCAGGGTCACCGAGCTGTTCTTGAACGTGTTGGCGTCGTCGCCGTAGCTCCAGGACATGTAGCGCACGCCGCCGCCGAGGCTCAGCCCGGCGAACGGCCCGGCCAGCGGCAGGGCGTAATTGCCCCACAGCGTCGCGGTGTGGGGAGGGTTGCCGGAAGGCGCCTTGCCGATCGTCGAACTGTCCGCGGCCTGCTTGGTCACCATGTCGAGATAGGTGTAGGACGAGGTGATGTCGAAACCGCCGCCGAGGCTCGCAAGCCCCTGCAATTCGAAGCCACGGCTCTGAATTTCGCCGCGCTGGACCGTCACGCCCGTTCCCGTCGTGACCAGTCCGCCGTCCTGGGTCAGGTCGAAGACGGCCGCGGTGATGAAGCTCCGGGATCCCGGCAGCTGATACTTGACGCCGACTTCCGTCTGCTTTCCGGTCGTCGGCTTGAAGAAGGCGCCGGACGGATCGACGCCCAGATTGGGAAAGAACGAGGTCGAGTAAGCGACGTAGGGCGCAACGCCGGAATCGAACACGTAGCTCAGGCCGGCCCGCCCACTATAGGCCTGGTCGGACTGCGTCTGCCGGGTGACCGCGATCAGATCCTCGCCCGTGGTGCGGACCCAGTCGCTGCGGCCGCTCAGCGTCAGGATCCAGTGGTCCAGCCTGGCCTGGTCCTGGATATACACGCCGGACTGGGTCTGCCGCTGCGTCGTCGACGACGAGATCGCAGGATCGGGAATGGATTCCTGCGCATAGACCGGCGCCGCCAAATTGAGATCGGAGACGCCGAAGCCAAATCCCTGCTTGTCGCTGAATTTCGACGCGGTGTAGTCGGTGCCGACCAGCAGCGTGTGCTTCACAGGCCCGGTCGAGAGCTGGGCCTCGACCTGGTTGTCCATGATGGCGGATTGCAGCGTGTCATGGACATAGCCGGTATAGCGCGAGACGACATCGTTCACGGGAGCGCCGAGAAAACCCACATAGCGGGTCACGGCGTCGAGGTCGACGTAGCGGAATTTCTGGCGGACCGTCACGTCGTTGTTGAGCGCGTGCTCGAACAGATAGCCGACGCGGCCCTGCTCCTGGTCGAGCGAATTGTAGGATGGGCTGCCCGTGAAGATATCGGTGGTGGTCCCCGTTCCCGAGGAGTAGGTGAACATGGATCCGGGCGTCTTCGATTTCTGGTAGGCGCCGAGAAGCGTCAGCGTGGTCGCTTGATCCGGCTTCCAGGTGACGGCCGGTGCGACATAGACGCGATTGTCCTTGCCGCCGGGGACGAACACGTCGGCGTCGCGCACGACACCGGTCAGCCGGTACGAGAACTGACCGTTGGGGTCGACCGGACCGGACAGGTCGAAATTGCCCTGAATGCGGTCACGGTCCCCGAAAACCGTCTGCACCTCGTGAAACGGCTGGCTGGTCGGAAGCTTGCTCGACAGGTCGATCAACCCGCCGGGAGAGCCGAGGCCATAGAGCGCCGAGTTCGGCCCGCGCACCACCGTGATGCTGTCGACCCCATAGGGCTCGGTCTTGAACACGCCGAGACCGGCACCGACCAGGCGCAGCCCATCGAGATAGATGCCGTTATAGGTGATGTCGAAACCGCGCATCGAAATGGAGTCGAAGCGCGGATCATAGCCGGCCGCGTCGATGCGGACGCCGGGTTCATAGCCGACCGCCTCCGTCAGCGTCTGCACCGCGCGATCGTTGAGCGCCTTGCGCGTCACGACCGAGATCGACTGCGGTGTCTCGAGCAAGGGCGTGCTGGTCTTTGTGCCCGCCGCGCTGCTGCTCGCAACATAGCTGGTCTCGCTCGACGCGTTGCCGGAGCTGGCCCCGCTGTCGCGCGCGGCCGCGTTCCTGTCCGACGCCGGCGTGGCATTCCGTTGCGCGGCAACGCGGCCGCGCGACGACGTCGACGCTCGCTGGGCTGAAGCGCGCGGTCGCGCCTGGCTCGGTGCATCCACGTTGACCGGGGGCAATGTCGCGGGCGTCGAGCCGGTCCCCGGGCTTTGTGCGACCGACGGCGTGGCATACAGCACCATGCCGACGCCGGCCGCACCCAGACCGGCCCTCATCATTCGTTCCCAGCCCGCCGGCCGCCCGTCACTTCGCGTCATCATCGTCCCCGAGTTCCAACTGCAGCCCGGGACTAATCAGATCGCGTCGTGCGCCGCCTTTGCGTGCGGGCAAATCACCTTTGATCGCATGTGGAGGCGTTCAAATCGCCTGACAGTGTCTGGGCGAATGGCCGAAGCGCCTGCGAAAGGCCGTCGCGAAATTGGCCGGATGGGAATAGCCGACCCGAAAAGCCGCCTCCGTGACCGACAGCCGTTGGTGAATCAGAAGGGCACGCGCGGCATCGAGCCGCCGGGCTCTCAGATAGTCGATCGGGCTCTCGCCATAGGCCTGCTGGAATTTCTGGTTGAACGACCGACGGCTCAGCCCTGCGTTCCGCGCCATTTCGTCGACGCTCCAGGGGTAGGCGAGATCGGCATCCATCCGCTGCTTGACCGATTGCAATCGCTTCCGCTGCAGATCCGCAGACGGATCGACCTCGATCCGGCCTCGCCCGCCGAACAAGGCGTGCACGACGATCTCGGCGGCATGCGCCGAGAGCAGCAGACGCGCCCCGTTGCCGGCGACCGGCGGCAGGAACATGTCGGCAGCAACCGCCTGCAGGCGCGGAGACGCCGTCAGGGAGACGACGGCCGGACCGGCGTCATCGTCGCTGAACAACGACCTGAATGCGTCTCCAAGTCCGAGCCCATCGATGGAAGCAAGCGGAAGCGCCAGGCCTACCGCACGACGCTGGACGCAACGAACCGCACCGCGTGTCGCGACGTCGTCGCGCACGGCAATGGCCGTCAGCTTTCCTTCGCAGCCGGCCGCGCGCCTCGGAATCCGCCCGGCCACGTCCTCGACAGAAACGGAGACGAACAAGCCGGGCGCCACGACCGCGGGCGCGTCGTGGTCGGCTCGAAACTCACCTCTGACAAACACGCAGCCCGGGAAGTCCAGCCATTGCGCCGCTGTCGAACCGCCAGGCGGTCCGTCACCGGTCGCGTGTCCTGGCCATTCGACGATCTGATTGCAAGAGTCCCACATCGCATCCGCTTACGCCCTGACATAGACGGTGGGCGACGACGGACTCAAGGCCCTGTCGCCCAGTTTGGAGGGCTTCGAAACTGGATGTCCGCAAGAGATTGGCCGCGCCAGGCGACGCGCTGCTGCATCCCTTCGACGGCGAGGACCGCGCCTACATGCAATATGTCAACGACCACGGCACCTATCACGACGTGCCGGCGAAGTTCCTGATGCGCGAGATGGCGCGCGACTATGCCAACATGCGGGGCGAGAATCTCTCCGGCCGCGACATGGAGCAGGAGGCGGCGGGCGAGAGGTCCTGATGCCGCAGCCCGGATGAGCGCCGCGACATCCGGGATGGTTCACGACGAAGGATCCCGGGTCTCGCTGCGCTCACCCGGGCGACGTGGCAAGGCCTGCGCCAAACCGTCGAACTGACCGACCTGTGAGTCGCGGCTACGCGCTCGCCGCGAGAGTTCGCGAGGCGTTTGTCGCATCCCCATCGTGCCGCTCCAGCTCCGCGATCATGCCGCGCGCGATCTCGCGTTCGCCCATGATGACGACGTCGGCACCGAGGCCCTTGAGATGATCGACTTCGGCGTCGGCATGCGCGCGCGCGATGATACGGATGTCGGGATTGGCCGCGCGCGCCTGCTGCACGATCTGCCCCGCCTCGAAGGCCTCGGGAATCGCGATCACCAGATGCCGCGCCTGTTCCGGATTGGTGGCGCCGAGAATTGCGGGCTGCGCGGCATTGCCCACGACGGTTTCGACGCCGTCCTCCTTCAGCTTCGTCAGCGCCCGCTCACCGACCTCGGCGACGAGGAACGGCAGCCGGCGCTGCTTGAGCGCATCGCCGACCAGCGCGCCGACCCGGCCATAGCCGATCACGATCGTATGGCCGGTCATCGCGCTGACGCGGATCGGCTCCGGCGCGGGCGACGCGCCCTGTTCGGGGTCGCGCCGCGGCTCGAGCCGCGGCGCGAGCCAGGTCACGGCGGCGAACATCAGCGGATTGAGCATGATCGAGAGAATGGCCCCGGCCATGATCAGGTCGCGGCCCTCCTTCGGCAGGATCTGCGAGGCGACGCCGAGTTCGGCGAGTATGAAGGAGAACTCGCCGATCTGCGACAGGCTCGCCGAGATCGTCAGCGCGGTCGCGGCGGGATGGCGGAACAGCACCACGATCAGATAGGCCGCGAGCGACTTGCCGAGCATGATGATCGCAAGCGTCGCGAGCAGCGGCCAGGGGTCGCGCACCACGCTGACGGGATCAAACATCATGCCGACCGAGACGAAGAACAGCACGGCGAAGGCATCGCGCAGCGGCAGTGATTCCTGCGCCGCGCGGTGGCTGAGCGGCGACTCCCGCAGCATCATGCCGGCGAAGAACGCGCCGAGCGCCAGCGAGACGTCGAACAGCTTGGTGGCGCCGAAGGCGACGCCGAGCGCGATCGCGAGCACAGCGAGGCGAAACAGTTCGCGCGAGCCGGTGTGGGCGATGTAGTGCAGGATCCAGGGAATCAGCCGGCGTCCCACCACCAGCATCAGCCCGATGAACACGACGATCTTGACGATGGTGATCGCCACGACGCCCCACAGCCCAAGGCCGAGCTGCGCGGCGAGCGGCTCGAAGGCGGGCTGGCCCCCGGCACCGCCCTGCAGGCTCGCGATCGCCGGGAACAGCACCAGCACGAGCACCATCGCGAGGTCCTCGACGATCAGCCAGCCGATGGCGATGCGGCCGCGATCGGTCTCCATAAGGCGCCGCTCCTGCAGCGCGCGCAGCAGCACGACCGTGCTCGCGACCGACAGGGCGAGACCGAACACGAGGCCTGCGGCGACGCCCCAGCCCATCAGCCATGCAAGGCCGAGGCCCATCAGCGTTGCGGCCGCGATTTGCACGACTGCGCCGGGAACGGCGATGTGGCGGACCGAGAGCAGGTCCTGCAGCGAGAAATGCAGGCCGACGCCGAACATCAGGAGGATGATGCCGAGCTCTGCGAGTTCGGTAGCGAGCGCCTGGTCGGCGACGAAGCCCGGCGTGAACGGTCCGACGGCAACGCCGGCGAGCAGATATCCCACCAGCGGCGGGATACGGAACCGCTGCGCGATGGTTCCAAATACGAAGGCCAGTCCAAGCCCGACGACGATCGTGGCGATCAGAGGTGTGTCATGCGGCATTTTTGCCTTGTGACACAGCGCGCGCTTCCGCGCACCGCGACCTGTGCGCGCGGGTCGCGGCTCACGCAATTGCGATCGCAACGTTTCGAGGCGTCTTGACATGCCGTCTCGACAAGGTCGTCCCGGCGAAGACCCGGACGACGCGTCGGGCGGAGGACGACCTTGCCGTCTCTAGATTCCCAGATATTTGTGCTGCAGATCCGGCACGGCCATCAATTCGTCCGAGGTGCCGCTCCACACCGTCTTGCCACGCTCGATGATGAAGTGGCGGTCGCAGATCCTTGCGAGGTGGTCGACGTTCTTGTCGACGACGAGGATCGACTGGCCGCGGCTCTTGAGCAGCGACAGGCAATTCCAGATCTCCTCGCGGATCAGCGGCGCGAGGCCTTCCGTCGCCTCGTCGAGGATCAGCAGCTTCGGATTGGTCATCAGCGCCCGGCCGATCGCCAGCATCTGCTGTTCCCCGCCGGAGAGCTGGTTGCCCATGTTCGACGCGCGCTCGGCGAGGCGCGGGAACAGCACGTAGATCGCGGCGAGCGTCCAGGGATTGGCGCTGCCGAAGCGATCGGCGGCGGCGGCCACCAGATTTTCGCGCACGGTGAGGTTCGGGAAGATCTGCCGCCCCTCGGGCACGAGGCCGACGCCGAGCTTGGCGATCCGGTAGGACGGCAGTTGGCGCACCTCGGTGCCGGCAAAGCGGATCGTGCCCGCGCGGGCCGGCGTCAGGCCCATGATGGAGCGGATGGTGGTGGTCTTGCCCATGCCGTTGCGGCCCATCAGCGAGACCATCTCGCCCGGCTTGATGGACAGCGACAGGCCGAACAGCACCTGCGAGACCCCGTAGCAGGTCTCGATGCCGTCGACGTCGAGCAGCGTGTCAGCCATGGTGCGTCACCACATGCTGGTCGCCGAGATAGGCGCGCTTGACGTCTTCGTTGGCGCGGATCGCATCGGGATCGCCGGAGGCGATGAGGCGACCATAGACCAGCACCGAGATGCGGTCGGCGAGCGCGAACACCGCCGGCATGTCGTGCTCGACCAGCACGATCGAGACCTCCTTCCGCAGCTCCTGCAGCAGCTTCACCATGCGCTGGGATTCGGTGACGCCGAGGCCGGCCATCGGCTCGTCGAGCAGCAGGAGCTTCGGCTTGCTGGCGAGCGCGACCGCGAGCTCGAGCTCGCGCCGCTCGCCATGGCTGAGCTGCGAGACGACGACGTCGGCGCGATGCAACAGGCCGACGCGCTCCAGCGCGGCATGCGCGGCCTCGCGCAGGCCCTTTTCCTTGCGCGCATTGGCGAAGAAGCGGAACGAGGTGCCGGCATGCGCCTGCGCCGCCAGCGCGACATTGTCGGCGGCGGTGAAGTCGAGCAGCAGCGAGGTGATCTGGAACGAGCGCGCCAGCCCGAGCGCACAGCGCCGGTAGGCCGGCAGGTAGGTGATGTCGCGCCCCGCCAGCGACACGCTGCCGGAATGCGGCGCCAGGTGGCCGGTGAGCTGGCTGATCAGCGTGGTCTTGCCGGCGCCGTTCGGGCCGATGATGGCGTGCAGTTCGCCTGCCGCGACGTCGAGCGAGACGTGATCGGTCGCGATGATGCCGCCGAAGCGGCGCACCAGTTTTTCGACGCGGAGCAGGGGTTCAGCCACGGCCGATCCTCCCGAGCAGGCCCATGATGCCGCCGCGGCCGAACAGCACGATCAGCAGCAGCAGCGGCCCCATGATCAGCGCCCAATATTCGGTGATCTGCGACAGCACCTCTTCCAGCAGCAGGAACACAACGGCGCCCATGACGGGGCCGAACAGCGTGCCCATGCCGCCCAGGATCACCATCACCATGAGGTCGCCGGAGCGGGTCCAGTACATCACGGCCGGGCTGACGAAATCGGTGTTGTTGGCGAGCAGCGCGCCGGCGAGGCCGCACATCGTCCCCGAGATGACGAAGCAGACCAGCTGGTAGCGCCTGGCGGGAAAGCCGATCGCCTGCATGCGCTGCTCGTTGGAGCGCAGGCCCTGCACCACGAGGCCGAAGCGCGAATTGCCGATGCGCCAGATCAGGGCGATGACGGCGAACAGGCAGACGAGGCAGAGATAATAGAACTGGGTGCGGTTCGACAGGTTGACCAGACCGGAGAAGTCGCTGCGCTTGTAGACGGTCAGGCCGTCATCCCCGCCGTAGCGCGCCAGTCCCGAGGCGACGTAATAGGCCATCTGCGCGAAGGCCAGCGTGATCATGATGAAATAGACGCCGCGGGTGCGCAAGGAGAGCGCGCCGATCACGAGCGCGTAAGTTGCCGAAGCCGCCAGCGCGACCGGAAACTGGATGAAACCGGAGCCGATGCCTTCCTGGGCGAGCATGCCGACGGCGTAGCCGCCGATGCCGAGATAGGCGGCGTGGCCGAAGCTCATCATGCCGCCATAGCCCATGATGAGATTGAGGCTCGCCGCCGCCAGCGCCAGGATCACGATGCGGGTGAAGAGGGTGAGGATGAAGACGTTGCCGCTCAGCTGCGAATAGAGCGGCAGCAGCACGAGCATTGCCAGCAGGAGGGCCGTGACGGCCTTGCTCACCGTGAAAGGCTTCATCGACGGTTGGCCGGAAACAGCCCCTCCGGCCGCACCACCAGCACGATCGCCATCAACAGATAGATCAGCATGGAGGACAGCGCGGGCGCGGCGGTGGAGGCGGCGGCGCCGCTCAGCACCTGACGGAGCAGATTGGGAAGGAAGGCGCGGCCGAGCGTGTCGATCATGCCGACGAAGATCGCGGCGATGAAGGCGCCGCGGATCGAGCCGATGCCGCCGATCACGATGATGACGAAGGCAAGGATCAGGATGTTCTCGCCCATGCCGATCTGCACGGTGAGGATCGGCGCCTGCATCAGCCCGGCAAGGCCGGCGAGCGCGGCGCCGAGGCCGAACACCAGCGTGTAGAGCAGCTTGATGTTGATGCCGAGCGCGCCGATCATCTCGCGGTTGGAGGCGCCGGCGCGGATCAGCATGCCGATCCTTGTGCGCATCACGCCAAGATAGAGCAGGAGTGCCACCAGGAGCGCCACGGCGATGATGGCGAGCCGGTAGGCGGGATAGTGAATGCCCGGCAGGATCGGCACCGGTACGGTCAGCCAGGCCGGCAGCGGCAGCGCGAGACCGGCCGGGCCCCAGATCAGACGCACCGCCTCGTTGAAGAACAGGATCAGGCCGAAGGTCGCGAGCACGTGGTCGAGATGGTCGCGCCCATAAAGATGCCGCAGCGCCGACATTTCGAGCACGATGCCCAGCACCAGCGTGGCACCGAGTGCCAGCAGCGCGCCGAGCAGGAAACTGCCGGTCCAGGCCGCGAAGGTCGCCGCGAAATAGGCGCCCATCATGTAGAGCGAACCGTGCGCGAGGTTGACGAGATCCATGATCCCGAACACCAGCGTCAGGCCGGCGGCGAGCAGGAACAGCAGCAGGCCGAACTGCAATCCGTTCAGGAACTGTTCGACGACGAGCAGCATCAAGTCTCTTTCAAGCGCACGCGCCAGTGCGCCGATGTTCGAACATGGTCGCCATCAGTGAAAGAGCTCCCCCTGCCTCGATCAAGGCGGGAAAAGGGGTAATGGCAGTATCGTTCCGAGGCAAGAGCGATTCGACGTCAGACATGCACTTTGTTGCATCCCGGCACGCGCGCACGGGATGTTGGTGCGGCTTGCAAGAATGCTGCCGCACTGCATGGGGCAAGCTGCCGCAGTGGCGCCCACCATGTCACACACGCCTGCGCCATCTCGCAGCGACGACGATGCCTCGCGGGAAGCGAGGATGCGCTGCCCGTCGTCGACCATCGCGCGCGGTGCCCATCACGGCGGCGTGGGACCAGCCTCCGCCGTCCCGCGAAAACCTCCCTCACTCCCAACCTCTCCCCGCACGCGGGGAGAGGACAAGAGGGGACCTCACTTCATCGGGCATTTGTCGTGGAAACGATCCTGGTCGTTCTCGACGATCGTCGCCACCGTCTTCAGCGAGAGCTGGCCTTCGCCGTCCTTGACGACGTCCTGGAGATAGAAGCTCTGCACCGGGATGTGATTGTTGCCGAACTTGAAGGCGCCGCGCAGCGACTTGAAGTTGGCCTTCTCCATCTCGGCCTTCATCGCGTCCTTCTTGCTGGTGTCGCCCTTCACCGCGACCACCGCGCTGTTGATGAGCTGGGCCGCGTCATAGGACTGGGCGCCGTAATAGGTCGGGCGCAGGCCGGGATACTTCTTGCGATAGTCGGCGACGAAGCGCTTGTTCTGCTCGTTGGGAAGGTCGTTGACCCATTCCTGCGCGCCGGGAACCCCGAGCGCATTCTCCTTCTGCAGCGGCAGCGACAGCTCGTCGATGGTGAAGGCGGTGTAGAGCGGCATCGTGCTCTTCAGGCCGGCCTGCGCATATTGATTGAGGAACTGCACGCCGGCCGCGCCGGGATAGAATACGAAGATCGATTCCGCACCGGAGGCGCGCGCCTTGGAGAGCTCGGCGGAGAAGTCGAGCTGGCTCGGCCACACCGTATATTCCTCGCCCTTCACCTCGCCCTTGAAGGTGCTCTTGAGGCCCGCCAGCATGTCCTTGCCGGCCGCGTAGTTCGGACCGATCAGGAACACGCTCTTGACGCCCTTCTGGTTCATGTAGCGGCCCATGGCGGCCGGCGTCTGGTCGTTCTGCCAGGAGGTCGAGAACACGTAAGGCGAGCAGAGTTCGCCGGCGAGCTGCGACGGGCCGGCATTGGCCGAGATCAGGAAGGTCTGCGAATCCACGGCGGTCTTGAGCGAGGCCAGCAGCACGTTCGACCAGATATAGCCGACGATGAAATCGACCTTGTCGGACTGCACCAGCTTCTCGGTCTTCTGCTTTCCGACATCGGGCTTCTGGCCGTCGTCCTCGTAGATCACCTCGACCGGCTTGCCGTCCATCTTGCGGCCGAGATGATCGAGCGCGAGCTCGAAGGAGTTGCGCATGTCGTTGCCGATCACGGCGGTGGGGCCGCTGAAGGTCGAAACGAAACCGATCTTGATGGTGTCGCCGGCGAATGCCGGATGTGCCAGCACGAGCGCCGCGGCGCCCGCCAGCCAGAATGCTGTCCTCATAACCACTCCTCCCTGTTTTATTGCTTCCGGAACGCGATGAACCCCGCCCCGGGCTTGTTTCTATTGAACGCAAAATCTGACGCGCCGCCAATGGCTCAGCGCCTGCCCCTGCACCATATTTCGTGCCGATCGCCGATGGCAAGAAATATAATTCTACTTAGGTCGGCCCAAGGCTGCGGCGCTTTTTCGCGCGCGCGCGATACACGAGGCCTATGCCGCGATTGATGACGGCTATTGGACCTCCGGCGCCGATCCGCACTTCAATGCAGGTCTCGGCCACATTATCTGAGACGCATCATGACCACGACACCGCATCGCACCGTCATCGTCGGAGCCGGCTTCGGCGGGCTGGAGGCGACCTATCGGCTCGCCGGTGCGCCGGTTGCGGTCACGCTGATCGATCGCCGCAACCATCATCTGTTTCAGCCGCTGCTGTATCAGGTCGCCACGGCTTCGCTGGCCACCAGCGAGATCGCCTGGCCGATCCGCCACCTAATGCACGACCGTCCCGAGGTGACGACGCTGTTCGCGACCGTGAGCGGGGTCGATGCGACGCGGCGCTGCGTCATCCTCGACGACGGCAGCGAGGTGCCCTACGACACGCTGGTGCTCGCGACCGGCGCGCGCCACGCCTATTTCGGCCATGACGAATGGGAGCAGTTCGCGCCCGGCCTGAAGACGCTGGAGGACGCCACCACGCTGCGCCGTCACATCCTGGTCGCCTTCGAGCGTGCCGAGCGCGAGACCGATCCGGACCGGCGCGCCGCGCGGCTGACCTTCGTCATCGTCGGCGGCGGACCGACCGGCGTCGAACTCGCCGGGACGATCGCCGAACTCGCCCATCACACCCTGCCCGGCGACTTCCGCCGGATCGATACGACCAAGGCGCGCGTGGTGCTGATCGAGGCGGGCCCGCGCCTGCTCGCCGGCTTTCCCGATGATCTCTCGGCCTATGCGCAGGCCTCGCTGGAACAGATCGGTGTCGAGGTCGTGCTGGGGCAGCCCGTCACCGAGATCGACCGCGACGGCGTGGTCTATGGCGGGCAGCGCCTGAACGCCAAGACCAAGATCTGGGCCGCCGGCGTGCGCGCCTCGCCCGCGGCGGAATGGCTGAAGGCGCCGGCCGATCGCGCCGGACGCGTCAAGGTCGAGGCGGACCTGACCATTCCGGGCCATCCCGAGATCTTCGCGATCGGCGATACCGTGAGCATCGATGCCTGGAACGGCAAGCCGGTGCCCGGCATCGCGCCGGCCGCCAAGCAGCAGGGCCGCCACGTCGCCGACACCATCAAGGCCCGGCTGCGCGGCACCCCGACCAAGCCGTTCCGCTACAGGCATGCCGGCAGCCTGGCCCAGATCGGCAAGGGTCTTGCGGTGATCGATTTCGGCCGGTTCAAGCTGCGCGGCACCGTCGCCTGGTGGATCTGGGGCATCGCCCACATCTATTTCCTCATCGGCCTGCGCCACCGTCTCAGCGTCGCACTCAGCTGGCTCTGGATCTACGCCCGCGACCAGCGCGCCGCACGGCTGATCACGCAAGGCAGCAGCAAGGTGGTGTAGGTTTTCTTCCCTTCTCCCCTTGTGGAAGAAGGTGGCGCGAAGCGCCGGATGAGGGGGTCTTTCATCTCGCGAGACTGTTCGTGCGGAGAGAACCCCTCACCCGGCTTCGCTTTGCGAAGCCACCCTCTCCCACAAGGGGCGAGGGTGCAGCGGCGCGCGCCGCACTCACTTCACCAGATCGCAGCCGCCCTCGGCCAGCGGACGGAATGCCTGATCGGCCGGGATCGTCGAGACCAGCCGGTAATAATCATAGGGATACTTCGACTCGTCCGGCTTCTTGACCTCGAACAGGTACATCGGGTGCACGACGCGGCCGTCCTGGCGGATCGTGGTGTCGCCGAACAATTTGTCCTTGCCCTTGAACTTCTTCATCTCGGGCACGGCATCCCTGGCATGGTCGCTGCCGGTGGCGGCGACGGCGTTCAGATAGGCCAACGTCGAAGCATAGACCCCGGCCTGGTTGCCGCTCGGCATCTTGCCGTTCATGCCCGGACGCGCGGCGAAGCGCCTGGCGAAGGCGCGGGTGTCGTCATTCATGTCCCAGTAGAACGCTTCCATGAGCTGGAGCCCCTGCGCGACCTTGAGGCCCATGCCGTGGATGTCGTTGATGAAGAGCAGGAAGGCGACCAGCTTCTGCCCGCTCTGCTGGACGCCGAATTCGGCGGCCTGCTTCACCGCGTTGATGGTGTCGCCGCCGGCATTGGCAAGGCCGATCACCTGCGCCTTCGAGCCCTGCGCCTGCAGCAGGAAGGAGGCGAAGTCGGAGGTGCCGAGCGGATGCTTGGAGGAGCCGAGCACCTTGCCGCCATGGCTCTCGATGTATTTCTGCGCCTCCGCCTCGATGCCCTTGCCGAGCGCGTAGTCGACCGTGAGGAAGTACCAGTCCTTGCCGCCGCGCGAGATCATCGCCGCCGCCGTGGTGTTGCCGGTCGCCCAGGTGTCGTTGACCCACTGGATCGTGTTGGGCGAGCAGGCCTTGCCCGTGAGATCGGAACTGGCGGTCGAGGACGCCAGGAAGGTCATGCGGCTGTCGCGCAGCAGCGTGTTGATGGAGAGGCCGACTGCCGAATTCGGCACGTCGACGATGGCGTCGACACCCTCGACATCGAGCCATTTGCGGGCGATCGCGTTGCCGACATCGGCCTTGTTCTGGTGGTCGGCATAGACGATCTCGACCTTGATCCCCTTGCCGCCGCCGTTGAAGTCCTCGGCCGCCATGCGCGCCGCCTCCACGGAGCCCATGCCGTTGGTGTCCTGGAAGATGCCGGAAATGTCGTTGAGCACGCCGACGCGCACGACATTGTCGGAAATCTCCGCTCTCGCCGCAGAATTCGCCAGGCTCGCGGCAAGCGCGAGCGTCCATGTCAGATGTTTCATTTTCCCTCCCCTTGGTTTTGCCGATGCGACGGTCGTTGCCGGCACAGCGGTTGTCAGACCTGCCGCTCGGGCAGCTTCAGGACGATCCCGTCCAATGCGGGCGTGATCTTGATCTGGCAGGACAGCCGGCTGTTCGGCCGCCGCTCGGTGGCGGTGCCGTCGAGCAACGCGTCCTCGTCGTCGGCCAAGTCAGGCAGGCGCGCGAGCCAGGATTCGTCGACATAGACATGGCAGGTCGCGCACATGGCGTTGCCGCCGCACTCGGCCAGGATGCCGTCGACACCATGACGGGTCGCGGCCTGCATGGCGCTCTCGTCCGCGCCGGCCTCGATGCGATCGGACCGGCCGTCGGGATGGATGAAGGTGATGGCTGGCATGGATTTCCTCGTCAGGCCGGAATGATGGTGACAGGCAGGCTGTCGAGCCCGCGCAGCGTGTTGTTGAAGCGACGCTTCGGCTCGCCCGTGATCTCGATCCTGGCGATGCGCCGGGCCAGCGCGGTCAGCATCACCTCGCCCTCGAGACGGGCGACCAGCTGGCCGACGCACATGTGAATGCCCGAGCCGAAGCCGACATGGCCCGAGGTTCGCCGCGTGATGTCGTAGAGCTCCGGCCTGTCCCAGCGCCGCGGATCGCGGTTGGCCGCCGCGAGGAACATCAGGACCTTCTCGCCCTCGCCGATTCGGGCGCCCGACAATTCGACCTCGCGCGTCGTGGTGCGGAAGAAGGTCTGCACCGGGCTCTCGAACCGGACGGCTTCCTCGAAGGCGTTGCGCGCCAGCGACAGGTCGGCGCGCAGGCGCTGCCATTGATCGGGAAAGCGCGCCAGGCAGTAGACCGCCGCGCCGATGCCGTTGACCGTGGTGTCGAGACCGGCCGACAGCAGCGAGCGCACCAGCAGCGGCGCCTCGGTCGCGGTGATGGCGCCGTCGTCGACCCGGGCATGGATGCAGGCGCCGAATCCGCCGGGCGCGAGATTCTCGCGCTGGCATTGCTCGGCGACATAGGCCTGGTGCGGCGCCGACCGCGCGATCGCCTGCTGCCGCAGCTCGTTCGGCGGGCCGAACGCGTTGAACACGACGCTGGCATAGGGGATCAGGTGCTCGCGCCCCTCCGGCTTCAGGCCCAGCGCATCCGGAAATATGGAGAGCGGATAGGCCTCGGCGAGGTCCGTGATCGCGTCGAAGCTGCGCTTGTCCAGGAGCGCGTCGACCCGCTCCTCCGCCGCGGCGGCAAAGCGGTCGCGCACCTGCTTCATCACGGTCGGCGACAGCACCTGTGACAGCACGGCGCGGGTACGGCCATGCGCGGGCGGATCGGCCTCGAGGATCAGGCTCGGCGGCCGCCACGGCGTTTCCTTCTTGAAGTCGGACAGGCCGACGCCGCGGCTGGAGCAGAAGGTGGAGGGATCGTTCAGGACGGCATGAACCTCGGCATAGCGCGCCACGCCGTAGACATTCCATCTGTCGAGATAGACCACCGGCCCGGCTTCCCGCAGCTGTTCATGCGCGGGATAGGGATCGGCGAAGAACCCCATCGCGAAGGGATCGACATCGAGATGCGGCACGGATGCCGCGCCGGGCGCCGTCATGGAACTCCTCCCTGATTTTGATCTTGTGCTACGGCGGCGCATGCCCTTAGGTCAGCCGGCCCGCCGTTCATCAGAAATCCGACATGCCTGCGCCTTCGACCAGATCCCGCCAGAAGCCTGCGACCGAGGGACCGACGCTCGATCTCGACCGTTACGTTCCGGCGTTCATCACCTTCATCGCCAACAAGCTGTCGAACAGCGCGACCGCGTTCTACCAGCGGCAGTTCGGCGTCAACGTCACGGAATGGCGGATCATGTCGCTGCTGGCGATCGAGCCGGGCATTCCCGCCTCGCGCATCTGCCACGTCATCGGGTTCGACAAGGGACCGGTGAGCCGGACCCTTGCAGGGCTGGAAAAGCGCGGGCTGGTCTCGATCCGCACCGATCCCAACGACGGACGCACCCATTCGATCGCCCTGACCGCGAAGGGCCGCGGCACCCATGACAAGGTGATCGTCGCGGCGCTCGAACGCGAGCGGCGGCTGCTGTCGTGCCTGAGCAAGGACGAGCGCGAAGTCCTGATCAACCTGCTGCGGCGGCTGCACGAGAATCTCGGCGCGGTGACCGGCGGCAGCGAGGCCTGACGGCTCGCGCTGCAAGCGCGAGCTTTCGTCACGTCCAGCCATGCGTCGCCGTTTGCCGGCGGCACCGTTCGGGCCGAGCATCGTTTCCTCCGGGAATCGGACGCGGCAGTTGCCCTGCCGTCATCCTTCTCTGGAACGGTTCGCACAAATTAGTTGCTTAGGCAACAAAAGAATCGGAAATATCCTGCGGCAGGATGACGGGCGAATTCGCCCGCGCTGAAAGAGGATCCGGAAGCTGCGCGCATGCAACACATGGGCCCCGGTTCTGCAGCGCATCATGCCGGATGATGCTGCGCTGCGTCCGGGTCACGCGTCAGACGGTTGGCAGAGACGTCAGCGGCTGCAGCCGATCCACACGTCCGGCGCATCGTCGTTCAGCCGCGCCACCGCATCCGCACGCCGCGTCAGCACCGCGCGCTGATTGATGTAACCCTTGTCGGTGATCTCGCCGCCGTCGACCGACGGCGGTTCGGCGAGCAGCAGCGCGCGCGTGGCGTGGCCCGATGAATTGGCGCTTTGCCGTTTCAGCTGCGCCAACCCCTGCGCGACCGCGGCCCTGACCCTGTCGTGCCCGAGCACGACAGTCACATCAGCCGTCTCGGGCAGGCCGGCCTGCGCCCGGCAGGCCGCGATGTTCGGAAACACCAGGAATCGCACCTCGTCGCCGCCATGCCCGGTCACGACGATGTCCTGCGCCAGCGGCGCCAGCGCGGCGATGCCGGCGACACGCAGCGTGCCGACATTGACCCAGGTACCGGAATTGAGCTTGAAGTCTTCGGCAACGCGGCCATCGAAGAACAGGCCGCGCTCCGGCCGCTCCGCATCAGCCAGCTTCACGGCATCGCCGATCAGATAGAAGCCTTCCTCGTCGAAGGCCTGCTTCGTGAGTTCCGGCGCCTTCCAGTAGCCCGGCGTGACGTTGGGGCCGCGCACGCGGACCTCCAGCTTGTCGCCCGACGTGACGAGCTTGAGCTCGGTCCCCGGGATCGGCACGCCGATATTGCCGGAGCGTTCGGCGAGGAAATGGCAGTCGGTCGCGAGCGGCGAGGTCTCGGTCGACCCCCAGGCCGACACCATCGGCAGCGGCCGGCCGACCGTGTCGACGGACAATTGCGCGAGCGCGTCCCAGAGGTTTTGCGGCAGCGCGGCGCCGGCATAGAAGGCGAACTTCACCTCGGTAAAGAAGCGCCGGCGCAGCTCCGCGTCGCCGCGCAGCGCCGCGATCAGCATGTCGAAGCCGCGCGGCACGTTGAAATAGACCGTCGGCATCACGCTGTTCAGATTGGCGAGCGAGGTCGAAAACAGGCCGGGCGCCGGCTTTCCGCCGTCGATGTAGAGCGAGCCGCCGTTGCGCAGCACGAGATTGAAATTGTGGTTGGCGCCGAAGGTGTGGCTCCAGGGCAGCCAGTCGAGGATGACGAGGTCTTCGCCGCGCTCAAGGAAGGTCCAGGTCTGCGCCTTCGCCTGCTGGCTCGAGGTCAGCATGCGCTGGGTGTTGATGACGGCCTTGGGTGTGCCGGTCGAACCCGACGTGAACAGGAATTTGGCGATCGTGTCCGGCGTGACCCTGGCGAACGCCTCATCGACGTCGGGCGTGACCGGTGTGCCCGCGATGGCGGCGAAGGCGAGCGTCCCGGCATCGTCGGGATTGCCGCTGATGATGCTGCCCTCGTGCAGCGGCGCGATCGCGGCCAGCGCCGCCGCGAACGGCCCACGCGCGGAGACGTAGATGGCGCCCGGTTCGAGCAGCGCGATCATGCTCCTGAGCTTGTCGAAATCCCTGGACATCAGCGAATAGGCCGGCGAGATCGCCGCCGAGGGTACGCCGACATGCTGCGCGGCGAGCGCGAGCAGCGCATGGTCGATGCTGTTGTCGGAGAGGATGGCGAGCGGACGTTCGGCGGAGAGACCTTGCGCCAGGATCCAGGACGCCACCGCGCGCACCTGGCGCAGGGCCTGCGCGTAGCTCACACGGGTCCACGGCGCCTCGGCACTGCCGCGCTCGGCGAGGAAGACCCTGTCGGGCGCCTGTCGCGCCCACTGCTCCAGCCAGTCGCCGACGCAGCGCGCGCCTTCGCGCAGAGGCTCCGGCGAGCGCAGCAGCACCGTGCCGTCGGCGCGATACTCGGCGAGGGTTCTCGGGACGGCGAAAAGGCGGGACTCGTCACCGCGTCTGGCGGTTGTCATGGTTTCCTCCTGGGCGCGAGCCGCGCCCGCGACGGCCTCGTTCCGGGCCGTTCGCCACAATGTTGGGTATGATGATTGTTGTCGTCAACAACAATCTTCCGTCGCGCCCCCGGCGGCGCTACGCTGGCGGACTGCCCTGCTTCTCCGCATCGGGCGCACGGAGAGGGCAGTTGCGGGGACGACGTGGCGGAGAGGGCATGGCGGAGAGAAGGACAACGCGGCCGGCCGGCGGCGAGACAGTCCGGCGCAGCCGAGCGGCGGAACGCCGCGGCGAGACCGACGACGTGCAACTCGACGCGCTGGCCGGCCACGCCGGCTATGTGGTGCGGCGCTTTCAGCTCTGGATCTTCCAGGACTTCATCAAGACGCTGGGCGCGGCCGATATCAGGCCGACGCAATATTCAGTGCTGACGGTGATCGGCGCCAACCCGGGCCTGTCGCAGATGGCGGTGGCCAACCGCCTCGGCATCGAGCGGGCCCGGCTCGTGCATCTGCTCAACGAGCTCGAAAGCCGCAAGCTGGTGAAACGTATCAAGTCGAAAACCGACCGGCGCTCCCACGCGCTGCACCTGACGGACCAGGGCGAGACCGCGCTGGCGCGGTTCAAGCGGCTCGCCGCCGAGCACGAACGCCATGTCGAGGACAGGATCGGCAAGGCGAACCGCAAGCGGCTGCTCGCCATGCTGGCCGGCTTCAGCTGATCCCCCTGCCTAAAGTTTGCGCAAATGCCCGGGACAGGGCGCCGATACAGGCCCCCGGTTCGGCGCCCCAGTCTCCGTCAACGGATTGATTTTCATATCAATTCAGCAAAGCAAACCCTGCCCGGTTTGTGTACACAATGGCACATCGCTTGCTTCATTCGAAGGAAAGCCGTTGCCGGAGTTTTGTCGTCATGGGGGCTGAGCAGCCTGAAACAATCGCCGCGATCGTGGCCGCGCATCGCGCGGGTACGGTCACGCCTGCGCAGACCATCGCACGCACCTATCAGCGCATCCGCGCGCATGACGATCCCGCGGTCTTCATCAGCCTGCGCGACGAAGCCGACGCGATCGCCGAAGCCGAGAGGCTTGCCGCACGCAGCGACGCCGCCGGGCTGCCGCTGTACGGCGTGCCTGTGGCGGTGAAGGACAATATCGACGCGCTGGGTTTTCCGACCACCGCGGCGTGTCCCGCCTTCTCCTTCACGCCGACGCATGATTCGACCGCGGTCGCGCGGCTGCGCGCCGCCGGCGCCATCATCATCGGCAAGACCAATCTCGACCAGTTCGCCACCGGCCTCGTCGGCGTGCGCTCGCCCTACGGCATCCCCAGGAATTCGATCCGCGACGATCTCATCCCCGGCGGATCCAGTTCGGGTTCGGCGACCGCGGTCGGCGCCGGTCTCGTGCCGCTGTCGCTCGGCACCGACACGGCCGGCTCGGGCCGCGTGCCGGCCATGCTCAACAACATCGTCGGGCTGAAGCCGAGCCTCGGCATGATCTCGACCGCAGGGCTCGTGCCGGCCTGTCGCACGCTCGACTGCATCTCGGTGTTCGCCCTGACGGTCGACGATGCCGCGCTTGCGCTGTCCGTGATGGCCGGTCCCGACCCGGCCGATCCGTTCTCGCGCGACCGGCCGCTTCAGGCGATCACACCGGTCCCGCCGAACCTGCGGCTCGGCGTGCCGCGGGACGGCCAGCTGATCTTCTTCGGCGACAAGAAGGCGGAAGCCGCCTATGCGGATGCGCTGAAGCGCTGGACGGCGCTGGGCGCCGATCTGGTCGAGTTCGATCTCGAGCCGTTCTACGAGACGGCGCGGCTGCTCTACGAAGGTCCCTGGGTGGCCGAGCGCTATCTCGTCATCAAGGACCTGCTCGCCTCCGCGCCGGACACCATTCATCCGGTGACGCGCGAAATCACCATCGCAGGCGCGCGACTGACGGCGGCCGAGACGTTCTCGGCGCTGTATCGTCTGCAGGGCCTGCGCAAGATCGCCGAGCGCACCTTCGCCAATCTCGACGCGCTGGTGCTGCCGACCGCGCCGACCGCCTACACCACCGCGCAGGTGCTGGCCAATCCGATCGAGCTCAACAGCCGGCTCGGCACCTACACCAATTTCGTCAATCTGCTCGATCTGTGCGGCCTCGCGGTGCCGGCCGCCATGCGCGACGACGGCATTCCGTTCGGCATCACCCTGCTCGCGCCCGCCGGCCGCGATGCGCTGCTGGCGAGCATCGGCCGGGCCTTCCATGCCGATACAGGGCTGACGGTGGGCGCCAAGGGCACGGCGCAGCCCCCGCTTGCGCCGCGCGCCTCGGGCTCCGGCGAGGAGATCCCGATCGCCGTGGTCGGTGCGCATCTGTCGGGCATGGCGTTGAACGGTGAGCTGAAGGCGTTGAACGGCCAATTGATCGAGGCGACGAAGACCGCGCCGGACTACAAGCTCTATGCGCTCCAGACCACGCCGCCGAAACCCGGCCTGCTGCGCGTCGCGGCCGGTACGGGCGCCGCGATCGCGCTCGAGATCTGGTCGCTGTCGCCGGCGGCGTTCGGCAAATTCGTCAACGCGATTCCCGCGCCGATGGCGATCGGCACGATCCGGCTGGCCGACGGCCGCAGCGTCAAGGGATTCCTGGTCGAGCCGGAGGTGCTGGGCGAAGCGCGCGACATCACCGGCTATGGCGGCTGGCGCGCCTACATGGCGGAGGTTGCGGCCCGCACCTGACGATGCTGCCTAGCGCCAGTGCAGCAGGCGCGTCTCGAGCCAGTTGATGATCCTGCCGACGGCGAGACCGAACAGCGACAGGATCACGACGCCGGCCAGCAGCTGATCCGTCTGCATCAGATTGCCGGCCTGGAGCACGAAGGCGCCGATGCCGTATTGCGCGCCGATCATCTCGGCGCTGACGACCAGCAGCAGCGCCACCGAGGCGGTGATGCGGAAGCCGGCGAGGATCGCGGGCAACGCGCCAGGCCAGATCACCTTGCGCACGATGGTGGCGAACGGGACGTCGAAGCTCTGCGCCATGCGGATCAGGTTGCGCGGCACCGCATCGACGCCGCTATAGACCGAGATCGCGGTGGAGAAGAACACGCCGAGCGCGATGGTCGCGATCTTCGGCTCCTCGCCGATCCCGAGCCAGAGGATCAGGAGCGGCAGCAGCGCGATCTTCGGAATCGGGAACAGCGCCGAGATGAAGGTGATGCCGACGCTGCGCGCCAGCCGCGACAGGCCGATGGCGAAGCCGACCGCGATGCCGGCCGCCGTGCCCAGCAGCCAGCCGACGCCGATGCGCAAGAGCGACGCCGACAGATGCTGCCAGAGCGCACCGGACACAGCGAGCTGATAGATCGCGCGCAGGATGGCGGACGGGGCCGGCAGGAACAGCGAATTGACCAGCCCGAAACTTCCTGCCGCCTGCCAGATCGCGATCACCAGCGCGAGCGCAATCCATCCACCGTAGCGGCTGCTCGCGGGCACGAAGCCGGCGCCGCGAAACCGCACGGGACGTACGGCGTCGCGGGTCGCTGGCGTCTCGACCGGCGCGCGATCAAGCATGCTGGACCTCGCGCTCGGCGTCGATCGCCTCGTGGCGGATCAGCGACCAGATCTGGTTCTGCAGCGCCAGCAGCGTCTCCCGCGCTGCCGCTTCGCCGCGCGTCGCGCGCGTCATCGGCACCGTCACGACCTCGCGGATGCGGCCGGGCCGGCGCGACAGCACGACGATGCGGTCGGCGAGCCGCGCGGCTTCTTCAAGATTATGGGTGACGTAGACCGCGCCCATGCCGCCATCTTCGAGCAGGCCGACGAAATCCTCCATCAGCAATTCGCGGGTCTGCGAATCCAGCGCCGAGAGCGGCTCGTCCATCAGGAGGATCGCCGGCTTCACCGCGAGCGCCCGCGAAATGCCGACGCGCTGGCGCATGCCGCCGGAGAGCTGCTTCGGATAGGCCGTGCGAAAATCCGTCAGCCCGGTGCGATGGAGCGCATCTTCGACCAGCGCGCCGCGCTGGGCCGCAGACAAGGGAGTGTGCAGCAGCGGGAATGCGACGTTCTCTTCGACGCTCGCCCAGGGCAGCAGCGCGAAATCCTGGAACACGAAGGTCAGCGGATTGAGGCTGCCGGCCGGCGGCGCGCCGCGCAGCTCGGCCGCGCCCGATGTCGGCTGCAGCAGCCCGCCGAGGATCGACAGCAGCGTGCTCTTGCCGCAGCCGGAGGGACCGACGACCGCCACCACCTCGCCGGCGCCGACGGTGAAGGAGACGTCGTCGAGCACGGCGAGATCGCCGAAGCGGTGGGAGATGTGGCTGGCGATCAGGTCCATGAGATGCGCTCGGCTCCCTGCTGAATGGGCCGAAGCGTCCCATGTCGCCGTCGTCCCGGCGCAGGCCGGGACCCATAGCCACCGAATTCAGTTTGGCGAAGGTGCGCCATGGCCAGCGAGCGCCACGGCTTCTGCACGGCGTATGGGTCCCGGCCTGCGCCGGGACGACAGCGAGAGGAAGGCAATCGCGAGGCCCCGCGGCATCCGGGCCGTGTATCCTGCACGGCTCGCTGCGCGAACGCCTCAGGATGACGGAGTGGGTCGGGGGCGCGCGCCATCAATCCGCCTTCACATAGTCCTTCGCGATGATCGCGCCGGCATCGAAGCCCTTGTCGGCAAAACCCTGCTCCTGCAGCCATTTGATCTGGTTGTCGACGTTCTTCACGTCGAGCTTGCCGTCGGGATCGATATAGGCGCAATTGCCGACCACCTGCTCGACCGGCAGGTTGGTGTATTTGGCGATGATCTCGAGCAGCGGCCTGGTCTGGTCGTTGATCGGGGCTGTGCCGTCCTTCATCGCGGCGAGGATGACGTCGTGATATTCGCGGTCGGCCTTCGCCAGCGCGCCGAGCAGCTTCGTCACCAGCGCCTTGTTGGCCAGCGTCTTCGGCGCGGCGAACACCGCGCCCAGCTGCCAGGGTGTCTCGTCGCCGACCCAGCCGAGCAGTTTCGCGCCGCCGTCATCCATCAGCTTGCGCGCGGTGGAGACCGGCAGCAGCGCCGCATCGACCGTCTCGCCCTTCAGCGCGGCCGCCGCGTTCGACAGGGATTGCAGCGGCACGATCTTCACGTCCGCGAGCCTGAAGCCGTATTTGTCGGCGAGCAGACCGATCGAATAATGGAAGGACGAGCCGACCTGGGTCACCGCAATGCGCTTGCCCGCGAGATCCTTCGGTGTCTTCAGCCCGGCGGCATAGGCATTGTTGCTGGCGAAATAGCCGATCAGGGGATAGCCGGCCTTCTCGCGGCTCATGCCGCCGATCACCTTGAGCGTGCCCTTGCCGGCGAGATTGTAGAGACCCGCCGTGAAGGCGGTGACGCCGAAATCGACGTCGCCGGAGGTGGTGGCAACCGCGATCGGCTGCGCCGCATCGAAGAATTTCAGCTCGATGTCGAGGCCGGCCTCGCGGAAATAGCCCTTGTCCTGCGCGATGAAGACCGGCGCGGACGACGACAGGCGGAGCACGCCGATTCTGGCCTTCAGCGCGTCCTCGGCCCGCGCCGACGCCACCGCCGCGATCGCCAGAAGGCCCGCGAAGGCGAGCCGCACCATGCCCATCATGCCGTTTCCTCTCGCTATTCTCTTGGCCGAATTCTATTGGCCGGTCGCGCGGCGTCAGAGGCCGGCAGGCAACGCCTGGTCGCGCCCGATGAACGCGCCCTGTTGTTTCAACGTTTCCTGCAATTTTTCAATGGGGATGTCGCGCGGCAGTCGGTTTCCGGAGAGCGCGAGCGCAGCGGCGGAACCGGCCGCCTCCCCCATCGCGAAACAGGCCCCGGACACCCGCGCCGCCGACTGGCCCTCATGGGTCATCGACGCGCAGCGGCCGGCGACCAGCAGATTGTCGACGCCCTCGGGCAGCAGCATCCGGTAGGGCAGTTCGTTATAGCCGCGCGATTGCGGAATCGGCGGAAAGGTGAAGACGACGTCGCCGGGCACATGGGCCTCGATCGGCCAGCCATTGACGCCGATGGAATCCGCGAATGAGGCGCAGCCGAGCACATCATCGCCGCTGAGTTGGTAGCCACCCCTGATGCGCCGGGTCTCGCGGATGCCGAGCTGCGGCGGCAGATCGACGATGTAGGACTTTTCAAACCCCGGCAGCGTGCGCAGGAATTCGAAGGCCGCGAGCGCCTGCCTGCGGCCCTCGATCTCGCCGCGGGTGAGATCGTCGGGCTCGACGCCGTTGATGGCGTGACCGTTCTCGCGCGCCACTTGCGTGAAGTTCACCCGCCATTCGATGCCGGATTTCTGCGGCCGCACGATCGCGCTCCTGCGCGGAAACATGTGCGTGCCGGCGGCCTGCGCCTGCTCCATCGCCTGCGGAATCGTGCGCCAGGCCTCGCCGGCCCGCGCGGGATCGATCCCGTTGAGGCGGAGCATCATCGAGGGATAGAGCGGATGGCCATGTTCGTCGCCGATCTCGAACGGCGCCCCGGCCCAGACCGCAAGATCGCCATCGCCGGAGCAGTCGATGAAGATCTCCGACCGCACCGCATGCCGTCCGCCCTTGGTCTCGACCATCAGCGCGTCGATGCGGCGATCATCGTTCATCACCACGCCGGCGCCGAGCGCATGGAAGAGGAGGTGCACCTTGTGGCTCGCCAGCAATTGGTCGGCGGCGATCTTGTAGGCGGCGGTGTCATAGGCCTGCGCGAACACCTTGCCGAGGATGAGATGCGGTGCATTGAGGCCGCCCAGCCGGTCGATGCGCGCCAACAGATCCGACGCGAGCCCCTGCACGAGGCGGCGATGCTCGCCATGGACATTGCCATGCAGGCCGCAGAAATTGGTGACGCCGGCCGCCGTGCCCATGCCGCCGAGAAAGCCGTAGCGCTCGATCAGGAGCGTCCTGCGCCCCGCGCGCGCGGCGGACGCCGCCGCCACGATACCCGCGGGGCCACCACCGAGCACGACGACTTCATATTCGCCGTAGAGCGGAATCTGGCGCGCCGGTTCCTGAATGACCTTGGTGGACAAATCGAGATCCCCTGATGGTCGGTTGGTATTCATGCTCGCAGGCGGCCGACCTGGCATCAGATCGACCGCGGCCCGTCCGGCGAAGAGATTGTTGATTCATGTCAACACGCCCCTTGGTTGTCGCGCGGACAGTATGGACGTCACCACCGAGTGCAGGGAGAAACGTCATGGCACTGAAACGTCTGGCCCTCCTGGCCGGTCTTCTCGGTCTTCTCACGGCGCATTCCACCGCTGCTTCCGCGATCGAATACCCAATGTGCATCGGCGTACATTCATGCAAGGCGGCCTTCAAGATCTGCGTTGCTGACCGTGAAATATACCATTGGAAACCCGGCAGCTGCGAGCGCAGCAAGGCGAATTGCGACCGGACCGGCATTTGGCTCGGCTACTTCCACAAATGTCGGGTTCGCTGAACGCCAAGCTGGCTTCGATGAAATCTCAAGACGCGACATCGTTGTGAATGTCACGTCATAGTCGGTTGCGTGCGCCACATGTGACAGGGTGCCGAGCGACCGTCACCACTTCGCCGCCCGCTTCTCGGCGAAGGACGCCAAACCTTCCGCCGCCTCCGCGCTCTGGCGCTTTTGCGCATGCAGCTGCACGAGCCGCGTATAAGCCTCGTGATCGACGGCCATGCCGCCGAAGGAACTCTCCAGCGCGAGCCGCTTGGTCTCGGCCATCGCCTGCGGGCCATTGGCCAGCAATTGCTCGACCACCTTGCTGCCTGCGGCTTCGAGATCGGCGAGCGGAACGACGTCATGGACGAGGCCCATGCGGCGCGCCTCTTCGGCGCCAAAGCGTTCGCCGGTGAGCGCGTAGCGCCGCACCTGTCGCACGCCGATGGCGTCGCAGAGCTGGGGGATGATGATCGCGGCGGTCAGGCCCCAGCGCACTTCGGTGATGGAGAACAGGGCGTTGTCGGCGGCGATCACCACGTCGCAGGCCGCGATCACGCCGGTGCCGCCGCCGAAACAGCCGCCCTGCACCAGCGCCACGGTCGGGATCGACAAGGTGTTCAGCCGCTGCACCGCCTCGAAGGTCGCGCGCGAGGCCGCTGCGTTGGCCTCGGGCGATTGCGGCCGGACGCCGTTGATCCAGTTGAGGTCGGCGCCGGCCTGGAAATGCCGGCCATTGCCCCTGAGCACGACGACGCGCAGGTTCGTCTTCGTGCCGAGATCGTCCATCGCCGCGAGCACGCCTGAGATCAGCGCGGCGTCATAGGCGTTGTTGACCTCCGGCCGGTTCAGCGTGACGGTGGCAACGCCTCGCGCGTCGAGGGTCCACAGGACGGGGCTGACAGTCATCGGCGTTCCTCCGGCAGGCTTGGTTTGCCGCCACTATGACCGACGCGACAGGTCCTGATCCATATCTTTCCGCGTGGGGCGGTCGCGTCCATCGCATGGCGGCTTGTGTCATGTTGTGACCGGACGGCAGCTACGGGACGGACGGGACATCACATCATGCGCATCTGTATTTTCGGCGCGGGCGCCGTCGGCAGCCACATCGCGGTGCGGCTGGCACGCGCCGGGCACGAGGTCTCCTGCGTGATGCGCGGGGCGCATCTGGAAGCGGTCCGGGCCCATGGCCTCAAACTGCGCGTCGGCGAATCCGAGGTCTCGGCCAAGGTGAACGCGACCGGCGACCCGGTGCAGCTCGGCCCGCAGGACCTCGTGATTTCGACATTGAAGGCGACCGCACTGACCGGCCTCGTCTCCGGCATCAAGCCGCTGCTCGGCGCCGACACCGCGATCGTATTCGCGCAGAACGGCATTCCCTGGTGGTACGGGATCGGCCTGCCGCCGCGTCACCCGACGCCGCCGGACATCAGCTTCCTCGATCCGGGCGGACGGCTGCGGGCCTGCATCGCGAAGGAGCGCATCATCGGCGGCGTGATCTTCTCGTCCAACGAGGTGATCGCGCCGGGCGTGGTGCAGAACCTGTCGCCGGACCGCAACAGGCTCCTGATCGGCGAATGCGACGATCGCAACAGCGAGCGCATCGCCGCGCTACGCGCCGTCCTGACCGATGCGCGACTGGACTCGTCGCCGGTCTCCGACATCAGGGAAGCGATCTGGTCGAAGCTGCTGACCAACATGTCGCTGTCGGTGCTGTGCCTGCTGACCGGACAGACGGCCCGCGGCGTGCGCGACGATCCGACCTTTGCCGAGATCATTCCCCGCATGCTGAACGAGGCCAGCGAGATCGCCCAGCATTTCGTCCCCGAGGTCAAGCGCGCGACGCGCAGCGGGCCCGCGCCCAACCACAAGCCCTCGCTGCTGCAGGATTACGAGCTCGGACGCGCCATGGAGATCGACGTGCTGGTGAAGGCGCCCGCCGCCTTCGCGCGCGCGGCCGGCCTGTCCACGCCGACGCTGGACCTCCTGGCCGCGCTGGCGATCCAGAAGGCACGCGACAAGGGGCTTTACACCGCCTGATCCTCAGGCGAGCCCGTCGATCCAGTCCGCAAGTGTATCGAGCAGCTCGGCCAACGCCTCGTCATTGCTGCGGCCGGATTTCTTCAGCACGGCGAAGGAATGATCGCCGACGGCGATCTCGTGCAGGGTGGCCCGCGGTCCGAGCCCTGCGACAACCGGCCTGAGCAGGGCGAGATCGGCCAGCGGATCGCGCGTCCCCTGCAGGAACAGCATGGGGATGTCGATGGCGGCCAGATGCGCGGCGCGCTCGGTCGACGGCTTGCCGGCGGCATGGAGGGGAAAGCCGAGGAAAGCGAGCCCGCTCACGCCCGGCAGCCTCGCCTTGGCCTGCGCCTGCGAGGTCATGCGCCCGCCGAAGGATTTGCCGCCGGCGACCAGCGTCACGCCCCGACAGAGCAGCGCTGCCTGCGCGAGGGCCGCGCGGATGGTGGCCTGCGCCACACTGGGCTGGTCGGGCCGTCGCTTGCCGGCCTCCATATAGGGGAAGTTGAATCGCAGGGCCGCGATGCCGCGGTCCGACAGGCCGGCCGCGACCTTCTCCATGAACGCATGCCGCATGTCGGCACCGGCACCATGCGCCAGAATGAAGCAGGCGCGGGCGTCATCCGGCCGCGTCAGGATCGCCGAGACGGCACCGTGGCCCTCGATGTCGAGCTTGAGCTCTTGAGTTTTGGCAGCCAAAATCGGACATCCTGACAGGCGCGTTCAGTGCTGCCTTGGTAACGTCACCGGCGCAGCCTGAAAACACAATAATTGCCGCCCTGGGCCGGCCTACCACCGGACGATTGCATAACCGAGGTGACCATGTCCTATCGCTCCTCCTGGATGACCGACGAGCTCGACGTCTTCCGCGACCAGTTCCGGAAATATCTCGCCAAGGACCTGGCGCCGCACGCCGAGAAATGGCGCGAGCAGAAGATGGTCGACCGCTTCGCCTGGCGCGGCATCGGCGAGATGGGCGCGCTGCTGCCCAGCGTTCCCGAGGCTTATGGCGGCCTCGGCGCGAGCTTCGCCTACGATGCCGCGGTGCTGGAGGATCTCGAGAGCACGGTTCCGGAGATGACGACCGGCGTGTCCGTGCACAGCGCCATCGTCGCCCATTACATCGTCAATTACGGCTCGGAGGAGCAGAAGAAGCGCTGGCTGCCGAAGATGGCCTCCGGCGAGATGATCGGCGCCATCGCCATGACCGAGCCCGGCACCGGCTCCGATCTCCAGGCGGTGAAGACCACGGCGAAGAAGCAGGGCAATTCCTACGTCATCAACGGCCAGAAGACCTTCATCACCAACGGCCAGGCCGCCGACCTCGTCATCGTCGTGGCGCGCACCGGCGAGGCGGGCGCAAAGGGCATCTCGCTGATCGTGGTCGAGACCGCGGGCGCCGACGGCTACAAGCGCGGCCGCAACCTCGACAAGATCGGCCTGCACGCCTCCGACACGTCGGAGCTGTTCTTCGACAATGTCACGGTGCCGCCGGAGAACCTGCTCGGCAAGGAAGAGGGCCAGGGTTTCGTCCAGCTGATGCAGCAATTGCCGCAGGAGCGCCTCGCGCTCGCAGTCGGCGCCGTCGCGGCGATGGAGCGCGCCGTCAAGCTCACGACGGAGTACACGAAGGAGCGCAAGGCCTTCGGCAAGGCGCTGATGGATTTCCAGAACACCGCCTTCACGCTCGCCGAGCGCAAGACCGAGGCGATGATCGCCCGCGTCTTCGTCGACTGGTGCATCGAGCAGCTGATCGCGGGCGAACTCGACACCGTCACCGCCTCGATGGCGAAATACTGGTGCTCGGACAAGCAGGTCCAGACTGCCGACGAATGCCTCCAGCTGTTCGGCGGCTATGGCTACATGCAGGAATATCCGATCTCGCGCATCTTCATCGATTCACGAATCCAGAAGATCTATGGCGGCACCAACGAGATCATGAAGCTTCTGATCGCCAGATCCCTGTAAGCGGCATCGCTCTCGCCGCCGTCAGCAGCGAGGCCCCGCGGCGCGCCAGTCGCGGGGCCGGCAGCCGAAGCGCTGCTTGAACCGCCGCGCGAAATGCGAGAGGTCCGAAAACCCCCAGTCGAATGCGATGCTGCCGATCGCGGTGGCCGCCAGCGCAGGATTCCTGAGGTCGCGGGCGGCCCCCTCGAGCCGGCCGTCGATTACATAGTCGGTGAAGCTGGAGCCCGCGCGCGCCAGCAGCTTGTGCACATAGCGCTCGCTGATGCCGATCTCGGCGGCGATGTCGGACACGGCAAGGCCCGGCTCGCGCAGCCGCCGTCGGATCGCCCGGGTCAGGGCCAGCATCGTGGCGTCTGCCAGGCTCTGTGACTCTGCAACGCGCTCCCCGCCGCGACGCGACAGGCTCACGGCGATCAATTCAATTAACGCCCCGAGCAACCGCTCGGCCTGCTCTTCAGGCATGCGCAGCGCTTCGTCGCTGAGCGTCCGCGCGGTCTCGGCGACGAGATGGCCCAGCATGGGATCGTCGGACAACCGGGTCGCGCCAACGTCGAAGGACGACGGCAGACGTTCGTGCAGGGCCGAGGCCGGCACCCGGAACGAGGTGACGCGCAACCGTGAGCCACCCTCGTGCAGAAGCTGGAATTGCCGGTCGCTGTCGAAGATGCCGACCTGGCCTGCCGAGAGAACGATCTCGCGATCGGCCTGAAGGATGCGGCAGCGGCCGGCACGCTTCAGATTGAGATAGTAGCAACTCCGGTCGGAGGCGGCGATGTCCGCCGCGGAGCGCCGCACCACATGCGCGGGGAAGCTGACATAGTTGACCGCAGCTTCGCCCAGGCGGACATGCTCGATCCCGGCGTCGAAGCCGGCCGTCGACGTCCACTCCGGGGTCAGCTTCATGAAGGCCTGACACACCGCCTCCCGGTAATACGCGAATTGTTCGCTCGGCCGGATATCCGCGGTCTGCCAGGCGAGGCGACGTCCCGGAAAGGCCTGTTCGGTGGGCTGCATCGGTTCACTCCAAGACCAATCCAGTTCAGTTCCAGCCAAGCAGCAAATCCGCCGCCGGTCCAGATTTGATCGGGAGAAATCCGCCCCGGCAGAGGAAGCTGCGGCCAACAGGGAGTCCGACATGTCGACCTATGTTCTCGTCCATGGCGCCTGGCACACCGGGGCCGAATTCGAACCCGTCGCGGCGCCCATCCGCGCCGCGGGACATCAGGTCCACACCCCGACCATCAAGGGCAACCGTCCTGGCGATGCCAAGACGACGGGCCTGAAGGAGGCGATCCAGTCGATCGCCGACTTCCTCACCGGCAAGGATCTGAAAGACGTGATCCTGCTCGGCCATTCCTATGGCGGCATGGTCATCACCGGCGTCGCCGACCTCGTGCCCGAGCGCATCCGCCGGCTGATCTACTGGAATGCGTTCGTTCCCAACGGCGGCGAATGCCTCAACGACATGGTGCCGCCGCACTATGTCGGACTGTTCGACGCCATCGCGGCCGAGCGCGGCGACGGCTCGGTCGTGCTGCCGTTCCCGATCTGGCGCGAGGCCTTCATCAACGATGCCGACCTCGCCACCGCGCAAGCCGCCTATGACGTGCTCAACCCGCATCCGCTGGCGACGTTCACGGACAAGATCGCGCTCAAGACCAACCCGGCCGACATGCCGCTCGCCAAGTCCTACATCAATTGCACCGAGGACACTGCGCTGCCGCACAGCCATGGCTGGCATCCGCGGCTGTCGGAAAAGCTCGGCCTGTTCCGCCTCGTCCAGGTGCCGGGCAGCCATGAACTCTGCTTCTCCGATCCGGCGCGTCTCGCCGGGGCCATCATGGCCGCCGGCCGCGATTGACCTTGCGCGCTATCGCATGCGCCTTTCGGCGGCGATGAAATCGATGAAGGTCCGGACCTTCGCCGCCAGATATTTGCGGCTCGGATAGACCGCGAAGACGCGCCCCTCGAACAGGAAATGCTCGGGCAGGATGTGTTCGAGGCGTCCGGCGGCGATATCGCCGGCCACCAGCCATTTCGGCAGGAAGGCGAGACCCATGCCTTCCAGCGCCGCCATGTGCAGCAGGGTTTCGTTGCCGCTGCGCAGCACCGGATTGACCTTCACCATCTCGACGCCGCTTGCCGTCGTCGCCTGCAGACCCTCGAGCGGATAGAGCGAATAGGTCAGCATGGCCTGGCCGGCGAGATCGGACGGCCTGGACGGGCGCCCGATGCGATCGAGGAAGGCCGGCGCGGCGACGAGATGGAAGGAGAGCGTCGAGATCGGCCGCGCGATCAGCGATTCGTCGGGCGCGGCGGTCACGCGCAACGCGAGATCGAACCCTTCCTCGACGAGATTCACCAGCCGCCCACTCAGATCGACGTCGAGGGACACTTCGGGATAGCGGGCCTGATAATCGGCCAGCACCCGCGCGAAGGTCGCATTCGCCATCCAGACCGGCGCGGTCAGGCGCAACCGCCCGCGCGGCACCACCGTGGCCTTGCTGACGGCGGCTTCGACCTCGTCGAGTGAATCGAGCATCTGGCGCGCCTGCTCGACATAGAGCGCGCCGGACTCGCTGAGGCTGACACGCCGGCTGGTCCGGTTGAGCAGCCGCGTCCCCAGCCGCTTCTCCAGCTGCATGACATGCTTGCTGGCCATGGCCGGCGACATGCGCAGCCGTTCGGCCGCCGCCGCAAAGCTCTTGAGCTCGGCGACCGTGCAAAACACCCGCATGCTGACCAGGGAATCCATGATCATCAACATACAGGAAACGAATTGATCTCGAAATGCCCAATGATCAAACATGGTGAAACTATCAGATGGGAGGCCTATCCTCACCGGAGATCAACCATGTCGACCACCATGCTCGAGACTGCCGCGCCCGGACGCGCCCTGCGCATCGGACTCTGGATTGCGCAGGTCCTGCTGTTTGCCATCTTCACCGCGGCCGGACTGACCAAGCTGATGACGCCGATCCCGCAACTCGCCGCCATGATGCCCTGGGCAGGCCAGTATTCGGAAACCTTCGTCCGCATCATCGGCTTGGTCGACCTGGCCGGCGGCCTCGGCATCCTCCTGCCGGCGCTGACGCGCATCCTGCCGCGCCTGACCGTGCTGGCCGCGCTGGGCTGCGCGGTGCTGCAGGTGTTCGCGCTGGTCTTCCATCTCGCGCGCGGCGAGGCCGGGGTGACGCCGCTCAATCTGGTGCTGCTGGCGCTCAGCCTGTTCGTGCTGTGGGGCCGCAACGACAGGGCGCAGATCGAGCCGCGCCGCTTCTGAGCAAAGGCACAGACGGCCATGAGTTCCTCCAAGGCCTGGTCTCGCAGGGGGCTGCTGGCAGGCGCATCGATCCTCACGGCCGGCGGCGCGGCCGCCGGCAAGGAGGATCGCCTCGTCGACGGGGTCGTGATCCTGATCGACAGCAACGAGCCCACCGTCATGGGCCACGCCATCAGCTATTCGGCGAACCTCGCCCGGCATTTTGCCGACAAGGGCGCGCGGCTCCTGATCGAGGTCGTCGCCAACGGCAAGGGCATCGACGTCTTCCGCGCGGACAGGACGCCGCTCACCGAACCGCTGGCGACATTGCGGCAGTCGGTGCCGAACCTCACCTACAGCATGTGCGCGTCGTCGAAGACGATCGCCGAGGCCAAGGAGCAGATCGTGATTCCATTGATTGCGGGCGCCAGCCTCGTCCCCTTCGGCATCGGCCGCGTCGTCGAGCTGCAACTCAAGGGCTGGGCCTACATCCATGGATGACCCGACGCGCAAGCCTGCCGCCCTGATCTCCCGGCGATCGATTCTGGGCGCCGCGCCCGTTCTGATCTCGTCACTCTATGCCTGCCGCGCGCAGGCCGGCGATCCCGCATGGCCGCCGGTGTTCGAAACCGGCCGCAGCCAGTTCACGGTCGTCCGGCCCCGCGCCGCCCTGCCGCGGCTGCAGCTGCGGGATCTCCAGGGCAAGGACGCCGTGGTGACGGCACGGACCGGGCGCATCATGCTGGTGAATTTCTGGGCGACCTGGTGCGCGGCCTGCCGGCTCGACCTGCCGGCCCTCGCGCAGCTGGCGGCCACGCGGCCGGAGCGGCTCGACATCGTCGCCATCGGCACGGATACGACGGATCTGCGCAAGATCCGCGCGTTTCTCGGCAAGCTGCCGGTTCAGAACCTGAGCTGCTTCGTCGATGTCCACGGCGTTGCCACCGGCTCAGACTCCGCCTTCAGCCTCGTCGCGATGCCCGTCACCTATCTGGTCGGGCCGACCGCACAGATCGAGGGCTACATCACCGGCGCGCCCGACTGGCTGTCGCCGGCCGCCGCGCGCCTGTTCGACTTCTACCGGGACCAGGCCTGATCCGTTCAGGTCGGATGCCACCAGCGGCCGCCGATGACGACGCCTTCCGAGACAATTTTGCGATCGCCGGTGAGATGCTCGCCGACGACATCCTCGTAATCGAACTGGCCCTGCCTGACCGAGATCAGCGTGGCGTCGCCGACGCTGCCGGGCTTCAGGCTGCCCAGTTCGGGGCGCCGCAGCGCCATCGCCGCATTCACCGTGGATGCGGCGATCACGTCGGACAGGTCCATGCCCATGCACAGGAACTTCGACATCGTCGTGACCTGGTCATAGGCCGGCCCGTCGATGCAGAGCTGGTGGATGTCGGACGAGATCGTGTCAGGGTGGAAGCCGTTGGCGAGCATCGCGCGCGCGGTCTTGAAGGCGAACGATCCCTTGCCATGGCCGATGTCGAACAGCACGCCGCGCTCGCGCGCATCCAGCACCGCTTTCTTCACCGTGCCCTGCGCGGTCGCGGGCGTATTGGGAAACGGCCGGAACGCGTGGGTGAGGACGTCGCCGGGCCGCAGCCGCGCCAGCACCTCCTCATAGCTCGGCGGCGGATGATCGATATGGGCCATCAGCGGCATGCCGACCTCGCCCGCGACCTCCAGCGCGATGTCGAGCGGCACCGCGCCCGACGTGCCCGAGGAGTGCAGCCCGACGCGGACCTTGATGCCGACGATGAGGTCGCGATTGGCATCGGCCACCTTCGCCGCCTCGATCGGATTCATCAGCCGCAATTCCTCGCTCTCGCCGACCATGATCCGGTGCGAGAAGCCGAAAATGCCGGCATGCGAGACATGCAGATAGGCGAGGATGCGGACCTGGCTCGGCTCGATCACGTGCTTGCGGAAGCCGGCGAAATTGCCGGGCCCGGCGCTGCCGGTGTCGACCGCCGTGGTCACGCCGGAGAGGCGGCAGAACTCCTCGGCATCGATGCCGAGCGAGGTCCCGCCCCAATAGACATGGGTGTGGAGGTCGATCAGGCCGGGCGTGACGATGAACCGCGAAACGTCACGCACATCGGTCCCCGGATCGGCCTTGAGCCCCGTCCCGATCGCCGCGACCTTGCCGCCGGAGAATCCGACATCCGTGACGGCGTCGAGCTTCTGGGACGGATCGATGACGCGGCCACCGCGCAGGATCAGGTCGAACGGCATCGAAGTCTCCGAGATCGGTCACGCCTGGACAGGCTGGAAGGCGCATTTGCAGCGCGGCCGCCCTTGTTAGCAACTTTCGCGTCAGCCAAGCAAATCGAGAGCGATCCATAATCTCTCGATCTGCCAAACGCCGTGACACACAATTCGTCTCAGAGCCGGCTCACATCGTGAACGTATTCGCGACCCTACGGGAGCGGAGAACGTAGCTTATCCAGACCGTGGCACCCAGGACACCGATAGCGGTTTGTCCGATTTGTCGCGGCTCGATGATGAAGAAGTCGCTGAAAGGGCGGTTCAGCGCCGCGGAGAAGAACGACGCGACACAGAGGAGATCGACGAAAGGAAGCAGGACGGCGCAAATCACCTGGACGATGAAGAAGGCTGGAAATCTGTGGGAGTGCCGAAACAGGAGCACCGTTGTCCAGATCGCGAAGCCGATCATGGCGGCGTTCAGCAGCATTTCGCTCCAGATGACAGTCGGAAAGGACGTCCAGACTTCGTCGGTGATGGATTGCAACGATTGTCCGACATTGAAGATCAGGCGCAGGATGCCCATCACCTGGCCGAACGCGAGCAGCGCGAGCCAGCCGCTGATACCGGTCATTTCGGGTTGGACATCCTTGAAGGCAGCCGCGTCTTCGACAGGGACGGTCGGCTCCCGCATGTCACTGGCCGGTGCCGACTCCGGCAACGGCCGGAGTTGCTCCGAAATTTCACGCACCTCCGCGACCGGCTTCCAGCTATCCAAGCCTTCCCGCCAGACCAGCACGCGGCGAGAATCCGCGATGCTGGCCAGCCGGCGAAGGAGCTCGGAAATCGGCACCGGACCGCGCTTCTGCCCACCTTCTGCGTAGAACCACAAATCGGCCATGGAACGCCCCCGCACCCGCCGTACTCTAGCCGACGATCGGCGCACGTCACGATAGAAAGCGATTGAAGACAATAGCGCCGGGGATGACCCGACAATCCGGCCTACGGGACCGTATTGGAGCAGACCAAATCAATGACCTGGCCGCCTAATTCCGCATATAGGTTGCGGCCAGGGAAGGTCGGAACGCCGACGCCTCTGCCAGGCTTCGCAGCCCCCTTCAGTCGGAACTCCGCCGCAGGCTGGAGCTCTTACCCATGCGCGCGCGTTCGGCGCCATGCGCCCGGGCTCTTGCCCACGCTGCGCGAGAAAACGCGCGTGAAATAGCTCTGGTCACCGAAGCCGCAGATCAACGCAATGTCCGCCAGGGCAAACTTCGTGTCGATCATCAGCCGCTTGGCTTCTTCGATGCGAAGCCCGGAGAGGTATTCGTGGGGAGCGACACCCGTACTGCGCCGGAACGAGCGAGCAAAGTGGCTCGGGGTCAGCCTGCACTCGCCAGCGATGTCGGCAATCGTCAGATTACTCGAGAGGCGTACGCGCATGATCTCCTTGGCACGGCGCTCCTGCCACGGAGCCAAGCCACCCTCCCGCACGCCCTTTCGGGAGCACGACCCGTAGGTTTGCGCAAAGTGAGCGAGCAAGCTGAGGCCAAGCTGATCGACGAACATATCATTGTTGGCTTTCTTATCTGCCAGCGCGCTCAGAAGAAGCCTCGATAGCGCGGACAGATATGGATCAGACCGATCGCGATCCCACTTCAATGTGGAGACCGGCCTGGCATCATTCTCATATGCGAAATCGTCCAGAGCGCGGCGAGGGATGTAGTATTGAACGGCGTCGAACGGGCCCTTCAACTCGCAATGCAGAGTGTCCCGCAAGTCGATGATGCTCACCTTTCCCGGCGCAAAGGAGTCAGAGTCCCGCTGGCGTCCGTCGGGCCAGCGAGGCTCTCCGTCGACGTCGCCAAGCTGCTGAAGAATGCTGAACGCCTGTTCCGAGGGGATTGCGGGAGTCCGCCCCTGCGGCAAGCGCGCACCCGTCAGCCTCGTCACGGCAAGCGCAAGTTTTCCGTGACGGTTGATCTTGCGGAGACAATCCCCATCCGCCCCCAAATGGGCGGCGAACCGACGACCATAGAACCCCTCGAACGAAACATCGCCTTCTCCGCCCATCGGAAGCTCCGGGGTAATGCCGACCAGCCCGATGGTTATGTTCGACCGCACCCGGCAGACCAGTAAAATGTTCCAAAATCAGGATTCTCCGGCCTGGTGAAAGCAGCGTCGCCGACGCGGGTCCGTACAATTTTGCAAAGTTTAGTTGGACCCGCTGCCCGGGGGAAAGGCAGGATGGCCCATCATCAGGGCAGGAGATCATGAGCGGCAATTTGACCCAGTTCGGCGAGGATCTGCGTCCTCATCTGCTCCGTTTGCAAGCCAGCCTGAACAGCATCAACGGCTTGTTCGCGTGTTTCACGCCGTCGGACGCCGCCCAGTGCACGAGGCAGCTCAACAATTTGCGTGAGATCGTCAACGAGTCGTGCGAGCGTGCCGAGAAGCTTCGAGAGACGATCGAAACCGGTCTCGCACATGACGCAGCCCTGGCCGACGAAAAGCTGCCTGAATGGGTCGAGGGACGGCAAACCGCACGACTGCACGCCCGCGCCGATACAATCGAGCTCCTCGCCGCGGCCGCTGTGGAACTCGCGCAACTGTCGGCCATCCAGGCGGAAAGCATCACGATGGCTGCCATTCTCGCGCGGCGGCAGGCGGTCGCCGTGCAGATTCAGGACGGCCATCAATTTTAAGTATACCGCCGGTGGGTGGACACCCCCGAGCCGGCGGGCTAATGAGGCCGTCTGCAAGATCTTAACGGCTATCGAAGGATGTCTGATCGCGACGACAGAGGCCAGCAGAGGTTCCTATTCGGACCGTTTCGCCTTTGCGCGTCCAAGCGGATATTGTTCGAGGGTGATCGCGACGTCCGTCTCGGCGCCAAGGCGATCGAAATTCTGATCGCGCTGGTTCGGCGGGCCGGAGAGCTGGTGACCAAGCGCGAGCTCCTGGAAATCGCCTGGCCGAATACGGTCGTCGTTGAAGCAAATCTCACGGTCCAGGTCGCGGCGCTCCGCCGTATTCTCGGTGAAGACGAGAATGCGAACCAGTACATCGTCAATAGCCCCGGCCGCGGATACAGGTTCGTGGCTCCGATCAGGGTGATCGAGGAGACCGATCAAGACGAGCACGCAGCTCAGGCCGCTGCTCACAACCTGCCGGCTCAACTCAACCGATTGATCGGGCGGGATGACGTGATCCAGGCGATCAGGCGCAAGCTTTCCGACAACCGCCTCGTGACCGTCATCGGCCCGGCGGGGGTGGGAAAGACCGCACTCGCGCTTCGGGTGGCGGAAACCATGCTTCCGCGGTTTCAACACGGCGTATGGCTGGTCGACCTCAGCTCCATCACGGATCCCTCGCTCATCTTGAGCGCGATCGCGTCCGCCCTCCCGATCGAAGCTCGTTCGAGCGACGCTCTTTCGGGGATTGTCGCCGCGCTGCGTTCCAAGAACGTCCTCATCGTCCTCGACAATTGCGAGCACCTGATCGAAGGAGCCGCAGTCACCATCAGCACGATATTGCGCGGCGCGGAGAGAACGAGCGCGCTGATCACGAGCAGGGAGCCGCTACGGATCGACGGCGAGCAGGTCTTCTCCCTCCCGCC